>Ga0302319_10011471_pt1 | contig 16810 bp, 18 predicted proteins | sample Bog_T0_2_FD_203319 | JGI IMG/M metagenome (GOLD analysis project Ga0302319, IMG submission 203319) | Peat permafrost microbial communities from Stordalen Mire near Abisko, Sweden - Bog_T0_2 | ecosystem: Environmental > Terrestrial > Soil > Wetlands > Peat | place: Sweden: Abisko, Stordalen Mire...
ACTTCACGTCATCCATCGCCAAGGGCTGGCAGACGTTCCCGGACGCGAAGACCGGGACGAGTCGCGTTTTCGTCAAGGGCAACGTCGCCGTCGTGGAGCTCGCCTGGACGGGGACCATGACCGGCGAAATGGGGGAGACGAAGCCGACGAACAGGCCGGTCGGACAGAGGCGCGTCCACGTCTACTTTTTCACGGACGACGGACTCGTGAAGGAGGTGCATCAGTACTTCGACGCAGCGGGCCTGCGCGCCCAGATGAAGGGCGAGAAGAACGCCCCGCCGCTCGTGCCACTGCCGACGGGCGACCCCGAAGTGCATGTGGCGAAGGGCGCGCCCGACGAGGACAAGCTCGTTGGCTGGGCGAAGCAGTTCGACGAAGCGCTGAGCACGGATGACGCCAAGAAGGCGACGGCCCTCCTCGCGGACGACGTCGAGTACGACCCCCTCGACGCCCCGGCTCTGAAAGGCAAGAAGGCGAACGCAAAGGCTCTGGAGAGCTTTTTCAAGGCGTTCCCCGACCAGAAGTGGACGCCCACGAACGTGTGGGGAGTCGACGGCTTCGTCGTGGTCGAGCACGTCTTCACCGGCACGCCGAAGCTGCCCTTCGGGCGATTCACGAAGGTGACGGGCAAGCCGGTGACCGGCGAGCACGTTCTGGAGATCTGGCAGCCGAACGCCGAGGGCAAACTGCTCCACGCCTGGAGCTACTCGAACCCCACGGAGGCGCTCAAGCAGGTCGGCGCGGTGGAGAAGACTCCGGAGACGCCGGCGGCAGGTAGGCACACGCCCTAGACGGGAGTCCGAGACGCGGCGCGGTTCACACCCACGCGACTCGGTAGCCGAGTGACGACGCGGTGCAGAGCGTCGGCACCTCGCGCACGTACACCTTGCGGCAGAAGAGCTGGATCAGCCCCTCGGTGACGCCGAGCACTCCGTTCTTGCAGTAGGCGAACCGCGAGCACGGCCACCCGACGACCTCCAGGCGCGCCTCCTTCGGTCCGAGCTTGAACACGCCGACGCCGCCACCCACCCAGATGTGCGTCCAGAGCCTTCCAAATCAGAGACCGCGATTACAGCGTGACTGAACGAGCCTTTCGCTAGGCTGACCACATTTTCATGTGGTTCCGCCTGTCCCAAAACCAGAAGGCGATTGGGCGACTGCGCCCGCGTGCGAGCGGCGAGCGTTCGGTCGTACGCCCTGCATGAAGCCCGTCCTTCCGCAGCGCCAGCGTAGGCATCAACCTGGCGGCCATGACCGAGACCGAGGCGAAGTGGGATGAGCGAGTGCGGGCATGGCGGTCGAGCGGGCAGCCCGCGGAGGACTACGCAGAGGGCCGAGGCTTCGCTGCGTCGACGCTACGCTGGTGGTCGAGTCGGTTCAGCCGAGGCGCTGTGAGTATCCCGCCGCCCGTAGAGAAGGGGACGCCGCCCGTTCGAATGATGCGCATCTTGCCCGTAACGAGAGCGTCCGCCGGGGCGGTAACCGTTCGCGTTGGGGCGGCCGAGTTCGACGTGCGAGCCGGCTTCGACCACGTTCTCGTGCGCGAGCTGGTCGAGGTGCTCGGGGGCGCGCAGTGATTCCGCAAGGCGTGCAGGTCTTCGTGGCCCTGGACCCGGTTGATCTGCGCTGCTCCTTCGACCGTCTGTCCGGTACGACGCGCGCAGCGGCGCTTTGTTCGTCTTTTTCGGGAGACGTCGCACCGCACTCAAGGTTCTTTTCTTCGACGGCACCGGGATGGCCATCTTCTACAAGCGTCTCGATCGCCGTACGTTTCAGATCCCGGAGGTGTCGGACACGACGTCGCATCACGTGGAGATCGACGACGCCACACTCGAGGCGCTCCTCGACGGGATCGCGGTCGAGGAAGCATCGCCTCCGTCACGCCCGAAGACGCACTGGCCGCGCACAAGGTGCGATCGAAGAGAGTGTATGATGCACGATGACCCTCGACGTGGGCCGTCGGCCGGGCTACGTCTACGACGTGCCGGTCGAGACGACGACACCGCGCGAGCTTGAGGACGCCCTTCGCCGAATCGCGGAGCTGGAGGCCGCACCGAGCAAGACCTGCACGGTGCGCAGGTCCACGCCCTGCTCGAGCAGCTGCGTGGCGAAGCAGTGACGCAGCGTGTGGGGGGTCACCCGGTCGTCGATGCCCACCCGACGTGCCGCCTTGCGCAGCCGCGCGCCACCGACCGCCGCGACAGCGTTCCCTCGCCGCTCCAGGCCGGGAACACCCACTGCCCGCTCGGGCGGCGCTGGCGCCAGTACGAGCGCAGCGCCTCCAGCAGCCTCGGCGAGAGCATCACGTCGCGCGCGCGTCCCCGCTTGGCGTGCCGGATGTGCAGCACCATCGACCGGCTGTCGATGTCTTCCACGCGTAACCGGCACGCCTCGCCCACGCGTAGCCCGGCGCCATACGCGAGCATCAACACCGTCCGGACGGCCACCGAGGCCACCGCGCCGAGCAGCCTCGCGATCTGCTCCGGCGACAGCAGCATGGGCAGACGCATCGGCGTCTTGCGGCGCGGTATACCCGCGGTCACCTCGGGACGCCCGAGCGCGGCGCCGTACACAAACCGCAGCGCCGCCGCGTAGACGTTATGCGTCGAGGGGCCCAGCTTCCGCTCGCGAACGAGGTGAAGGAGGAATGTCTCGACCTCCTCGCGACCGAGCGCGCTCGCCGGTCGGCCGAAGTATCCCTCGTAGCGGTTGATGCACCAGCCGTACGCGTCGCGCGTCCCCCGAGGTGTGCCTCGAAGGTCGAATGCTCGGTCCAGACTCTCCCGTGTCGTCATGGCGTGCTCCAGAGAACCGGGGCGTCCACCGAATCGCTCGGCGTCGTCCCAGTGTGCTCCCACCCCCGACGGCTTCAGTTCTGGCTGTCGCGGTCTGTAGGAGATGAGCGGCCAGCGGCACTCGGGCGCCAAGGTGACTGCGGCCGGCGAGCTGCGGGTCCCCTCTGCGCTGCCTCCAGCACCGCCGCAAGCACCTGGTCCACCTCGATGGGCTTGAAGAGGACACGGAAGACGCCCAAGCGCTCCGCGAGGACGTTGACGGAAGGGTCCCGGAACCCCGTCACCAGCAAGGTCGGCGGCATCACCGGAAGCTTGCCCATTGCGCTGAGCACGCCAAGCCCCGAGCAGCCGGGCATGCGGACGTCCAGGACGACGACATCGGGAGGCGGGTAGCGGCCATCCGCCGCACGCGCGAGCAGTTCCAGGGCGGCCGCGCCGTCGTTCGCTTCTCGAACTTCGTAGCCACGTGCGACAAGCGCCTGCTTCAGCCCTGTTCGAAAGTCGTCATCGTCGTCCGCCAAGAACACGGTCGTCGATGCGGGGTCCGTCTTGGTCGTGGTTGCGCGCACTTCCGACGGCTCAGCGATGCCAGCCACGGGCTTCTCCGCAGTCGGACGACTCTCTGGTATGGCCTGTCCGCTAAGGGGAACCATAAAGAGGAAGGTCGCGCCCTGGCCAGGTCTGCTCTCCGCCCAGATGCGCCCTCCGTGCGCTTCAACGACGCCCTTGACGATCGTGAGCCCGAGTCCCGCTCCGGCTCGATTCTGACGGCGCCCCTGCCAGAATCGATCGAAGACGTGGGGCAGCTCATCATCCGAGATTCCCGGTCCCGCGTCCGAAACCGAAAAACAAACCTGCCCCTGGTCAGTCCTTGCCTCCACCGCGACACGCCCACCCTCGGGCGAGTGACGGATGGCGTTGTCGAGAAGGTTGGCCAGCGCCTGGAACATCCGGGTTGGGTCGCAGAGGAGGCGCAGCCCGTGGGGGACGTGCGTGACGACGTGAACGGCCTTGGCTCTCGCCGTGCTCCATGCGGCATCGACCGCGTCCGAGACGAGTGCCTCGACGTCATGAGCATGCCTATCGAGTTGCAGTCCAGTCCCCTCAACGCGAGACACGTCCAGCGTGTCCTCAACGAGGCGCTTCATCCTTTGCGTGGCATGGCTGATTCGGGTGAGGCACTCCGCATCGGTTGCACCTTCGCCTCCTTGGCGTATGACCTCCACATTGCGATTGATCGTGTTGAGAAGATTGCGGACGTCGTGGGAGAAGATAGCAAGCAGCTCATCTCGCTCCCGCACGGCTTCGGCCATTCGCCGGTGGAGCATCGCATTCTCGATGGCTACACCAGCCCGGCGAGCCAGCTCCTGGGCCAGGCCGAGATCCCTGTCGCCGTATACGGGTGACTGCGCGCCGCGAACGTACGTGACGGCGCCGATCGCCCTTTCACGGGCAATCATCGGAACGCAGATGTACGAGCGGGCCCCAAGCTCGCGGAGCGCGTCGGGATAGTCCACACCAAGGTAGTGCCCAAGGGGACTCGGTTCGTCGGAATCGCTGGCGTAGCTCTCAGGCTGCAAGGTCCGCAGGACGCGCGCCACCCCATGAGGAGCACTTGGAAGCTGAGGAAGTTTCTGCACAAGGCTGCGCGCAAGCTCCTCCTTATCCTCAGCGCGGTGCGCGACCGCGACATCCCGGACCCGCCCTTGGTGATCGACTACATCGACAAGGCACCAGTCGGCAAAGTCGGCAACGACCAGGCTAGCGACATTCTGAAGGATGGTCTCGTAGTCGAGCGAGGCTCCTAGCTCGACGCCCACCTTCATGATCAGCCGCTGGTCACTCGCGGCCAGTTCTGCCTGCTCAAGCAGTGCTTTCGCGGTACGAAGGAACTCCTCCACCTGGCTCATGTTCTTGACTGCGCCCCGCCCGCCTTCTCCGCTCATCCGCCGGCTTCCTCGCACTCCTGCTCAAGGCTGCTGAAGCAGCCCCGGGTCGAAACAGACATACGAGTCCGATGATTCCCGCGGGCGGACAAAGAGGGCGGGCGAGACACTTGCTCGATCAGCGGCCCCGGGCGAGTTAGCTCGTCCGGACCGCGATCTGGCGGGGCTTTGCCTTCTCGACCTTTGGCAGCTCCAAGCGCAGCACGCCGTCGGTCAGCTTCGCGTCGATGCCCGTCTGATTGATCGTCTCGGAGAGCGTGAACTGTCGAAAGAACGTGCCCGATCGGTACTCTCGGAGAACCTCCGATTCGTTCGGGCTCTCGGGCATGGTGACCCGCGCAGTGAGCGTCAGCACGCTCTCGCGTAGATCGATCTGAAGGTCCTGCGCTTTCACTCCGGGCATGTCCGCGAGCACCGTGATCGAATTGTCGTTCTCGAAGATGTCCACAGCCGGCGAGAAAACGGGGCCGGGCCGCGTCTGTTCGGCGCGGGTCGGCACGCCCGCATTCTCGACCTTGTGGATCTCCGTTCTGGCTTCCTTTGCCATGGCGGTTCCCTCCTGTGCATTGGGGGTGCTCATGTGCGCACCTTGATCTGCCGCGGCTTCGTTTCTTCGGCCTTCGGCAGCGTGAGAGTGAGAACGCCGTCGGCGTACTGGGCATCGACCTTGTCCGCGTTGATCTCGGTCGGTAGCGTCACCGTGCGGTTGAAGGACCCTTCGGCGCGCTCCTTGCGGTGGTAGCTTACGCGCTCGTGCTCACGCTGGATCTCGCGCTTCCCCGCGAGAGACAGGCGGTTCCGAATCGCGGAAATCGAAAGTTCGTCGGGCTTGATGCCGGGAACCTCCGCGCGAACGTAGAAGTTGTCGTTGTCCTGGGTGATGTTCATTGGGGGAAACACCCCCGCCCCCACTTCGCCGAACGTGTCGCCAGCGGCCGAATCGAGCAGGCGGAGCATCTCGCGCCGCACGCTGTCGAAGTCGGCAAAGGAGCTGTCGAACGTCGGCCGTGAGGGCCAGACCCGTCTTACGAGCATGGTAGACCTCCTTTATGGCCAGGTGCCTGAATAGGCACCGGTTCTGCTGAGTTGCGACGAGAAGCTAAGTACAAGCATTGTCGTGTCAAGAGTGCCAGATCGTGGAAATGCGAGGCGCCAGGTATTCACTGCACTACGACGACCTGCATCGGGACAGAGAGGCTCTCTCGCGCTGTCGCTGAAGCCGGACATTCACTGTGTCCCCGGCGTGATGCTGGTCGAGCGCGTTGTACAGGTCATCAAAGTCTTGGACCTTTTGATCGTCGACGCCCGTGATCACGTCGCCCAGAAGGAGCCCATCTCCGGTCTGCTGGATGCCCCGCATCCCGGCGCGCGCTGCGGCCCCGTCGGGCGGAACCGCCAGGACCGCGACGCCACGTATGCCAAACCGGTGTTCGAGCCTCCCAAGCGGATCGATTTGAATTTCGAACCCGAGCTGCTCCGCGTGGCCCTTGGCGACGATCTGCGGCACGATGCGGCCGATGGTAGTTGCCGGCACGGCAAACCCAATCCCCGCATAAGCTCCACTCTTACTGAAGATCATCGTGTTCATCCCGATGAGGGTCCCCGACGAATCCAGGAGCGGACCGCCACTGTTGCCCGGATTGATGGCAGCGTCCGTCTGGATCATGTCGCGAATCGTAACGCCCCCAATACCGTGGACCTGACGACCGAGGGCGCTGATCACGCCGGTCGTAAGCGTATGGTCGAGCCCGAAGGGGTTACCGATGGCGATCGCCTTCTGTCCGACATCGAGGTTCGCGTGCTGCCCAACCGTTACAGGTTTGAGAAGCTCGGCTGGGACGTCCACCTTGAGCACGGCGATGTCTTTTCGGGGCTCGACGCCGACGACTCTTGCATCGAACGTCTTTTGATTCTGAAACGTGACGCCGTCTTGAAGTGATCAAGGTCGATGAGCACCAGCGAGACCGCACCCTCCGAACGCCTCACGCGAGCGGCTGCGTGCACGAGCCCTCGGATCGCAGCTCTTCGGTTCGCTAGACCCGTCAGCGGATCGACCATCGCGCGCCGTGCCGTGCGGCGCCGTTCGCGACCTCGGAGGACCGCGAGTCGAAGGCGGAGAGGAAGCTCCGCCTGGTTGTCGAGGGAGCCAACCCACTCATCGGGAGCGGCGGGTCCTTCCTTCAACGGACCGACGAGGAGCACGGGCGGACGTTTTTCGGGCGGTACGTGTGCTGTCCAGGCAGCGCCCCAGCCGGGTGACCAGACGACCAGGACGTCGGGGTGCATGCTGTTGAGCAACTCGGAGGCCTGATGAGGGGACTCGGCAACCTCTCCGGCGATGCCGCCCCATGCCGGCATCGCGCCCGGCACCTCCCCCACGAAAAGAAGCTTCGTGCGGCCGGAAAATCTTCATTGAGATCAAGGCGTCAAGATGTGGGACAGAAAAATGTTGAGCACCCCTTGACCGTGGATCGGGCATGATTAAAAGCGGTTTTGGGTGCACGGCGCTCGGCCCCGCTCACGCGGTGGTTCTCCCTCCGTGTTCGGGCAGGGTCGGCGGTCCCTTTCTAGGGGCTCGTGTCGCGTCGCGGACTCGCAGACGAACCACAACTACCGGCTCCCCGAGTCCTCCCTGTCGACACGAGGAGCCGCAAGGGAGGACCCCATGCTGGACCAGAATGACCTGTGGCTGATGGAAGAGGAATTGCCGGTCGACGAGCCGGCGGACGTGCTGATGACGATGCCGGAGATCCGCCAGCTATTCGACCCCGATCGTGATGACGAAGAACTCGGGCTGCGCTCGATCCTGGAGCGCCCCGAGGTGCTGTCTAAGGCGTGGCGGCACTGTACGCACACCGAACGGCACCAGGGCACCTCGAAGAGTGCGAAGCGGCACATCGACGTGCTCCGAGCCGCGTGAGTTCACGGAGGGTGCCATGAGTATCTACGCCCCCTCAACCGAAGGATTCCGGTCGCTGCTTCGGATCTCCCGTTCCAGCATCGCCGACCCGCCGTGGTTTGCCGCGCCGGTAGACGCCCACGAGGACGCGGAGTCCGTCACCGTCGTGTTTCACGTTCCGGTGAAGAGCCACGGCCGCGTGCGTGTTCAGGCAAGCGACCAGAGCGTGACCGTCTGGGGACGCTCGCGAGCGATGCGCCTCTGTGCCTTCCCGTACCTGGTGGAAAGGAATGGGATCGAGACTTGCCGTTCGGGAGACCTACTGTCTGTCCGCATTCCCAAGAAGCGCCCGGCGACCGATTCGCCAAACGCTTCATCGGCTGCACCATCGACGTGATGCCAACCGCTTGACTTGATGTGCTGGAGTACTTAATCGGTTTTTTGCAGAACCAACCCAAAGGAGGTGTTCCATGTTGACAGCGTGGGATGCCGTCTCGACGCTGGATCGCATGCTCGATGATGTCATGGGGTCCACGTTCGGTACGGCGACGAATCCGCAAGCGTTCGACCCGTCCATCGACGTGCGGGCGAACGAGAACGAGGTGGTCTTCATCTGCGATGTCCCCGGCGTAAAGCAGGAGGACTTGGAGGTGACCGTCGAAAACCACGTCCTGACGGTCAAGGGGACGCGGAGGTTCGAGAGCAAGGAGGACGAGCAGGTGATGCTCGGACGCGCCTACGGCTCGTTCAAGCGCTCCTTCACGCTGCCGGACTACGCCGACGATGCCAACCTGGATGCTCATCTCGCGGATGGCGTCCTCACGATTCGAATCCCGAAGCACGCGCAGGCGAAGCCGCGGAAGATCCAGATCGGAAACGGGTCCAGCTCCAAGCAGCTCAAGGAATAGCGCGATGAATCGGAACGAGAACCGCTCGGTCGGCCGCCGTGATCGACCGCAACGCTCGCTCGAATATCTCCGCAAGCGGTCACAGCACCGCGTTTGGTGGAACTCTGCTCGCGTTGCTTTACGACGCGGGCATCCGGGAGAGCCCCTCAATCAGCCAACCGGCCACAGCGCCATCGGCAAGCGTGTCTGAGCCTCGGCTCTCCCTTCGCGCACGGGACCGCACCGCACAGTGAACAGCATCTGAACCCATACGCGGCCTCGTGCTTCACAGGGGCGGCACTCGTCGTGGGTGCCGCCCCTTTTCTTTCTCGCACCTCCAGTTACAGGAGGATGCGCATCGTCGATGGGGACGAAACATGATTCTCGACACAACAGGGAGCGGTCCGCTTGGCCTTGCAATCCGCCAAGCGATTCGTGCGAAAGGCGAAGAGGTGCGCGAGGCGGCCGTAGGCGAGCCGTCCGATCTCTTCATGGCGGCGCTCGATTGTCGGGCAATCGTATGCACGGCAGCTCCCAGCCTCCTCGACGGCAAGCTCGACCCGACCCCATCGCCCGACCGGATGAGGACAATCGTGCGAGCGGCCAACGCGCCCGGGGTCCAGGTCGTTGTTCTCGTCGTGCCTTCCGGGGACCGCTACGCCGAAGAAGAGCTGGTCCTCAAGAGGGACGGTATCCCTTACGTGATCCTGCGATGCGCGCCGCTCGTCGAGGAGCTGGCGGAGGCGACGAACTTTCACGTGACGGGCTCGCTGTGGCTCGAACGCGGGAAGGCAACCGAGATCTCGACGTGCGCTGACCTCGCGACCGCCGTGCTGAAGGCCCTAGAAGATGGGTCCCTGCAAGGCGCCACGGTCACGGTGCCCATGGAGAGGCTTGATCTCGCTGATGCTATCCGACGAGCAGCGCGCGTCGCGGGAGCCCGAACGGACGTTCACATGGCCCCGGCTGCTGTCGGTGCCGCGTATCGAGCGCTCGCGGGGTGGCTCGGGGTAGCGAAGCCGCCTGCACTCGCCCTCTACGAAAGGATGTTCAGCGCAGCAGCGTGAAGTGCGACAAGGAGGCTTGCTGAATGGCATCGCGCAACTACTACGTCGTGCTCGGAGTCGCCTCGACCGAGAGCGGCGAGGGTATCCGCACTGCGTACCGCGACCTCGCCAAGCAACTGCACCCCGACCACATTGGACCCGGCGACGCCGCGCCGTTCCGGGAACTCACGGAAGCGTACGACGTCCTTCGCGATCCCCTACGCCGCAGCCAGTACGACGAGTCGCTGCGGGCTCAGCGGCGCGAGAGACGCATCTCGATGCGACGCGATCTTGTCGAGATCAGCCCCTCGGAGGAGGCGATGTTCAGCCGGTTCGCACGCAACTTCAACGGTGTCGGCGTTCCAAAGAGCGAACGCGTCGAGGAGTTAGGCGTTGAAGTCGCGATCTCGCAGGAAGAGGCCGAGAGAGGCACGTGCGTTCATCTTGAGGTGCCGATCTTCGGGCGGTGCGGCGCATGTCGAGGCCGCGGATGCACCGCGTGTGGGGGGCAAGGGATCACCGAAGGTGAGCGGCCGGTCACGATCGACGTGCCGCCGATGACGGGCCGCGGAACGACGTTCGTGATGCCACTTACAGGCCTGGGCATCCACAACTTCTACCTTCGCGTGCGGGTTCGTGTGGACCGGGCGATTGAGCCGACGTCTGGCACCCCATCAGGGGCATGAGCATCCTGGCGAGCAAGTTGAAGTGGCGGCACCCTCGCCCTCGACTTCGCCAAGTCCTTCCGGCTCACGGCGAAGCCGTGATCGGGGGCGCGCGCGATCACTACCGATCAGCGATCGAGCGGGTTACCTGAGGTTGAATACCGGTTTCCTCGCGAGTGACGGAGGCCGTCGAGCGGAGAGGAACCGTCCCCGACGCGAGAGGAGAAGACATCGCCCGTCCTCCGGCGAGCGACACAAGACGGCGGGCAAGCCTCACCCCATCCCTTTGCCGCTAGCTTCGTCTTGGGCGGGCTTGAGCAGCTTGGGAACCGCATTGGGTGCAGGGTTTGGCCGCTCGGAGTTAGCTCGCGTGGATCAGTCGTCGATCGCCTCGCCGCCGAGCTGCTTGCGCCGTTCGAGCCCGTCTTTCATGGCTTGGACCGCTCCCGGTGCGTGACCCGGCCAATCCGTGATCTCGCCCGTGATCCGCAGCGGGTCGCGTGAGCGGAATGACTTGGTCGGATTCCGATCGGAATGGCATTCCTCCAATCCTTGCGCAGCCCGTCACGGTGAAGTCGTTCGTCGATGTCCGCCTTGCTGTCGACTTTCGCGGAGTTGACGACGACACCGACGATCGCGAGGGGTCCTCCCGTGCCGAGGCGAGGGCGGCTCGCCGTGCAAGCCCATCGGCCCTCCTTGTCCCTGGACGCCCGCTTCTCTTGCCGCGCCCACGTCGGACTCTTCCGTCGGCGGCGCTTGCTCGAGCCGGGGACTCTCTGCCCCCTCCGAAGGCCGCCCTTCCCGCGCCTCGCGCCCCGGCGCCCCATGGCGGCGCGCCCCGCAGCGTCCCTCGGGCTCACGCATCCCTCCCCGACGGTCGCGGGACTCCAGGCGACTCCTGGCCGCGACCTCGCGGCGCCTCGGCGACTCTGCCCGGCGCCTCGCCGATTTCGACGAGCGCCTCGCAGACTTCGCCGAGCGCCTCGCCGATTTCGCCGAGCGCCTCTTCACGTCCCGGCAGCGCCCCGCTCGAAGCCCCGAGCGCCTCCCGACCCGCGCGTGGCGGCGCCGCCACGCCTTCGCAGGGCCGCTTCGCGCTCTCGTGGAGCGCACGCCCGCGGCCACGACGGGCGGCCCTCCGGGCTCCGCGAGCGCCCACACACCTCGCACGCGGCTTCCTCACCGATCTCGTCCTCTCGCCCGGAACCAAGAGCCGCTCGGGCTCCTCGCTCCGCCGCCCTCCCGGGACGTGAAGCCTCCTCACCCGTTCCTCCAGCCGCGCCCCTCCGAGACCTGGGCCGCCCCGCCCGCTCGCCGAGCCGCCGTCCGAAGCCTCGGCCCGCCGCCCTCGGTTCCCTCACGGGTCCCACGCGAACCGAGAGCGGCGCCACGCGCTCCCCGCGCCGCGCTGCCCGTTTCCCGCGCCTCGCCCGGCAGTCACGGCGACGCCCTCGCCCCCGACCGCGCGCGGCCGCGGCCACCGGTCGCTCATCATCTTCCGCAACGCCGTGAGCCACCCGAAGCGTGGTCGTACCTACGATGACGTCCGCGACTGGGTCAGCCCCGCGTCTCTTCGGTCGAACTCGTCCAGCCGTCGGTCAAATTCGTACAAATCGCCAGGTTTGCGCCGAACGGTGCTACGAGACGTCGTGGGGGCCGCGGAGAAACCTATGAGACATCTTGCGCTGGGCCTTCTCCCGCTGGCCCTCGTCTCCGTCCTCGCCCACGGTGGCTGCAAGAGCGCTGCAACCGGTGGTGGCGTCCCAGCCTGCAGTTGGCCCGCGATCTACGACGCGCCGGGCGTGAGCGGTCAGTGCCAGGCGTCGCGGGCGTACGTCCAGTGCACCGGCTCGGACGGGACCTTCGAGGGCTGCCCCAGCGACTACCTGACCCAGTGCGGATCGGGCCCCAACATGAACGGCCCCGTCACGTATTCGGACTGCAAGGACCAGTGTGCCGCCGACGAGTACGCGCTGAGCTGCGGCGGGGTCGGTCCGGCCGAGGCGGATGCCGCGGCCCCCGCCAGCAATCCACCTGCGGCCTGCCACATGGTGTCGGCGAATCCGGGCGGGAGCGTCCTGTACTGTTGCCCCTGCGGGCCTGGGGAGCCTGCCGACGCAGGCGTTGCCGGCCCGGACGCGAGCGGTACGTCGCCCATGGCCACGGCGGACGTGGCGATCGTCTCCCAGCTCGGCGCGAGCGCGGGGGCGGCGACGATGGCGTGTCCCATCGCGATGGGCAGCAGCTGGGTGCAGATCGGATCCCCGCTCACCTCGCCGGTCCTGAGCGGAACGATGGTGGGTGGGCACACTGTGACGGCGAGCTGCACCGTCCACGCCACGGGCGCCCACACCTACTCCGTACAGGCAAGCGCCGTCCTGGCAGGCGAGGGAAGCATCACGATCGCGAGCGCGACCCTGAACGACAACGTGACCGCCGCGCAGCCCGGGGTCATGGGCACCTTCGAGCGCGGGGACACGGGCACCTTCGCGCAGAGCAATTGCACGTTCGATTTTGGTGACCAGTCCGGCGACGTCGCGAGCGATCCGGGCATGGGGATCGCGGCAGGCCGCGTCTGGGGCAACCTCATCTGCCCGATGATCGTGGACAGCGAGACCCACGAAACGTGTTTCGCGGCGGCAGAGGTGTTCTTCGAGAACTGCACGCAGTAGGGCTGCCACCCACCACGCGGCTGGGCCTGGCGCAGGACGAGGGCTATAGAATCACGGCACGCGTATCGTGCTACCGATCGTAGAAGCGACACGCGATCTCCGGCGGCACGACCATCTCCTCTCCGGTCGCGTGGTTCATCTCCTCGACGTCCGCGTCGCGAAGGCGGACGACCTCGATTGGTTCACGGACCTCCTCGAGGGCCTCCCGGACGGCCTCCTGCCGTCGTTCACCGTGCTCGAGGAACGTCGAGAGGAGCTCGAAGAGCGAGCCCATGACGTGAAGAAAATCCACGATGACCTGAAGGATTCATCTCCGGACCTGAAGGATTCATCTCCGGACCTGAAGGATTTCCTTCAGGACCTGAAGGATTCATCTCCGGACCTGAAGGATTCATCGCAGCGACGATTTCGCCCGAAATCGTCACGCTCGGAGCCAACAACGGCGAGGAAGCAACTTCTCCATCGCCGGAGCCAAGGAAGAGCGCACGTCGAAGGACACCGAGCGTGAAGCTCGCGACTCAAATCGGTCGTCTCGCGGCCCCGAGACGACCGATTTGAGCTTCGAGAGGACGTGGAGTGACTCCTGCAGGACCGATCCGCGCCGAAATCGGTCCTCTCGAAAAATGGAGAGGACGGCGACGGCTTCCTCGAGGACCTGTGATGACTTCTTCAGGTCATCGAGGAGCTCCTTCACGTCCTCTCCCATTTCGTCGAGGGCAGCGGCGGTCCCGGCGCCTCGCCTAGCTGACCAGGAGCTGCACGATCTGGCTGTACGCGCCCTCTCCATCCTTCGTGACGGCGCGGAAACGGAAGTAGTAGGTCGTCGCGCTCGTCTGCCCGGCGATGGCCGTCTTGGCCTGGAGCGACGCTGGCGCGTTCGTCCAGGTCTTCTGGTCGGTCGAGTACTGCCACTCGTACGAAGCCCGGTGTGCGACGGCCTTCGCGATGAGCTTGATCCTGCCCGGCAGGCCGCCGGGTTCGACCGTGATTGCACTCTTGGGGTGACGCGTCGTCTTGCGGATGGTGAACCCCGCGGCCTCGATGAGCGACTGCGCGGTGGCCGGGTTGGCGTCGGCGACCTGCTGGACGGAGCGCATCAGGTGCTGGAGATCGGCGGTTTCAGCCGCTCAAGGGGGCCACAAAGCGAGGTCTCTGAGGCTCTGGTTGATGTACGCGCGGAGCTCCGCCGCGAGCAGCGTCAGGAACACACGGGGTTCGACTCTCTCGCGCTTGTGCGCTTGCGCCAGAAATAGCCTTCGAGTGCTCAGCATCGCGTCGAACGCGCGCTTGAGGAAAGCGTAGACGAGGTGGGCGGTCTTGAGCTGGACGGGCCCCGAGCAACCCCTCTCGATCGCCACTGTATCGAACGAGGCATTGCCGAGGAAACTGGTCCCGTGGCCCGATTGTGGGAGGTAGCCCCCGAGCACGCTCATGTTGAGGTGGAAGGACCCCAGGGATCCTTTGTTCCGTTCGGACAGGAGCATCATCCGGTTCCCGGCACCGGACGCAGCCGAGACGATCATCTCCCGCACGTGCGTCGCCGTGTTCCTGGGCGCCGCGCTGGGCGCGGCAGGCGTGATCGCCTTCGACGCCGCGGGTTCCTTGGGCGCCTTTTCATCGTCGCCCTTTTCCTCACGCGAGCGCTCGTCGCCGCCCTTGAAGTGGACAAGACTGCCCCCCGTGATCCAGTCGTTCGTGTATTCGTCGAGGCACAGCTCGTCCAGGAGGAAGGCCACGGTGGCCCTCTTCTGCTTGGTGCTCCCGTTCGGAAAGAAGAGCGTCCTGTTCGCGGACGCGCACGTGACGAGGCGCGTGAAGCGGGGGTACTTCCACTTGCTTCTTGACGTACCTGGCGCGGAGAGCACGCGCATCGGTCCGAGGCGCATGGGGTTGACGAAATCCTCCAGGCCGCACGTCGAAGGCGCCGCGAGGTCGAGGAGCCTCCTCACGGGCACGTCGAAGTTCGCGCAGTAGAGCAGGCTCGCGACCAGGTCGAGCGTCGCCGTATTCTTCTTGATCTGCTCGCCCACGCACGAGATCGCGCACAGGAAGTAGTGCTCCGGGCTCGCCCAGATGTTGTGGAGCAGCCCGAGGAGGATGTCGCAAGTGTCCCGAACCGCCCCATACTCGCTCGGCACCAGCGTTTGCTTGAAGAACTCGTAGGACAGTTTCATCCCCTCGCTCACCAACTCGGCTCTGTACCTCTTCCGCAGGTAGTTCTCCCACACGCCCGGGTTGCTCGGCTGGATCCAGAGCTTCTCGTCGATGACGAAGGAGATCTCGTCGTCCGGCGAGCCCGAGGGTACGGCGGCGGCGGCGGCACCGACGCCGGCGGCGGTAGGGGGGGCGGCGGCGACACCGGCGGCGGTAGGGGGGGCGGCGGCGGCAGCCGAGGCGGACTCGGACGCGGCCGCGGCCAAAACCCTCCCGAGACCGACGAAACGGGGCTTGGACGGGTGGCTGTCGATGCGGGCGAAGTTGTCGATCGCCCGCGTGTAGAGGTGGGCCGCCGAGCCCTGCCCCAAGGCCGGATCGAACGTCTGCGCCATGAGGCTGACGAACGTGGTCTCGCGCCCCCGGTTCTTTGCGATCATCATTTCGTTGCAGAGCGACCAGATGGTCAGCGCTTCGCCGCCGCCCAGGTCGAAGCTCTCGACTTCGCGCCCCGCCGCGTCGAAGAGGCGGAAGCTCACCCAGTTCGTGAACGGCAGCATCCGGCTCCTGAGGAGGGCGACGAACCCACCCTCGACCATGTGGACCGGCTCCATCGGATCGTCACATACCGGGCACCTGCCTCCGGTCGCCGACGTCGACGCTGATCCAGGGCAGAGGGGATTGGAGCAACAGTACATGAGCCATCCTGATGCCTCTGGCGAGGCAGCGCGTGGCCCAAGCGGGCGCTCCTCCCTCATAGGGAGCCGGTTGAGCTATGTCTAGGACAATACACGGGAGTCTCCCGATGCACGCAGGTCTTGGCGGGCGGCGGGGCGTCGCGGAGAGGTCCGAGCCTCGAAGCGGCGCCAGGCGGGTTACGTCGTTCCGCAGGGGACCAACGTCGCGGGGGAGGTGAATAGAATCCGGGCGCAGGCACCCGAGGCGCGAGTGGCAACGAGCCATCCATGAAGAAGGAGTAGGCGCCAACGGCGAGGGGGGACGCGTCGCACGGCGTTCGCGGTACGACCGGACCACCGAGCGAACGCCGTGGCCAATGACCCTCAGCGCGTCGACGATGGGGCTCACCGGCGACCAGAACGGCGGCGACAGCAGTCACTGAGCGAACTTGGCAGGTCGTCCGCGGACCGGCGGGCGCCGCATGCATCGGATCATTGGGCCGATGGAATTCATGGCGAGGCTCGCCGCGCTCATTGCACCCCCGCGCTACCGCTCATCCGCCACGCCGGGGTGCTCGGGCCGCGCAGCGCCTGGCGCAAGGAGGTAGACGTTCTCGCGTGCACCACGTCCCACGGCAGGCTCCGCCTGCTCGCTGTCATCAGCCAGCGGGAGCCGGTGCTGCGCATCCTCGGGCACCTCGCGCTCCCGACCGAACCCCGACGATCGCAACGGCGCGCGACCCGACCGACGAAGCCACGGGCCTGAGCCGGCAAGGCCAGCGGGGTGTATGGACAGACCGAGCGCGGAGCCCCTGACTCTCCTCACGAGCGATCGCGAGCGACGAGGGGAGCTGCGAAGCGGATCAGATGCGGGTGCGGCGTTCGAGGAGCGTGACGCGCTGGTCGAGCGCTGCGAGCGCAGCGGCGTCCGCCTTGCGGTCCACCACGTCGAAGCGGGCGTTCGACTCGCTGAAACGTTCCGTCGTGGAAGAGGCGAGGAGCGCCAGGTCGGCGCCGAGAACGCGGATGCTCTCTGCCATGTGCCCCAGCGCTCGATCGGTGCTCTCCC
>Ga0302319_10011481_pt1 | contig 16802 bp, 10 predicted proteins | sample Bog_T0_2_FD_203319 | JGI IMG/M metagenome (GOLD analysis project Ga0302319, IMG submission 203319) | Peat permafrost microbial communities from Stordalen Mire near Abisko, Sweden - Bog_T0_2 | ecosystem: Environmental > Terrestrial > Soil > Wetlands > Peat | place: Sweden: Abisko, Stordalen Mire...
CGAAGCCGCCTGGGCCCCCAGCGCCGCCGTGTTCGAACGCGGCATGGCCGTAACGGTCGTAGGCGGCGCGCTTCTGGTCGTCGCGCAGGATCTCGTACGCCTCGCTGACTTCCTTGAATTTCGCCTCGGCCTGCTTGTCGCCGGGATTGCGGTCCGGATGGAACTGCATGGCGAGTTTGCGGTAGGACTTTTTCAGGTCCTCGGCCCCGGCGTCACGCGCCACACCCAGCAGCGCGTAGTAGTCTTGCTTCGCCATCTCAGCCCTTCTCTCCGGCGCTGCGGCGGGCGGTTATCGCCTCCCGATCGAAAAAGCGGGACGTCCGCACGCCTAATAGCCGCTCGCGCCCGCCTTCAATGAAGCGCGGGCGCGGCAGGTCACATCAATTGGTCCGGGATCAGGCGGACTTCTTCTTGTTCTCGTCCACCTCTTCAAACTCGGCGTCAACAACCTTCTCGTCCGGCTTGCCGCCGTGCCCGGTCGAGGCCCCCGCGCCGGCTGGCCCCGCACCTGCCTGGGCGGTCGCTTCGGCCTGCTCGGCGGCGCTGGCCTTGTACATCGTCTCGCCGATTTTCATTGCCGCCTGGCTGAGCCGCTCGCTGGCCTGCTTGAGCGCCTCGTTGTCAGTGCCCTCCATCGCCGAGCGTGCCGCCGCGATCGCCGCCTCGGCCTCGCCCTTATCCTGCGCCGGCAGCTTGTCGCCGTGCTCCTTCAGGTTCTTCTCGACCTGATGCGCCAGACCCTCGGTGTGGTTGCGCAGCTCGACTGTCTCGCGCCGCTGCTTGTCGGCTTCGGCGTTCGCCTCGGCCTCCTTCACCATGCGCTGGATGTCCTGCTCGGACAGGCCGCCCGACGCCTGGATGCGGATCTGCTGCTCCTTGCCGGTCGCCTTGTCCTTCGCCTGCACCGAGACGATGCCGTTGGCGTCGATGTCGAACGTGACTTCGACCTGCGGCATGCCGCGCGGCGCCGGCGGGATGCCGACCAGGTCGAACTGGCCGAGCAGCTTGTTGTCCGCCGCCATTTCGCGCTCGCCCTGGTAGACCTTGATCGTCACGGCGGTCTGGTTGTCGTCGGCGGTCGAGAACACCTGGCTCTTCTTGGTCGGGATGGTGGTGTTGCGCTCGATCAACCGGGTGAACACGCCGCCAAGCGTCTCGATGCCGAGCGACAGCGGGGTCACGTCCAGCAGCAGCACGTCCTTGACGTCGCCCTTGAGCACCGCGGCCTGGATCGCGGCGCCGATCGCCACGACCTCGTCGGGGTTGACGTTGCGCGCCGGGTCCTTGCCGAAGAACTGCTTTACGATCTCGATGACTTTGGGCATGCGGGTCATGCCGCCGACCAGGATCACCTCGGCAATCTCGCCCGCGGTCACGCCGGCATCCTTCAGCGCGGCGCGGCACGGGTCCAGCGTCCGCTGGATCAGGTCATCGACGAGCGATTCCAGCTTCGCCCGGGTCAACTTCATCACCAGGTGCTTCGGCCCGGAGGCGTCGGCGGTGATGAACGGCAGGTTGACCTCGGTCTCCTTGGAGGATGACAGCTCGATCTTCGCCTTTTCCGCAGCCTCCTTCAGCCGCTGCAGCGCGAGCTTGTCCTTGCGCAGGTCGATGCCCTGCTCCTTACGGAATTCCTCCGCCAGGTAGTCGATGACGCGGGCGTCGAAATCCTCACCGCCGAGGAAGGTATCGCCGTTGGTGGACTTCACCTCGAACACGCCGTCGCCGATCTCCAGCACGGAGATGTCGAAGGTGCCGCCGCCGAGATCATAAACCGCGATCATGCCGGCGTGCTTCTTGTCCATGCCGTAGGAAAGAGCGGCGGCTGTCGGTTCGTTGATGATGCGCAGCACATCGAGGCCGGCGATGCGGCCGGCGTCCTTGGTGGCCTGCCGCTGGCTGTCGTTGAAGTAGGCAGGCACGGTGATGACGGCCTGGGTAACCGGCTCGCCGAGATAAGCCTCGGCGGTCTCCTTCATCTTGCCGAGGATGAACGCGCTGACCTGACTGGGAGAATACTTTTCCCCCCGCGCCTCGACCCAAGCATCGCCGTTGTCGCCGCGAACGATGTTGTAGGGCACCAGCCCCTTGTCCTTGGCCACCAGCGGGTCATCGTAGCGGCGGCCGATCAGGCGCTTGATGGCATAAAGCGTATTCGACGGATTGGTCACCGCCTGGCGCTTCGCCGCCTGCCCAACCAGGCGCTCGCCGTTGTCGGCGAATGCAACCATGCTGGGCGTGGTACGCGCGCCTTCCGAGTTCTCGATGACCTTGACTTCCTTGCCTTCCATGATGGCGACGCAGGAATTCGTGGTCCCGAGATCAATGCCGATAACTTTGGCCATGAGGGGTTTAGCTCCTTTCAGCGGACGCGAGCGGCCCGTGGCACCGCCTGTGTCCCTAGGGGTGGACTATAACTGGCATGTATGGGCCGCGAACCGGCCGGGCAAGTCCCTGCGGGGTTTTTGTTCAGTCCCGGCATGGTTGCGTCAGGCGCTGGTGTCCAGCCTGGACGGCGCGACGGTAATCTCGGGGGGAGGCGCCTTGGCCACGACCACCATGGCGGGGCGAAGCAGCCGGCCATGCAGCGTCCAGGCGGGGGTCCATGCCTGGATCACCGAGCCCGGCGGGTGCGCCTCGGTCTCCTGCTCGGACATGGCCTGATGCAGGTTGGGATCGAACGGGGTGCCGGTCGGGTCCTCCCGCTTGATGCCGTTGCGCTCCAGGACGGCGATGAAGCTCCGCTCCACGCCCGCCAGGCCGTCGCGCAGCCGGGTGATAATCTCCGGCTGGCCATCATCGGGGGGCGGCAGGCTGTCCAACCCGCGCCGGAGGTTGTCCGCCGCTTCGACAACGTCTGCGGCGAATTTCTGCACGGCGTATTGGCGCGCCTCGTTGACCTCGCGCTGGGCGCGGGCGCGAACGTTGGCGTTTTCCGCCTCGGCGCGCATCCAGCGATCCTTCAGCTCCGCGGTCTGTGCTTCCAGTTCGGCGATGCGGGAAGCGGCGGCCTGCATAACCTGCTCGGGGCTTTCCGGCGCCGGCTCGGCGGCGGGTGGCGCCTCGAACGGGTTGGTCGACGGTGGATTATTGGGTTCGTTGCTCATGCCGGCATCAGTTAGGACGCACAGTGGTGCCGGACAAGCGCGCGGGCAGCCATTGTCACACGGGAGCCGCCGATACCGGGGCCGGCGGCTAGCCGCGTGGTGCCGTTCGGTCGCGTGCTACCCTGGCAGGGCCGTCAAACCGTACCTTTCCGCGGCGGCACGAAGCTGGCGGTCGGTGCTGGCCAGCGGCAGGCGCCGCCGTGTGGTGAGCTCCGCCGCGTCATACGCGGTGAGGGTTTCGGCCCGCGCAAGCAGCGCAACCGCCCGGCGCCAGAATGGGCCCTGGCCATCGGCATCGACCCGGATCGGCAGGAAATCCAGCATGTCGAGCCGTTCCTCGGCCCCGCCGGGACCCAGTCGGCGGCGCCGCTCGGCCTGGACCAGCACGTTGGCAACTTCCAGGTGCCACGGCGGCCGGACCAGCGCGCCATCCGCCTGCACACGATCCAGCCGCGCGTCGCCGGCGGCGGAGGCCTCGTCGGCGAAGCACCAGCCGACGGCGACAGAGCCCCGAGCGCTTCGCCAAGCCACATCCAGATCTGAGGCTGCCAGTTTGACTTTGGGCATTGGTTCGACGGCGACCCGGCGTGGCCGGCGCCGCCGCGCTGTATGAGCGCGCGCTTTCGGTCGCCGATCAGCGGGGCGCGGTCGCTTGCACCGTGCGGGTGGCCGTGGACCGCGCGGCCGACGATCCGGCGGTGGCCGCCCGATTGCCTGCCCGCTCGGACGCCATCCGGCCGGCGAGTGGGGCCCCGAGTTTATCGCCGCGGGCCGGCTTGTCGGGTTGCGGTGTCGGTCGAGCCGACTTTGGTCTGGGCGTCCTCACGCGACGACGGTCTAGGCCTCCTCCCGCGACGACAGCGCCAGCACGGCGGCAAATCCTGGATGCGCGTCCTCCAGCGTCAGCGAACCGCCATGGAGCTGCGCCACCGCCTGCACCAGCGACAGCCCAAGGCCCGAGCCCGGCGTGTTGCGGGCCGCGTCGCCGCGGAAGAAGCGCTCGGTGGCGCGACTGCGGTCGGCGTCCGGAATACCCGCCCCTTGGTCGGTCACCGTGATCCTGGCACCGGTCGGCGTCGCCTCGGCGACCACCCGCACCGCGCTGCCTGGAGGCGCGAACTTCACCGCGTTGTCCACCAGGTTCGCCACCGCCTGCTGGATCAGCTCGCGATCGCCGTAGCCCGGCAGCAGCTCGGGCGCGTCCAGCGTCAGCGCGACGGATTTTTCCTCCGCCACCGCCTCGTATAGCTCCACCACGCCGTCCAGCAGCTTCCGCAGATCGAGCTGGCCGAACGCCGAGCGCCGCGAACCGGCCTCGATCTCCGCGATGCGCAGCAGCGCCTGGAACACGGCGGAGATGTCGTCCAGGTCCGCGATCGCGCGCTCGATCGCCGCGTGCAGCTCGGGCTCGGTCTTGGCGTGCAGCGCGGCGTCCTCCAACCGCGTGCGCGCCCGGGTGATCGGCGTGCGCAGGTCGTGGGCGATCGAGTTGGACACCTGGCGCACGCCGTCCATCAGCCGCGCAATTCTGTCCAGCATGACGTTGATGGTTTCCGAGAGCTGGTCGAACTCGTCGCCGCGGCCCGACAGCGGCACGCGCTCCGCGAAGTTGCCGCCGGCGATCGCGCTCGCGGTCGCCGCGACCTTGGTGATCGTGCTGTGGAACAGGCCGCGCACCACCAGCGCGCCGACCGACGCCATGCCGGCGACCAGCAGGCCGGCCCAGAGCAGCGCCTCGGTCAGCAGCCCGCGGAGCTGCGCCCGCACGCGCACGTCGCGGCCGATCAACAGGTGGTAGCCCCCCGGCAGGTCGAACCGCTCCACCCGGGCCAGTGTGCTAAGGCCTGCCCGCTCGATCGGCAGTTCGTACCAGCCGCCGTTGTCGGTTATCCCCTGCGGCCATTGCGGCAGGTTGCCGGCGACCTCCCGCATCGACGGGTCGGCCAGCAGGTAGATCGCGTCGTCGTCCACGTTCTGCGCCAGCCGGTCCTCGATCGTCAGCACCAGCCCGGGCAGGCCGCCGCTCGCCCAGCGTTCCGACAGGTTCAGCGCGTCGGCATGGATCGCCGCCTCGGTCTGGCGATCGAGCAGGCCGGCCGTGGACCACCACAGGAACACCGCGAGCACCGCAGCGGTGGCCGCCAGCAACGCGGCGAACAGGGCGGAGAAGCGGACACCGGTCGAGCGGAACGCGTAGGGCAGGCGGACGGGGAGGTAGCGGAGCCAGGTCTTGTGCCGCGTTGCCTGGTCAACGCTCACGCCGGCTCGGCCCGCAGCATGTAGCCGGCGTTGCGCACGGTGTGGATCAGCGGGGTCGGGAACGGCTTGTCCACCTTCTGGCGCAGCCGCGAGACGTGCACGTCGATGACGTTGGTCTGCGGGTCGAAATGGTAGTCCCAGACGCCTTCCAGCAGCATGGTGCGGGTCACCACCTGGCCGTCGTGGCGCATCAGGAATTCGAGCAGGCGGAACTCGCGCGGCTGCAGGTCGATCTTCTGCCCGGCGCGCTTCACCTGGCGCGACAGCAGGTCCAGCTCCAGGTCGTCGACCACCAGCTTGGTGACGGGGCTTTCGCCTTTGCCGCGCCGCGCCAGCGCCTCGACGCGGGCGAGCAGCTCGGCGAAGGCGAACGGCTTGGTCAGGTAGTCGTCCCCGCCTGCTTTCAGCCCCTTTACCCGGTCGTCCACCTCGCCCAGCGCGGACAGGATCAGCACCGGCACACTGTTTTTCTGGCCGCGTATCGTCTCCAGCACGCGCAGCCCATCAATGCCGCCGGGAAGCATGCGGTCGAGGATGATCGCGTCGTAGGATTCGCTGGCGGCCAGGAACAGTCCATCACGGCCGTTATCCGCGTGATCGACCACGAAGCCGACCTCCTTCAGGCCGCGCACCACGAAGCCCGCAACGTCCTTGTCGTCTTCCACCACCAGGATACGCATCGCCCCTCCCCTCCGCGGGCGTTCAGCCGGCGGATTCGGGGGGACGTTTGCCCACGGTCACCGGGATGTCCATATCGTGGCCTTGGCGCCGAATTGACAAGCGCACGTCGTTGCCCGGCGGCACGGCGGCGACCGTGCGGATCAGGCCGCGCGAGGTGTCGATATGTTCGCCGTTCACTGCGAGCACGGCGTCGCCGGGCCGGATGCCGGCGCGCGCGGCGGGGCTGCCACGCTCCACCCCGGCGATCAGGACGCCCGGATCGCCGTCCTGCACCGACACGCCAAGCCAGCCGCGATCGATGCGGCCGCGCTCCACCAGCTGAGCCACGATGTGGCTGACGATCTCGCTCGGGATGGCGAAGCCGATGCCGACGGAGCCGCCGGACGGCGAGACGATCGCGGTGGAAACCCCGACGACTTCGCCCGCCATGTTGAAGATCGGGCCGCCCGAGTTGCCCGGGTTGATCGGCGCATCAAGCTGCAGGAAATTGTCGAACGGACCGGACCCGAGGTCGCGGCCCTCTGCCGACACGATGCCCGCCGTCACCGAGCCGCCGAGCCCGAACGGATTGCCGGCGGCGAGGATCCAGTCGCCGACCTCGACCCGGCGCGAATCGCCCCAGGTGACATAGGGCAGCGGGCCGGGCGTCTCCACCTTGATCACGGCGATATCGGTCAGCTCGTCGCTGCCCAGCACGCGGGCGGGAAGCTGCCGACCATCGGTCAGCGACACGACGATCCGGTCGGCATGACCGACCACGTGATTGTTGGTCACGATCAGGCCGGCGCCTTCGATGATGAACCCGGAGCCGGCGCCCTGCATCTGCTCGCGGCGGTTGCCGAAGCGACGGCGGAATTCGCGCCCGAGCGGGGTGTCGCGCAGCTCCTGCGGGAGTTCCGCGAGCACATCGCCACCGGTCACCGTTTCGGTGACGGCGATGTTCACCACGGACGGCAGCACGCGCTTGACCAGCGGCGAAAAACTGTCCGGCGTGGAGCGGGCGGAGGCACCGTCAACCATCGCGCAGCCGCTGACCAGCAGCGCGAGCGTCAGCACAAGATTCCTGGCCTGCCAGACGGTGCGGGAAGGTCGGGTCATGTTGGGTATGGGTCTCCTGCGGCGACGCGAAACGCACTTCTAGCCGCCGAAGGACATGGCATGTGATCGCCCGTGCAACAAGCGTGCCCAGGCCGGAGATGTGCCCGCGCTTCGTTGCCGGAGAGAGACTGTGTCTTCGGTGCCGACCACGCATTCGCAATGGGCCCCCGGGGGCGGCGATCAGGGCCGGCCGCCGTTCTCCGGCCAGGCGTGCTTGGGGTAGCGCCCGCGCATGTCGCGGCGCGCCTCCACCCAGCCGCCGCTCCAAAACCCGGCGAGATCGGCCGTGATCGCAATCGGACGCCCGGCCGGGGACAGCAGCGCGAGCTGCAGCTTCACCCGCCCACCCGCGAGCAGCGGCGTTGCGACAAGCCCGAAAAACGCTTGCGCCTTGGCCGACGCCACGGGGACCGGCTGGGTGTAATCGACCGCCGCCCGCCGCCCGCCGGGCAGCGCCAGATGCGCTGGCAGCGCCTGATCCAGCCGGTTCGCCAGCGCCCAGGGCAGCGTGCCGCGCAACATGCCGGCGAGGTCCAGCCGGGTCAGCTCGGCAAGCCGGGCCATGCCGGCCAGATGCGGGGCTAACCAGTCCTGCGCGGTGGCGGCCAGAGCCTCATCCGAGCAATCGGGCCACCCGGCGTCCGGCTCCAGCCCCCGCATCAGCCCGACGCGGGCCTGAAGCTGGCGGGCCGCATCGGTCCAGGGCAGCGCACGCAGCCCATCCGCCACGGCGGCGCGAGCCAGGCTCGCGGCGATATCCGCGGGATCGGCGGGCTCGGTGCGGTCGGTCAGCACCAGCGCGCCGAGTCGCCGCCGCCGGCGTGCGAACACGGCGCCGGAGACCGGGTCGAAACCTGTTTCGACCTGCTCCGTCACGCGCGCGGCAAGCGCCGCCGGAAGGGCATCCGCATCCAGCGGTGCGGCAAGCCGAATGCGCGCGGCCGTCTTCATCTCCAACGCGGCAACCGCCAGCAGTTTCGTCGTGGCGAGCTTGTCGGTGCGCGGCAACCTGGCGCCCCCGCCGCCCGATAGGCGGAACGAGCCTGGCTCGCCGCGGAGCTGCGCGATGCGGTCGGGAAAGCCTGCGGCCAGTAGCCGGCCAAGGTCGCTGCCCGCCGGCGTATCACCGCGCGCGTCGGCCGGCAGGCGCAGCCGTCGGCGATACTGCCCGGCGGCGCGGCGAATGCGCGACAGGGCGCCGCGATCCGCTGCCGGGTCGCCCTCAGTGATCGCCGTCAGACGCAGGCCGATATCGGCAGGCGCCTCCGGGCCGGCGCGCAGCGGGTCACGTTCCTCCAGCAGGGCGGCGAGGTCGGCGGCGCAGGCGGCCTCCGCCGGGGTCTCGGCTGCCAGCATCATCGCCGCCAGCCGCGGATGCGCGCCGAGCTGCGCCATCCGCCGGCCAAGCGGCGTGATCCGCCCGTCGGCCAGCGCGCCCAGCTCCGCCAGAAGCGCGGCTGCCGCGGCCTGGGCGCCGGCAGGCGGGCGGTCGAGAAACGCCAGGTCCTCCGGCGGCGTGCCCCAGGCGGCGCAGTCCAGCACCAGCGACGACAGCTCCGCTTCCAGAATTTCCGGCCGGTCGAACGGCGCCAGCCCGCGATGCAATGCCTCCGACCACAACCGGATCGCCACCCCCGGCGCCTCGCGTCCGGCGCGGCCGGCGCGCTGTTCGGCGGCGGCGCGGGAAATGCGCAGCGTGGCGAGCCGCGTAAGGCCGGTGGACGGGTCGAGCCGCGGCGCCCGCCGCCAGCCGCCATCCACCACAATGCGCACGCCCGGCACGGTCAGCGAGGTTTCGGCGATAGAGGTCGCAAGCACCACCCGGCGCCCCTCGGCGGGACGCAGGGCGCGGTCCTGCTCGGGCGGTGGCAGCTCGCCGTGCAGCGGCAGCACCAGCGCGCCGCATCCCTCCAGCGACGCCATCGTCCGGCGGATCTCCGCCATGCCGGGCAGGAAGGCGAGGATATCGCCCTCGTGGTCGGCCAGCGCGGCGCGCACCGTGCGGGCCAGCGCGTCCGGCAGCTCGCGCGGCCCGGGCACGTCCCGGGCTGCATGCTGGACCGTGACTGGGAACATCCGGCCGGCGCTTTCGATCACGTCGGCGTCCATCAGTGTCGCCAGCCGCGCGCCGTCCGCGGTGGCCGACATGGCGAGCAGCCGCAGCTCCGGCCGCAGCATCCGCTGCAGATCGAGGCAGAAGGCCAGCGCGAGGTCGGATTCCACCGAGCGCTCGTGGACCTCGTCGAGGATGACGACGGCCACGCCGTCCAGTCCCGGGTCGGATTGCAGGCGGCGGACGAGCAGGCCCTCGGTGACGACCTCGATGCGGGTCTGGGCGGAGGAAGCGGACTCCAGCCTGGTGCGGAAGCCGACGGTCTGGCCGACCGCCTCGCCGCGAAGACTCGCCATACGGGTAGCCGCCGCGCGGGTGGCCAGGCGGCGCGGTTCCAGCATCAGGATGCGGCCATCGCCGCGCCAGGGCGCGTCCAGCAGGGCAAGCGGCACCAGCGTGGTCTTGCCCGCGCCGGGCGGGGCCACCAGCACCGCGTTCCGACCGGCTGCGAGCGCCGCGACGACCGAAGGGAGCGCCTCTGTGACGGGGAGGTCGGGGATGGCGTGCATGCGGCCGGCGCAGTATCACCCTTCGCCGCGATGCGCACGCTGGCGCCTGGATGACTGGGGGATTGCCCGGGGGCGTCCCAAGGTTGCCCGAAGAGCAGATTTGTCCAGGGGCACGCTGCTCCCCGTCAGCGACATGCGCTGGAACGTTCCGGAGGACCGATGCGGCTGGTCGGCGTTGTCATTTTTATGTTGGTCCTGGCGGCGGCGAATCGGGCCGTGGCGCTGGAGAGCGCCCCGGTCATCAGCCCCCGTGCGACCGTTACGCTGGTCTCGGACACCGACGCGGTTGCGCCGGGCACACCATTCCGCGTCGGCCTGCGCATCCGGTTGGCGCCTGGCTGGCACACTTACTGGAAGAACCCCGGCGATGCTGGCGCAACGCCGACGCTGGACCTGACACTGCCGCCGGGCGCCACTGCCGGCCCGATCGCCTGGCCGACGCCGCGGCGGATCGCCGAGGGGCCGGTGATGTCCTATGCCTATACCGGCGAGGTTCTGTTGCCGGCGGTTGTGACGCCAGTCGCCGACGGGGCCGCGATCACAGCGCATGCCGAGTGGCTGGTCTGCAAGGACATCTGCATACCGGAAGAAGGCTTGTTCCGGCTTGATCTGCCCGCCGGCACACCGGTTCCGTCGGCGCAGGCACCGCTGTTTGCCGAAGCCGACCGGCAGATGCCACGGCCCTCGCCCTGGCGCGCGCAGATCGGGGCGGATGGCAGGTTGTGGGTGCAGGGACCGGAGCTGAACCCGTCCACCGTGATCGACGCCTGGTTCATTCCCGACACGCCGGGCAGCATCCGGGATAGCGCCGCGCAGCCGCTGTCGGTGCGCTCGGGCGGGTTCCTGCTGTCGCTGACGCCGGCCAGCCGGTTCAAGCCGGAGGCGGGCCTGACCGGTGTGCTGTCGGTGCGCGACCGCACCGGGATGCAAACCGATGTGACGATCGCGGCAACACCCGGATCGGTGCCGCCCGAAGTTGGCATGGCGCTGCCGCAGATGCTGTCGCTGGCGTTCCTGGGCGGGCTGATCCTGAACCTGATGCCGTGCGTGTTCCCGGTGCTGGCGATGAAGGCGGTGGCGCTGGCGGCCGGGGCGGCGCGCGGCAAGGTGCGAGCGCACGCCGTGTCGTACACCGCCGGCGTCCTGGTCGCCTTCACCGCGCTCGGAGGGGCGCTGCTGGCGGCGCGCGCATCCGGCGCGGCGGCCGGCTGGGGATTCCAGTTCCAATCGCCGGTGTTCGTCGCGGCGATGGCCTGGGTGCTGTTTGGCGTCGGCCTGAACCTGTCCGGCGTGTTCCAGGTGGGGGCTGGCCTTGCCGGGACCGGGCAGGGGCTGGCGTCGCGCGGCGGCCATGTCGGCAGTTTCTTCACCGGGCTGCTCGCCGTGGTGGTGGCGACGCCCTGCACGGCGCCGTTCATGGGGGTCGCGATCGCGGCCGGGCTGGCCGCCGCGCCGCCGGTGACGATGCTGGTATTCCTCGTGATGGGGCTTGGTCTTGCCGCGCCCTATGCCGTGCTGGCGCTGCTGCCGGGGCTGGTGCGGCGCGCACCGCGGCCTGGCCGTTGGATGGATATCCTGAAACAGGCGCTGGCCTTCCCGATGTACGCCGCGGCCGCGTGGCTGCTGTGGGTGGTGAGCCAGGAGACCGGGTCCGACGGTGTCCTGGCTGCGGCCGCAGGATTCGTGCTGATCGGCTTTGCCGCATGGGTGCTGGGGGTCGCGCAGGGTGCGACCGGCTGGCGGGGGCGCCGGTTTGGGCAGACGGCTGCATTGGCGGCGATGCTCGCCGCGCTGGCCGTGCTGAGCGGGATCGCGGCCGTGCCCGGCGCGGTCGGCAACGCCGAGGCGGCGGACGGCATCGAACCCTTCACCTCGGCCCGTCTGGCGGCGTTGCGCGCGGACGGGCGGCCGGTGTTCGTCAATATGACCGCGGCGTGGTGCGTGACCTGCCTGGTGAACGAGCGTGTGGCGATTTCCACCACCGCCGTGCACCGCGCCTTCGCCGAGCACCACGTCGCTTACCTGAAGGGGGACTGGACCCGGCAGGACCCGCAAATCACCGCGTTCCTGCGCGAGCACGGTCGCGATGGCGTGCCGCTGTATGTTTGGTATCCGCCCGGTGGCGGGCATCCAACGGTGCTGCCGCAGATTTTGACGGAGTCGATGCTGATCGGCGTGGTCGAGGGCAGCTGAACGGCGTCAGCACGGCAATCGACCCACGCCGCGGCTTAAGGGCTGACGGCGACCGGCGTTCGGGCCTCGATGGCCTTGACGGTCGCATCGATTGCCGCGCTGAGCTCGCCAGTCAGAGCGGGCAGCTCTGCCGAATTGGTCCGGAAGGCGTTCTCGAAGTTCCGGGCGACGAAGGCAAGCCGATCGAAACCCAACATTCCGGAACTGCCCGCGAGCGCGTGCGCGGCGGTGGCGAGTCCAACATCATCTCTCACAAGCGCGTCCGGCGAGGACAAGCTTGTCAGAAGCGCTTGGGCTTTCCAGGCAACGGTCCGCAGGTGGAACTCGACCGCCCCGGGCTTGAGGAATGCGGCGGTCCGCTCGAGCGCCGCCAGGTCGAGGACCGGACGATCTGAACCGCGGGCCGGCGAGATCGATACGGCAACGGTGTTGCCCGATGCTCCAACGGGCTGCCATGCGGGCGCCGACAAGCCGCCGCGGCGTTGTCCAGCCGCGAGGCCGAGCGAGAGCGCAACGACCAGCTGGGCCATGGTGAATGGCTTAGCCAGGTGGCCGTCCATGCCTGCCTGATGGCATTCTTCAATCTGAGCCGTGAAGGCGTGCGCGGTCAGGGCCACAATCGGGACGCGGCCACGCGCGCCGTTCAGCGCTCGGATGCGCCGCGTTGCCTCCAGCCCGTCCACCTCGGGCATGGATACGTCCATCAGGACGATGTCGAAGTCCCTGGCAGCGACGGCCGCGACCGCCTCCGCCCCGCCGTCGGCGCACACCGCCTCGTGGCCCGCGGCGCGGATGAATGATGCAGCGATATCGCGGTTCATGCCGGTATCATCAACAACCAGCACGCTCAAACCGGACGCCATTGCCGCAACGGCGTCCGGCTCGTTGGCACCAGGGAGCATGGCAACGGACGAGGCCTGCAACAACGCGGGGTGGGCAGCCAGAAACGGCAGTTCCAGCCAGAACACGCTGCCGCCTGACGGTCCCGCCCCTTTCGGGTTGTCCTCATGGCCGAGCTGGCCGCCGATTTGCGCCGCGAGCTGGGCGGAGAGGGCAAGCCCGAGGCCGGCACCTTCGACCGCGCCGGCGGCATCGGCGTCGAGCCGCTCGAACGCCCTGAACAAGCGGTCGCGGTGCTCGACCGGGATACCCGGACCGGTATCCGCCACTTCGAACCGCAATCCCGCGCCATTGGCCATCGCCCGCAGGTGCAAGGTTACCGAGCCTTGGGCGGTAAATTTCGCCGCGTTGCCCAGCAGGTTCAGCAATATCTGCCGCAGCCGGGTCGGATCGGTTGTGAAATGGCGCGGCACGTTCGGCGCAACGTCGATAGCCAGCGCAAGCCCCTTCGCCTCCGCTGTCGGCCGGACAAGGTCGAGGCACGCGTTGCAGAGGCCGCGAATCTCGATCTCGAGCGGCTGCAACGCGACGCGCTCAGCCTCGACCTTGGACAGATCAAGCACGCGGCTGATCACTTGCAGCAGGTGGGCGCCTGCATCCAGCATGGCGTTTACCCGCGTCAACTGCGCGCTGCTCAGCCCGCCCTCAAGGCGTAGCAGTTCCGCGTAACCCAGGATGCCATTCAGCGGCGTGCGCAGCTCGTGGCTCATGCCCGACAGGAAGCGGGACTTGGCCTCCGTTGCTCGCTCCGCTTCATCGCGCGCCCGCTCGAGAGACTCGGCCAGGCGGTGCTCGGTCAGGTCCCGGCCTTCGGCGATGATCCACCTCACCCGGCCGGTGGCCGGGTCCGCGACGGACTTCAGCGAGAAGTCGATCCAGATGCGCCGCCCGCCGACGCCGATCACCTCCACCTCTCGCTGGACCAGCGCACCGCTGGCAGCGGCCATCACCTCTTCCCGCAGGCGCTCTCGTTCGGTTTCCGGCCACCAGCCTGTGTCCCAGAACGGACGGCCGACGACGTCGGCGGCGGTGAGTCCGCCGGCCTCCAGCGCCGTGCGGTTCGCCAGCAGCATCGCGCCGTCAGGCGAGAGTATGCTCACAAACTGAAATTGCGAATCGAAGACGGCGCGGAACTGCGCTTCGGCTTGGCCCTGTGCCGCGGTTCGTTCGACGACCAGTCGTTCCAGTTCGTCGCGCCGCATGGCAAGCGCCTCACGGGCGGCGACGACGTCCGAGACGTCTTGGTGCGCACTGATCACTCGCCGGGCGCCCCCGTTCTGTCCGAACACCTCGGCCCGCATCGCGATCCAGCGCTCCGACCCGTCCGGGCGGCGAATGCGGAATTGCGTCGCAACGGTGCCGTGATGCTCGTAGATCGCACGCATCTCGGACTCTACCCGCTGGCGGTCGCCGGGATGAATCCGGTTAAGCCAATCCTGGATCGCGACGATGGTCTGGCCGGTGGGCAGTCCATACAAACGGACATACTCGGCGGACACATGCGTCTCGGCGTCGGATTCCGACCGGTCCGTAGACCCGATTTCGCCGACCTGCTGCGCCAGATGCAGCCGAGCCTCGCTGTCGCGCAGAGCCGCTGCGGCGTGACGCTGCGCGGTCACGTCGCTCACGTTCTCCATCACACTGAGGCCGCTTTCGCCAGATGGGCGAAGCACCTTCCGGGCGGCAACGATCACCTCCGCGCCGCCCCGGGTGCGCTGGAGCAGGTCACCACTCCACTCGCCGTCACGCAACAGCGCGGCGTCAATCTCTATCGGCGGAACGGGGAAGACCGTCTGCAGTAATGCGCGAGATGACTGTCCGATGGCCTCCTCGGCCGACCAGCCGTACAGGCGACAGCAACCTTCCGACCACAACCGGATGGTGCCGTCGAAGTCGCGCACCATGATGGCGGCAAGGTCCATCATGGCAAGGAGTCGCTGACGCTCTGCCGCCACGGCCACAGCGCGCCGGGCAACTGCGGCGCTGACGAGGGCACGGGCGAACGCAACACCGCACAGTGAGATGCCTGCCGTCGCGACGACGAGCAAGCCGATCATGATGCGCGCCGTCCGGCGTTCGGTTTGCTCCCGATTGGCACGGCGAGACTGGAGCAGGCTTCGTTCCTCGGCGACCATCGCAGCGTAAACCTGGCGCATCGCGTCCGTGACGCGTTGGCCTTCGCCGGTCAGCAAAAGACCAATCGCGCCGCTCCGGTCGCCGCCCTTTGCAAGCTCGATCGTTTTATCGAGCCGCATCACGCTGGTCCGCAACAGGGCCGTCAGTACGTTCAAACGGTTCTGCTGGCCTGGATTGTCGGCGGTCAGAGCTTGCACCTCGGACATGCTCCGCCACATCGATTCGACAGCCAGTCGATACTGCTGCAAATAGGAGGCTTCCCCGGTCAGCAGGAAGTTGCGCTGACGCATCTCGGCAGCCTGGGTGCTCTCCATGCCGTGGTCGAGCGCCGCGATGACCTCATTGGTATGGTCGACCAATGACACGGCTGTTCGCGTATTCCGTTCTCCCGAAACGACAAGACCGACAGCGCCCGCGAAGGCGATCACCGTCAGCAAGGTGCAGACGGCGCCAAGCACCCTGATTTGACGCTTGTCGCGGGCTCGGATGCGGGGCCGAGGACCTGTGTCGCCCGGCGGGCGGTCTTCGCTATGTTTCATCCCGGCAACACCCGAGCGGACCGCGGCGGCCGACCTGCGGCTGCTGATCGCCTCGATCGTCGCCTCCATCTCGCGTTGCGGATTGGGCGCCGATCTCAAATGGCGGTCCACGGCGGACAGCAGGCCGGCGTCGAGGTCGCCGACCTCGTCCTCTGGACGGAGGGCTCATACAAATGGTTCACGTTAGTGACCTTTTGTTTGCATCGATTTCCTCGATCGTTGCCTCAAGTGCGGCACAGATGTCGGCGGCGAGCGCAGCCGCTTGCGTCGGGGCGACGCGGGCAGCATCCTCGAAGCGGCGGGCTACGAAGGCGAGCCGCTCGAACCCTAGCATGCCGCAGTTGCCCGCAAGCTGGTGCGCCGTATCGGCCAGCGCGGCACCCGTGTCGATAAAGGCGCCAGGGGCGCGCAAGCCACGCAGCAGCGCGGCGCATTTCTCGGCAAGCGCGCCCAGGTGGGTCACGATTGCCCCAGGCTTAAGGAGTCTGGCGATGCGTCCAAGCGTGGCCTGATCAAGAACCGGCAGATCGGAACCGAGCAATGGGGCGACCGGCTCGGTGCAGAGCTGGCCGGGGGCGGCGCCGTCCTCAATCGTGCGAGCAACGCCCCACACGGCGGGTCCATTTGCCAGCAGACCGTCCTCGGGGAGGTCAGTCTTGGGAAGACCGTCTTCGGCAATCATGACTTTGAGCATCGCGCTCACCTGTTCCAGAAGGCTGGTTCGTGCCACGGTAAACAAAAGGGCTCTATACCCGAGCCGCGCGGAGGCCGGGCTATTATATTACCCAAGGCTTTGCTCCGGTGGAAGCGCTGGGAACTTGATGGTCCAAACCGTCCCACCCTGGTCCGACGTGATCGTCGCGGTGCCGCGAACCTGTTCGACGAGCCGCTGAACCAGGCCGACACCTTGCCGCTTGCTTCCTGCACTGGGTTCGAAGCCCTGACCGTCGTCGGTGACGGTCATGGTCGCGGCGTTCCCCCCTGCGTCGTGGTGAACCGAAACCCGGATGGACCCGGCGCCGCTCGGGAAGGCGTGTTCATAGCAGTTGGTGACCAGCTCCGCGACGACGATGCCCAAGGCGGTGACCGTATCGAGATCGAGAATGACCGGCTCGCTATCGCAAGCCAGCGTAATGGCCCGCGATGCCGCCTGGATCGAGGCGAGATTCTGACACAGCGCCTTGACATAGCTGCCGAAGTCAGTAGTCCGCGTCATCTCGGTCCCGAGCAGATGATCGTATACCTGCGCCAGGGCGGTAACCCGGAG
>Ga0302319_10011482_pt1 | contig 16801 bp, 16 predicted proteins | sample Bog_T0_2_FD_203319 | JGI IMG/M metagenome (GOLD analysis project Ga0302319, IMG submission 203319) | Peat permafrost microbial communities from Stordalen Mire near Abisko, Sweden - Bog_T0_2 | ecosystem: Environmental > Terrestrial > Soil > Wetlands > Peat | place: Sweden: Abisko, Stordalen Mire...
ACCGGATCTACGACGTCGCGCTGAAGGTCGAGGCAGCTTCGTGAGCGTGGACTAAACGTTCACCTCGTTCCAGTGCGGAACAGATAGCGTTTTTCGCTACGCCGCCAGCGCCTCGGTCAACCCGTCGAACAACGGTTTGCCGTCGGTGCCACCCATCAGCGGATCCACCAAATCCTCGGGATGCGGCATCAGGCCAAGAACGCGGAAATTCTGACTATAAACGCCCGCAATCGAGTCGATGCTGCCATTCGCGTTAGCTTCAGGGCTCAGCGCGCCGTCTTGCGTGGTGTAGCGGAAAGCCACGCGACCCTCGCCTTCCAGCGCCTTCAGTGTTTCGCCGCTGGCGAAGTAGTTGCCGTCGCCATGCGCCATGGGCGCACGGAACACCTGGCCGGCCTGGTAGTGGCGGGTGAAGGCGGTGCCGGCGCGCTCAACGCGCAGGTGGCAGTCGCGCGACAGGAACCGGAGTTTGGCGTTGCGCAACAGGGCGCCAGGCAGCAGGCCGGCTTCGGTCAGGATCTGGAACCCGTTGCAAACGCCCAGCACATAGCCGCCCCGCGCGGCAAACGCATGAATAGCCGGCATGATCGGGCTTTGCGCGGCCATGGCGCCGCAGCGCAGGTAGTCGCCATGGCTGAAGCCGCCGGGCAGCACGATCAGGTCTGCGTCGCCGAGATCGGTCTCGCGGTGCCAAATCACTCTGGGCTGGTGGCCGGTGGCGCCGCGCAGGGCAATTGCCATGTCGCGCTCGCGGTTGGTGCCAGGGAAAATCACGATCGCGGCTTTCATGGCGCTTTCTCCCAGTGACGGCGGCGTCCGCTTAGCACAGGGCACGCCGTGGTGCGCAATATAGCGGTAGCGGACCGGTTTTGCATGCTGGCCTTAACTGAGCAGCCCCGACGCCAGGTTTACCGTCAGGGCCACGATCACCGTGTTGAACACGAAGCCGAGCAGACCGTGGATCGTCGCCAGGCGCCGCAGTTTGCGGGAGGTGATCTGCACGTCGGACACCTGAAACGTCATGCCGAGAACGGCGGCGAAATAGAAAAAATCATAGTAATCGGGATTGGGCTCACGCGGAAATTCCAGCCCGCCGTCCAGGAAGGGCGAGTCGCCGGTGCGAGTATAGTATTCGTGTGCGTAACGCAGCGCGAAGATAACGTGGGTCAGCACCCAGGACACCGCAAGTGTGCCGGCCACCATCGCGACCTTGAGTTCCTGCGTCGGCCGCGGAGCGCCCTTCATGCTGCCGAACTCGCTGATAATCGCCGCAAAACTGGCCGTCGCGCCGCCGACGACGAGCCAGAACAGTGTCCATTCGCCCTCCTGCTGCGCCTCCGCATTGGCCTCCATGCCCTCGCTGGTGGCGCCGGCGATCAGGGTAAGGCAGAGCAGCAGGAACGCCGTGGCGCCGATATCCCAGGCGCCGATGCAGCGTGTGCGCAGGCCCCAACTGGCCGGAAGCGCGAAGTAGCCGGCAACGCCGATCGCGCTCGCGGCGAAGGTGCGGCGATGGCCGAGGAATACGCGGCTGAGGGATCGCACTGGTGGTGGGGCTCCGGCGGTGAGAAAGGAGGAAGCAGTTCTTTTTTGAAAAAAAGAACCAAAACACTTTTGCGCCGAAGCCCGCCGTGGCAAAAGGTCTTGTTTCTTTTTTCAAAAAGAAGCGCTTCCTTCCTTCCTAAACCCGGATAAGTCCAGCCATCGGCTGCGCATCGGCACTGCCAGGAAACGCCTGGGCCAGGCCGCGCGCACCCAGCCCCATATGGCCTGCCAGCACGCCCTTCGCGATGCACCGCACATCGGTGGTCGGCGCCAGGTCGCGGTTTTCGTAGAGTTGCCCTTGGCCAAGGCCCGGCCAATCGGCGCGCACGCGGCCGCCGGCCACCGCGCCGCCCACCAGGAAGGCGCATCCGCCGGTGCCGTGATCGGTGCCGCGGGAGCCGTTGATCCGCGCCGTGCGGCCGAATTCGGTCACGGCCAGCACCGCGGTCTGGCGCCAGCTGTCGCCAAGCCCGGCCTTGAGTTCAGCCAACGCGCTGTCCAGCACGGCGAGCTGAGCTCTCAGCCGGTTATGCTGATCGGTGTGCGTATCCCACCCGTTGATTTCCAGGGCCGCTACGCGTGGGCCGGTGGGCGACGCGAGCATTTGGCCGGCGGCGCGCGCCAGCACCGCTTCGGCATGCTGTTTGGCCGGCGCGGGCGGCTGGCCGGCCTTGGGCGCCACCATCGTATCCACGGCCGCCATCGCCATGCCGGGCGCCGGCGGGCTGACAGGCTGAATAACGCCCGCCATGGCCACGCGGCGCGCCAGGCCTTCCCGCAGCGCCGGGCCGATGAGCTGATCGCGGGCCGTGATGGCCTCCAGCCGCGCATAGAAATCGTTCGATGGGTCCTGGCCGAAATGCTCGGGCGCCCAGGCTTCCACGCGCGCCGGCCCGCGCAGCAGCAACGGCGCGGACAAGCCGATGCACAGCGCCAAATCCTGACTGGCGGCGCCCGGCATGCTGGCGACGGCGCGGTTCAGCCAGCCACTGGCCATGCGCTGATCCACACCGCATTCCAGATAATCCTGCGCCTCGAAATGGCTGCGGCTGCGGTAGTTGCCCGCGGTGGCATGCAGAATCAGCGCATCGCCTGCGGTGTACATGCCGTGCAGGTTGGCCAGCGATGGATGCAGCCCGTAGAAGCCACCCAGATCCAGCAGGCCGCCATCGGCGCCGGGCTGCGGCAGCGCCAGGTCACCGCGCGTGTCGATGCAGGCGGGATCGCCATAAGGCTGCACGGCCGACAGGCCATCCAGCGCGCCGCGCAGGATAATGACCACGAACCGGTTCTGCGTCGGCGCCGCGCCGAAAGCCAGCGACGCGCCGCCCAGCGTGAACGACGCGCTCAGGCCCAGCAGCGCGCCGCGGCGGGTCAGCATGAATCTCGGTTTCATCGTGAAGCTTTGGCGGCCATGTCAGCGCCTCTGGAATTCGGGGGAAGCCAGCAGCAGGGTCAGCGCCTCGCGGCGCGAACCGGCGTGGCGGATGGCCTGGCCGGTGTCATCGGTCAGCAGCGGGCCCAGCGTGGCCTCGGCCACCTCCACCGGCTCCTGGTCGTTGATCCTGGCGGCAAACTGGTAGGCGAAATCGACCCGCTGCAGGATGGCTTCGGGATTGGCCCAGTCGGCCGCGCGATCCGGCCAGCCGATCGGGAAGGGGGCGGCGAAAAGCGGCTGGCCCAGGTTGCGGAAGGTGTTGAACAACTGCGGCTCGGCCTGCGGATGGGCGCCCACGGCGCGCATCACCGCGATCACATACTCCTGCGGCGTGCGCAGCTTGGTCAGCGGCGCCCACGCCGCTGGCAGCTCAACCAGGGCTGCCGAAGCTTGGTGCAAATCGCCATTATTATTGCGCAGCACGGCCTCGATATACGCCACATCCTGCGGCGGGGGATCGTCCGCGACGAAATGGCGCACGAGCTTTTCGGCGATATGGCGCTGCGTGCAAGGGTGGTTGGCGAGGAATTCGAGCAGCATGATGCCGCCTTGCTCGCCATCGGGCCAAGCGCGGCCCAGCACCGTCTGCTCGCCGGGCTCGTGCGTGTTGTCCTCGAAGCGGAAACCAGGTGGGGACAAATGGATGTCCCAGTTCCAGCCGGTCAAAACCTTGGCGAAATTGGTGACATCGTCCTGCGTGTAGCCGGCGGCTTGGGTAACGGTGTGCAGTTCCAGGCACTCGCGCGCCAGGTTCTCGTTCAGGCCGCGATGGCCGCGCAGGCCAACCACGCTGTTGGGCCCAACCGAGGCATGCTGGTCCAGATAGGCCAGCATGGCGGGGTGGCGCATGACCGCGAGCACCATGTCGCTGAATTTGCCGGTGACGTTGGCGCGGATGGCCTCGCGGATATAGGCGCCCAAACACGAGGCAGCCGGCCGCGTGCGGGTGGTGACCGTGAAGTGATTGAACCAGAACCAGACCAGGCGTTCGCGGAATCCGGCCGGCGTGGTCAGGGCCTGCGCGATGAAGGCCTCGCGTTCGATCTTGTCATGCGCCTCAAGCGCCTGGAATTGCGGCGTGGTTCTGGGATCGACGCCCGGCGTTTTGTCGCGGTGCGCGAACGCGTCCAGCAGCAACAGCGAGTCGCTGCCTGACATCAACCCATAGGTGGGCGCGGTGTCCGGGCCGTTGAGCTGCGCGAGCAGCCACGCCCTAGGATCGGCCGGCACCGGTTCGTCGCGCCGCCGGCCCAGGCCGAAGCGCGTGAACGCGATCGCGGCGTTGGTGTTCATGGCGGTTTGCCTAGCAGTTTCCGCCATTGCGGAGTGTGACAAACTGTTCGCGACGGTGCGGCGTGCTGTGAAGGGCAGGCCAGCGGGCGCTCCCCCCTGGACCCAAGCTGGGGCCTCGAGGCCCGAGACCCCCGCTACTTGGGCGGTGTTTAGAGAGGGGGCCCCACGGGTGGTTGCATCCGCGCGTGCGGCCCCCTCTCTAAACACCGACTCAACAGAAGGGGTTTGGGGCCCCACGGCCCCAACAGGGTCCAGGGGCAGAGCCCCTGGCCTTCCTTCACCGCACCCCGCACCACCCCGCACGGCTTGCAATTAGGCGCGGGCTGCCGCATGTGCTCCTGCATTCCGCCGGAACCGTCCGGCGCATGGATGGGCGCACGAGGCAAGGGTCTCGCTTGCGCCCTTCATGATATGGAGGCTTCCCGTGTCCGCGACCGCTGCGCTGAGTAAGATCCGCAATATTGGCATCACTGCCCACATCGATGCCGGCAAAACCACGACCACCGAGCGGATCCTGTATTACACCGGGGTGTCTCACCGTATCGGTGAAGTGCATGACGGCAATACCACGACCGATTACATGGAGCAGGAGCGTGAGCGCGGCATCACGATTACCAGCGCCGCGGTAACCTGCGAGTGGAAAGACCACCGCATCAATATCATCGACACACCCGGCCACATCGATTTCAACATCGAAGTGAACCGCTCCTTGCGCGTGCTGGACGGCGCCGTTTTCATCATTGAGGGCGTGGCCGGCGTGCAGCCGCAGAGCGAGACGAACTGGCGCCTGGCCGACCGCTATAACGTGCCGCGTATCATTTTCATCAACAAGCTGGACCGCACCGGCGCCGATTTCTATCGCGCGTTCGATACGCTGAAGGAAAAGCTCGATATCGTCGCGCTGCCGCTGCAACTGCCGATCGGTATCGAGGAAAACTTCCTCGGCGTCGTCGACCTGGTCGAAATGAAAGCCATCATCTGGGAAGGCGGCGAGCTCGGCGCGAAATTCCATGACGAGCCAATTCCGGACGACATGAAGGAGAAGGCGGCCGAATACCGCCAGCTGCTGCTGGATACGGCCGTTTCCGTCGATACCACAGCGATGGAAAAGTATTTCGAGGATGGCGATGTGGATGTCGCCACGCTGAAGGCGTGCATCAAGAAGGGCACGATCTCTGGCGAGTTCCGCCCGGTGCTGTGCGGCACGGCGTTCAAGAACAAGGGCGTGCAGCCGCTGCTGGATGCGGTGCTGGATTACCTGCCGAGCCCGATCGATATTCCCGGCATCAAGATCGCCGCCGAGGAAGGCGTGGAAGAGCGCGTGGACGACGATCGCCGCGTGATTCCGGCTAACCCGGATTCGCCGTTCGCTGGCCTGGCCTTCAAGATCATTAACGACAAATACGGCACGCTGACCTTTGTGCGCGTTTACGCCGGCACGTTGAAGCAGGGCGACATGGTGCAGAACACCACCAAGGGCCATCGCGAGCGCATCGGCCGCATGTTCCAGATGCACGCCGACAAGCGCGCGGAAATCAAGGAAGTGCATGCCGGCGACATCGCCGCATTCGTGGGCCTGAAGGACACCGGCACCGGCGATACGCTGGCCAGCAATGACGATCCGGTGGTGTTGGAGCGCATGGCGTTCCCGGTGCCGGTGATCGACATTTCCGTCGAGCCGAAAACCAAGGACGGCGTGGAGAAAATGACGCTGGGCCTGCAGAAGCTGGCCGGCGAGGATCCGAGCCTGCGGCTGAAGACCGACCAGGAAACCGGCCAGACGATTCTGTCCGGCATGGGCGAGCTGCATCTCGAAATCATCATCGACCGGCTGCGCCGTGAATATGGCGTGGACGCCAATATCGGCGCGCCGCAGGTGGCGTATCGCGAAACGATCAGCAAGCCGTGGACCGAGACCTACACGCACAAGAAGCAGTCGGGCGGTTCGGGCCAGTACGCCGAAGTGAAGATCATCTTCGAGCCGCTGGAGCGCAACGGCGGCGTGCATTTCGAGAACAAGGTGGTCGGCGGCTCGGTGCCGAAGGAATACATTCCGGCGGTGGAAAAGGGCATTCGCGTGCAGGCCGATACCGGCGTGCTGGCGGGTTTCCCGACGGTGGATTTCAAATACACGCTGGTGGACGGCAAGTACCACGACGTCGATTCGTCCGCGCTGGCGTTCGAAATCGCGGCAAAAGCCTGCTTCCGCGAAGGTATGAAGAAGGCTGGACCCACGATTCTCGAGCCGATCATGGATGTGGAAGTCACCACGCCGCAGGATCACGTTGGTGACGTGGTGGGCGACATCAATCGCCGCCGCGGCATGATCCAGAACCAGGAGAGCTCCGGCTCGACGGTGATCGTGCGCTCGCATGTGCCGCTGAAGGAAATGTTCGGCTACATTTCCGATCTGCGCAGCATGACGAAGGGCCGCGCTAGCTTCACGATGCAGTTCCACCACTACGATCCCGTGCCGCGCAACATCGCCGACGAGATCATGGCGAAGAGCGCGTAAAGTAATGGCGCCTGGGGACTTGTCCCCGTCGTACGCCAGCATGCTCCTCGCGTGACGGGGGCCCAAGGAAAGGTTCGGGGCAGAGTCCCTGGCCTTTCTTTCTTCGTCGAACTGTTCGTAAACCTAGGCGCGCCCTGGCTCGTCTATACCTGGCTCAGCCCGCGCTACGGCGATTTCATTGCATTGGCGGTGTCAGCGGCGCCGCCGATGCTGTGGAGCGTTTATGAGCTCGCGCGGTTCCGCAAGCTCGATGCGCTGAGCCTTATTGTTATTGCCGGAATATTATTGTCGCTGGCGGCCGTTGGGTTCGGCGGGTCGCCGCGCATGCTGCTGGTGCGTGAGAATATTTTCTCGGTGCCCATCGGGCTGGCGTTTCTGCTGTCGCTCGGGCTGAAGCGGCCGCTGATTTATTATCTGGCGAACGCCACCATGGCGCGTAGTTCGCCCGAAGCGCAGGCGCAATTCCAAGCCAACTGGGAACGGCCGCATGTGCTGCGTGCGCTGCGCGTCATGTCGCTGGTTTGGGGCGCCGGGCTGGTGGCGCAGGGTTTGCTGCTGGGCTGGATGGCGTGGACCTGGCCGATCGGGACGTATTTGCTGGTGTCGCCGGTGATTGGCTACGGGGCGATTGCCGCGATGGGGTTCTGGACCTGGCGGTATCGGACGGGGCTGCGGCGGCGCGGCGAGCAGATGGCGCAACCGGCCACTGCACGCGATTCAACGCCGTAGATCGAGCCTAACGCTCGCTTGGCGATATGAGCCGAACGCCCGGAAAATAGGTTTGATACCGGCCTTTGCAGCGCGTCAGCAGCGGAAGATTTCCCGCCAATGCCTGCGCGCCGATATAGAAATCTGGCAAAACACCCAGGCGGTCGCGCACAGCCTTCGGGATGGTCACCTGGCCCTTGCGGGTCACGGTTGTGCTCAGGACCCATGTATTACCTCGGGCGACCAAGTGCTGCCACCAAATGCCCGGTAATGCCATTGCCCGGTCTCAAGGCTTTCAACGGCCCTGGCTTGCATGCCCGCATGCTGCGTCGCACACTGCGCCGATGAAGGACGGACCCACCATCATCGACATGACGCCGGAAGGCGAGTTCACCGCGCCCCCGCCGCGCGGCGTGCCCATCCTCAGCTTCAAGGCGCGGATGTTGCTGATCGCGCTGGGGTTTTCGTTCGTGCTCGGCATCGTGGCCAGCGCCGCGCTGCTGCTGCCGCTGGTGGCCGTGGCGGCGCTCTACGGCTACGTGGCGCTGCGCGGACCAGCCGGCCGCGTTTCCGGGCGGCCATCCGGGCGCGACGTGCGGCGGTTCTGAGCCAATCAAACCCAGCCGCAATGCTGGACAGGCGCCGCGCGTCTGCCCAAGCTGGCGTATGAGCTTGCCGATGCAAATCCCGAACGTGCAGCCAATGGGCGCCCCGCGCGGCAGGCGCGGGTAATGGCCGATCTGCCGCTTCGCGCCAGGCCGAGGCCGCCGCTGCCGCTGATTTCGCTGATCGTGCCGGTCTATAATGAAGCGGACGCGATCGACACGTTCCTGGCCCAGCTTGGCGCCCGGCTGCACGTGCCGAACTCGCGCCTGGACATCATTTTCGTCAATGACGGCTCCACGGACGCGACGCTGTCCGTGTTGCTGGAGGTCGCGGCGAAGCGCGACGACGTAACGGTGGTCAATCTGTCGCGCAATTTCGGCAAGGAAGCCGCAATGACCGCGGGGCTGGACCACGCGCAGGCCGACGCCGTAGTGTTGATGGACGTGGACTTGCAGGATCCGCCGGAGCTCGTGGCCATTTTCGTGGAACATTGGCGCGCCGGCTACGACATCGCCTACGGCCTGCGCGAAAGCCGCGACGGCGAAACCAGGCTCAAAACCGCCACGGCGGCGTTGTTCTATACTTGGTTCAACCGCATTGCCGATACGCCGATCCCGCATAATGTCGGCGATTTCCGCCTGCTCGATCGCCGCGTGGTCGCCGCGCTGCGCCTGTTGCCCGAGCGCGGGCGGTTCATGAAAGGGCTGTTCGCCTGGGTCGGATTTCCCTCCATCGCCGTACCGTTCGAACGCCCGCCGCGCCAGGCCGGCACGACGAAATGGAATTATTGGCGGCTGTGGAATTTCGCCATCGAGGGCATTGTCAGTTTCTCCACGGCGCCGCTGCGCATCTGGACCTATCTCGGCGTGGGGCTGGCAACGCTTTCTACATTGTACGCACTCTATATTCTGATTCGCGTCTTCCTCGTCGGCGTGGATGTGCCCGGCTACGCCAGCCTGATTGTCGTGATCCTGGCCGGTACGGCGCTGAATTTGATTTCGCTCGGCATGATCGGCGAATACGTCACGCGGCTCTTCATCGAAGCCAAGCAGCGGCCGATTTATTTGACTGAAGGCGTGTATCGCGGCGCCGATCGTATCGACGCGGCCGGCGGTGGCTAAAATCCAACGGATGGTGCCGCGAGAAGCAAGGCAAGCGTTTCGTTTTTGAAAAAAAAGCAAAAAACTTGTGCCACGCTGTCGTGCGCTACATTCAGCTTTGCGCAGGCTAATGACAAAAGTTTTTTGGTTCTTTTTTTCAAAAAAGAACATTCTTACTTTGCTTGTCCGTCTCGCGGCCGCGCAGCCTCACCACCAGGGAACCAAACTGAATGGATATCAAGGAACAGGATATTCTGGGCGATAGGATCGGCCAGCATTGGTATTACCGCGCCAAGGGTGAGGCCATGCTGAGCCTGCTCGGCGATCGCCCCGCGCGGCACGTGCTCGACGTGGGAGCAGGGTCCGGTGTGTTTTCGCGGCTGCTACTCGATCATGGCGCGGCCGACGCTACCTGCGTGGACCCCGGGTACGAGCGCGAATACGAGGAGTTGCACGGCGGCAAGCCGATCCGGTTTGTGCATGGGGTGGAACAGAGCGGCGCCGATACCGTGCTGCTGATGGATGTGCTGGAACACGTCGATGACGATGCCGGGCTGTTGCGCCTCTATGCCGGCAGCACGCCGCAGGATGCGCGTTTCCTGATTACCGTGCCGGCGTTTCAGTGGATGTGGAGCGGGCACGACGTGTTCCTGGAACACCGCCGCCGCTACACGCTGCCGCAGGTGGAGGACGTGGTGCGCCGGGCCGGGTTGGTGCCGCTGCATGCGTGCTATTATTACGCGCTGCCGCTGCCTTTGGCCGCGATAAAGCGGCTATCGGCGGGTGGCGACAAAACCGCGAAATCGGATTTGCAAATGCATTCGCCGGCGGTGAACGCCACGCTTTATGCGGTTTGCGCGTTCGAGAGATTGTTTTTTAAAGCGAACCGCGTGGCCGGGCTTACGGTGTTCTGTCTGGCGGGGCGCGGGTAGGAACAAAAGGCGCGCGCCGGCGCCCGTGGACCGGGACGAAAGGGTAACAGCCTCGCGAGGCCGGCGGTCTGATTGTTGACAGAGCGGTTGAATTCGAAACATCTTCCAGGCGGCATCCGAGCGCGCATAAGGCGGCCCGGCGGGCGGGAGGATCGGCAATGACATTGGGCAATAGAGCGCACGGCAAGGCGCATCGCCTGATGCTCGCGGGCGCGGCGGCGGCCTTGATGGCGGTGGCGCCAGGGGCGCGGGCGCAGAGTTATACCATCACCAATCTGGTGAATTCCGGTGAAAACCGACCCGATGGGATACCATGGTACGTGTTCGGGCCGCCCTCCATCGACGGCACAAACATCGTTTTCCTGACCGCCAACGCGCAGGTGTTCGCAACGCTTGACGGGATCTGGGGCATCGATACGTCAAAATCGCTAACGCCGGTGCAGTTGGCTGGGCTGACTACGCCAGTGCCCGGGGGCAGCGGCAACTTCACCGGTTTCGGCATACCGGGCAACAGCACGCCAACCATCGCCAACGGCACCGCGGTGTTCTATGGCACGGATTCATCCGGCCTGCCCGGCATCTTCGCCATGCCGGCCGGCGGTGGCACGATTTCGAAAATTGTTACCACGGCGACGGCCGCGCCCGATGGCGGCACGTTCACGCAGGTGGGGTCGGCGACGACCAATGGGAAGCTTGTCGCGTTCTACGGCCAAACCTCCGCCGGGCACAGCGGCATCTACCAGTCCAGCACCACCGGCCACGGACTGAAAACTTTGATCAATAACACCACCACGCTGGCGGCGCGCGATGGCGGCGATGTGCCATGCCCGGGCAACGAAGGGCTGGATCCGAACTATTTCGGCGCCTACACCTCGCCGGTGGCCAGCAAGTCGCGGGTTTCGTTCTTCGCCACGGGCATCGGCGACCCCTCGCTCTACCCCAATGCGATTTTCGACGCCGTTAAAACCATCTATAACAACACCGCCGATAACTGCAGCTCGCTGACCGGCGATACCAATCCCAATCACGTGCAAATCACCGGCTATTCGGCGGATCGGCTTTCCAACGTGGTTGCGTTCGCGGCGCATGACGGAAGCTACGCCGGGATTTTCGCGACCACCGGGTCCAACATGAAACTCGAGCGCGCATACGCGACCACGTCCACCGCGGTGCCGGGGGCAGGGGACGATTTTACCTCGTTCAGCGGCTTCGCGCTCGATAAATCGGGCCTCGGGTTTGTCGGCAACGACGCGACCAACGGATACAGCCTTTATATTACCGCGGCCGCCAGGAGGCCGATTAGCGTGGTGGCCCTGGCCAGCCAATACGGCAACATCGTGCTGGGCGATCGGTCGGTGAGCCAGGGGCGGATGGTGTTTTATACGGGCAGCATATTTTCCAACGCGATCTGGCTGGCCGCGCCGTAGCGGTAGGAATCGGAAGCAGTTCTTTTTTGAAAAAAAGAACCAAAAAACTTTTCTCACTGAGTCCATCGGGTGCGGCAGCACACACGCCAATTCGCAAAAGTCTTTTTGCTGCTTTTTCTTCAGAAAAAGAAGTGCTTAACCGTTAGTAGCCGCCGCAATCCGCGTCAGCGACTCATCCCGCCCCAGCGCCGCCAGCGTCGCATCGATGCCCGGGCTCACCGTGCTGCCGGTCAGCGCCGCGCGCAAAGGCTGCGCCACCTGGCCCAGTTTCAGGCCAAGCTGCTCGGCCGTCGCCCGCAACGCCGCGTCCAACGCAGCTTGCGTGAAATCGGTTGCCGCCAGCGCCGCACCCAGCTTTTCCAGCACAGCCTTCGCATCGGCGTTCAACAACGAAGCCGCCTTCGCATCGAACGCCAACGGCACACGACGCGCCAAGAATGCGGCACTGTTCGCCAGTTCCACCAGCGTTTTCGCGCGCTCCTTCAGCCCCGGCATCAAAGTCAAAATGCGCGAAGCCGTCACCTCATCCAGCACAACGCCATCCAGCCCACGCAGCCGCTGCAGCACATCGTCGGTCAGCCGCGCATCGTCGGCCTGCCGCATCCACACGCCATTCAAATGCGTGAGCTTTGCATAATCCATGCGGCTCGCGGCACGGCCCACCGCATCGATGTCGAACAGCTCAATCGCCTGCTCGCGCGATAATATTTCCGCGTCGCCATGCCCCCACCCCAAACGCAGCAAATAATTGCACAACGCCTCCGGCAGAAACCCGTCCTTCTCGAATTCCAGTACGCTGACAGCGCCGTGCCGCTTCGACAATTTCGCGCCATCGGCGCCATGAATCAGCGGAATATGCGCGAAACGCGGCGTCTCCCAGCCCAGCGCCTGATAAATCTGTACCTGCCGGAACGTGTTCGTCAGGTGATCGTCGCCGCGGATCACGTGCGAAATCGCCATATCGTGGTCGTCCACCACCACCGCATGCAAATAAGTCGGTGTACCGTCGCTGCGCAGCAGAATCATATCGTCGAGCTCGGCATTGGCCACGCGCACCGTGCCCTGCACCAGATCCTCCACCACGGTCTCGCCCTCGCGCGGCGCCCGCAGGCGAATCGCCGGGTCCACACCCGCCGGCGCCTCGGCCGGATCGCGATCGCGCCAGCGCCCGTCATACCGCGGCGGCCGCCCCGCCACGATCGCCGCCTCGCGCATCTGCTTCAACTCTTCGGCCGAGCTCCAGCACCGATACGCATGCCCCGAAGCCAGCATCGCCTGCACCATTTCCACGTGCCGCGCCGCCCGCGTGGACTGAAATACCGGCGTCTCGTCCGCCGTCAGACCCAGCCAGGCCAGACCCTGCAAAATAACGTCCACCGCCTCCTGGGTGCCACGCGCGCGGTCCGTATCCTCAATGCGCAGCAGGAATTGGCCGCCATGGTGACGGGCAAACAGGAAATTGAACAACGCCGTGCGGGCGCCGCCAATGTGCAAAAGCCCCGTAGGACTGGGAGCAAACCGAGTGCGAATCATGCCCCGTTCTACCCCAATCCCCCGCCGCGCCAAGCGGGGCGCGTGGGTGGGTGGGATGAAAGTAAGCAAGGCCAGGGGGCTCTGCCCCCTGGACCTCCGTTGGGGCCGTGAGGCCCCAGCTTGGTCCAGGGGCAGAGCCCCTGGCCTTGCCTTCCTTCGCCCCACCCACCCAAGCCCCACGTGACCCGGCGGAGGGAATGTGGCATTTGGCGTTATGATTCGTGGTTTGTATGAGCGGGTGATTCGTCTTTCGGCCAGCCGGCACGCGCCGGCGTGGTTATTTGCGGTCAGTTTCGCCGAGAGCAGTTTTTTCCCGATCCCGCCGGATGCGTTGCTGGTGCCGATGGCGGTGGCGCGGCCGGATCGTGCGTGGTTTTTCGCCGCGATTTGTACTGTGGCGAGTGTTCTGGGCGGGTGCCTGGGCTATTTGATCGGGGCTGAGTTTTTCGACCAGCTAGCGATGCCGGTTTTGCGGTTTTACCACGCCGATTCCGCGCTGGGGAATTTCCGCGACTGGTATGGGCGCTGGGGTTTGGCGGTGATCCTGGTGAAAGGGTTGACGCCGATACCGTACAAGTTGGTGACCATCGCCAGTGGTGCCGCGCATTTCAATTTCGGGGTTTTCATCCTGGCGAGTGCGGCCACGCGCGGGGCGCGGTTTTTTCTCGAGGCTGGTTTGTTGCGACGCTATGGCGGGCATGTGCGGGAATTTGTGCTGCAGCGGCCGCGTCTGGTGGCGGCGTGTGCGGTGCTGGGGGCCGTGGCGCTGGTTATCGTCCTGCGTTACGTTTAGTTTAACGCTACGCTACATTCCGTTATGAGCCGCCGCGGCGCCGCCATGATTTAGCCCAGGCACCGACGCCTTGCGTCCCTTTCTTTGTTGTGTCCGGCGCTTCTGCCGGCCAGTGGAGAGACAAACCAATGACTCGTTACTATCGCGGCATGCTGACCGCCGCCTTGCTGGCTGGCCTGGCGCTGCCGGCCTTTGCACAGACGCCGGCGCCCGCGGCGCCTGCCGCACCCATGGCCTCGCCCGCGCCGGCGGCGGATCCGGCGACACCTGATACCGCCGCGCCGGCCAAGGCAACCAAACCGGCGGTGCACAAGCATCATCGCGCATCGACGAAGCACAAAGCCGCGGCGACGGATACGAAGACCGCGCCGTCCGGCCAGACATAGCAGCGCGCGGCAGGCCTGGCGCCGCAGTACACAGAAAACCCGCGGCCTTGCGGCCGCGGGTTTGGTAGTTTAGCGGAACGTTACCGCTGGTTACTTGGAGCCGTTCAGATAAACGGCGTCGGTGCTCAGGAAGCAGATCGTGTTGCCGTTGACCGACAAAGCCGAGTTGCCGCTGGTCAGGCGGAAACCGTAATCCTTGCCGCCGGTGTTCACTGGCAGCACCGTCACGGTCAGCGTCTGCGCTTCGCCGCCGACCGTGGTGTTGCTGCTTGTCAGCGTGTACGGCGTGCCGTTCGAGGCCAGGCAGCTTGTCGTCTCGACGTCGGTTGGCGTGGCAACGTATTCCGTCGCGGTGCCGATCGTCGTCGCCACGAACGCGGAGGCCGCGGGCAGGGCGGGGAACTGGCAGTTGATCCAGCCCACGCCATACGGCGCCGACGGTGTCGGGTTCGCATTGGCAATGGTCGAGGTCCAGGTGGCGCCAAGACCGGTGATGGAAGCCACCGAGCTGGTGTTTTGGCCGACCGCGAGGCCGGCGACGCCAGCGCACAGGCCATCAGGATCGATCAGTCCGGTATATTGCGTGGCGCCAACGTATTGGCCGCCTTTAACCACGGCGCCGGTCGTCTTTGGCGGAGCCGCCGCCAAAGCGGAGGTGGCGATCAGGGCAGCGATCGCTGCGGTGGAAACGGTCTTGAACATGGTTTGCTCCCAGAGGTTTGGTAACGCGGCGCGTGTGGCGCCAGTTGGATTGTGCCGCGGCCGTTGCGGCCGGTTTTGAGTGAGGCGCTGAATTCGGCCGCGCATCAGTTGCTGAGCAGATACAGCGCGTCCGTGCTCAGGAAGCACAACACGTTGCTGTTCACGGTCACCGTCGTATTGGTCGTGGTAACCTTGAAGCCGCTGTCCAGGCCATTGGTCGGCAGGATCGTCATCGTATTGGTCTGCGACTCGCCGTTGGACGTGCCATTGCTGCTGCCCAGCTGATAGGGCGTGCCGTTCGAGGCAAAGCAGCTGGTGGTTTGCGGTGTTGCTGGCGTGGCCACGTATTCAGTGGCTGTGCCAACCGAGACGGGGCTGAAGCTGCTCACGGTCGGCATCGCGGCGAACGAGCAATTGATCCAGCCCACGCCGTATGGCGTTGAGGGCGTCGGATTGGCATTGGCGATCGTGGACGTCCAGGTGCTGCCGAGGCCCGCAACCGTGGCAATCGTTGTGGTCAGCTGGCCAACGGCCAACCCGGCCACGCCACCGCAAAGGCCTTCCGGGTCAATCAGGCCGGTATATTGTGTGACGCCGCGGTATTGCCCCGGCGTTAAGGTTTGCGCCATCGCCGGCGCGCATAGAAGCGCTGCCACCGCGAAAGCGGATGCGGTTCTGAACATCGTTCACTCCCAAGTGTTTTCTCGACCAACTTTATTTCGGCGTTTTAGGGCGCCGGCCCTAGACGTAACTTTACCTATTGGTCATGTCAATCAAATTGCCGGGAACTTGCCTGACGCGACTTGACTATTGTGCACTGCGAAACAGTGGTGCTGAAATCAGGAAATTTACCCGCATAGGTTGTAACCGCGCTGGATCGGCAGCGAAATAATAGCGGTTATACGTTATTACGCCCAACGGAATCGGCGCCCTCCAGATGGCGGGGAACGAAACCAAGGAAGCAGTTTCTTGCCAAAAAGAACCAAAAAACTCTTTCTTATAAAGGTTTTGTGGCTGGTTCAGCACGGCGGCGAATGACCACGGTTTTTGCTTCTTTTCTAAAAACAAGCGTTTGCCTTGCTTGTCACGCCGCCAGGCCGCCCGCCCGATCGGGAAACAGCGCCGATAATCCACTGGCCGAGGCGGCGCATAATCCACGCTCGGTAATCAGCCCGCTGATCAGCCGCGCCGGCGTCACATCGAAGGCCGGGTTGGCGGCCGGGCTGTCGGATGGCGCGATGCGGATTGTCGAAATACTGCCATCCATCGCGCGGCCCGTCACCGTGCATACCTCGCTGGCGCTGCGTTCCTCGATCGGAATATCGCGCACGCCGTCGGCGGCGGACCAGTCGATCGTGGAACTTGGCAGCGCCACCCAGAACGGTACGCCATTATCGTGCGCCGCGAGCGCTTTCAGATACGTGCCGATTTTATTGGCGGCATCGCCATGACCGGTAACGCGGTCGGCGCCGACAATGCAAAGATCAACCTGGCCGTGCTGCATCAGATGCCCGCCAGCATTATCGGCGATTACGGTATGCGGCACGCCGTGCTTGCCAAGCTCAAACGCCGTCAGTGCCGCGCCCTGCAAACGCGGCCGGGTTTCGTCCACCCACACATGAACCGCAATGCCGGCATCGTGCGCAGTATATATAGGTGACAGCGCGGTGCCCCAATCCACGGTGGCCAGCCAGCCGGCGTTGCAATGGGTCAGGATATTGACCGCGCGGCCAGGTGCCGCGCGCGCTGCGTCTTCAATCAGCTTTACGCCGTGCGTGCCGATCGTCCGATTCTGCGCGGCGTCCTCGTCGGCGATCGCCTGC
>Ga0302319_10011486_pt1 | contig 16798 bp, 18 predicted proteins | sample Bog_T0_2_FD_203319 | JGI IMG/M metagenome (GOLD analysis project Ga0302319, IMG submission 203319) | Peat permafrost microbial communities from Stordalen Mire near Abisko, Sweden - Bog_T0_2 | ecosystem: Environmental > Terrestrial > Soil > Wetlands > Peat | place: Sweden: Abisko, Stordalen Mire...
GGGCGATTCGCTACTTCCGCTTTGCGCTTCGTACCCCTTCAGCTTTGATCGCCACGGCTTGCGACGCGCTGCGGCAGCCGGGCCTTCATGGTTCGAGACAACAGCCATCGCCCACGGGCGACGGCCGTTTCCTCACCATGAGGACAACCACCGGATCCTGCTGATAGGGTTGCGAACCGCCATCTCGAACTCGAGATGGGTGAATCGAAGAGCCGCACGCGAGGAGATGTTTCAAAACGCGCTCCGTACACTTTTTACACTTTTAAACTAGGACGCCAGATAACGCTCGTAGTCTGCGGCCAAATTGGCCTCCGAGACGATATCGGGATCGAGCGTATAGAGTTCTCGCGCGCGGCCGATGCCACGCAGCGCGAAGCGGCCAGTCGAGACCCAATAGGCCTGCGCCGCCGCATCGAGGCCATCGCGAAACGCCGCCGATGCCAGTATCTCGCGATCGACCGAATGGCACATCGAAGCGATCCGGCTGACTTCATTGACGGCGGGCCCCACCACGGTGAAGTCGAGCCGCTCCTCGCTGCCGATATTGCCGTAGAAGACTTCACCGACATGGAGGCCGAGATAGGCCGTGGTGATCGGTCGCCCGCAGGAAGCGCGACCGGCATTGAGCGAGCTCATATTGTGCCGGAAATGATGTTGGGCCCGCAGCGCGCAGCGGCGCGCCTCGCCCATATCGGCGCCGGTGAAGATTGCCAGCACGCCGTCGCCGATCAGCTTCAGCACGTCGCCGCCTTCGTCATGGATGGCGTCGATCGCGGCCTGCGCGTAGTCGTTCAGAAACGGGATGATCTCGTCGGGGCCGATGGCCTCGCTGATCGCCGTCGAACCGCGAAGGTCCGAAAACCACAGCACCGCGTTGATACGCTCGGTCACGCCGCGCGATATGCGACCCCGCAGCACCTGTTCCGAGGCGTCACGGCCGAGATAGACCCGCCCCAGCGTGCGGGCGATGTCGACCTGCGCCGCGGACTTGATCGCGAGCCCCAAGACCGGCACCAGGTCGCGCAGCGCCGCCAGGCCCTGTTCGCCGAACCCCAGGGGATGCCGCGTCAGCCAGTAGGAATACACGCAATCCATCTGGCCGAGCGTACCGGCCTCGCCAAAGCGGTGCACGAAACCAAGAAAATGGCGGTGACCCTGGCCGGCAAGGTTGTCGATCATCGTGAAGTCGCGCGAAGCGCCGTCGGCGAGCGCGATGGAAAGCTCCTCGAGGCCATGTTCCAGCATGTGATGGAAAGGCGAACGGGCCCAGTTCTCCGCCGGCAAGCCGGCGCTGGTCGAACCATATTCGAAGGCCTCCTGCTCGTCGGTCTCGACATCGTTCCAGCGAAAACCGCGACCCTCGAAGATCGGGTGCAGCGTATCGATAAAGACGAGGCCGCGCGACAGATCGATCCCTGCGGCACGGCAGCGCTCGCAGAAGCCGCGCAGCAGATCGGTCTCGGGCAGCCCGGCGAGACCCTGGCTCACCAGCCAGTTGATCAGCTGTAATCGCGGCGCCAACTCCATGACGCCATTATGCCGCGTAAGCCCGGGCAATGAAAGGCCGCGGCGCGACCAGATGGATTCCGGGCCTGAGCCTTCAGTCGGCTCCCGCCGACCGAAGGCGTATCCCGGACTGACGCGGGGATAAGGTTCGACTTACTTAATATTATTAATGGACGGGCCTTTTATCGCCGTGACGACCTCACCATCCTCCTTGACGAAGGTTGCGACCGGGTGTGCGAGCAGATCGAGCACGGTTTCGGACGGCCGGCAGAGCCGGGTTCCCTTGGCCGTTACCACGATCGGACGATTGATCAGGATCGGATGCGCCAGCATGACATCGATCAGTTCGTCGTCGCTCCATCCGGGATCGGCGAGTCCGAGTTCGGCGTAGGGCGTGCCCTTTTGGCGCAGTACGGCGCGAACCGGGATCGCCATGGCCGCGATCAGTTCGAGCAGTCGGCCGCGGCTCGGCGGATGTTGCAGATATTCGATCACCTCCGGCTGCTCGCCGCTCTGCCTGATGATGGCGAGCGCGTTGCGCGAGGTGCCGCAGGCCTGGTTGTGATAGATCGTAACGCTCACAGCATCGCCTCCTTGGCCATTACGGCCGGCGCGCCGGTGGCGCGCAGCAGCCAGCCCACCAGCAACATGGCCAGAACCGCACCGCCGCACTCGGCGGCGATGAAGCCTGGTATATCCAGCGGCCGAATGCCCGAAAAGCTGTTGGTCATCGATCGCGCGATGACGACGGCGGGGTTGGCAAACGAGGTCGAGGACGTGAACCAGTAGGCCGCCGTGATGTAAAGGCCGACCAGCCAGGGCACCGATGCGCGCTCCAAGCGGACGCCGGCCAAAATGGCCACCAACAGCCCGAACGTCGCCACGCCTTCGGCCAGCCACTGGCCACTGCCGCTGCGGATTTTCAGCGAAGCCTCGATCAGCGGCCGCGCAAACATCGCGTGCGCCAGCACGGTTCCCAAAAACCCGCCAACGATTTGCGCCACCCCATAGGACAGCGCGGCGGACGGCGGCAGTTCACGCTTCAACGCGAACACCAGGCTGACGACCGGATTGAGATGCGCTCCCGAGATCGGCCCGAGGATGGTGATCAACACCACCAGGATCGCGCCGGTCGCCAAGGTATTGCCGAGCAGCGCCAGCGCCACGTCCTTGGTGAGGCTCTCGGCCATGATGCCCGAACCCACCACAGTCGCAACCAGAAGCCCGGTGCCGAGCGCTTCCGCGACGAGCCGACGCGGCAAATCAAAGCCGCTCATCAGCTTGCTTGTTCGAGCGATGTGCAACAGGCGGAAGCGGCCGCTGGCGCTGCGCCGCAAGCCTTTTGCGTCTCATGCGCCAGCCGTGGTTGCGTCTCATGCGCCAGCCGTGGCTCGCGTTCGCCGCTGCCGTCGCCATAGGTCGTGCTCTCGCTTGTGGTGATAAAGGTTTCCCAGGCAATCCCGCCGGGATCGCCGATCCAGGCCTTTTCCGACTTCGCATAGCAGCAGGCGGTCTGGCCCTGCTCGATGACATCGCCGCCGGCCTGGCGCAGCCGTGCATAGACTTCCCTCAACTCGTCCGAATTCTCGACCTGAATACCGAGATGATCGAGACCGGGTTGCCGGCCCCGGGTCGAGATTGCGAAATTCACCCGGGGATCGTCGAGCATCCATTTCGCGTAGTCGGTCTTGATCACGGCGGGTTGCGCCGCGAACAAGGCCGAATAGAAGCCGATCGACTGCGGCAGATTTTCCACCGCGACGTGAACATGCAGGCGTTTCATGATGTCATCTCCTCAGGCGGTTGACTTGGCGCGCTTGCCGCGCGCCGGCTTGCAGGGAGCAGCCGGCACGCATAGTTCGGCGCGGCCGCCGCAGCAATCTTCGACCATGAACGCGGTCAGCCCGCCGAACGACATCAGGTTCGCGCGATAGATGATGGAGCGGCTCTTGCGCTCGCTGATCACCAGTCCGGCCCGGGAAAGCACCGCCAGATGCGCCGACATGGTGTTTTGCGGCACCGCCAGCGTCCGGGCGATATCGCCGGCGGCGAGCCCGTCCGGCTCGTGCTTGACCAGCAGCCTGAACACGCCAAGCCGGGTCGACTGCGCGAGCGCTGCGAGCGCCAGGATCGCTTGTATCTCTTCCATACATCCAGATTTATTGATATATTGCTTCGCTGTCAAGCTGGTTTGACCTGTTCATGAGATTCGATTGCAATGGTGCCACGCCAGCTTCCGATCATCCTGGCGCTCGGCACCACGCAGACGCTGGCCTGGGCGTCCAGCTACTATCTGCCGGCGATTCTGGCCGATCCGATCGCGCATGACCTCGGCGTGACCTCGACCTGGATCTTCGCCGCCTTCTCGGCTTCGCTGGTCATCTCTGCCCTGCTCGGCCCGCGGGTCGGCCGTCAGATCGACCTGGTCGGCGGTCGCCAAGTGCTGTCGATCTCGAACCTGACGCTGGCGGCGGGACTGACGCTGCTCGGCGCCGCCGGTTCGCTGGCGACCCTGGTCTTGGCCTGGCTGCTGCTCGGCATCGGCATGGGCTGTGGTCTTTATGACGCGGCCTTCGCCGCGCTCGGGCGCATCTATGGCGACGCCGCGCGCCGTCCGATCACCGGCATCACCCTGCTCGCAGGCTTCGCCAGCACCGTCGGATGGCCGCTGACCGCGCTCGGCCTCGAAACCATCGGCTGGCGCGGCACCTGCTTCGCCTGGGCGGCGGCGCATCTTCTGATCGGCCTGCCGCTCAATTTTTTCATGCTGCCTTTGGTCAAGGGCGCGCGGCAAGCGGTGGCGGCATCGGCGCCACCGCAGATCGCCATCGACCGCCCGATGATCCTGCTCTCCTTCGCCTTTGCCGCGGCCTGGAGCGTCACCGGCGCGATGGCGGCCCATCTGCCGCGCATTCTCGAGGCAACTGGAGCGACAACGGTTCAGGCGGTGACGGCCGGCGCGCTGATTGGCCCGGCGCAGGTGCTGGCCCGCATCATCGAAGCCGGCTGGCTCAGCCGTTACCATCCGTTGCTATCGACCCGGCTGGCCTGCCTGATGCACCCGATCGGCGCCGTTCTCGTCGCACTCGGCGGCGGCGGCGCGGCGAGCGCTTTCGCGCTGTTCCACGGCGCCGGCAACGGCATCCTCACCATCGCGCGCGGCACGCTGCCGCTGTCGATCTTCGGCCCGCACAATTATGGCTACCGGCTCGGCATCATCGGCGCGCCGGCGCGGATGGCGCAGGCCGCCGCGCCGCTGGCCTTTGGATTATTGATCGATATCATGGGCAGCCGGATCCTGCTGGTCTCCTCCGCGCTCAGCGTCTCGGCTCTGCTGGCGCTGCTGCTGCTCCGCAAGCCGCCGGCGCTGTAAGGGTCATGGGTTAATCTCCGACGTTGGATGGCGACGCCAGCGCCAGCGCCGCCACCTCGCCGCTGTCCGCGACGCTCATCGCATGGCCGCGCCAGACGAATTCGTCGCCGGCCCAGGCGCAGATCCACAGCGCCGGCACCAGCGCGTCGCGCAACAGCCAGATCGGCATCGACCAAAGCGACAACGGCCAGCCGGCGCGATAGGCCAGCCAGGCTTCGGCGGCGTACCAGGCCATCGCCAGAACGATGCTGGCGACAGCAACGGGAAAACCCGCCATCCAGGCCAACGCGATGGTCAACAGCAGCGGCGCAAACAGCCCGGAAAACAGCTCAGGAATGAAGAACAGCTTGAACGTGGTTCGGCGCAACCGAGCCCAGCGCAGCTGGCGCCGCCACACCTCCCTGAGGCTGCGATAACCCAGCGGCTGCGCAAACGGGCGCCCCACCATGCGGACGTGGAGCCCGAGACCGCGGACGATTTTGGTCGCGGCCGCATCCTCGGCGATCTCGCTTCCAAGCACCTCGACGCCGCCTGCCCGCTCCAGCAATTCGCGGCGCCAAAGCATGGCCTTGCCCTGGGCGAACCCCAGCCCGACGCCGGCCGCACAGCTCTGCCAGCGCGCCTGATAGGTGTTCAGAAAGCCGCACTCCAGTTCCGCCCATGGATTGGATGGCGCCACGCCGACCGGCGGCGAGCATACTAGTCCGGTGTTCGCTCGCCACTCCCCGAGCATGAGCTGCAGCTGATCCGTGGGCATCATGACATTACTGTCCGCCATCAGGATCCAGTCATAGCGCGCATCGCGCCAACCCTTGACCAAGTTGTTGAGCTTTGGGTTGGCGCTGACCGGGTCATTGCCGATCAACAACCGCGCATCGATAGCTGGATGGGCCGCCATCAACCGCCGCAGCAGGGGGATCACGGGATCCCTGGCATCGGCGACGCAGAAGATGATTTCATAGCGAGGGTATTCAAGCTGAAACGACGAACGCAGCGTCGCTTCCAGGAAGTTTTCAATGCCGCAGACCGGCCGGATGATACTGATGCCGTCGCTCGGGCCCGCCTGACGCGCAGAACGCGAGGACGTGGCGCTGTGGTTGAGTCGGCGGATGGCGATCAGGATGCTGACCAGTTGCAGGATCACAGCAACGATCAGAACGACACCGACGAGAACCATGAAATATTGCATCGGGCACAGACGAACAGAACTGAACGCGGGTTGATCGTCTGTATTTCGATTCGGTGACAGCAAAACGACAGAGCTGTGGCGATCACGGGATGCGAAAGCGTTGGTTTTGCTCCAGGTCTTAAGCTTCCTTACTCATAAAACTCCGGTGCCAGCCGCAACCCGTCACGCTGGGCCTTGTCGTGGTTGATCCAGAGTTGTGCTTTTTCGCTGGCGAGGATGTCGGATATCTTTTGCATCGAGGCCAGCGTCTGCTCCTTGGAAAAATTCGGCGCCGGCACGCGGCGATTGTCCCAATTGCTCTTGAAATGCACGGCATCGCCGCTCAGCACGACGGCGCCGGTCTTGGGCAGCTTCACCAGCAGCGATTGGTGGCCGGGCGTATGTCCCGGCGTCGACAGGATGGTGACGCTGCCGTCGCCAAAAATGTCGCGGTCGCCTTCCAGCTTCGTCACTGGATGTTCCGGCTTGAAGCGCGGCGCGTTGTTGGCGCCGGGCCATTCATATTCGGCCTTCTGGACATAGAGCATGGCGTCCGGGAACAATTCGACATTGCCGATATGGTCGGGATGGGTATGCGACACGGCGATCACCTTGATGTCCTTTGGCTTGAGCCCGAGCTGATCGAGCTGGGCTGCGAGGGTTTTCGGCCGATGCCAGGAGACCGCCTTGGGATCGGCCGCCGGCAGGCCTTCCGGCATCGCGGCGACCGCGTCGGGAATGCCGGTGTCCCACAGCATCCAAGCCTGCGCATGCTTGATCAGATAGCAATTGTCGACAAAGTCCATCGATTGGCCCTCATTGACGCCGGGTGACCAGCGCGAAATATCACCGGCCACCCCCTCGCCGCAATTGAGGACATAGAGCCTTTCGACGCCTTGACCGGATTGGGCATCGGCTGCGACCGCGGACAGCAGGGCCAGCAGGACGCCTGCCAGGACGCCTGCCAGGACGCCTGCAACGAGACTTACCAACCGCTTCATGTGTTTCCTCCCGGGGCCGCCCCATGATTTGCCGTGGGCAAACCTCAGGTGGCGGCTGACAATTTGATGGCCATCAGAATATTATCGTAGTAGCGCCCCTGATGCTTGAGCGCATGCTTTTCCACGCCATATTCGGCCACCGCTGTCATCATAAGCGCTGCAGCGGCAAGGCCAAGCCGTCATCGACGTCATTCCCATGGCACCGATGCCGGCACCGGCTACGGCACCTGGTTTGCGCGATTCCAGGCAAGATTGCGTTGGCAGGGTTCGGCGAAAACGCTATCCTGAGGCCGCAGCAGGAGTTGTGTGATGCCGACGCTCAGCATCCTTCCGACCGCCGGACCGGACTCCGTCATCGGAGAACCCGTCGGCGCCGGCCAGGTATACCGCGTCGGCGCCGCGGTACGGGATGCGCTGCTTAAGCTGCGGCTGCGGTTGCAGGGGGAACAATTGGAACTGGATCTGCTGCGCGATCAGGTCGATGCTGGGCTTGACGCGCTGGAGCGCGGCGTCGGCGCCAGGGTCGCGCCCAGCGACATCCACGCCATCATCGCGAGCCTTGCGGATTCCGCCGCGCCGTAAGGCGCTGCGCGCCAGCGCCGCCGGCCAATGCTGTGCCGGCCCACGGCTCCGACGGCGAGCCGTCGTAGCGTCCGCTACTCGATACCCCGGTTGAATTTGTTCGACTTCGGCAGCCCGGTCGCCAGTCGACCTGCGTCGGCTCGGTTGCCGCGCCAGTCGGCGAGCTCCTTCCAGCTCATGCTCTGTTCGCGGCCGGCGGAATCCTTCCAGGTCAGCCCGGCCTTGGCGTCGAACACCGTGACATCCGAGAGCGTCGCGCTCAAGTATTTCTGCAGGCGGACGCCGCGCCCCCGGGCCATTTCCGGCACCTGGTCGAGCGGAAACACCACCATCTTATGGTTGGTGCCGATCACGGCCACCGTGTCGCCCAGCACGGTGGTGAGCGCGCGGGCCTCGTTCGGCGGGTCGACGTTCAAAACCTGCTTGCCCTTGCGGGTATTGCTGACGCAGTCATCCTCGCTGACCACAAACCCCTGGCCCTCGGAACTTGCGACCAGGAATTTTCGGCCGCCCTTGTTGACGAACATCGCGACAATGGCTGTGTCCTGGTCCATGTCGATGAACATCCGGATCGGCTCGCCATGGCCGCGACCGCCCGGCAGCTTGGCGACATCGAGCGAATAGAACTTTCCATTGCTGGTGAACAGCAGCAGCTTCGAGGTGGTCTCGGCGAAGAAGGCAAAACCGTGCTGGTCGTCGGTCTTGAAGGTCAGGCCCGAAAGATCGGAGACGTGGCCCTTCAAGGTGCGCACCCAGCCCTTCTCGGACACCACGATCGTGACCGGCTCGCGCTCAACCAGGGCTTCCTCGATGGCGGCAAGATCGTGCTCGGGCGCATCGGCAAACTGGGTGCGGCGCTTGCCGAGCGGCGTCTTCGGCCCGAAAATGTCGCGGACTTTTCGGACTTGCTCGGCGACCTTGGCCCATTGCTCGGGCTCGGAGGCGAGCAGGGCTTTGATGCCTGTCAATTCATTGCGGAGGTTCTTGTCCTCGGTGCGGATCTCGAATTCCTCAAGCTTGCGCAGACTGCGCAAGCGCATGTTGAGGATGGCGTCGGCCTGCACCTCGGTCAGCTTGAAAGCCTTGATCAACGCCGGCTTCGGCTCGTCCTCGGTGCGGATGATCTTGATCACCTTGTCGATGTTGAGATAGGCGATCAGATAACCGCCCAGCACTTCCAGCCGGTTCTCGATCTGCGCCTTGCGATAGTTGGAGCGGCGCAGCAGCACGTCGCGCAGATGGTCGAGCCATTCGCGCAGGCACTCGGCCAAGCCCAGCACCTTGGGAATGCGGCCCTTGACCAGCACGTTGAGGTTCAGCGGAATCCGGCTTTCGAGCTCGGTCAGCCGGAACAGCGATTCCATCATCAGCGCCGGATCGACGGTGCGCGATTTCGGCTCGATCACCAGGCGAATATCTTCAGCGGATTCGTCGCGGACATCGCCGACCAAGGGCAGCTTCTTGTCGTTGAGCAGTTCGGCGATTTTCTCCACCAGCCGGGACTTCTGCACCAGCCAGGGAATCTCGGTGATGACCACGACAAAGCTGCCGCGGGCGCCCTCCTCCTGATTCCATTTGGCGCGGACCCGGAAGCCGCCGCGGCCGGTCATATAGGCCTCGGTGATCGACTCCTTGGAATCGATGACGATGCCGCCGGTCGGGAAATCCGGGCCCTTGACCCAGCGCAACAGCGCCTTCGATTTGGCCTCCGGCTTCTCGATCAGATGCAGCGCGGCGTCGCATAGTTCGGCGGCGTTGTGCGGCGGGATCGAGGTCGCCATGCCGACCGCGATGCCCTGCGCGCCGTTGGCGAGCAAATTCGGAAAGCCGCCGGGCAGCACCACCGGCTCTTTGGACTGGCCGTCATAATTGGGCCGAAACTCGACGCCGTCCTCATCGATGCCGTCGAGCAGCAGCCGCGCCACCTCGGTCATGCGCGCTTCGGTATAGCGTTGGGCAGCCGGGTTATCGCCGTCGATATTGCCGAAATTGCCCTGGCCGTCGATCAGCGGATAGCGCGAGTTAAAATCCTGGGCGAGCCGCACCAGCGCGTCGTAGATCGACTGGTCGCCGTGGGGATGGAACGAGCCCATCACATCGCCGACGATCTTGGCCGACTTCCTGAACGGGGTGCCCGGATCGAGCCGCAGCAAGCGCATACTGTGAAGAATGCGGCGATGCACCGGCTTCAGGCCGTCGCGGGCGTCGGGCAGCGCGCGGTGCATGATGGTCGAGAGCGCATAGGCGAGATAGCGCTCTTCCAGCGCGTCGCGCAGCATCACTTCGTGGATTTCAGCCGGCTCCGGCGGAATCAGTGACTTTCCCATAATCTCAACGTTCTCAGTGATTTCCAGAAAGGTCTTGAAGGTTTGCCGGAATCGTTTCCGGATCGACCGGAAGATCAAGCAACGACTCAAAGGCCGCCGATCAGCGACCTCCCTTATAGCGCAGTTACCGACGCCGTGCAGCGCCCGACGCGACGGGCGGCTCCGCGGGGCCTACGATCGAGACACGGCTATTGCAAGGACACCCGCACCACGCCGGCATTCATCATGCCGAGTGCGCGGGCCGCGCTGACCGAAACATCGATCACCCGGCCACGGATGAAGGGACCTCGATCATTGACGCGGCATTGGATGGTACGACGGCCATAAGACACCGTCACCACGCTGCCGAACGGCCGGGTACGATGGGCACAGGTCATCTCGCCGGGATGACCTCGTCCGCCATAGTAGGAGGCAAGGCCGGACTCCGCCACACAGATCGACCCCGATGCAAGCAACGCGACAACAACCAAAGTAGATCGAACCATAGCGAGGGCCCCCCCGATACGATGATAGACTATAGTCTAGTCTATCGCACGCTGGGTTGTCACCACCGGCGTTGCCTTCAGACTGGATGATCAGGGAACGGCAAGACGAGATCGGTATCTGGTTACTGCATTGATGAACCCGTCGCGGGCGTCGGAATGGCTTTGTCCGCGCGGTTCCAGCACATGGCGCAGCAGGAACATGCCGGTCAGGGCAAAGCCGTCGCTGAGGTCCTGATCGGACCAGTCGTTGGCGCCACCGCCATTGCGGCGCAGGAATGCCGGCAGCCGCAGCAGCCGGTCCCGCCAGGGCTCGCCGGCCTGGCGCGACACCGCCGCGCCGGATTTCGGCGAGACATAGATCAGATCCGAACTGACCCCGGTAGCGGCACAGTTTTCCAGATCGAGCCCGAAGCCGAGTTCGGCGAGCATCGCGAGCTCGAACCGGATCAGATGCGCCGCGGCGCCGCCGATATCGTCAAAATCATCCAGCGTCCGCTGCAGCCGATCATGGATCTCCTGGTGTGGATCGCGTTCCGGCAACAGCCGCGCCAGCGCCGCCAGATGGGTTACGCCATAGACGGCGTGCGACGACGAAAGCAGGGTCGCCGCGCGCAGGTTGAGGCCTTCGATCTGATAGCTGCCAAGATGCTCATCGAGCCGCGCCCGCCACACCGCGCGCACGCTGTTGCCGGGTTGCAGCAGCGGTCGCATCCGCGACCCCGCCCCGCCCCGCACCAGGCCCAGATGCCGGCCATGACCCCGGGTCAGGAGTTCGACAATGGCGGAGGATTCGCCATGCCGCTTGACCCCCAGCACGATGCCCTCGTCAGTCCATTCCATGGCCGCGGAAGGTACAGGATGGACAGCCCGAGAGCTACTTTGGAATTGCTCTCGCACCGAGAGCTTACGAAGCCAAGTCCAGGTCAGGTCTATTTGTTGAACCAGCCCTTGGCGTCGCCGGTGAAGGAGCAATATAGCCCGACCGCGGTCAGCAGGCAGGAGACCATCCCGATCATGCTGTCGAAATCCAGGCTGCCGTCGGCGACGACCTCGACCAGTGGGATCACCGACAGCAGCAGCGCCCCCGACAGGACCCAGCGTGGCCAGCTCTTTCGCTGCCTCGCGGCGAGCCAGACCAGGAACAGAAAGAGCAGGATCTCGATCAGGCTGCCGACCGAGATCATCTGCTCGGTCATTTCGGCGGTCGGCGTGCGATCGGCGAAGGCGGCCGACAGCGCATCGAGAATCAGCGACATATAAAGCAGCGCTTCGAACCACAGCACGTTTCGCGGTACATTCATCGGATGCCGGTCATTCCATTGTCATTCTCTTGGAAATTCCAGTCCCATTTCGCGGTAGCGGTCGGGATCATCGCCCCAGTTCTCGCGCACCTTGACGAACAGGAAAAGGTGCACGGGCACGCCTGCGATCTCGGCGATTTCCTGGCGCGATTGCGCGCCGATCGACTTGATGGTGGCTCCGCCCTTGCCGAGCACGATCTTGCGCTGGCTGTCGCGCTCGACAAAGATGGTCTGCTCAATGCGGATCGACTTGTCCTTGCGTTCGACCCAGCTGTCGGTCTCGACCGTCGACTGATAAGGCAGTTCCTGGTGCAAATGGCTGAAGATCTTTTCCCGGGTGATTTCGGCCGCCAGATGCCGCATCGGCGCATCCGACATCTGGTCCTCGGGATAATGAAACGGTCCCGGCGGCACCATGGCCGAAAGCCGCTGGCGGAGGTCGTCGACGCCATCGCCCGATAGCGCCGCAACCATGAAGGTTGCAGCGAAGGCCAGCCGCTCATTGGCCGCCTTGGTCAGCGCCAACAGCTTTTCGCGCGGCACCAGGTCGATCTTGTTCAGCACCAGGATTTTTGGATGCTGCACATGCGCAAGCTTGGCGAGTATGGCGTCCGCCTCCTCATCGATACCGGCGCGCGCGTCGAGCAGCACGCAGACCAGATCGGCGTCGTGCGCGCCGCTCCAAGCCGTCGAGACCATGGCGCGATCGAGCCGCCGCTTGGGGGCAAAAATGCCGGGCGTATCGACCAGGATGATCTGTGCGCCATGATCGATCACGATACCGCGGATCAGCGCGCGCGTGGTCTGCACCTTGCGCGAGACAATGGTGACCTTGGAGCCGACCAGTGCATTGACCAGGGTCGACTTGCCAACATTGGGCGCCCCGATCAGCGCAACGAATCCACAGCGCGGGGCGGGCGTGGCATCCGCCTTCAGGTCATCCGTCATTGTTGCCGCCGCCGACGCCCTCGCGTTCGATCATCACGGAAGCCGCGACCTTCTCCGCGGCGCGCTTATTGCTGCCAACGCCCTCGGCGGGCAAAAGCCCCGGCAGGTCCACCGCGACGCGGAACTGCGGATCATGATGCGGCCCGGTGCGCTCGACCTCGCGATAGACCGGCGTCGGCAGGCCTTTGCCCTGGGCCCATTCCTGCAGCACCGTCTTGGGATCGCGCAACGGCCGCCGCGGCTTGCGCATCCGCTCGGTCCAGTTGCGCTCGACAAATTGCGCCGCGGCGCTGTAGCCGCCGTCGAGAAACACCGCGCCGATCACCGCCTCGCAGATGTCGCCGAGCACCGATTTGCGCAGCCGCGCGCCGGCGCCGGCGCCGACTGCGCCGAGCTTGATATCGTCGACCAGCGCCAGCGACTTCGCCACATCGACACAGCTCTCCTGGCGGACGAGATCGGCGAGCCGTTTTGACAATTCACCCTCATCGGCATTCGGAAAGGCGCGAAACAGCATGTCGGACACGACCAGGCCCAGCACGTGATCGCCGAGGAATTCGAGCCGCTGATAGCTGTCGCTGCGCTTGCGCGCGGCTTTCAGCGCGGAAACATGGGTCAGCGCGGTGGTCAGCAGCGCCGGATCGCTGAACTTGTGGCCGATCCGCGCCTCGATCGCGGCGGTGGCGGCCTTGGCGCTGATCTTGGCGCGCTTCTTGACGGCGGCCACCGGCGCGCGGCCGGTGTCGGGCTGGGCAATGGCTTCGCCGGATGGCGAAGTCTGGATATCCGGTGATTCGTCGTTCATCGCACAAGGGAGAATAAGCGATTCCAGCGCACCGCGGTCGGCCAACGCCAGAACATCCAGAACGATTCACCCTCCCCGATCGAGAAGAAGATCATCTGGGCACGGCCGATCAGATTCTCGAACGGCACATAGCCCACCACGGACTCGACCCGGCTGTCCGCCGAATTATCCCGGTTGTCTCCCATCATGAAAAAGTGACCGGGTGGCACGTGATACTCGATCGTGTTGTCATAATCGCCATTATCCCGGCAATCCAGCGTCTCATAACTGACGCCGTTCGGCAGGGTCTCCTTCCAGCGCTTCACCCCCCGCGCGTTATCGTCGAAGCCGCCGCAGGCATTTTCGCCGACGAAATCGGCGACGCGCTCGCGTTTGACCGGCGTGTCGTTGATATAGAGCAGACCGTCGCGCATCTGGATGCGGTCGCCGGGCAGACCGATCACGCGCTTGATGAAGTCGACGGAATCGTCCTTGGGCTGGCGGAACACGACGATATCGCCGCGCGCCGGCTCGGACGCGAAGATGCGCCCCGAAAACAGCGGCAGCGACAGCGGAATGGAATAATGGCTGTAGCCATAGGAATATTTCGACACGAACAGATAGTCGCCGACCAGCAGCGTTGCCTTCATGGATCCCGAGGGGATGTTGAAGGGCTGGAACAGGAAGGTGCGGATCACCAGGGCAATCAGCAGCGCATGGATCACGACGCGGATGGTTTCGCCCAAGCCGCTTTCAGATTTGGTCCCGGATGTCACGCTCATTGCTTTCCCGATTCCCCAGGCCGTGGTTTTCTCCACACGCCGGTCGCGCATCTTGCTCACGCGAACAGCACCGCTCGCGTCAATAAAATGGTCCTGATTTGAAGGTGTGAGCGAATTACGGCGCAAACCTTCATTCACTCTCGTTCGATCTTGCCTGCGGCGTTTTAGACGGTTGTTCGCAATGGCGCAATCAAGCGCCGCATCAAAACTTTCTAATATATTGAAAAATATGACTTTTTAGTTTTCTAGAGGTCGCCGGGGCGGCCCCGGGAGCTCAGGGCTGGCCGGATTGCAGCGCCGAAATAATGACAAAAGCCTGCGCCAGCGGCCAGTCATCGGTAATGCTGAGATCAATGCGCGCCTGATAGCCCTCCGGGGTCAGCGCCCCGAGTCGGGCCAACGCTCCGCCGGTCAGCTGCAGGGTGGGACGACCGCCTGGCAGGTTCACCACCCCCATATCGCGCCACCAGACCCCCAGCCTTATTCCGGTGCCGAGCGCCTTGGAACAGGCCTCCTTGGCGGCAAACCGCTTGGCATAGGTCGCCACCACCATCTTCTCGTTGTTGGCTCGGCGTCCGGCGCGGGCGCGCTCGGCGTCGGTGAAAATGCGGTCAAGGAAGCGATCGCCATGGCGCTCGATCACCTTGGCCACCCGGCGGATGTCGATCAGGTCGGAGCCGATGCCGATGATCATGCCGGGTCCGCCAGCGTTGACCCCGACTGATTCGGGCCGCCCGCCGCCGCCCTGCCGCGGCCGCGATCCATCGCGGTCCGCATCGCGCGAACCGTCTCGCCGATGCCGACAAACAACGCCTCCCCGATCATGGCATAGCCGATATTGAGCTCGGCAATTCCGGGCAGCGCGGCGATCCGCTCCGCGGTCGCATAATCGAGGCCATGGCCGGCATGGACCTCGAGGCCCCTTGAGCGCGCAAGCGCTGCGCCCTTGACGATGCGCTGCCATTCCGCCTCGGCCTTCGCCGCATGGCCAGCCGCCACGGCATCGCACCAGGCGCCGGTGTGGATCTCGATCACCGGCGCGCGCAGGGCGGCGGCTCCATCGATCTGCCGCGGATCGGCATCGATGAACAGCGACACCCGCACGCCGGCATCGTTCAGCCGCGCGATGAACGGCTTCAGCACGTCATGCTGGCCGACCACATCGAGGCCGCCTTCGGTGGTGAGCTCTTCGCGACGTTCCGGCACCAGGCACACCGCATGCGGGTTGATCCGGAGCGCGATCGCCAGCATCTCCTGTGTCGCCGCCATCTCGAAATTCAGCGGTTTTGCGATTTCGGCTTTCAGCCGCGCCATGTCGTCGTCGCGGATGTGACGGCGGTCCTCGCGCAGATGCGCGGTGATGCCGTCGGCGCCAGCCGCGATCGCAGCCTTGGCCGCGCGTACCGGATCAGGATTATGGCCCGCCCGCGCGTTGCGCAGGGTGGCCACATGATCGACATTGACACCAAGGCGCAGTGGGGAATCGCTCATGAGGGCCTTCCGGAACGTCTTGTCCGTGCTTGCGGTTCCGTATGGCGGAATCGCGAAGGATTAACCGACAGTTTGACCCGATGGCCATGGCCGGCGCAAGGGCTGCGGCTGCATCCCGCCGCCCGCGGAGCGCGCGCTACCCGTTGACGCGTTCGACCTTGGCGACCACGGCCTTGGCGCGCAGCTGGGCGATGATGGCGCTGAGATGCTTGAGGTCATAGACCTCGAGGTCGATGGTGAGTTCGGTGAAATCGGGCGAGCGCCTGAACATGCTGATGTTGTCGATATTGCCATCATGCTCGGCGATCACGGTCGCGATCTGGGCCAGGCTGCCGGGCTCGTTGACATTCTCGACCAGGATCCGCGCCGGAAAGCGCTGCGGGGTCGTTTCGTCGACATCCCAGCGCACATCCAGCCAGCGCTCCGGCTCCTCCTCGAAATCCTTCAGCGCCGGCGACTGGATCGGATAAATCGTAATCCCCTCACCCGGTGAAACGATGCCGACGATGCGGTCGCCCGGCACCGCGCCGCCATTCGGCGCGAACTTCACCGGCAGGTCGGAATTGATGCCGCGCACCGGGATCGCCGACGGGCTGCGCGCCGGATCCGGGGGCGCTTTCAGCTTCAATTTGACCGCGAGACTTCTCTTCGCGCCATAGCGCGCGACCCGCTCTTCCTTGTAGTCCGGATACATCGCGCGGGCGACGTCGGAGGCCTTCATCTCGCCGCGCCCGACCGCCGCCATCACGTCTTCGATCGAAACCCGCGCCAGCCGCGGCAGCGCGCCCTTCAGCTTGTCGTCGGCATATTCGATCTTGGCGCGCACGAACAGGCGCTCGACAATACGGCGGCCGAGGCCGGCATATTGATCACGCACCGCCGCGCGGGTGGCGCGCCGGATCGCCGCCCGCGCCTTGCCGGTGACGGCGAGCGATTCCCAGGCCGATGGCGGCGCCGACTGCGCCTCCGAGGTCAACACCTCGACTTCGTCGCCATTGGTCAGTTCGGAGGACAGCGGCGCGAACTTGCCGTTGATCTTGCATCCGACCG
>Ga0302319_10011487_pt1 | contig 16797 bp, 15 predicted proteins | sample Bog_T0_2_FD_203319 | JGI IMG/M metagenome (GOLD analysis project Ga0302319, IMG submission 203319) | Peat permafrost microbial communities from Stordalen Mire near Abisko, Sweden - Bog_T0_2 | ecosystem: Environmental > Terrestrial > Soil > Wetlands > Peat | place: Sweden: Abisko, Stordalen Mire...
GACCTCGAAGCCGGCACCGTCTTCGTCGGTCGCCGCGACAAGGGCCCCAAGGAAAAGCTCTCCTACCCCAGGGAAAACTTCGCCAGCCAGGTTCCCGCGCTCCTGCAATCCATCCAGGACAGCATCTACGAACGCGCCCTCAAGTTCCGCCGCGAAAACACCCGCGTCATCGAAACCAAGGAAGAATTCTACGCCTACTTCACGCCCAGGAACGAAGAGAAGCCCGAGATCCACGGCGGCTTCGCCGTCGCGCATTGGAACGGCTCCGCCGAACTCGAAGCCAAAATCAAGGAAGACCTCAAAGTCACCATCCGCTGCATCCCCTTCGAAGAAATGCCCCTGCCCGGCAAATGCATCTTCACCGGCGAAAAAAGCGAACAACGCGCCGTCTTCGCCAAGTCGTATTAGGAGCATTTCAACTTACTCTGCACATGCCGTGATCGGCGTGTTATCTGGTGGCCCGGGCTACTTCGTTGCCCGGGTCGCGGAGGCTCGGCGGAGCGACAGGAAGCGAGCAGAACGGAAATCGCTTCCTGTCCCGCTTCGCGGGATCCGGGCAACACACGCTCGCGTGACGTTCCCGGACCGCCAAACATGGGCACGATAACTTAAACTGCTCTGCCGCTCTATAGCGTTTTCAAAAATACCGTAGCCGAAGGGACCGTCTGCCGGTAGCCGCCGCACGCTGGGCGGCGGGCTCGGAAGGGAACGCTCATTTGGAAGGGCTGTCCCTCGCGGTAAGCCTCCGCCGCGGAGCCCGCGGCGGCTACCGAAAAGGCATAGGCGAGCGGCTACACTATTTTGTAAATCGCCCTAAAGTCACTCAGAATGAAGGAACGCCCAGACTGTGATCCGCAACATCCCGGAGCGCATCCATCGCCGCGGTTTTGTAGAGCGCGCCCAGCGTGGGAATGTTGAAGCAGGTCTCGATGAAAATGAGCACGGAGGAACGGGTGCGCATGGCCATGAGGCCGACGTGAACGAGCTCCGTCGCCTGTTCTCCCAAGACGTGCACACCGACCAGTTGCAGGTTATCGCGGCGGATGAGCAACTTGAGAAAGCCCTCCTTGTCGCCCATGATCTGGCCCCGCGCATTGTCCAGATACCGGGCGCGACCGACCACATAGTCGATGCGCTTGCTTCGGAGCGACTCCTCGGTCTCTCCCACCATGCTGACCTCCGGGATGGTGTAGATCCCGTACGGCAGGAGCGGAGAGACTTCGCTGACCGCCAGCCCGAGGGAATGCGTGATGGCCCGGCGCGCCTGCTCCATGCTGGTCGAGGCTAGGGCGGGAAATCCGATCACGTCGCCGGCCGCGTAGATGTGCGGCACGTTGGTGCGGTACTGTGCATCCACGGGGATGACGCCGAGATCGCCGGTGGTCACGCCCGCTTGGGCCAGGTTCAACGTCTCCGTGTTGCCTTTTCTCCCGGCGGCGATGAGCACCGCGTCGACCGTCAGGGAAGCGCCCGAGGCGAGGCTCAGCGCCACTTCACCGGAGGGCAGAATGTCGCATTGCCGGACGGTTTCATTCCAGTGGAAAGTCACGCCCGCGCGTCCCATCGCAGAGGCCAGCGTCCGCGAAGCCTCCGCATCAAGGAAGGGCAGGAGCTTGTCACGGACATCGATGATATGCACCTGGGCGCCGAGCGCGGCGAACGTGCAGCCATACTCGCTGCCAATCACGCCTGCGCCGATCGCAGCCAACGTTTTCGGAACGCGGTTGAGCCGGTGGATGCTTTCGGAATCGTAAATCTCACCGGCGCCCAGTGGAAATACCTCGGGCCGAATGGGGGATGAACCCGTCGCGATGAGGATGTTATCTCCGTGTAGAAAGACCGTCTCGCCGGGAGCAGGCTGCCCGCCAGTTCCGGGAATGGAGACAACGCTGACCGTATGCGGATCGACAAAAGAAGCCGAGCCAAGGAAGACCTCGACGCGCTGGGACTCGATCCGCGTCTGCAGGGTCTGATTGAAAATGGCCCGGACGTTTTGTTCGCGGCTGAGCAAATCGTCAATCTTCACCTCGTGCTGCAAGGTGAGATCGACACCGGAAAGGTTACGGGACTTCAGCCCGGAAAAAGCGAGCGCCGTTTCTCGCAGTGTCTTGCTCGGAACGGTGCCGGTGTTAATGCCCGCGCCGCCGAGTTCATGGTGGCAATCGACCAGCGCGACTGTCTTGTCATGCGCCGTCGCGGTGGCGGCGGCGATAAGTCCTGCGGGACCACCGCCAATAATGACCAGATCGTATCTTTTTATTTCGTTAGGCATAGGTTTCGTTTTTCACAAGCACCACAGATATCTACAATCCATTCTGGCTCCGTCAATCAGCAACCCCAAAAAGCGCGACGAAAGCTCTCCGGGAACCATGGCGCAAAAGTCGCCCGGGGATCGGATTCATCATTTTTGCCACGGTTTGTGTTCGCGGGGAAGGTTTCTCTCTTTTGACCAAATCCTGTCACTTTATGTCACTGATCAACGCCCACTTCATAGCCGCCGCCGCAGGTCGTCAATCGCAAATCCATTGATTATCCTCTTATAAAAGGCCGCCGTCTTGCCTGCCTCACTTCAGGACGCAAAAGCAGAGTCCAGGCCATGGATCGACTGGCCCATGCTTGACTCGGAAACCGAATCTTGAATTGCGATTTGAGCAATTCTTGCAGTGCTTTGGACAATCCATGTTTAGTCGTGAATTTTCCGGTCGATAGATTCTTACCCAGAGGAGGGGCAATGAATACGATCAGAATCGCACCGGCACGAACCGTAACCACAAGCTCATTCGTTTACTCGCATCAAGCCACTGGCAACGAAATGGAAGTCATGTCCGGGGTGGACGTTGTTGAATCTATTCTAGCGCAATTAAAGGCCGGAGCCCTCGTTTGCATCGTCGATGCTGACGATTCGATTCGTAAAGCCGTCACGCGGCTTTTGCAGTCGGAACGGTACTCGACTGAATCGTTCGCCTCAGTCCAGTCTTTCCTCAGCCGCAAAATTCATAATGGCCCCTGCTGCGTCATTGCGGACGTTGACTTGCGAGGTCCGGGCGGCTCCGACCTGCTGCAGATCGTGGCCAAAGATCGCCGGACGGAACAAATCGTCTTCACCTCCGGTCGCAGTGATATCCGCGCTTGCGCCCAGGCCTTGAAAGCGGGGGCCGTCGATTTTCTAGCCAAACCCCTGAAGAATTCCGAGCTTCTTCGAGCCGTGGAAAGCGGGCTCCTTCGCTCAAGCAAGCTTGTGCACCTGCAAAAGGAGAAGCGGACCGCGCAATCCCTGTTCAATGGGTTGACGCCGCGCGAGCGCGAAGTTTTGGGCTTCGTTATCGCCGGCAAGATCAACAAGGAAATTGCCGCTGAACTCGGCGCTGGAGAGAAGACCATCAAGAAGCATCGCGGCCATCTCATGAAAAAATTGAATGTCGGGTCCGTGGCCGAGCTCGTCCACTTTTCGTTTCATTTTGGCCTGAAGCCCGCTCGTCCCTATGGCGCCAAGGCCCTGTTTGCCGGCATGACGTAAATACGTAGCTGCGCTTGGATTAAGTTTGCGGTAAAACGCATCGCGCCCAAAGCGTGAATGCGCGATGCGATCCAGCCATTCGCAAATTCACGATTTTCGGCGATCTGGCGAATTAAAGAACCATCCATGCAAAAACTTCGGCGTCTTCACCTGTACCTGGGCTGCATTTTCGCGCCTTTGCTCATCTTCTTTTCTCTCTCCGGCATCTGGCAAATGCTGGGTCTCCAATCCACGGGGAAAGGCGGGAAACCCGGCGTTCTGGCTTATCTTTCCACGCTGCATACCGGCAGTCATTTAAGGGCGGCGGGCGGTGCCACGCTTGCTTCGCCGGTATTCGAGGGACTCGATATCGTCGCGGCCCTGGTCCTGATCGCAACCGTCATCCTTGGCGTGGTGCTGGCGTTTAAGTTCGGACGAGGCCGCGACGCCCTGATCTGCCTGGGCATCGGAATCGTGGTGCCAGTCCTGCTCGTGCTTTTGCGCTAGTCGCCGGGCAAAGGGGCAGCGATTAAAAGAAGCCTTATTTGGAAATACCGCCGTCCGCAGGATTGCCTTCCGCGAGGCTCCTTTCGATGCAGGCGTAGGCCGAATGATTGTGGATGCTCTCCATGTTTTCCGCCTCGACCTTGTACCATGTGATGTCGGGATGCCGGTTGCAGCGCAGGGCGACGTTGCGGACAAGATCCTCGACGAAGACCGGGTTGTCGTAGGCCTTCTCTGTTACGAATTTCTCATCGGGCCGCTTGAGCAGGGAGTAGATTTCGCTGCTGGCCGATTCCTCGACCAACGCGATCATATCCTCGATCCAGATCGGTTTGACGGAGCGCAGCGCGAGCGTGACGTAGCCGCGCTGGTTGTGCGCGCCGTAAGCGCTGATCGCCTTCGAGCAGGGGCAGAGCGTCGTCACCGGAATTGTCACGGTCACGGTGAACGTGACGTCCTTGCCGTGCGCTGCGGCATCGAATTTCACCTGGTAATCGACCAGCCCCTTCGCTTTCGTTACCGGCGCCTCCTTCTCCATGAAGTAGGGAAACTCCACTCCGATGTGGGCGACCTGCGCGCGTAATTTTTTCTGCAACTCGTGCAGCATGGTCGGCACGTTTTCCACGTGGATAAGCCTGCCGTGCGTGTTGAGCACTTCGACGAAGCGGCTCATGTGCGTGCCTTTAAAATCCTTGGGCAAATCGACCAGCAGACTGATCCGCGCAACCGTGTTCTGGGTCTCATGGGCCTTGTCGCGCACCTCGATGGGATGCAGAAGTCCCTTCACGCCCACCTTGTCGATGGCGAGCTGGCGCGAGTCGGGCTGGCTCTGGCAATCGGCCAGCACCACGGCAGGAATCGCGACCGGCGGGCTGTTCAGCGTTGCTTTATTCATCCGTACATCTTATCGCAAATTACCCGGATGACAAACCGCCGCGTGAATGCCTCATTTGCGGGCACGAGAAAGCCAAGGGATGTCCAGCCGTGAACCTTGCCATCGTCGCCGATGGGGCCGATATTTTGGTCAGCGACCTTCCCATGAAAACAATCAAGCCTTTGGAATTGCAGAGTCTGCTGTCAACCCAGGCCAGCGTGACCTTGCTCGACGTCCGTACGCCGGTTGAATATGCCGAGGTCCACGTGCCGCAGGCACACAATGTCCCGCTCGATCAATTCGATCCGGCCACGCTTCTCGCCTCCGGCATCCTGTCGAAGGACCAGCCCGCCTATTTGCTGTGCAAGGGCGGCGGCCGCGCGACGAAGGCTGCCGAAAAAATGAGCAGGTCCGGTCTCGATAACGGCATCGTCATTGAGGGCGGTACGCAGGCCTGGATCGAAGCCGGGCTGCCAGTGGATCGAGGCGCGGGCAGAGTGATCAGCCTCGAACGCCAGGTCCGCATCGCCGCCGGGTCGCTGGTGCTCACGGGCGTCATCCTCGCCTGGTTCGTGAATCCCTGCTTTATCGGCCTCTCGGCCTTCGTCGGCGCCGGACTTATCTTCGCCGGCATCACCGATTGGTGCGGCATGGGGTTGCTCCTGGCCAAGCTTCCTTGGAACGCGAAGGCCTAAAACTTGCCGGGAATTTCAACACGGAAATCTGGCCGGCGCGGTTGCATTTCATCAAATCAGCGCCACCCTTTTGAAATATGAGCAGCTTCCCTCCCTTCAGCCTCACCCGTCTTCTCCGCACCGTGTTCCAGCCGAAAGGCGGCGAACGCGTCGCCATCCTTATCGACCTGGAAAATCCCGATGCAGTCCGTGATTTCGGTTTTCTCAAAGACCCGACGCTGACCATCCAGCGGCACGCCTACGAAGTTTTTTACCAGGGTCTGCATAAAGGCGGCCTCAAGGAATTGAAACTTACCGGCGGCGATTTCTTCGCCTACCAGATCACCGGCGGCAGCAACCTCGACCTGCCCGACCGCGCCGTCACGCCCGAGGGCCGCCAGGTCAGCCTGGCCAAGGACGTCTACCCGAACTATGACATCATCCTCTGCATCTCGACCTTCTCGGCTACCGCACCGCTGACCGCCTTTGCCAAGGAGTACGGCTTCCGCGGCGCGACGCTGCATGGGCTCAACGACATCATCCTGAGCAGCGGCCTCGCCGTCGATTACAACGAGGTGAGCAGGCAGGCAGAAAAGCTGCGCTTGGGTCTGACCAAAGCCGACTGGTTTGAGGTCGATTTCAAAATTGCCGGTCATACCTACACGCTCAAGCTCATCACCAACAACCAGGAAGCGCAGAAAAGCCACGGCCTGTGTCGAGGCCCGGAAGCCGACGTCGCCAATCTTCCTGCCGGCGAAGTCTACTACGTGCCCGAAGGCGCGGAAGGCCAGTTCCCCATGCGTTACGAAACCGGCACCATTGCGCTCATGGATGTAAAAGGCGGCCGCATCCAAAAGGCCACGCTGATCCACGGCGACAAGGAAGAAGTCGACGCCCACAACGCCAAGCTCCAGAGCGACCCCGTCACCGGCGAAATCGGCGAGCTCGGCTTCGGCACGCAGGACCTGCCTGTTTCAGGCCGCGATATCCAGGATGAAAAAGTCCTCGGCACCATGCACGTCGCCACCGGCCGCAGCGACCATCTCGGCGGTCATCTCGTCCCCAAGCTCTTCAAGAATGCGAAGAATGCCACCCACGACGACATCCTCTTCTCCCCCGCCAAAACGCCCGAGATCGAAGTCGCCCAGGTCCGCATGCACCGCGACAACCGCACCGAAGTCGTTCTGGAGCACTTCAAGCCCGCGCCCTACGTGCAAAACATCTTAAAGCAGTAAGGCGTCCCCGCCTCGGAAAGGTAGCCGGCGCGGGCCCTCGCGCCGGTTCGATCTCGCTTAGCGAGATCGACTGGAGTTGTAGCCACGGTCTATGACCGCCGCGCTGCTAATTCTTAATGCGATCTACGCCGCACTTTTCCGTCATCCTGAGCGGAGCGAGGCGGAGGATTTCCTTTTCTTACAACGCTTGGCCCGAGCGCAGTCGAAGGACCTTGTGAATTTTACAGGAAACGCCCGAAATGGATTCCACTTTCTTCATGCATGGCCGGATCGCCCGCCTTTCGCGAAACGGTGCCTTTGGGATAGAACGTAACGCTGAGGGTAGACAGCCAGGTCCTTCGACTCCGGCTCAGTGGAACGCCCCGGGGAAACAATACATTCCGTTCGCCTTCGCTCAGGATGACGGAATTTTTTTCCAAGTTCCATTCATCTGCTGCATGGAACAGAGGCGGCAACCTCGCCAGATCGATACGCCTCCACCGCCATCTCCATCCCCGCCGCCTTGTGCAGCGTCTCCTCGTACTCGCGGGCGGGAACGGAGCCCGCCGTAATGCCGCTGCCCACTGAAAAGTGCAGCTTCCCGCCCTCCTGCACCATCGTCCGAATCGCAATGCTGAACGCCGCGTCGCCGTTGTCATCGAAGTAGCCAATCAGCCCGGTATAAATTCCGCGCGGACACGGCTCCAATTCCCCGATAATCTCGCACGCCCGCTTCTTCGGCGCGCCACTGATCGACCCGCCGGGAATGCACGCCCGCACCGCATCGACCGCATCCACGCCCGGCCGCAACATCCCCTCCACCGTGGAGACGAGATGAAAAACTTGCGCGAACCGTTCGAGCTGCAGCAACTGCGTCACCGTCACGCTCCCGTAATCGCAAATCTGCCCGAGATCGTTGCGCTCCAGATCGGTGATCATGATCAGCTCCGCCAGCTCCTTCGGATCGGTCAGGAGCTCGTAGGCGAGCTGCTCGTCGCGGACCGGATCGCGGCTGCGCGGGCGCGTCCCCTTGATCGGCCGCGTCGTAATGTGCCGTCCGCGGATGCGCAGGAAAAGCTCCGGCGAGGCGGAAAGAACGTGCGTGTCGCCGAAGTCGAGAAACGCCCCGCCCGGCGCCGGACTGCGCGCGAGGAGATGCTCGAAGAGGCGATAGGAGTTCCCCGCAAATGGCGCGCTGAATTTCTGCGCGAGATTGACCTGATAGATGTCACCCGCCGCGATGTATTCCTGCGCCCGCGCGATGCGAGCCTCGAATTCCGCACGGGTTTGGTTGGCTAGGAAGGGAGATGGAGAAAGTGGGAAAGCGGAAGTGATTTCGGTTTGCCTACGCCGCTCGTTCCACAACTCGCCCTGCCCGTTCTCCGTCAGCACGAATATCTTTGGGAACCATGCGAAACGAAATGCACCCTCGTAGGTGATCCAGCCCACCGCCGCGCTTTGCGGATGAACGAAGTCGCGTCCAGTTTTGCGGCGCCGTGCGAGCACCTCCCGCAATTTTCCCCAATCCTCCGGCCCGCCCTCGACGATTTCCTCGGGCTCCGCGGCCTGAAGAATCGCGCCCGGCTGGTTCCAGGAGTTGAGGGAAATGAAGGCACTCATGCGACCGTCAGGGTAATGGTAATCAACGACTGTCGCGAGGCTAAGAAATCGCCTGCGCCCAGACGATCTCGGTTTCGCGGCCGATGGCGTCGCCGGGCTTGAAATAAAGCGGCTCGGCTGTTCCGGTCGCGATCAGGGCGAGGCGGTAATTTTTCCAGAGCGGCAGGCTCCAGAGGTCGTCCGCCGAAAAACCGCAGTTCTGCAAATTGCGCGGCGAAAACTCGAGGTAGATGTTTTTTACCGACAGATCGCCAAGGCCCCCAAGCACCTCGGGTTCGAAGCCCTCGACATCGATCTTCAGCAAATCAATCTGCGCCAGGCCCTTTTCCTTCGCGAGCCGGTCGAGACGGCGAATGGGAACCTCCATCGTCACCGATTCGTGGCTGAGTTGACCGAACGAAGCAAAGCTGGGCCGGTTCTTCGGCACGTTGAACGTGCGGACCTCCTCGACGCGTCCCGCCGCGCAGCTAACGGTTTCCACAGCGAAACCGTTGAGCTTCATGTTCGCCTCGCAGCGCGCAATCATGGCCGGGTTGGGATCGAGCGAGACGATGCGCGCGGCACCCTTGGTCAGCCAAGCGATTAGACACGAGACATAGCCGATGTTGCAGCCGACATCGACCACGGTGGTCAGTGTGGGCGCGATCCGCTCCAGGGACAGCCGCAGTTCGGTCTCGAATTCGCCGTCGAAATAGATGCTGTTGTCGAGCGGATCACCGATGCGGCACTCCATCTGAAAACCAGGTGTAGTCGGGCAGACGACGAGCCGTCCACGCTGGCCGCGGCTGAATTTCCGGCGGGCCGAATTCCTCAGCCACGCCGGGATGCGACCCTCCTTTTGCCGCCCGAGAAAACTCCACAACGCCGCGGCGGGTGGAAGTCGGTCGGACATCGGAAGCTTGGCCGCGCGGCGCTCAGGCCACGACGGGCTTCACGGATTTCGCGGCCGTCTTGGCTTTTTTCAGGTACGGCAATGCTTTCTCAACCGTCGCCGCGACGCTGATGCCGTATTTCGCGCGCAGCGCGTCGGGCTTGCCGTGCTCGATAAAGTTGTCCGGCCAGCCAATGCGAACGACGGGCGTTTGCAGGCCACGATTGGAGAGGTCCTCCAGCACCGCGCTGCCGAATCCGCCGGCCAGCACATGGTCCTCCATCGTGATGACAACGTCGGCGCTGCGGGCGAAGAAGGAAATGGTATCGCCATCGAGTGGCTTGACCGTGCGCGGGTTGATGACCGCGGTGGAAAAGCCTTTCGCTTCGAGTTCCCTGGCCACTTCCTGCGCCATGGGCAGAAGCGCGCCGAGCCCGAGAACGACCGCCTGCGTGCCGTGCTTGACGACCTGCGCTTTTCCAATGGGGATCAACTCGGGCTTGGCCTTGACGGCGACGCCGGGCCCGTTGCCGCGCGGATAGCGAATGGCGATCGGCCCGTCGTGATGCAGCGCGGTAAAGAGCATATCGGCCAGCTCATCCTCGTTGCTCGCATCGAAGTGCACCATGTTCGGAATACAGCGCAGGTAGCTGATGTCGAAAAGGCCGTGGTGCGTCGGGCCGTCGTCGCCGGAAAGGCCGCCTCGGTCCATGCAGAACACGACGTTGAGATTCTGCAGGCAGACATCGTGGACGATCTGGTCGAACGCGCGCTGGAGGAAGGTGGAGTAGATCGCGCAGAACGGCTTGTAGCCCTTCGTGGCCATGCCGCTGGCAAAAAGGACCGCGTGTTCCTCGGCGATGCCGACGTCGAAGTACTTATCGGGATGCTTCGGCTGGAAGAGATCGAGCGCGGTGCCGTTCGGCATGGCGCCGGTGATCGCGACCACCTTCGAGTTCATGTCGGCCAGCTTGATCATCGTCTCGGCGAAGACCTGCGAATAGGTCTTCGGCGCAGTGGTCGTGGTCTCGATTCCCTTTTGCGGATCGTAGGTGTTCGGGCCGACGCCGTGATATTTCTTCTGCTTGGCGATACCGATGTCGAAACCCTTGCTCTTTTTCGTGAGCACGTGCAGCAGCAGCGGCCGCTCATAATGCTTCGCGAAATCGAGCGTGCGAATCAATGTCGGCAGGTCGTGCCCGTCGATCGGGCCGTAGTAGGAGAGGCCCATCTCCTCGAAAATCAAGCTTGGGCGATGGCCGGTCGAGAGAAGTCCCTTGATCGTGCCTTCCGCCTTCAGCGCCAGCTGTTTGCCGGTGTCGCCGGTATAGCGCTGGACGAGCTTTTCCATGCTGCGGTGCAGGTTTTCGTAGCGGGGATTGGTGACGAGCTCGGTGAGGTACTTCGCGATGGCACCGACGTTCTTGTCGATCGACCACTCGTTGTCGTTGAGGATGACAATAAGCCGCTTGGCGTGCGTTGAGATGTTGTTGAGCGCCTCGTAGGTGATGCCGCAGGTGAAGGCCGCGTCACCGCAAAGCGCCACGACGTGTTCCGTGCCGCCCTTGAGGTCGCGCGCGGTGGCCATGCCCAGCGCGGCGGAGAGCGCCGTGCCCGCGTGGCCCGCGCCGAAGGAATCGTGCTCGCTTTCGGTCCGCAGCATGAAGCCGTTGAGCCCGTCCGGCTGGCGAATGGTGTTGAAACGGTCGCGGCGGCCGGTGAGCAGCTTGTGGACGTAGGACTGATGGCTGACGTCGAAAACGAAATTGTCGGTGGGCGTGTCAAAAACGGTGTGCAATGCGATGGTCAACTCGACCACGCCGAGGTTCGGTCCAAGATGACCGCCGGTCTTGGCCAGCACGGAGATGAGTTCCTCGCGGATTTCCTGGGCCAGTTGGGGAAGGTCCTCCACCGGAATTTTTTTGACGTCGGCGGGGGAATTAATCGAATCGAGAAGGCGTGCCATAGGTTAAGAGGTGAGAGTTAGCGTGATGGGTACCCCCGAGGCAAGATTTATTGCACGGAAACTGCTGAAACGTAAACACGCTCATTTCCTCCACTAACCACTAGTTTTGCTTCCAAGAGGCTTCCCAAGCATAAAGCAATTTTACTACCTCTGCTTTATTTTGTTCGCCCTCTTCTGCTTAAAAAAGCTTCTGGCAAACCAACCGTAGTTCCTACGACTTGCCCACTTCAACTTAACCTGCCACAAACGGTCATGCCTACCGTTCTGCGAAAAAGTGGCTATCGGTTCCACTTTTATTCCCACGAAGGCAATGAACCACCCCATATCCACGTCGAACGAGGAGATTTCGAAGCCAAGTTTTGGCTCGAACCGGTTTGCCTCGCAGACAACGATGGATTTTCAGCGCATGAATTACAGAAGATATTGGCTCTCGTGAAAGCGCATTGCGACTATCTGCAAACCCGCTATAAAGAATTTCATGGCATACGAACCGGTCATCGTCGCAAAAAAGGCGAGCGTTAAGGATCGAGTGGTCCATCTTTGGCTGGTGGATGGCTCAACCCATAGCTTTCCTGTCGCTTATTATCCGCGATTGGCTTCTGCGAGCGACTCGGCTCTCAAAAAAGTCAAGCTTCGGCTGGGGGGCAAGGCCCTTCGCTGGGAAGATCTCGACGAAGATATTTGGATTGGTCATGCGGTCATGGGACGTTATCCGGTGCCTTCGCGTGAATTGGTCACTGCTTAGCACCCTTTGAGGCAAGCCCTTGTCTTGCCCACTTCTTGTGAACCTGTAACGTCGTTCTAACGTCAAAGGACGTAATAGACATGAAACGACTTCTCCTTTCCGCCGGATGCCTTCTCGCCGCGATGGGCCCGGCACTGGGCCAGACTGCCGGCAACAACGACGCGGCCACCGAAGTGAGCAAGGAGACCACGCTTTTGGGCATGGTCGCCGCAGCGGGCTGGGTGATGATCCCGCTCGCGCTCGCCTCGATGATCGCGCTGACCCTGATCATCTACTGCTTTTTCACACTGACGGAAAAAAGCATCACCACGCCGGAATTGCTCGAGCGCATGGAGCCCTTTTTCGAGAACGAGGACCTCGACGGTCTCGCCGCCTATGTCGCCGAACGGCCCCAGGCGACCGCGCGCATCGTCGACCGCACCATGCAATTCCTCGCGCGTCATCCCGATGCCGACGCGGACACGATTCGCCTCGTGGCCGAGACGGAGGGCAGCCGGATCGCGGCGAACCTGAACCAGCGCGTGCTCTACATCATGGACGTCGGCGTGCTCTCGCCCATGCTCGGGCTGTTCGGTACGGTCGTCGGCATTCTCAATTCGTTCGGGCACATCGCCTCGGAAGCCAGCCCAATGCGCACGATGCTGCTGGCGGGCGGTGTTTCGCAGGCACTCGTGGCGACGGCGGCTGGCTTGACGGTGGGCATCACGTCGATGGCCTTTTACGCCTACTTCCGTGGGCGGGTCGGGCATCTCGTCTCCATCTTGGAAACGGAAGGAACGCTGCTGGTGCAGGAGCTGATTCTCCTGAGCAAGCGGCACCGGATCACCCGGTAATTTTCCCGCCTCGCCATGAACCTGCGCCGTCGCATCAACCAGGAGCCGCTCCAGTTCCAGCTCGCGCCGATGATCGACGTGATCCTGTTCCTGCTCTGCTTCTTCCTGCTCACCTGGAACCTGGCGCGCTACGAACAGGACCTCGAGGTGAAGGTGCCCGTCGCGCGCAACGGCACTCCGCCCAAGCAATTGCCCGGCGAGGTCATTATTAATCTCAAACCGGATGGCAAGGGCGGCGCGACCATCGAACTAGAGAGATCAGCGCTTTCCCCCGAGCAGCTCCAGGAAAAGCTCACCGCGATCGCCAACGTCTATCCCGACCAGGCGGTGGTCCTGCGTGGTGCCGAGAACGTGTACTACAAGGACGTCGTGAAGGTTCTCGACGTTTGCCGCGCGGCGAAGCTGACCAACATCGCCTTCGCCACCAACCGGCCGGAGAAAACCGGTACGCCCTGAAAAAGGATTTCACGCAACGGCGCGACGTCCGCAACGGGAAGAAACTTGAGTTTCGAAAAGAGTATTTCAGACGTGGCGTTCGCTGCGCCGTAGCGTGAGATGAAATTATTTTTGGAATCCATGGATCGACGCATCGCCCTCTCCCTGGTTGTCATCGGCTCGATTGCGCTGTCGAAAAACCTCCCAGCCCAGGACACCAACCTGCCCGTGGCGACTCCCGCCGAGCAAACCCCGCCACCGGTCGCGCAGCCCGCATTTGCCACTCCGCCCCCGGCTCCGGCAACGAATTCCGCGGACACGTCGACCAATGCCGCGCCAACGGACGTGACGCCCACCACGGTGCGACCCGGTCCCGGGCTGATCGTTACCACGCCTGCTGCGGCGCGATTCGAGAGCGCAATGACGTTCTTCAATGCGGGCCAGTACGCCGACGCAGTCACGGCCTTCTCCGATTTCGTGCGCGAGTTCCCCGACGACCGCCGGCGCGAAGAGGCGCTCTATCGCCTCGCCGAATCGTACCGGAACCTGGGCCACGGCGACGACGCGCTCGCCGCCTACACCTTCCAGGTGCAGACCTATCCCGACGGCCCGCTGCGCGTCAACGGCGAGTTGAGGCGCGGCGCGATTCTTTTCGATGCGGGCAAGTTCGCCGATGCGCTCGAACCCTTGAAGTACGTCGTGGAAAAGGGAGACGGCGAGTTGCAGGAGGCGGCGAAGTATCTCGATGGGCGCGCCCTTCTCGCCACGCAGGACGAGGCCGATGGCCGCACGATGCTGCAAGGCCTCGTCGACGCCCAGCCGCCGGGCAAGCTCGCCGGCAATGCGGCGCAGACGCTGGCCGAACTCGACGACACGCAGGGTAAATCTTCTGAGGCGCTTGGGCTCTGGCAGAGGGCGTTGCTCTTCTCGACCGATCCAGCGGTGAAGGCGACCGCGGCAGCGCGTGGCGGCTGGTCGGCCCTCGAAGCGAGCCAAACCGACTTGGCCGAGAAGCTCTTCCAGACCGCGCGGCAGCTCCAGCCGGAGGGCGAGGCGCGCAGAGTAGCCAATACCGGGCTGCTGCGCATTCTCTTCCAGAAAAAGCGGTATACAGAATGGGTGAGTATCTATCAGGCGGAAAAAGGCAAGCTGCTCGACAGCGCGAAATCGGAAATACTCTACGATCTCGGCCATGCCAGCTTTGTGCTCAAACACTGGGCCGAGGCCGTGGCCGCTTTCGATCAATACCTGGGCGCGTTCGGCACGCAGGACGCGGCGGTGACGGCGGCGTACGAGCGCTTTCTCGCCCTGACTCAGCTCGACCGGGCCAAAACCGTGAGCGAGGCGGCGGCTTATTTGCAGGCTTGGCCGAAGTCCCCGTATCGCGCGAAGGTGCAACTGCTCGAGGCGCAGGAATTGTCGCGCGAGACCAAATACACCGACGCCCTGCCGCTCTGGGAAAGCCTCGCCGGCGAGACAGGAGATGATTCGTGGCCGCACCAGGACATCCTGCTCGATCTCGCGCGCACCTACGATGAACTGAACAATTTCCCGAAGGCGGCCACGGCCTATCAAGCGTATATCGACGACCTTAACCTGCATCCCGGCAGCGACAAGGACGCCCAGGCGCGAAACCTTTTGCACACGCAGGCCCGACTCGCGGTCTGCCTGCAAAAAGCCGACCAGCTCTTGGCCGCGACCGACGCGTGGAAGGCGGTGCAGGCCCTCGCGCCCGAGGGTTCGCGCGAACAGGAAACCGCGCTCGAATCGCTCGGGCTAATCTACGCAAAGGGCGGTCCGGCGCAGGAAGCGGACATGGTGGCGACGTTCCGCGCGCTGCTGGACAAGTTTCCGCAAACCCCACTGCGCGCGATGGCCGCTTTCTCCGTGGGCGATTCGCTGTTCAAAAGCCGCGACTACGCGGGCGCGGAGCCGTTTCTCCTGAACGCGCGCGCGTGGGATGCAAACACCTGGGTGCAACCGGCGACGCAGCGGCTGGTGCTCGGCGCATATGGGATGAAGGATGATGGCAAGACGACGAAGTATCTCGCGGACTACGACGCGCTTCCACCGCTGACCGACCCGCAGGCACAGATCGCGGCACGGTTGCCGGCGGCGCTTTTCTACTGGCTGGCCGAGACCGCGCGCGGGGCGGAAAAATGGAACGAGGCCGAGCTCTGGTATTCGCGCGTGACGCAGCATCCCGACCCCGGCGACCTGCTCGCGGGCGCGTGGTGGCAGCTCGGCGAAGTGCAGAGTCAGCGCAAGGAATGGCCGGCCGCCGTGGCCAGTTACGAGAACTATCGCCGGCTCAAGCCCGACGCGAAGGACGCGACCACGGTCCTCCTCGCCTTGGGCCGCGCGCAGCTCGGCGCGCAGAATTTCGACGCGGCGAAGAAGCTCGGCGACCAGGCGCTGCTGCAGGAACCGGAAGGGCCCCGCAGCGCGGCGGCGCGGATGCTTCTCGGTGAGACGGCCTTTGCAACGCAAAATTATCCCGAGGCGGCGCGGGATTTCGCCACGCTGGCGGTCCTTTTTGACGATCCCCAGATTACGCCGCAAGCCATGTCGCGCGCGGGCGATTCCTTTGAGAAAGCCGGCGATGCCAAGTCGGCGGCGGACTGGCGGCAGAAGCTGAAGGATAAATATCCGCAGTATCGGGCTGTGCCGTATCTTTAATCTCTCGCATCGAATTTCCCGGAGTTCCCTCGGAGGTAGCCGTCGCGGGCTCCGCGGCGGAGGCTTTTCGGCTGATGTCGCCCTCTGGAAACTTCGTAAGCGATCTGAGCCCGCCGCCCGGCGTGCGGCGGCTACCTTATGGAGCGCAAGCGGAGGCGCGTCCCTACCGTGAAAAAAAATTGAAGATACATGCCCTCAACCGAGTCCAAGTAATAAGTATGAAAATAACTCCTCTTCGCCTGGCCGCGCTGGCGTTCATCGCGGCCATCATGATGTTCGCCGGTTCCACCAGGGCCACGGCCGCCGTCAATATCGGCATTCAAGTGGGAGGCCCGCCTCCGCCGGTCGTCGTCGAGCATCCCTGGGCACGTCCTTACCGGGGCGCGGTCTGGGTCGCAGGCCACAACGAGTGGATTCGCGGACGCTGGGTCTGGGTCGGCGGCTACTACGCTTATCCTCCCCGCCCCTGCGCTGTCTGGATTGGGCCTCGCTATCGCCACGGGTACTACTATTCGGGCTACTGGCGCTAGCATTTTGGGTTTACGTAGATGCGCGTGCTGGCCATCCCGAAGGGATGGAAGTCCATTAGCCGGAGGTAAGACCGCTGCTGCCCTGAGCAGGAGCGGTCGCCACCACCGGTGCCGCCTTTTTTTTGAACCTACCCCGGAGGGGTCGCAGAGGTTCTGTTACCCCTGCGGGGTAAATTCTTTGAGATCGGTTACCGGTGGTGTCGCGCACGGTGTGCGCTCAACCACCGGCCAATGGACTGGCAAGCCTTCGGCTTGGCAAGGCACGTCCATCCAAATCGAAAACGGCTTAGCTTTCCCTTTAGCTTTCCATCACGTAGAGATGGAAACCGCCATAGATGGCGGAGCGGTCTTCGCGC
>Ga0302319_10011489_pt1 | contig 16797 bp, 10 predicted proteins | sample Bog_T0_2_FD_203319 | JGI IMG/M metagenome (GOLD analysis project Ga0302319, IMG submission 203319) | Peat permafrost microbial communities from Stordalen Mire near Abisko, Sweden - Bog_T0_2 | ecosystem: Environmental > Terrestrial > Soil > Wetlands > Peat | place: Sweden: Abisko, Stordalen Mire...
GGGCGTGGCACCGTGATGACGGCGAGCGCCGAACTTGATCCCACCATGATGCGCGTGCGAAGTCCCAACGACTGGCCGCCACGCCACTCGGAAAGGTGACTCATGACGTCGGGACGTTTCAAGAGATCCATGATGCCCAAGCTCGACGCCTCCATCTCGAGCGTGCGTACGTCGAGGCCGTCTTCGAGCGGATCGCGTCCGGGCCAACGAAGTTCGCCCAACATCTCTTGGTGCACCTTGGGAATGAGGAATCGTAGTCGATCACATTCACCGAGGAGCTCGGCAAGTTGATCAATCGAATCCCGGTTCGTGAGAAAACGAAGTCGTGCGCCTTCACGTTCGACGCCGTGCATAAGGTCCAGAATCGTCGTGTCATCAATGGGTGACGGACGACCCATTTTCCGATTGGCAACGCGCGAATGGATGGCGCTCTGCATCAAGGAGAGTTCAGGTTCGTTGGCGCTGCCTAGATGCATCGTCGCCACGTGCGTCGAACTTGGACCCGCCGGAAACAACTTCACCGGACCCACTTTGTTCAACGAGGCAGCGGCGACGCGTGCGTTGAATAGCGCGGCACCAATACTCACGAGACTGCCGCGCATCTGCACGTCCATCGAAACCGTCGAACGACTGGGATCCAGGAAGAAGTGAATTTCTTCCCCATCAACTTGAAAACGCCAGGGTTGCACGTTTCCTCCAGAAGGCGCCCGCCGAGCGGCGTCGACAATCAACTCGCAAGGGTCACTGGAATCAATAGCGGGGTCGAACGGCGCCGGTTGGCGGAGATCCTCCTCTAGATCAGGTTCAATGGGGGCAGGACTCAACGCAGAGAGGATCTCTTCGACGTCGAATCGCACCCGACCCGAAGGAAGGTGTCCGCCTAGAGCAAAGCGGCGCACTGCGGTCCCCACTGTGACGGCGCCGAGAGTGACTTCGCTCGCCAATTGCGGCCAACCGGTGATGGTGAATCCGAGCTCGAAGAGCGATGCCGCACCCCGCGATGACACTTCGCTCGCCCCAAGCATGCGAAGTACGTACGGACTCTTCTCCGCGAGCGACAGGCCCGCGAGGGTCGCCGAATCCATGTCACCAAGCAGGCCATGAAAAATGGGTCGCTCAGGCTCGAGGTCGAAACGTTCAACGTCCAACACACCTCGGTCGCTCGTCTCCATGATGACGGGAATCCCCAGGGCGCGTGCGGCTTCGCGCACGAGGAACTTCACGTCGAGCGAGTCGCACTCTTCGATGACGAGGTCAAGTCCCGCGAGGAAACTGTCGAGATTATCGCCGGTGATTCCACTGGTGTGCACGCTGACCTTGACATAAGGGTCGATCTCCGCAATCCTTCGAGCACAAACGACAGCTTTGTTGACTCCCAAGTCCAAGACACCGCCAGGAATCCGGTTGAGATTCGTCAGCTCAACCGTGTCGAAGTCGGCGAGTCGCAGTTCCCCACAGAGTCCTTCCATCGCGAGGAGATGGGCGATCGAATGTCCGGCGCTCACACCCACAACACCAATACGTAGCGTTCGAAGTTTCGCCTGTTCGTCGCGAGTGATCTTGTTGTGGTTTCGATCGAGTCGCAACGCAGAGAACGCTCGAGGTCCGAGCAATCGCACCGCCGCTCGACGCCACGGGTAATAGATCCACCTTGGTTTCTCATCGAGCAGCACCTGGCTCGGTGACGGTTTTATTAGCGTGAGTTGTTCACGAAGTTCGTCGTACTGGTCAAAGATCTGCAACGAACGATCATCGCGCAGGACCCGCAGCACTTCGCGATCCGAGCGGGTCCCCACATCGAGCAGCAAGGGGCGCCGCGACTGCATCATCGTCGATGCGGTTTTAATCGCGCCGACGCCGATTTGTTGGGGGCCGCGAGCCAATTGCTCGCCTTCGAGACGAAGCAATTGTTGGTTCTCTGGAGGGCTCATCTCGTAACTCTTCGCTCGTCGATATTCGACGGCGACGGTGCGGTAGCGCTCGTCTGGAAATGGAACCGACGTTGTCCCGATAGGCCCGCCACCAGTGAGAGGTCCTACTGTCAAGAGGCGATCCGAAACAGCGGCGACGGCATATTCGGCCCCGAGCCAATTCATGGCGTGCATAAAGCAACGAGTGATGGGCAAAATTAGTTGCACGCCGACGACCGCGCCGCCCTTGGACCACGCGCCCTTAGTCTCGATCGTGCCGAATCTGATTTCCGCGTCAATCGTGCTTCGAATGAGGTCAATCTCGCTTGATGCCGCCATCTCGTGCATCAGATGTGCCTGATGACTTCCTTCAAGCGGACCGTGAAATCGAACACCGCAGACCGCATCACCACTCTGGTCAAAACCGAGGAAGAAAAGTGGTACGCCCTTACCTTCTTCGAGGTCGTGACGATTCAGAGTCTCCTCGAACCCCCGATTGCGGTAGATGCCTTCGGCACCATCAAGATAGATCTGCCAGAGATCGGGACGCTCGTAGGGGTGGTGACCTTCGAATCGCACACCGGACGCTTGATCAATGAAGCTCGAGCCATACCGATACCGGCGAGAAACTGCGTGGCCCACTGACAATCCTCTCCATCTCGAACGCACGGCATCACGTGCGACACAATGCTTGGTCTCTATAAACACTAACTTGGTGAATTACTTAAATGGCGGAGCCTCGTTGGACACTCGGTGAACATCGCACCGACAGGGCGTGCGAATCATGACCTGCGCGGCGCGATGCGCCCAAACCCGACGTGACGGCCTTCCTTGGTAGTTGCGTCGTCTACTGGCGAGTAGAGAAATAACGAATGGCGTCGTCGACGATCTCGATCGCCACAATGTCGCGCGAGTCCATCAGTATCGTCTGCAGTGATTTCACCTACAGTCGTTCACGAACGTGCCAGCAGAAAAGGAAGGCGACAGTGCTCGGATTGCTCATCGTCGGCTGCGCACTCCTTGGTCTCGTGGTGGGCTCGTTCTTGAACGTCGTCATCTATCGCGTTCCCCGTCACGAATCCATCGTCGCACCGCGGTCCAAATGTCCGAACTGTCAGGCTCCGATCTTGGAGCGCGACAATATTCCCGTGGTCTCTTGGCTGCTCCTGCACGCGAAATGCCGAAATTGCCAGGCACCGATTTCGGCTCGCTACCCGATGGTCGAGCTGATGACCGGCGCCCTCTTTGCGGGAGCGGCGGCGAGGATGGGCTGGAACTGGGAGCTACCAGCGTTTCTGACCATGCTGGCGAGCTTGCTCGCCTTGTCGTGTATCGATGCGGAGCTCATGGTCCTTCCACTCAAAATCGTGTACACGACCGTCGTCATGATGAGCGGATGGTTCTTTCTCGCCGCGGGCATCGACCACGAGTGGCGAAAGCTTCTGATCGCGGTAATTGGCGCGAGTGCGTGGTTTACGCTCTTCTTCCTCTTGAATTTCGCCAGTCCTCGTTATCTAGGATTCGGCGACGTCCGCCTGGCATTGGTACTTGGCTTCGGACTCGGATGGCTTGGATGGCGCTACGAACTGCTCGGGTTTTTTCTCGCCAACCTGCTTGGCGCCATCGTGGGCGTCACCCTCATCGCCACCAAGCGCATGCGCCGTGACCAACCAATCCCCTACGGCGTTTTCCTCGCGCTCGGCGCAGGTATCGCCATCTTCGCAGGTCCAGAATTGCTCATTCCGTTCCAGTCATTGCGTTGACGTGGATCGGTGGAAGAAAACATCGTCAATCGATCGCGCGCCATACTTATCGCTGCGAGACTCGGCGTTGAACGTAGGTCCGTGAGGTCGCAACGATGGACGGACGCCACATCGAAAAGGAAACAATGAGTACTTCGGTCATCATCGACGACTCGCGACTTTCGCAGCGTCGACGCACGCAACAGTGGTTGATCGTCATTGGCGCGGGCGTCCTCGGTCTGGGTATGTCACTGTGGCAACTCTCGGTCCCAGAGCAACTGTCGTTTTACAACTCGGGTGTGTACTTCGCCGCGTCGTTCAAATTGGTGACGGGAGTGATGCCCTACCGGGATTTCGTGTTCGTGCAACCTCCCGGCATCTTACTCGCGCTAAGTCCAGCGACGTTGCTCGCTCGCATCGTTGGCACGCACGACGGATTCATCGTCGCGCGCGTGATGAGCGGGATCGTTGTTGGGCTCAATGCGAGCCTCCTCGCCTTACTCCTCCGGCGTCGAGGTCGCGTCGCGATGATCATCGCTGGATTCGGACTTTCGCTCCTGCCCGTGGCATTTTGGGTGAGCAGTGCGGTGATGCTCGAGCCTTACTGCATCGTCTTCGTGTTACTTGGTGCACTTGCCTTGCTCGGGAGTGACGAAGGACTCGTACCCTCGCGACGACGTGCCATCATTGCGGGAGCGCTCTTTGGCGTCGCGACATTGATGAAGCTCTGGGCGATACTTCCGTTCATCGCAATCCTGTTGTGCCTTCTCCCGCGCAACCGACGGAGAATACTTAACACGCTCACGTCGGCGGGTTCAACATTCATCATCGTTGCGCTCCCCTTTTTCGTGTCTGCGCCACGAAACTTCATTTCGCAGGTCTTCGTCGAACAACTCGGTCGCTCCTCGAATTCGTCCAACGATGTGACGATTCTGAACCGACTCGTCAACTTGACGGGCTTTGCGACCACGCGCATCGTGCCGTCGGCGGGCGAGTCACTCGCGGTCTTCATGGTGCTGTTCGTGATCGTCATTGCCGCCTTCGTGCGACGTCGATTCGACGACGTGCGTGACATCTTCCTCGTCGTCTCGGCGTTGCTGATCGTCGTAGCCCTCCTGATCGCCCCGGAGTTCTACAGCTACTACGCCTACTTCGCGGCTCCATTTCTCATGGGGCTCTTCGCTGCGTGCCTCTCGCGGATTGCGCCGCTCCTTCGTCCCTGTTTCGCTCGTCTCCAGGTTCGTGCTCACATTCGACGATTGGTTGGATTCTCGAGCGCCGTTACTGGAGCACTTGCGCTCTTCGGAGCGGTGCTCTGGGTCACGTCACAGTTCTCGGCCTACGCCTTTGGCTACGGCATCTACACGCCGTGGCTGAACGCGATTGACCACCACGTGCCGAGCGGATCGTGCGTGGTCTACAGCGACGTGTCCTTTGGCGTGGTCACCAACCGACTCGCGACCAGCGACCCACGCTGTCCCAACGTGGTCGACCCCGATGGGATGTTGGTCTCCTACGACGACCGGGGTCACGCTCCTCAATCTCTCGTGACGCAGTGGCGCTCCTATTTTTCGTCGTCGCCCTACGTGGTCCTTCTCTATCCGCGCGTTCCGCGAATTCCTTGGGACTCTTCGCTGGATTCTTGGTTCGCCCATCACTTCCACTTGGTGTACGAGAAGAACTACGTGTATATCTATCGATCCACTTCGCATTCTCCTTCGTAGTCGGACTCTGAGCATGAGTCCGCTCGTGATGGAATTATGAATCGCTGACGTAGGATTCAAATAATTGCCGTGTGAAAGTTGAAGGAGATGACGACCCGGTCCCATGAGTTCCTCGATGCGAGAATCCTCTGTCAGCGAGGCCCCACTTTCGTTTGAACGACGGGTTGGTGCGGCGGTGTCGCTCGCCACGTTGCAAGCGTGGCGACGCGAACGAACGTGGGTTCTTGTTGCAGCGGCAGTCCTGCTCGCCTCGGGAATGGCCTACACGCTGTGGTGGGCTCCAGTCGTCTATCACGTGAACGAATGGTTGACGCCACCTGACCTGTGGGCGACGTTTCGTGACGCGCACTACGTGGGTTGGGGATCGGAAGGGACGGTCTATGACGCCAACACCTCATTCGTCACGTTTCCTGGCATCGCGGTGCTGTTCGCACCCCTCGCGATGCTCCAAAGCGGACTGCACTTGAGTCAAAGTTTTCCTTGGTATCTCGCGAAGCCAACCGCGTGGTACATCCTGGGTCCCGCCGACATGCTGTGCGGAGCTGGCATTCTCTTTCCCCTTGACGCAGTCGCTCGACGACTCGGGGCTACGAGAGGACAAAGAATTGCACTGACGTGGTTGGAGGCGGCCCTCGTGTGGCCGTGCGTCGCGCTGTGGGGACACCCTGAGGATCCGCTCGCCCTCGCCTTCGCCCTCGCCGGTCTGCTCGCCGCCCATGACCGCTCGTGGTTTCGCACCGGAGCATTCGTGGGCCTCGCAATCGTGTTTCAGCCTTTGACGCTGCTCGTCGCGCCCTTAGCGTTCGCGTACGTACCCAAACCACGCTGGATCTCGGTCGCCTGGCTCGCGGCCCTTCCGTCCGCACTTCTCTTACTCGCACCGTTGATCCAGCAATGGGGACCAACGACCACGGCCTTGTTGAAGCAACCCAACGATCCTCTCTTGAACCATCCGACACCATGGTTGTCACTCGCTCCGGTCCTCAGTGCACGGCACTGGATCACCGTGAACGCCGTACACGTCAAAACCTTGGCGAGCGGAAAGAAAGTTCTCACCACCGTGTCGACGAGGGTCTTGACGGGCGAAATCGTTGCATCGGGCCCTGGTCGGCTCGTGACGTTGATCGGCGCGTTCGCAATTGGGTACTGGGCGTACCGAAAGCGACCAGCGCTGATCCACGTAGCGTGGCTCGCGTCACTCGCATTGGCACTTCGATGCGTATTCGAGACCGTGCTCGACCCCTATTATTTCTATCCCGCACTCGCTCTCGCCCTAGTGGCCGCGGTGCCCGCGACGCGAGGACGTTTCGCACTCGTGGTACTCGCGGGCGCCGCGTGTACTCGGCTCACCTACAGTCACTTTGGCCCGTGGCCCTATTACCTAAGCACGATCGGGACGCTGGCGGTGGCGCTCATCTTGGCGTATCCATCGAGCAACGACGTGACTTTGGAAAGCTCTTCGCATTCGAACCCTCAACGTGGCGATGTCGTGAGCCCGACGTCAACCTAGAAGACGAGCTCCATCCGCAACCCCTCGCTGTCCCATTCGGGATGCAAAGGAATTCGCTTGGCAGCGTGCGCGAGGACGCGACGCGCCGTCACTAGCAGCATCGCGGCATCGGTGAGATGTTCGCCCGACACTCCTTTTATCTGCGCATCCAGAACTCGCTCAATGCCATTGATGCGCTTCGTTAACAACGACCAGCGTTCTTCTCGACCCTCTATCGTGTGCTTGGAATAGAGCAGGGGTTGCTCACCGTTCAATTGAAAGAAACTGAGTTCGGGCGTTCCTTCGTACACCGTCCGCTGTCGATACGCCGACATCTCGTTGAAGACTTCTACGAACACCGGCATCAACATGAGAGTGATTGCGTTCAGGTGATCGTCCGGGGTGGCGTAGCCGCGTTGCAACGTCTCGCGAGTCGGCGCCCTACGCAAGAAACGACCACGCTTGCCGAGCATCGCTCGCGCTTCGAGGTCACAGAGCCGGGGTCCTTTCGAGTTGTCCTCGCGATAACCGATTGGTGCGTTCACCACGATCAAGGAGAACGGCGGACGCATGTCGACGACCTCGCGAAACGTGTCGTACAACTTCGGATCCTCGGGAGCGAAGGTGGAGCCCGCCATTTTCGCGCTCGCGACGAGCCACTTCTTGCGAACGGGCGTGACACCAGCGACAAGTTTGTAGGGAAGGTTCGGACCCCGCTGCGGACTCAAAACTGGCCTTAGACTCTAGAGCGAGAAATTTCCATCTGCTCTATCGAGCGCACGAGCGCCTTGGGATGAGCGCAGACTGCCATGGCATCTTCGAAAGTGACAGTGCCGTCGGTGATGAGCGACGCGAGACTGAACTCCAAGGTCAACATTCCTTCCTTCGTGCCGGTGAACATAACGTTGGCCAACTGATTGGATCGTCCTTCTCGAATGAGGTTACGCACTGGGTTGGTCGCAATCAGGACCTCGAAAGCAGCGACCATGCCCCCGCCGATCTTTGGCACGAGGCGTTGCGCCATGATCATGCTGAGTGACGCAGCGAGCTGCACTCGAGTCTGCTCTTGACGCCACGCCGGAAAGACGTCGATGATGCGGTCGATCGCTTGTGGCGCGTCATTGGTGTGCAACGTGCCAAAGACCAAGTGGCCCGTTTCAGCCATCGTGAGCGCGATCTGGATCGAGTCGATGTCGCGCATCTCACCAATGAGCAAGATATCGGGGTCCTCACGCAGCGCCGAGCGAAGGGCGCGGTTGAAAGAAGGACTATCAAGACCGATTTCGCGTTGCGAGACTGCCGACATCTTGTGATGATGAACGTATTCAACGGGGTCTTCAATCGTCAAGATGTGTGAGGCGCGCATCGAATTGATGCGGTCAATGAGAGACGCCAGCGTCGTGGATTTCCCTGAACCGGTGGGTCCGGTCACGAGTACGAAACCTCGGGGTTGCTCGGCGACCCACTCGGCCGCGGGGGGCAGACCTAAGTCTTCGAACGTCGGGATACGAGCGGGAATGACGCGCAGAGCCAGCGCAGACTGTCCACGTTCCGTGAAGATATTGCCACGAATACGCGCCTTATCGCCCCACGAGAAGGCGAAGTCCACGTCGAGTTCCTCGCGAAAAATGGCCAGCTGTCCTTCGGTGAGCAGTGGTAGGGCAATTTCGTCGATCTGTTCGCCCGACAGCGTGGGCGCCCCGTCCAACGGGTTCAATTTTCCGTCTACTCGAACTCGAGGTGGCGAACCACCCGACAACAGCAGGTCCGTGCCGCCCTTTTCCCAGAGCCGCTCGAGCCAAGGGTTAATTCCGGCGGTCGCGCTGTCACTCATGTAATTTCACCAAGTCTCCGATTGCCTAACAGTAGCAAAGTGCCCGGCGCGAACGCCGGGCACTTCGCAAAGTTACAACCGTACGACCGTTGAAACTACTGGACTGCGCTGCAGCTCGAAGGTCCAGTGTAGGCAGATGCCGTGCTTGACGACGTAACCGCACCCGCGGGTGTGGTCGCGACTTGAAGCGTTCCAGCGTTCGCACCCGTCGTCGGAATCGTGAAGTAGTAGTGCGGCAAGTTACTGGGCCACGACTGGATGTACGGGCCACCGTCGTCAGTGCTTGTCAGCAAACCTTCGGTCGCGGTAATGCCGGGGTTTTGAGCGCTAAACGCCGACAACGCCGTCGAAACCGTGGCGCCGTCCGCTTGGCACGCAGCAACGGCACTCTTGCCGGTGATGCCACCCAAAGCGAAGATGACGACAGCGGCCAAAATACCGAGCACGACAATGACGATGAGGAGTTCGATCAAGGTGAAGCCACCCTCGATCTCACCCGCGTCACGCCGTTGCTTGAGACGCTTATAGGTACTAATCATTTGAATCCCTTTCGTTCATGGAGCACCGACACCCCAAAATTGAGTTTCCCCGTGGGACGTCGCCCAAGGGGTGCTAATTACTTACGCATTGACTTGGTGCCTTGTATTACTACGACCCACCATGCTTCTCGCAACGGCCTCCACCAAGTCTGACCCTTCCAAAGATACACGAAACTGAATAATGACTGTGCATTTTTCTTTAGATCCTCATGCGTAACACGTTCAGCAACCTTTAGTTTCCCATAGGAGATTGAGGTTTTTGGCGACCCTCCAGTGTGACCTCAACATGTAGTGGAAACGTAACCTGCACGACACAAAATAGAGGCGCCCGAGGCGGCGTTCGTCGTCATGATCCTCGTGAGCCATCGATACTCGACCAACTTTTCCCTCGAAATCACCACAAGAAGAAATGGCTCAACGCCGAGGCGAAAAGGTAGCGAATCGTAGACTGCACTCATGACCACGACGCTGGTTTCCAAGGAACCAGCGCAACGCCGCTCGATCACCTCGCTGGACGGCCCATGGGTCCTTAGTGCGGGTGTGTTGATCTACATTGTCATGGCGGTAGGTCTCTTCTGGCCCACGCTTCCCTGGAGTCAGACGACGCTGCCCTCGGGCGCCTACGGACGTGGTTTCGGCGACCCGGCGCAGATGACCTGGTTTCTCGAGTGGATCCCCTACGCAATTCGCCACGGTCTCAATATCTTTCATACGAACTTCCTCGACTACCCCTCCGGCGTCGACCTCGCGAATGGCACGTCGGTGCCGCTGCTCGGCGTGCTCGCCGCGCCAGTGACACTGAGCCTCGGGCCAGTCGCGGCGTTCAACATCTTGCTCCGCCTCGCCTTTGCGAGTTCTGCCACTTCGATGTTCTTCGTGCTTCGAACGTGGAGCCGAACACCGTTCGCGTTCATTGGCGGCCTGCTCTACGGCTTCGGGCCCTACATGATCACCCAAGGTCAGAACCACTTGAACCTCGTCTTCATGCCACTGCCTCCACTCATCGTGTGGTGCTTCTATGAGTTACTCGTCGTCAAACGCCGCCGTCCGTTACGTATGGGCCTCCTGCTCGGTGTTCTGTGCGGGGCGCAGGCACTGATCAACTCAGAAACGCTCGCGCTCATTGGCGTCGTCGCGTTTTTCGGACTCATCGTCTTCGCGATCGTCAATCGCCATAACATCAGCGGTCGCCTCGACTTCATCGCCAAAGCTTTTTTCCCTGCGCTGCTCGTCTTTCTACTCCTCACCGGCGACCTGCTCTGGTCGATGCTGTTCGCGCAAGGTCATCTCGTTGGTCCCGTGTACCCGACCAACGCGCTGCAGGGATTTCGCACCGACATCCTTGAGCCGATCGTCCCGACCGATCTACAATTCGTCGCCCCGCTGACCTTTGCCGTGATGGCCTATCACTTCACCGGCGGAAACTTCACGGAGAACGCGGGATATCTCAGCTTGCCCTTCGTCGCGCTGTTCGTCTTCTTCGCCGTCCGATGGCGCAAGGACCGCCTGGTCCTCTCGGCGTCGCTGTTGAGTGTGCTCGCCTTCATACTTTCACTCGGGAATCGACTCGACGTGAAGGGCAATGCGACGTCGATCCCCTTGCCCGAGGCGGTGTTTGCGCACCTTCCCTTACTCGACAGCACCGTGCCCGCCCGCTACGCCCTTTTGGTGTCGCTATTCGCCGTCATCGTCGTCACGATCGGCGCGGACCGCTTCGTCGCGAGTCTGAAGGATCACCGCAACCCAACGACCTCGACGCGCCTCCTCGATCTAGGGGTCGTCGCCGCGATGTTGTGCACCGCTGTCTTGATGTTTCCTCTCGTGCCACTCCACACGCAACGCGTGCCGTGGGCGCCCGATACCGTGTCGACGCTCAACGCCATTCACCCCGGCACCGTCGTCTTGACGTATCCGTTCACGATGGAACCTTGGACCGAGGCAATGAGTTGGCAAGCGCTCGACGAGATGCGCTTTCGACTCATCGGGGGCTACGTCACCGAACAAGAAAGTCCCAACTATGGCGAGTCGTTCCCCTCATTGATCGCACCCAAGGTCGTCGAGGAGACGCTCATCAAAGACCAGTTCGGTGCGAACAAGATCTCGGGTGAGCAGACGATTTTTCCCACGCCCGACGCGAAGGCGGATCTGCAGCGTGCCCTCTGCACCTTCGTGCGGCGCCATGACGTAGGCGCCGTCATCTTCTGGAAGGGAGGTCTCTATAGAGGCGTTGACCCTTCTGCGGCGCATCAGCTCTTCAGCGATGCACTCGGAAAACCTGGCGTCACCAACGCAAACCGCACACTCTTGATCTGGCTCGAGCCGGCAGCCCACTGCATCTCCTAGGGCGTAGTGTCAACGCACCGTCGCGCGTTGAGCGACAACACTCATACATCGCGCGATCACGACGGAGCGAACCTTAGTTATGCGGATACTTCGTAGCGCGCGGAAGATTATTCAAAATCAGCATCGTCTCGGGCTTCTTCCACACGACAATGTGAAACTGATGATCTACGTACGTGTGGGCAACGGGCGCAAAGGGAAATTTTGAGGCTTGTCGAATGTTCTGGCCCGTCGACAGCGTGGCGTCGTAGACCAGGAATTGAAATCTTCCCGAATACCAACTGCTCTTTGATATCCATTGGTATGGCTCGATGCCGCCGGAGGAGGACACGACGACCTGGCGTACCTTGACCATCTCGTCGGACAGCACGGTGGTGGGCGCGCTACTCCAGTAATCGCCCACCCCTCGATACAGGTGATGACTGCTCAGGAAATTTCCGAGTTGTGCGTAGGGTGATACGAGGGTTGGCTGGCTCAAGACGACGCCGACGCTCGACGCGCAGACTCCCGCGATGACCAACCCGAGGCCCACGACCACTCGTCGCGCACGCCGGGTAGTGATCGCGTTCGCGACTTGGCCCAGCAGCATCGCCGCCAAAATTGACGCAAAGATGGCGCCAGCGCTCAAGTATCGAAGCCCTGCTTTGTCGACGCTCAAAAACACGTACGTGACGGCATCCCCAAAGAATCCAAGGACCAAAAGGTCGCTAAGACGGAAGCTCGCCTCGCTCCTCGCACGCATTCCCTGCACCTCGAGTCGGGGTGTTCCACTCATCAAGCCGAGAACAAGGCACGCCATGCTTACTACCACGCCAGCCACCACCGCAAGGAGCCCAAAAGATCGAAAGAGCTCCAGCTCCCAGGGAATGTGGCTCGTCGTGAGGCTGTTGCCCAGACCAAATAAGGAGATCGTGTTCTCAAACAGGAGACGAAGATTTGGAAGAATTAAGTGGTGTGGCACAACGGAGGTCGTTCCCGTGATTCGGTACGTTCCAAGTTGGTCGGCGACCACCCGAAGTACCCACGCAATCGCCAACCCTGCGAAAGGTGCCGACCAGGTCGAGAAACCCTGCCTCCACCGTCGAGCCCTCACACTGTCCAGAATTCCGACAATGAACGCGGGGATGAGTCCGTAGGCCACGATCAGGGGATCACCGAGGGTGCCCGCCGTGAACATGGCCACGGCGAAGAACCAGCCCCAGCCAAATCGACCACGTCGCAGCCCTAGGAACGCGAGGAGCACGTAGAGGGCGGTCGCCACGTGCAGTGTTGACGGCACGAGGAAACCCGCGAGGAGGCTGCAGGGAAGCCCAAGGATCACGACGACCGACGCCGCAGCGACCGATGTGGACCAACGACGAAGATCCGTGGTCGCGATAGCAATTCCCGCCATGATCACAGACGCCCACACCAGAGCCGACTCCAGGTGCAATAGGGCGACTTTGGCGCCAATGAAAAGGACACCGAGCGCGAAAAACAACGAATCGATCGTCCAGTAGCTGTCAGAGCCTGAATACCAGTGGTTGAGCAACACGTTGCCCCTCGCCATGTCCAAACCTTGCAAGAGGCCTCGATCCACGTCGGCGCTGTACCACTTGAAATGAAGGCCGAGAAAGTAGAACAAGGTGGTGAGTGCCGCCCCAACTACCCACACAATCCCTCGAAACCAGTGGTCTTTCTCGGCCTGGGCAGTGTGGTGTGTCAATTGCGCACGCAGATGTTGACGTGGATCTCAGACATGGAACCTAAATTGTGACATGAAATGACGAATTTTGGGTTCACCTTGCGGGGTCCGACAGTGAGGTACTCACCAATCGAGGGGGACTCTCGAGGAATGAAGACCTCTCGACGTACTCGCAAGGGGCTCCTGGTGTCCTAGCCCTTCACCCAACTGATGATGGTGCTGCCTTCGCCACACGTCACCCCTTCGACATTGCACTGGGAGGTCAGGGCAAGGCCTCCACCCACCGGGTAGTCGTCAAAGGAGACGATCGCCGTCAGCAAGGGTGCCGCCACGCACTGCGAGGCGGTCTGGGACGCTAGACAGGTATTGACCGTCACCACCCTGGTTCCGCTGTTTCCAGTGCTTTGGGACAGGATTTCGATGGTGCTGCACCACGTCGTGAGGGTGTCGCCTCCAATCGTGATGCTCGAGGTACCCGCCGCCGCGCCCGCCGGCTCCACCGTCGAACCCGTGACGCTCCAGCAGGTGCCTGGCGAACTGTAGCCACTCCCCGTGACGGGAAGGGGCGTCCCGGTGGGAACTGACGCGTAGACGTTCGCCGTGGGGTTCGAAGGCTGTGGAAAATAGCGGATCGCCTGGACTGCAACGTCGGTCGCGCTCGAAGCGGCGTACTGGATCTGGCTGGCGCTGAAGAATTCTGAGGTGTTATTAAGGTCGTTCGTCGCCCAGTACGCAAGGGCCCCCACAAAGACACTCACGGCGACGATGTAGATCAATGCGAGCAGCAAAATGGCGCCTCGCTCGTCATTTTCGCGGTGCTCCGAGACCCGTCGAGTGCCCGACTCATCGCCCCACGTTGCATAAAAACTCATTTTTGCCACGGTTCGACTCTCGCTCGACTCTCGATGGCCGCCTTGCACGCGAGCCCGCGTTGTCCCAACCGTCCTATTTAGGGCAGAGGAACGGCTCATAATCGGATCTCGAGGCCAACCGTTCCCCATGGATCGCTGATGCTGATACTGCCGGTCACGGAAGCGGCGGCGGCCCCTACGTACACCACGGAATTGACACTCGGTAGACCACTGACCAGGGTATTGGTTTCAAGAGACATCTGTGTGAAGCCCGCGGGCGTGGTGGTTGACCAGGCCGGAACGGTGGGGGCGGCTGCGGCGCTGGTGACACCAAACAAGAGCTCCACGCTGGTCGACAACGGTGTTCCGGCGAGTTTGAACACCGGTGACGTTGAAGTGCCCGAGTTGGAGGCCGAATTCGTCAGCGTTGCCGTGTTATCCCCGGCGATTCCGATCACCTGGATCGTTGAGGTCGCCACATAATTGGCCCCATTTGTGATCGTTTCGACGACGGTCCCGTTGGTGGTCCCCGTGCCCGTTCCAGAATAGACACATTCGTAGTCGTAAGGGCTCGCTGTACCGAATTCGACACTCTTCACGAGCGTGACACCGCTGAGAGCAGAACCAGTCGGCACGGAACATGAGGTGGTGTTGGCTGAGGCGCTGTAACCAATCAAAACAGCGTATTGCTCCCCACTTGTGGAGGTGAATGTCGCCGAATCACTGTAGGCATTGGGAAATTGGTACTCATTGGCGGCGGCCTGCGTGAATCCCACGACGGGGATGCTCTGCTGGACCTGCGGCGCCGGGTACGCATCGACGTTGCCAGGTTGGTTGGCGTCGATCACGCAGGTCCCCGCACCCGTGAAGGTGATGGTGCCGGTTCCAGAGCCGCCCGAAAGGGAACAGCCGGTGCTCGTCGCATCCAAGGTGAGCGTCACGGTAAGTCCGTACGTTGAGCCTGTTGAGACGGCATATGTCGGGCCATATTGCCAGCCCTTCGACGGCGGGTTGCTAATCGACACCGTCTGATAGAGCTTGTTTTCGGTAATGGTCACCGAATTCGAGGTGAACGTGTCGCCCGTGACGTCCAAAATCACCGATCCCGCTTGGGTCCCTTGGATCGTGTCCGACGCCGCGCCACTGGCGGTCGTCACGGTCGTAAGTCCTGATACGGAGCCAGTTCCGCCCGTCTGGGTGAAGGTGAAGTGACTCGTGCTGTCGCTCGTGATGACGTTGCCAGCCGAGTCCTCCGCGTACGCCGTGACCGTGCAGTACGAGTTGAAGTTCACGCTCGGGCTACAACTACCGCTGACCAGGGAAATCTGGGTTTCTGTCCCCGCACCCGTGGGGGTGAATGTGGCGCTCGTGGCGGTTGACAGGCCGCTCGAGGTCGCGTTCAAGGTGTAATTCGTGCCCAACAACGCTGCAAATGAGCAGTTAGCGACGTTCGCGACGCCTCCGACGGCCGTGAGTCCGGTGCACCCTGTCAATGTGCCACCCGACGCGGTCAGGGAAATTGTCGCTGTGGAGGTCGTGACGACGTTGCCAGCGGCGTCCTCGACCTTGATGATCGGCTGCACCGTGAACACCGAGCCCGAGGCACCCGCCGTGGGTGACCTGGTGAAGACGAGCTGGGTTGCTAGGCCAGCACTCGACGGGCTAAAGGTCGCACTCGTGGCGGTTGCCAGGCCGCTCGAAGTCGCGCTCAAGGTGTAATTCGTCGCCACGAGACCGCTAAATGAGCAGTTCGCGACGTTCACGATGCCCCCCGAGGCCGTGAGTCCGGTGCACCCTGTCAAAGTGCCACCCGACGCGGTCAGGGAAATTGTCGCTGTGGAGGTCGTGACGACGTTGCCAACGGCGTCCTCGACGTAGATGACGGGCTGAACCGTGAAATTCGAGCCCGACGCGCCCGCGGTGGGCGAGGTGCTGAAGACCAATTTGGTCGCCGTTCCGGCCGCCGCGGGGCTAAATGTGGCACTCGTCGCACCCGTCAAGCCAGTGGAAGTGGCGTTCAGGGTGTAATTTGTGCCCACAAGCCCGCTAAACGTGCAGTTCGCGACGTTCACGATGCCCCCTGAGGCGGTCAGGTTCGTGCACCCTGTCAAAGTGCCACCCGATGCGGTCAGGGAAATCGTGTTCGTCGCCGTGTTGGAAAGGTTCCCGAGGGCGTCTTGAAGCTGCAAAACAGGTTGAATACTAAAGGCCGAGCCCGATGCGCCCGCCGTGGGTGATGTGGTGAAGACCACCTTGGTAGGAGCACCGCCGCCCGTGGGGCTGAACGTGGCACTCGTCGCACCCGTCAAGCCAGTGGAAGTGGCGTTCAGGGTGTAATTGGTGCCAACGATCCCGGTGAATGTGCAACTAGCGACGTTCACGATGCCCCCCGACGCCGTGAGTCCGGTACACCCTGCCAAAGTGCCACCCGACGCGGTCAGGGAAATCGTGTTGGTCGCCGAATTGGAGAGGTTCCCCAGGGCGTCTTCTAACTGCAAAATCGGTTGAACCGTAAAGACCGAGCCCGACGCTCCCGCCGTAGGTGATCGTGTGAAGAGCACCTGGGTGGGCGTACCGCCGCCCGAAGGAGTGAAGCTCGCACTGCCCGCCGCGCTAAGGCTGCCAGTGGTTGGCGTCGCGGTCAGGACGTAGGGCGTACCGACCAGACCGCTAAACGTACAGCC
>Ga0302319_10011490_pt1 | contig 16794 bp, 16 predicted proteins | sample Bog_T0_2_FD_203319 | JGI IMG/M metagenome (GOLD analysis project Ga0302319, IMG submission 203319) | Peat permafrost microbial communities from Stordalen Mire near Abisko, Sweden - Bog_T0_2 | ecosystem: Environmental > Terrestrial > Soil > Wetlands > Peat | place: Sweden: Abisko, Stordalen Mire...
GTGCTCCTGGTCGTGCCGCTTGGCGTTTTTGGCGCGATCCTGGCCACGCTCTGGCGCGGGCTCAACAACGACGTCTTTTTCCAGGTCGGCCTGCTCACCACCGTCGGACTCTCGGCAAAAAACGCGATCCTGATCGTCGAGTTTGCCAAGGTCAAACAGGATGAGGGCTGGTCGCCGGTGGACGCCGCCATTGAAGCCTGCCGCCTGCGGTTGCGGCCGATTCTCATGACCAGTATTGCATTCATCGCCGGCGTCTTCCCGTTGGTGGTTTCCACCGGCGCCGGTGCGGAAATGCGCCAGGCCATGGGCACCGCGGTTTTTTCGGGCATGATTGGCGTCACCCTTTTCGGTCTGTTCCTCACGCCCGTGTTCTATGTCACGCTGATGAAGCTCGGCCTGCAGAAGAAACCTGCGACCGAAGCGACCGGCGGTTTGCCCGGCGCCGCCGGTGCGGCCACGGTTGCCCTGATCCTCGCGGTGGTGCTGATCCCGGCTTCGGCCGCCCACGCAAGCTGGCTGGAGGTCGGCCCGGATTATCATTCGCCCACCAATGTGATCCCGCCGGCTTATAAAGCGGCGGAGTACAGTGCGTGGAAAGTCGGCCAGCCATTGGACAATCTGCCCAAGGGGAGCTGGTGGGAGGTCTTCGGCGATACCAATTTGAATGCGCTGGAATCACAGGCGTTGCAGGCCAACCAGCAACTGCAGGCGGCCGTCGCCCGGGTCGCGCAGGCTCGTGATGTGGCGCGGGTCAGCTTTGGTGAATTTCTGCCCAATGTGACCGCCGATCCCAGTTACAACCGGCAGCGCTACTCACCCAGCGCCAATCCGAGTTTCGGTGCGCTGACCGCCAACACGTTTAGCACGCCTCTCGACCTGAGTTATGAAGTCGATTTGTGGGGCCGCGTGCGCCGCAGTTTCGAAAGCGCCCGCGCCGACGCCCAGGCGTCGTTGGCGGATTTTTACAATGTGCTCCTCACCTTGAATGCCGACCTGGCGGAGAATTATTTTTCGCTGCGCTCGCTGGATGCGGAAATCGCCGCGGTGGCCGATACCGTGGATTTGCGCCGGGAACAGGTTCGCCTGGTGCGCGGGCGCTTTGACGGCGGGATTGGCAGCGAACTGGAAGTGGCCCAGGCGGAGACCGAACTGGCAACCACGGAAGCCGATGCGGCCGCTCTGGCGCAGCAGCGCGACCAAATGGAAAATGCCATCGCCGTGCTGACCGGGCAGAATCCCGCCACCTTCCATCTGGCCGCGCAAACGCCGGCCAACTGGAATCCGCCGTCTCCACAAATTCCGGCGGGCTTCCCCGCCGACCTGCTGCAGCGTCGCCCGGACGTGGCTGCGGCCGAGCGGCAGCTCGCGTCGGCGAGTGGCAAGATCGGCGTGAGTAAAGCCGCGTTTTTCCCGGTGGTGACGTTGACCGGTTCGGCGGGATATCTGAGTGGCAGCGCTTCCACGCTGTTTAATTGGGAAAGTCATACCTGGTCATTTGGGCCTGGAGTGTCGCTGCCCATCTTTGCCGGCGGGGTGAACCGCGCCAATCTTCTGCGTTCCCGTGCGGTTTATGATGAGGCCCTCGCAAATTATCGCCAGCAGGTGCTCATCGCGTTTAGCGATGTCGAAAATAGTTTGTCAGGTATTCGTCACCTGGCCGACCAATCTGAAGCCCAGACCCGCGCCGTGAAAGATGCCGAGCAGGCGACCGCGCTGGCCACGGATCGTTATCGTTCCGGGATCGTGGCCTATATCGAAGTGGTGGATGCCAGCCGCGACGCCTTGACCTCGGAACGCGCCAACGCCCAACTCTCCGGCCAGCGCCTGATTGCGGCCGTGCAATTGATCAAGGCTTTGGGTGGTGGATGGGACGAGGGCCAGCTCTTTGCCAGCGCGGAAGCTGCCGGGGAACCCGCGGGCGTGCCGACGGCCAGCCCGGTGAAGGGCCACAAATAGGGCTCATGATCAAGCGAAAACAGACATTTTGCCGCCGCCTGAAATTGTAATTAACTCCCAACTAAGAAAGGAAAGCGAAAATATGAAACTCGCGTTCAACATCAAACAAGCCGAGGCCGAGAGCACCGTCCGCTCCTCGCGGATGTCGTTGTCCAAGAAATGCCCAACCCGCAGTTGGCGCGCCCCCAAGCGGCGGCCGGCCGCGGTTGTCCAAGCGCCCGTGATCGAAACCGTCCCGGAAATCAAAATCGCGCCGGCCGCCCCCACGGAATCGCTCAGCAAGGATTCCCTGCAATTGTATTTGAATGAAATCGGCCGGGTGAAACTATTGACGCCGGAGGAGGAACTGGCGCTGGCTAAACGGGTGAAACGCGGCGACAAACAGGCTCGCGAACGGATGATTACCGCCAACCTGCGGCTGGTGGTGAAAATCGCCCGTGATTACGAGGGGCTGGGTCTGCCGCTGCTGGACCTGATCAACGAAGGCAACATCGGTCTCATGAAGGGCGTTGAACGCTTTGATCCCAGGAAAGGCGCCAAACTCTCTTATTATGCCTCCTGGTGGATCAAGCAATCCATGATGCGCGCCCTGGCCAATCAATCCAAGACCATCCGGTTGCCCGTGCATGTCGTGGACAAGATGGCCCACATCCGCCGGGCAGAGTTGACCCTGCGGGAAGTCTTCGGCCACGAACCGACCGATGAGGAAATCGCCGGGCATTTGGGCATTACGGCCCGGCGCATCCAGCAATATCGCAACGCGTCCAAGGCGCCGGTGTCGCTCGATGCCCCGATTGGCCATGATGAACCCAAGCCTATCTCCGAGGCCATTGCGGATGTCAACGCCGCCGCGCCTTTTGACCGGTTGATCAAGGAAAACAATAACGGCTTGATCCGGGAAGCCCTGGCCACGCTGGATGCGCGCGAAAGCCGGATCCTCGCCATGCGTTTCGGCCTGGATAATGGCTCGCCGAAAACCCTCGAGGAAATCGCCTCGCGCTTCGATGTCACCCGCGAGCGCATCCGCCAGATTCAGGAGGAGGCCCTGAAAAAGATGCGGACGCGGATTGAGGAAAGCGAAAATCCGGCAATTGAGGATTCCGCCGGGGTGTGACCGGACAATTAAAGTGGGGATGCCACGGAAGGGACGGCTGGACGCCGTCCCTTTCTTTTTCGATTGGCTCCTGAACTTCCCGTTTCCGCGCCTTGACACAAGGCCATGCGTTGATACCCTTTCAGACTCCGGTTTTTTGCCGGATTGATTTGATCTAATTTGAATTTATGAAACGCCAGTATCAACCGTCGAAAATCCGTCGCAAACGCCAGCACGGGTTTCTGAACCGCAGTTCCACCAAGAGCGGCAAGGCCACGCTGGCCAACCGCCGCCGCGTTGGCCGTAAACGCCTGACGCCGGTATAATGCGTTGATCAATTCCCTCTGCGCGCGCGTCATGACCGACGAACCGCCGAAACGCTTGCGTCTCCGCCGCTCGTCACGCTTGGCGCAGAACCGCGATTTCATGCGGATTCGCCAGTCCGGGCAGCGCCTTGCCCTCGGTTGTCTCATTGCCAACTGGAGCCGGCTGCCGGAAGGTGCTCCCGCAAGACTGGGCGTGGTGACCAGTAAAAAGATCGGCGGAGCCGTGGATCGCAGCCGCGCCCGGCGGTTGTTGCGCGAAAGTTTTCGTTTGCACCAGCACGAATTATCCGCGCCGGTCGAGCTGGTGCTCGTCGCGCGCAACTCGATTGCGGGAAAAAGTTTGGCCGGGGTGGAAAAGGATTTCCTGGCGGTTTTGCGCCGCGCGAGCTTGTTGAAAATTTGAAATGAGCCCACTCTCCTCAATTTTGATTTTGGTGATCCGGGCCTACCGCCTGATCCTCTCCCCGGCCCAACTCTTTCTGTTTGGGCCCGCGGGGGGGTGCCGCTATGAACCCACCTGCTCGGCGTATGCCGTTGAAGCCATCCAAGCTCATGGTGCCTGGCAGGGCGGTTTGTTGACGGCCGGCCGCCTTTGCCGCTGCCATCCCTGGGGGGGGTGCGGACATGATCCCGTTCCGAAGGTTTCCGCTTCACCTGAAAATTCCCAGCCTTGTTTGGTTCAGCCTTAAAATTTCATGGATAAAACTGGCATCGCCATCGTCTCCCTTTGCTTCGCGGCCCTGATCGCATGGTTCATTATGCAGACGCGGATCGAAGAGCAGCAAGCCCGGCAGCAGGCCCTGTTCAACGCCACCAATTCGGTCGTGCTCGCGCAGCGCGCCGCCCAAGCCGCCGCCGCGCCAATTAACACCACTACGGCCAGTCCCGTGGCCTATCCCGTCGCCGACACCGGCCTGCCCGTTCAAACGATCGTACTCACCAACGCGAACACCCGATACACGTTTACTTCCCGCGGCGGCGGTTTGCAGCAAGTTGATTTGCTGGACAAACCCGACACCATTTCCGCCCGCTGGAGCGGTCTGAGTCAGGGTCCCAGTAATGGCGTGGCGAGTTTGAACACTCGCGCGGCGGAGCCGGTGCTCGCGATCCTCGGCGGTGCTGGCATCGGTACCGATTTGAATTACACCCTGACCCAAACCAGCGATGGCGTGCGCGCTGAGAAGGTTTTTGCCGGCGGCCTGGTTCTCACCAAGGAGTTTCATCTTAGCTCCAATTACCTCGTGAATGCCACCGTGAGTTGGCGCAATGATTCCAGCCAGCCGCTTGCCCTGCCGGCCCAGGAGATTGTGGTCGGCACGGCCACCCCCATGGATGTGGATGATAACAGCATGTATCTCGGCGCGACCTGGTGCGATGGCCAGACCTATTACGATACGACCGTCAATTATTTTAGCACCAACACCACCACCCTCGGTATCTTCCCGCGCAAGCCAACCCCTGATTTTCATGCCGGCAATGGCAACGTCATTTGGGCGGCGGCACACAACCAATTCTTTGCCCTGTTGGCGATGACGCCCACCAACGCGCCGGCCCAGCAAATGGCGGCGCACCCGGTGATGTTGCCGCCATTGGCGAATGTCCCGGGCAATCCGGGTCTGCTTTATCCCCGCGGTATCCAGACCAGCCTGATCTATCCCGCCCAAACCCTGACCGCCAACTCCACGTTGACCCGTCAAATTACGATTTTTGCCGGACCCAAGGAATTTCGCACGCTGTCGCTAATTGGCGAACAACTGCATAATCGTGCCGACCTGGCCATGAATTTCGGCACCGGTTACGCCGGTTTCTGGGGCATTGGGACATTCTTCGCGAAGCTGCTGCTCTCGGCCATGAACTGGCTGCATGATGTCACTGGTTTGGGTTATGGCTGGACGATTGTCGTGATCACGATTTTGCTGCGCATCATCTTCTGGCCGTTCACGGCCGCGAGCATGCGTTCCGCCAAAAAGATGCAGGCCCTGGGGCCGGAAGTGAAGGCCCTGAAGGAAAAATACAAGGATGACCCCCAGAAGTTCACCCAAAAGCAAATGGAGCTTTGGAAGAAGAACAAGGTCAATCCCATGAGTGGCTGTCTGCCCATGCTGGTGCAGATGCCTGTATTCTTCGGCTTCCTGGCCATGATCCGCTGCGCCATCGAATTGCGCGGAGCCCATTTCCTCTGGGTGAGCGATTTGACCAAGCCGGACACCATCCTGATGATTCCCGGCCTCAATTTCCCCTTTAACCTCTTGCCGCTGCTGATGGTTGGTACCATGGTCTGGCAGGCGCATTTGCAGCCGCCCTCACCCGGCATGGACGAGTCCCAGATGAAGATGATGCGTTACATGCCACTCATGTTTCTCGTGTTTCTGTATAACTATTCCTCCGGCATGGCGCTTTACATGACAGTCAGCACCCTGGCTGGCGCGGTCCAGACCATCATGACCAAAGTCAAACCGGCGGCCGCAACTAATCCAGCCTTGACGACCGCCCCAAAAACCAAAAAATAATCTGGGAATCGATGCTCGGGGCGTGGTAGTTCCTGGACCAAGCTTTTAATCCTTATGCCGGCACAACCTAAAGAAATTGTTGAAAAATTGCTGTCAACGCTCGGCTTCACGGCGACCGTTCAAACCCACGAACTTCCCGAGGGCCTCTTGCTGGATGTGAAGACGGATGAGCCCGGCCGGCTTATCGGCCGCCAGGGGCAGATTTTGGGGGACTTGCAGTACCTCACCAACCGGATTCTGTTCCAGCAGGACCAGAAATCGCCGAAGGTGACCGTGGATGTCGGCGGCTACCGCCTGCAGGCGCGCGATGCCCTGATCAAAAAGGCCAAGGATGCCGCTGAAAAGGTCCGCCGCTGGGGTGACGCCGTGGAGTTGGAACCAATGAATCCTTACGATCGCCGCATCGTCCACCAGGCCCTGCGCGAAGATCCCGATGTGGAAACGCACAGCGTGGAAGTGGAAGGCACGGAGAAAAAGGTGCTCATTCTGCGTCCCCGGGGCCGCTGATTTTTTGCCTCCCAAATAAAAAAGCGCGGGCTTCGCAGCCCGCGCCCGAAGATTTTAACCCGACAGTGTTAATCCAGGACGTGCATGGTGTACACCGGGGAAAATTCGCTATTGGGCTTGGGTGGAGCTCCAAACGTATTGTACAGGTAGTCGAATTTGAAACGGTAATTGACGGTGTTTTCCGTCGGGGGTACGGGCACGAGACCTTCCCAGCGATTCGGCAACAGCGCCACCGGGCGCAGCGGATAAGGCTGGCCATTGACCAGAACGTAGGCCTGGATGCTGTCCCAGCGCAGTGCCTGCTGTTGGGAATTAAAGAGGGCTTCAACCGGATAAAGGTTGTTCGCGTTGCGCGGCTGTTCATTGGGCGTCAGGCGCGTAAATGTCCCGCTGGCACACCCCGCCAGCACCAGTACCGGCAAAATCAGCAAAAACTTTCTTAATTTCATCCTTCACAAGGTGCCAAAAAATTGCGGCATGTAAAGTTGGATTTCCACGCTTGAAACGCCAGCGCCATTGCGTTTAACGTTTGGCGATGAACCAACCTGGCCGGCATGATTCGGGCTTTCGCAATTATCGTTGGATCATTTGCGCGCTCCTGTTCTTTTCCACGACCGTCAATTACATGGATCGGCAGGTCATCAGCTATCTGAAGGATTATTTTTGCACGCCATCGGAGTTGGGCGGTTTTGGCTGGACCAACACCGATTTTGCGCATTTGACCGCATTTTTTACGGGATTTTATGCCGGCATGACAATCCTGGCGGGCTGGGTCATCGATAAAATCGGTACCAAAATGGGGCTGGCCCTGTCACTGATTGTCTGGTCCGTGTTCGGCGTGCTCAACGCGTTTGTCGGCCGCGCAGTCATGATGCATGTCCTGGTCCGCAGCGCTTTCGGCATCGGCGAGGCCGGCAACTTTCCCTCGTCGATTAAAACCGTCGCCGAATGGTTCCCCAAACGCGAACGCGCGCTGGCCACGGGCATTTTCAACAGCGGCTCCAATTTCGGCGCGATGATTGCCGCGCTGTTTGTACCGTGGTGCCTGGTCCATTTTGGCAATGAAAGAGGCTGGAAAATGGCCTTTATCCTCACCGGTTCCGTCGGTTTCATCTGGCTGATCTTCTGGTTTTGGCTTTACGACACGCCCGGCAGGCAAAAGCGGCTTTCCCAGGCGGAGTACGACCACATCCACGGCGACAAGGACGAGGTCCAGCCGAGCGACAAACCAGTCAGGAAGCCTGCCACCAATATTTTTTCCTTCGCCGGCCGGGTGCCGCGCTCGGGTTACTGGGGCATGACCATCATGATCCATATTTTGTGTGTCTTCATTTATTTCATTACCGAAAAAATCGTCGGCCCGAAGGTGTTGCAAAACACCCCCTCATTGATTTTCTTCGGGGTGACGGTCGCGGTTGCGCTGGCGGCCAGCCTGGCCTTGCATGTCCGCCGCTGGCACGATCAGGACAAATCCGGCTGGCTGGCACTTACCTATCTCATTCCCGTCGTGGCGGCGTTTGGCTCGGTGATTGAGTTGGGTTTCGAAAATCACATTTATCTTGCAGGGGTGGTTTTGGCCCTCCTCGCCATGGTGCTCGCCGGATTCAAAGCCGGTATCCCCGGTCCCGACAAATTTGGCAATATTGCCAGCCACGGCCTGCTCGGCCATCGCCAAACCTGGTCCTTTTTTGTCGGCAAGCTCATGACGGACGGCGTTTGGTGGTTTTACCTGTTCTGGCTGCCGGATTACCTGGTGAAACAGTTTCACATGAAGATTCACGACACCATGTGGCCGACGTTTATTGTTTACGGCATCTCCATTATCGGCAGTGTTTACGGTGGCAGTATTCCCATGACGCTGATGAAGCGCGGCATGCCTGTTTACCAGGCCCGCATGACAGCCATGTTTCTCATTGCGCTTTGTCCGCTGGCCGTGCTCTCCACGCAATATTTTGCCAACGTGGAACATTTTGGTGGCCTGGCAAAATATTACGCCGTGGCGGTCATCTGCATTGGCGCCGCCGCGCACCAGGCCTGGTCTGCCAATCTTTTTACCACGGTTTCCGATATGTTCCCCAAAAGCGCCGTCGGTTCGGTCACGGGCATTGGCGCCATGGCCGGCGGCCTCGGCGGTGTCATCGTGCAATTGATCGCCGGCTACCTGACTGATAAATACAAGGCAGTGCCGCAGACCGCTTACCTCATCATGTTTTTCATTTGCGCTTTGAGTTATCTGGTTGCTTGGGCCGGGATGAAGGCCCTCGTGCCGCGCCACCAGCCGATCAGGGATTTCTGACCCGACAAAAACAATCCCGTTGAAGCCTTTAAACTTCAACGGGTAGCTGCTCCGGCGGGCGTAGCAAATTCCGGGTTAGATCGACATCGCGTCGAAACCGCCGTCCACGACCATTTCGGTGCCGGTGATAAAGCTGCCCGCGTCAGACGCCAGCAGTAAAGTGGCACCCACGAGTTCGTGTGCCTCCCCAAAGCGTTTCATGGGCGTTTTGCCCATGATTTGCGCCACTCGCTCGGGTGTCAGCACCTTGCGATTTTGTTCTGCGGGGAAAAAGCCGGGCACCAGGATGTTCACGCGCACGCCGGTGGCCGCCCATTCCCGGGCGAGATTCATGGAGAGGTTGTGTACGGCGGCCTTCGAGGCCGAATACGTGAACACCCGGGAAAGTGGTTTGAGCCCCGAGGCCGAGCCAAGATTGATGATGCTGCCGGATTTTTGCGCCACCATGTGTTTGCCGAAGACCTGGCAGCCCAGGATCACCCCTTTTAAATTCACGTTGATTATCTTGTCAAATTCCACCTCCGTGATGTCAAAGAACGGGGTCGGTGAATTGACCCCGGCGCCATTCACCAGCACATCCACCCGGCCAAATTTTGCCAGCACATCGGCCAGCAGCTTTTCCAAGCCTGCCCGCGCAGTGGTGTCGCACGCAAAAAATGCCGCCGTGCCGCCATCCTGCGCGATCCGATCCAGTCGCACTTTTGCCTTGGCCTCATCCCGGCCCACCAGTGCGACCGCCGCGCCGGCCGCCGCGAGCCCTTCCGCCATCGCGCTGCATAATTCCCCGGTGCCCCCAATGACGACGGCAACCCGGCCTTGCAGTGAAAATAATTCCGAGGGTTTTTTCATAGTTTTTTAAGCGGGAGGCCGGTTTAGCGTTGTACCCGTGCGCTGCCGCCGCCAAAGGTTTTTTCCACTTCCTTGCGCGTCGCCATGGACGTGTCGCCGGGCGTGGTGGAGGCCAAAGCGCCGTGCGCGGCCCCGTATTCCACGGCCTTTTGGGCGTCATTAAATTCCAGGAAGCCGAATTGCAGGCCGCTGGCAAAACTGTCGCCGCCGCCCACCCGGTCCAGGATTTCCAGTTCGGGATATTTGCGGCTCTCGTGGAATTTACCGTCGTGCCACAGAATGGCGCTCCAGTCATTCTTCGTTGCCGTGATCACCCGGCGCAGCGTTGTTGCGGCCACTTTGAAATTGGGGTACGCCTTCACCGCCGTTTCGATCATTGCTTTGAAAGCGTCAGTCTCAATGGTGCTTAGCGTGTGATCCGCGCCCTTGACCTCAAAGCCGAGACTGGCGGTGAAGTCCTCCTCGTTGCCAATCATGACGTCCACGTACTTGGCGATTTCGCGGTTCACTTCCTGCGCCTTCTTCAATCCACCGATGGATTTCCATAGCGAGGGACGGTAGTTCAAATCGTAGCTGACCACGACGCCATGCTGTTTGGCCGCCTTCACCGCCTCGATCGTCAGGGCGGCCGTCGATTCGGACAAAGCCGCGAAGATGCCGCCCGTGTGCAGCCACCGGGCGCCGACTTTGCCGAAGATATGGTTCCAATTGAAATCCCCCGGATTCAACTGGGCCGCGGCGGAATTACCGCGATCCGGCACGCCCACCGCGCCGCGGATGCCGAAGCCGCGCTCGGTGAAATTCAAACCGTTGCGGATGCTGCGCCCGATGCCGTCGTCCGGACGCCATTGGATGAAATCCGTCGCCACCCCGCCCTGCATGATGAAATCCTCGATCAGGTGGCCGACTTCGTTGTCCACAAACGCCGTGCACACGGCCGTTTTGTAGCCGAAACATTTGCGCAAGCCGCGCGAAGTGTTGTATTCGCCGCCGCCTTCCCATGCGGTGAACTGTCGCGCCGTGCGGATCCGGCCTTCGCCGGGGTCCAGCCGAAGCATGACTTCGCCCAGGGAAATCTGGTCATAGTGGCAGGTGGATTTGTCGCGTAATTGGATCGCCATAAATTCTTGGGGGTTAAATTTGAACAGATTTGAATTCCGCCGGGTTCCATGCCGCATCACCTACTTCGTGGCAGATGTGGTTAAGTTCCTCAATCTCGGCCGGCTTAAACAACAAGCCGCCGTGTTGTTTCGAAAGGGCGCCCCAGTTGGCTTCGGGTTGTCCCGGCAGCAGGCATTTCTCATTGCCATGGCCAAGGATGTCTTGGATCACGGCCTTGACGTTTTGCATCTGATTGCGGCCCTGAACGTAGTCGTTGCCGCGCATCGCGTCCGGATGAATCACCTGGAAGAAGAAGGTGGAACCGCGCTTCTCGCCTGCGCCACCGCGCGCCGTGCCGCGAATTTCCGGCAATGACCCGCCGATGAAACCGGCGTAAAGTTCGTCGATCAACCCCAGTCCATAACCTTTGTGCGCGCCAAAAGGTAGCAGTGCCACGGCCTTGTTGGGATCGGTTGTCGGATTACCCTCACTGTCCACTGCGCAACCAGGCGGCAATTGCTTGCTCTCGCGTTTGAACTGCTGCACGCGCCCCATCGCCACCGTGGAGGTGGCCCAATCGATCACAATCGGAAAGCCGATGGCCTCCTGTGTCGGAAACGCCCAGGAGTGCGGATTGGTGCCCATGGTCGGCGTCCTGCCGCCAAACGGCACCACTTCGGAGGTGGCCGAGGTGCAATTGGTGTACGCGAGATAACCTTTGAGCGCTGCGTCCATCACATAACCGCCACCCCAAAGATAATGCGTCGCATTGTCCACGCTGACCATGCCGACGCCGTATTTGTCGGCGAGCTTCATGCAAGTGTCCATCGCCTCGTAGGCCACCGCCTGGCCCAGCTTGTTGTGCCCGTTCCAGATTTCGCAGGCGGAAAAGCGCGACGGCAGCTTTTCAATCTTCGCGCCGGGCGCCCAGCGACCCACCCTGCTGCCAAAGAGCTCGTCCAAATGCAATGCCTTGAGGGCATTGTGCGTGCGGATACCGTAATAGGCTGCGCTCGCGCAAAACCGCGCGCCGGCCGCGGCTTCAGCCGCGTCGTAACCGCGCTTGAGATACGCCTTCGTGACCAGTGCATCGTGCTTTTCCCTGGGAATGATATGGTATGTTTCAGGCATAATTTAAATAAGATGAATTTTCAGAGATTCGTCGGCGCCGGTCGGTCGGTGGCAGCGAGTCACTCGTCAAAAGCAGCCTCTGCCCAATTTTTCACTGGCACCTCCGGGTTGACCTGGGCGATGGGTTTTTCCCCGTTCATGGCCAAAATCAGATTTTTAACCGCGGTGGTCGCCTGTCGCACCACGCTCTCGTAAGTCCGCGACCCCACGTGAGGGGTGACGATCACATTCGGCAGCTTCAACAGCGGGTGATCCGCCGGCGGCGGTTCCTGGTCTAAAACATCCGTGCCGTAACCGCCCACCTGGCCGGACTTCAACCCGGCAATCAGGTCGTTGGTGTTGACGATTTCGCCACGCGCACAGTTTAAAATCAATACGCCGCGCTTCATTTTGGCGATACTCCCGGTATTGATCATGTTCCGGGTCTCCGGCGTGAGGCTGGTGTGGAGGGAAAGATAATTGCTGGCGGCGAACACTTCATCGAGCGAGCCGGCGCGCTTGACTTCATGCTGCCGGCTGAACGCCTCGTCAATATGACGATCGAACGCGAGAACCTTCATGCCAAAGGCGCGTGCGCGGATGGCGACTTCTTTGCCGATACGGCCCAAACCGATGACGCCAATGGTTTTATCCAATAATTCATGGCCGGTTTTGCGTTTCCAGCCGCCTGCGCGCGTGGAATCCGTGTGGAACAGGAAGTTCTTTTCCAGGGCCAGCAACAGCAGAAAATTATGCTCCGCCACGGTGGTATGATTCACGCCGGGCGTGAAGAGAAGCGGAATGCCAAATTCCGTGCAGCTCTTGACGTCAATTTTGTCGACTCCGATGCCATACTTGCTCAAAACTTTGAGTTTTGGGCGGCCTTTTTCCAGCACCTTGCGTGTGATCGCGTCGTCACCGCAAATGTAACCATCCACGTCCCCGACCAGCGCCAAGGTATCCGCTTCGCTCAAGGGGCCGCGGGCGTTGACGATTTCCCAACCGGTTTGTTTCAATAAATCATGGTGCTCCCCGGGAGTGTCTTGAAAGGAAGTCGTCGTCAACAGGATTTTCATGGGCCAGCAAGCATACAAAGCGAACGGCCCCGATGCAAACATCGAGGCCGCAAAATTCTTGCAGGTTTCTTTGATTTTTCTGCACTCAACCCACCCCAAAAGGTGAATGGGCCATCATTGCCAGCTCCTTTTCCGCCTGCGGGGACATGCTGGTGAAAATCATGGAAATATGATAACCCGCGTGCTTGTTGCCCGTGCAAGCCACAATCACACCCATGCAGGTGACTTTGTAGCCGTTGAACGGTGACTGGAGGGTCACGGTCATTTCCGCCCATTCGCTGAAGGGTGTCGGGCTGCGAAATTCAATGCCGTTTTTGTGAATGGTAACAGTGTCGGCGGACAATTCCAGCTTCGCCTGCCGCACTTCCACTGTCACTGGCTGTTCAAAGGAACTTCCATTGACGAACTTTTTTGCGCTCATAATCTAACTTAAGGTAACACTTCGGCTGCATTCGTCAAATTTTACCATCCGCAGGTCATCACCATTCAATGACCGCCGCGCCCCAGGTCAATCCGGCGCCAAAAGCCACCAGCAAAATCAGGTCGCCGCGGAGGATTTTTCCGCTCGCTACCGCTTCATCCAGGGCAATCGCCACCGAAGCGGCCGAGGTGTTGCCGTATTTGTGCAAATTGACAAAGAGTTGTTCCGGAGTGGTTCCCAGGCGTTCACCGACCGCAGTGATGATGCGCTCATTCGCCTGATGAGGGATGACGCATTTGATGCGGGTGATGTCGATTTCGCAACGCCGCATCGCTTCGTTGGCCGCTGAAACCATTGCGTTGACGGCATTCTTGAAGGTTTCCTTGCCATCCATGCGGAGATAATGCAATCCCTGCGCCACGGATTCTGCCGTGGCCGGGCAGGCACTGCCGCCACCCGGCATCGAAAGCAGGTCGGCCTTGTTGCCATCCGCGCCCATCACCGCGGTGAGCAGGCCGTGGGAATTGGCCCGGTTTTGCAAAATGGCCGCGCCGGCTCCGTCGCCAAACAGCACACAGGTGTTCCGGTCCTTCCAGTTCACGATCGAGGAAAGCTTTTCCGCGCCGATCACCAGCACCGTTTCATACGTGCGCGACGTGATGAATTGCATCCCGATCTCGAGCGCATAAATAAAGCCGGAGCAAGCCGCCTCGATATCAAACGCCGCCGCGTGAAGGGCGCCAATCTTGCGTTGCACCAGGCACGCCGTGGAGGGAAAGGGCATGTCCGGCGTCAGCGTCGCCACGATGATCAGATTGATTTTATCGGCCGTGACCCCCGCCATCTTCATGGCGCGCTGGGCGGCTTTGGTGGCCAAGTCGGAGGTGAATTCGTCGGCGGCAGCAATGCGCCGCTCCTTGATGCCCGTGCGGGTGGTGATCCATTCGTCCGACGTTTCGACCATTTTTTCCAGGTCCGCATTCGTCAGGATCCTTTTCGGCACGTAATGGCCCACGCCCGCGACGGAGCAGCTGCGGCCTTGAAAGTTATGGGCGGCGCGGGGATTTTTCATGATGCGGCACCGCCGGTGGAAAGTTTTTTATTGGCCGCCGCGATGTCGCGGGCAATGATCTGGCCGATTTCGTTTTTAACCGTCTGGGCGGTCACCCGGATGGCGCTGGCAACAGCCCGTTCCCGCGCGGAGGCATGGGCCTTGAAGGCGAGCCCGTTGAAGCCCAGCAGCGGTGCGCCGCCGTAAACTTCCGGATCCATGCGGCGGCGGATGGCCTGGAAGGCATCTCTCGCCAGCAGCGCGCCCAGCTGGCGTTTGGTGTTTTTCGTCAATTCGCGTTTCAGCATGGAAAACATGGCCACCGCAAGGCTTTCCGAGGTTTTCAAAACAATATTACCCACAAACCCGTCACACACCACCACATCCACATGGTCCTTGAAGAGGTCATGCCCTTCCACGTTCCCGATGAAGTTCAAATCCAATTGCTGGCAGAGTTTGAATGCGGCCAGGGTGAGGTCGTTGCCCTTGGAGTCCTCCGTGCCGTTGCTAAGGATGCCCACGCGCGGATTTTTACGCTTAAGAACTTCGCGCGAGTAAACGTTGCCCATGACGGCGAATTGGGCGAGGTGTGCGGGTTTGCATTCCACATTTGCGCCGGCGTCCAACAGTACAAACTCATTCCCCTGCCGCGGGATCACCGTGGCGATGCAGCCGCGATCCACCCCGGGAATGCGCCCGATTTTAAAGGTCGCCGCCGCAAAAATTCCTGCGGTGTTGCCCAGGGAAACCAGCGCGTCGGCCTTGCCCTCGCTGACCAGTTCGGCGGCACGGGAAATGGAGGAATCCTTCTTCTTGCGCAGGGCTTGGATCGGCTGCTCCTCATCCATTTCAATCACCTCGGTGGTGTGAATGATGCGCACCCGATGATCACGAAAACCACGTGGCGGCAGGGCGGCATGAATGTCCGCCTTGTTGCCGACCAGATAGATGGCGGAGATTTCCTTCATCTCCTCCAGCGCACGCTTGACCCCGGCGATGATGACGCCGCAGCCGTGGTCACTCCCCATCGCATCCACCGCGATTCGCATAGTCACAAAGTTAATGGCTCAGCCGTTCGGCGCTGCCATTCAACTGGATTATGCCCCCGCGGAGATGGTCAAAACCTGGCGTCCGCGATAAAATCCACAGGCGGGGCAAACCCGGTGCGGCACATGCGGTGCATCGCATTGCGGACATTTGCTGATCTGGGGTAATTTGAGCACGCTGTTGTACGCCCGGCGCATGCGCTGGCGGCTCGTCGAAGGTTTACGTTTTGGAACACCCATAAATTTTCAAATTCAAAGTTTCAGTTTATCCAGTTCGGTCCATGCCGACGGCGGCTCTTTTGCCTCGTCCGTCTTACTGATCCCGCTCTTTTTCTTTAACCCGGCACAATTTGACCGGCACAACGGATGTTGTGGAAATTCAAGCAGCATATCTTCCCGTACGAACGGAGTCAAGTCTATCAAATCGTTTATTGGGGACACCTTATCCTCCCCCTCGAGGGGCAAATGCACGGCCCAATCCTTGATCGCCACCTCATGCTCGAATCGGCGCAGGCAGCGGACACACTCACAGTCCAGCGTCAACCGTAACTCGCCTTGTGCCAAAACGGCATCATGCAGCTTCTCCACCATTAAATTATAGTGCAGCGGCTTTTCGGCGCGGATCATCTCGTCCCGCACCTCAAAAGCCAGCTCCGCCACGGGCAATTCTCCCTTCAGCTGAAGGTCTTGCTCTTCCAGACGGCGTAGATTGACGTTGATTGGCATGTTTTTCTGGTCGGTTCCTGCCGCCGCCACCGCGGCCGGCGGATTCTGATTCATTTCGCCAGCTTGAATTTTTGACGCAGCGCCAGTTTCACGTTGGGCTGCACGAACGAACTCACGTCCCCGCCCAGATGGGCGATTTCCTTCACGATCCGCGAACTCAAGAAGGTGTAGGTATCCTTGGGCATCATGAAAATCGTCTCAATGTTTTCATTCAACTTCCGGTTCATCAGCGCCAGCTGGAATTCAAACTCAAAGTCGGACACGGCCCGCAATCCGCGCACAATCGCCTGGGCCTTCTTTTGCACGGCATAGTCCACCAATAAACCGTCAAACGAGTCCGCCTCGACGTTAGACATGCCAGCCGCCGCCTCTTTGACCAGGGCCAGGCGCTCCTGCAGGCTGAAGAGGGGTTTTTTGCCCTCGTTTTTTGCGACCGCCACGATCACGCGATCAAACAGTTTTGCCGCTCGCTGCATGACATCAAGATGGCCGTTGGTCAACGGATCAAAACTGCCTGGATAAATGACGGTTCGCATGTTTGGCCTGAGTTGGCGATTCCGGACAAAACTTAAACCTAAATTCGCAAAAGCAAAACTATTTGTTATCCCAAGGCACCTCGTAAATGCGCACGGCTTCACGGAATCCCTTGACCTTCTCCGGGGTAAGCTCTTTACAAGTGGCAGCCAACTCCGGGGCATCCTGACGAAGGCGTAGATAGGTCGCCTG
>Ga0302319_10011492_pt1 | contig 16793 bp, 19 predicted proteins | sample Bog_T0_2_FD_203319 | JGI IMG/M metagenome (GOLD analysis project Ga0302319, IMG submission 203319) | Peat permafrost microbial communities from Stordalen Mire near Abisko, Sweden - Bog_T0_2 | ecosystem: Environmental > Terrestrial > Soil > Wetlands > Peat | place: Sweden: Abisko, Stordalen Mire...
TTCCGTAAAAATTATGTTATCCCGCGTTGCCGATTCCCTTTACTGGATGAGCCGTTATGCCGAGCGGGCCGAAAACATCGCCCGCATCCTGGATGTCAACCTTCAGCTCATGCTCGATTTGCCCAAGCTCGGCGCCGAGGAGCAAAAGGCGCTCTGGGAACCGGTCCTGCGCAGCACCGGCGACTACGATGACTTCTACAAATTTCATAAGGAGACCACGAGCGAGAACGTCATCGACTGCCTCACGCTCAATCCGAAGAACTCGAATTCGATCGTCAGTTGCATCACCACCGCGCGCGAAAATGCCCGGCATGTGCGCGAGCAGATATCGCTCGAAATGTGGGAGGAAGTCAATCGCACCTACCTCTGGATGAAAAGCCAGACGCTGAAGAAAATCCAGAAGCAGGGCCCGTACGAATTTTTCACGGCGGTCAAGAATGCGTCGCATCTTTTCCAGGGCATCACCGACGGCACGATGACCCACGGCGAGGATTGGGATTTCATCCAGGTCGGAAAATACCTCGAGCGGGCCGACATGACGACCCGCATCCTCGACGCCAACGATGAGATTTTCATCAAGAATCCCGCGAAGAATTCTCAAACCGGCGGCACGCTGCAATGGAGCGCCATCCTGCGCTCATGCAGTTCCCACGACGCCTACCGCAAGTTTTACGTCGCCCAAGTCGAGCCGGACAAGGTGGTCGAGTTCCTGATCCTGAACGAATTCTTCCCGCGCTCGATCCGTTTTTGCGCCCAGGAATTGAACTACTCGCTGCGCCGCATCTCCGGCTGCTCGAGCGAGCACTACACGAACCTGGCGGAAAAACTGGCCGGGCGGCTGGTCGCCGAGTTGAACTACAGTGCGCTGGAAGACATCAAGACGGTCGGGATGCACCAGTACATGGACGACCTGCAGGTGAAGCTCAACGCCATCGGCGAGGGCATTTTCCAGACCTATCTTTTCTCGCCGCCGCTGACCCAGCCCGAGCCGGAAGGGGAACCCGAGTTCAAGCCGGAACCTCCGCCCAAGCCGACGCCCAAGCAATCGCAGACGCAACGAATTCCCAAACCCACCAAGGTGGCTTGAGGTACCTTGGTAGGGACGGCAGTCTCTGCTGTCCCACTCATCTATTTGGGGGACGCGAGGGATTCGCATACCTACCAATCCCAATCTTGTTAATCGCGTTAATCCTGTCAAAAATCTCCCCTTCATCAGTCTTCATGTTCCTCCTGTCTAAATTCTCTGCCTTTCCTACTCTTAAAATTTCGTTAATTTGGTCCTGCCTTTTAATTTATGAGCAACACCTATAAAATTGCCGTGCTGGCTGGCGACGGCATCGGCCCTGAAGTGATGGCCGTCGGACTTGAAGTCCTGAATGCCGCCGCGAAACAATTTGGCTTTGGCATCGAAGCGAAGGAATACGCGGTCGGCGGTGCGGCCATCGACCAGTTCGACGACGCCCTTCCACCTCACACCTTGCAGGGCTGCCGCGAGGCGCAGGCGATTTTCTTCGGCTCGATTGGCGGCCCGAAATGGGAGAACCTGCCCGCGAACAAGCAGCCGGAACGCGCCGCGCTGCTGCCGTTGCGCAAACACTTCGGCCTCTACGCCAACCTTCGTCCCGCGAAATGTTACCCCGGCCTGCTCCACGCCTCGCCGATCAAGTCGGAGTGGATTCCCGACGGCTTCGATGTACTGGTGGTGCGCGAACTGACCGGCGGACTTTATTTCGGCCAGCCGAAGCTGACCGTGGCCATCGAGGGCGGCGAGCGCGCCGTCGACACGATGGTCTACGAGACGAAGGAGATCGAGCGGATCACCCATGTTGCGTTCAAGGCGGCTCGGCTCCGGCGCAAGCGCGTGACGCTGATCGACAAGGCCAACGTGCTCGAGACGAGCCTGCTCTGGCGCAAGACGGTGAAGGCCATCGCGCCGCAATATCCCGACGTGGCGCTCGAGTTCATGTACGTCGACAACGCCGCGATGCAGCTCGTGCGCAAGCCGCAGCAGTTCGACGTGATGCTCTGCGAAAATCTGTTCGGCGATATCATCAGTGACGAGGCCGCCGCGACGGTCGGCTCCCTCGGACTTTTGCCCAGCGCGTCGCTGGCCGACGGCTCGTTCGGTCTCTACGAACCAAGCGGCGGTTCCGCGCCCGACATCGCGGGCAAGGGCATCGCGAATCCAATCGCGCAGATTCTCTCCGCCGCGCTGATGTTGCGCTATTCGTTCAACGAGAACGAGGCGGCGGCGGCCATCGAGCAGGCGGTCGAAACGACGCTGGCTTCCGGGCTGCGCACGGCCGATCTCGCGCGTCCGGGCGAGAAATCCGTCAGCACGGTGAAGATGGGCCAGGCGATCCAGGAACGGCTGGGTTAAATGGTTTGGAGGGACGGCCTCCCATTCGTCCGAGGATTATGAGATGAAATTCCATCGCGTGATTTTACTCGCCGCTGTCTGGTGCGGGCTAACCATGCTTGCCGCCCGCGCGGATGATCCCCAACCCGGGTTGCAGACCTTCACGTTTCGCGGGGAGAGTTTTCTCGTGCGCCCGGTCGATCCACAGAAGGAAGACCTGCGGCTGTTCTGGAAGGATGACCAGGGCAACCTGCTCCACGATTTCGCTGGCCTTGAAAAAGCGGTCAACGCTCAGGGCGAACGTCTCCTCTTCGCGGCGAATGCGGGGATGTTCGAGACCGATTCGCGGCCGGTCGGCCTGCTCGTGCAGAACGGCAACGAGGTTTCGCCCCTGAATCTAAAAGAGGGCGCGGGCAATTTCTATATGAAGCCGAACGGCGTTTTCGTGATCAACCAGAAGCACGAGGCGCGGGTGGTTGAATCCGGCGATTATGTCACGCTTTTGACTCCGCCCTTGTGGGCGACGCAATCGGGGCCGCTGCTTGTGCATGGCGGCGATATTCATCCTGATTTCAATCCTGAATCGAAAAATGTTGCGATTCGAAGCGGTGTGGGCGTGCGCCAGGATGGCACGGTGGTCTTCGCGATTTCGCATCTTCAGGTCAGCCTTTACACGTTTGCGGCCTTGTATCGTGAGCGGCTTAAATGTCCGAACGCTCTTTATCTCGACGGCACTATCTCCGCCTTCCACGTTCCCGGGGACAAAGACACCGTGCCGCACAGCTTCGGGCCGATGTTCGGGTTGGTGGAGAAAAAATAAATCAGCATGCGGGCAAGTTTTTTGACGGGATTAAAAAGATTGGAAGGCAGGGGACATTAGACAGGAGTTACATGAGGAACATGAAGGAAACGCCTCTTTTTTAGTAGCTCTGTTCTTCATGTCATTCATGTAACTCCTGTCTAAAAAGGTTTTCCTAATCACGTGACAGCGGGACGGCACCAATCCTACACTTCTGATTCGTTTTTATGATGCTATCGCAAGAATGGAACATTCAGGCGCGCGCGTTGCAGTGCGCGGTTTCGGGCCGCCCTTTCGAGAAGGGCGAACGGGTCTTTTCGGCGCTTTACTGGCGCGACGGTCAATACGTGCGGGTCGATCTCGGCGCGGAGGCATGGAACGCCCGTAACGACAACATCGAGCCGCTTTCGGCGTGGCAGACCGAGTTTGTCCCGCCCCCGCCGCCTGCGCCCGAGGCTCTGCGCAAGGACGATGCGGAAAGTCTGCTGCGCCGTCTCATGACCGAAAATGCGCCCGGGATGCGTAATGCGCGTTATATTCTCGCCTTGATGCTGGAGCGCAAGAAAGTCGTGCGGCAAATCGAGCGGCAGCGGCAGGAGGGCGCATCGATCCTCGTTTACGAACACATCGCCAGCGGTGAGGTGTGGCTGATCGAAGACCCCGGGCTGAAGCTCGGCGAGTTGAAGGCCGTGCAGGACGAAGTGGCTCATCTGCTGGGGCCGACACCAGCAAGTGTGACGGCAGAGACTACTGCCCCTATCCAACCGGGTTAATTCTGCGTCGAAGCGGCCCCGCTGGGAGCTTCACCCGGAGCGACGGGGTTGGCGATGGGAAGATAGCCCAGATCGTGCAGGCTCTGCGCATAAAGGGCGATTTTCTGCGGAGGATAAATGTGCGAGGCGCGGAGCAGCCAATAACGGGCGCCCTCGGGGCCTTCGATATTCTTGTGGACCAGCTGCCACGCGGCGTTGCTGAATTCGCACGAGGCGTTATCCATTGAATCGGTGAAGGCTGCGAGTTCCTTTTTCGCGACGTCTTCGTGACCGCCAAAAAGATCGCACAGAAAAACCTTGTATGAGGCCAGATCGCCATTCTCCGGGTCTTTCTCGAGCGCGACGAAGCCGGGGCGCGCTTGGTCGTATTGCTTTTGCAGGAAGTGGACCTCGACCTGGTTGAACTTAAGAACCGTGTTGTTCGGCGCGATCTTCGCCGCGGCGTTAAAGTCGGCCTCGGCGAGCGGCCACTGCTTCCTTTGGCAATAGATCGAGGCGCGGAGAACGTAGGCGCCGGTGCTGCTGGGGTTGAGTTTAAGGGCCTGGCTAAGGTCGCTCAGAGCGCCGTCCACATTGTCGGCCCCCATCTTCTGAATGGCGGCGGCGATCAATTTCTGCGCCGCCTCCGTGGGAGAGGTCAGGCTGGACGACGGAGCTGGGGCTGTGGGCGCGGCTTGCTGGCCGTTAACCAGTGGCGCAGAAATCAGGGCCAGGGCGAAAATAACGAAGGAGATGGAGGGGGAGGGGGCAGACATGGTCGGTAACGTATAAACGAAGGCTGGGCGAATAACAAGGCGGGCGGTTTAGAGACCACCCAGCTTGCGGAGTTCGGCGGCTTCTTTTTCACTTAGTGGCACGACGGAGAGCCGCGATTGGCGGACAAGTTGGATGTCTTTCAGAGTGCGATGCGCCTTGATCGCTTCGAGCGAGACAGGCTTCGGCAGCGCCTTGCCCGCCTTGAGGTCGACACAAACCCACTCGGCTTTTTCATCCGGCTCGACCGTGGGATCGGGGTAGGCCGTCTTGATGACCGTCGCGAGTCCGACCACCGCCTTTTCGCTGACGCTGTGGTAGACAAAAACTTCGTCGCCCTTGGCCATGGCGCGAAGATTGATGCGCGCCGTGTAATTGCGGATGCCGGTCCACGCGGTCGTTTTGTCCTTTTCGAGCTGCGCGAAGGCGTAGGCCTCCGGCTCGGTTTTGACCAGCCAATGTTTCACTGGCGGAAGTTGATGTAGTTGAGCGCCACGGGAAATTCCTTGCCGCGCAGGAAGGCGATGACCTCCTGGAGATCGTCGCGGTTCTTGCCGGTGACACGGATTTGACGGTCCTGGATCTGGGTCTGGACCTTGATCTTCGTGTCGCGGATCGCCTGGCAAATAGTCTTGGCCACGTCGGTTTCGAGGCCCTGCTTCAGTTTCAATTCCTGCCGGGCGTGGCCGAGCGGCGAAATGTCGGCGTCCTTGCGCTCGATGTTCTTGAGGCTGACATTGCGGCGGGCGAGCTTTCCCAGCACAATTTCCTCCAGCGCGGTGATCTTGAACTGGTTGATGGCGCTGAGCTTGATTGCCTCTTTTTCGAGTATGATCTCGGCCTTGGCCTCGCGGAAATCGAAGCGGTTGGCGAGTTCCTTCTGCGCCTGCTCGATGGCGTTCTTCACTTCCATCATGTCGACTTCGGAGACAACGTCGAAGGAGGGCATAAATTGAAGACTGAGCGGCCCGTGGTCCCAGGAGGAGGTGCCTATTGCGGGACGGGACGGGGATAGGACTTGGAGTCGAGGCGGTAAACGATGCGGGCCTTGGTGAAGTCGTGTTGCGACATCTCCATCTTCACGCGATCGCCGGGGGTCAGGCGGATGAAACGCTTGCGCATCTTGCCCGAGATATGGGCGAGAACAACGTGCTTGCTGTTGTCCAGTTCGACGCGAAACATCGTGCCGGGCAGAATCGTGATGACCTTGCCTTCGACTTCGATGACGTCCGTTGCGTTATCCAGTGCCATGTGAGTGGGACAATATACACCGGGCGCCATTCATGGCAATCGTTTTGTTGCGTAAATTATGTAGCGGCGATTTATGAACTTCGCATTCAGGTCTACGCTTAAGTCTTCCGATTAACGCTTCCACCCGAGCCGGAGGCTGGTCAATTTGGGAGGGTGTTGACATAGGTAGCGATGGCATTCCGTCCAAGCCGGAGGCTTGGAACAATTTTAGCCGGTGGTTGAGCCAGCGGGCGATACCACCGGGAATAGTCACATAGAGTTCTGCCCCGGAGGGGCTGCATAACCGTTCCCATATAATTTCAAGGTTTCGGGGCGCGTGCCCTTGTTGTATTACCCCTGCCGGGGTAATATTTCGTCTTGGCGTGTTCCGGTGGTCGAGTCCGGTGCTGCGCACGGCAGCAGCGGGCGATACCACTGGTAATATTGCAAAAAGGGATTTACCCCGGTAGGGGTAATAAAATGTCCTCCACCTATCTGAGCCTCCATTATCACCTCGTTTTTTCGACCAAGGGTCGCGAGAAGGTCATCGCGATGGCCTGGCGACGGAACCTGCACAAATATCTCGCCGGAACGGTCGCGGGACTTGAGGCGCATTGCGAGATCGTGGGTGGAACTGCGGATCACGTTCATCTCTTGGTGGAACTCCGCGCGACCCACCGGCTCTCGGATTTCATGCGCGAACTGAAGAGGGTCTCTTCGACTTGGGTGCATTCCGACAGGGCCAAACCGGAATTCGCCTGGCAGGAGGGATACGCAGCCTTCACCGTAAGTGTAACTTCCGTCGATGAGATTCGGCGCTACATCGAAAATCAGGAAGAGCATCATCGCGAGCGCAGCTTTCGGGAGGAACTGATCATCATGCTCCAGCGCTCCGGCGTGAAATATGATGAGCGCTACCTGGATTAGTTGGTTTTCACTGGGTTGTGTTACCCCGTCCGGGGTAACATTTCGTCGGCGTGTTCCGGTGGTGGCGCCTGCTTCGCAGGCTTACCACCGGCTAGGATTGTCGCAAGCCTCCGGCTTGCTGAGGGGATGAATACGTCTCGTCATCATGAGCTTGTCTAGAGGTCAAATCAGATACAGCCTAATTGAATCTCGATGAGCATACCCAAAAACGTAAAAATACAGCTTCTCACGCGATTTGACCAATTGATCGCAGAGGGACAGGATATCGTCGAAAATGCAGAGGACGTTCCCCCTAGGTACGACCATGACGATTTTGGACGGCGGTTCATCCGGCAAAGTGGATATCAAGTGATGGATGGCCCCAAGTTCGTAGAATGGAGAATCAAGGCAACAACTCTGCTTTCGAAGGTTATTCCTGATGGGAGCATTCATGCTCCACACTTGGAAAAGTTCTCGAGTTTGAACGCCTATAATGCTGCTCTCAGTAATCTTGAAGAAGGAATTAGCTTTGTCCGGGCTATTAAAGACGATTTTGAGAGAGGTTTTCTCGACGATCTTCTGTTGCAAATCGAGGCCGAAATCGCCTCCGACTACATGGGGCAGGCTGAAAACCTATTAACTGAAGGAAGTTCGGGAAAATATGATCATGTCCCGGCAGCAGTTTTAGTAGGAGCGGTTTTGGAGAAGGCCTTGAGGAAAATGTGTGATTCACAGCAGCCACCGATTCTAAAAAGCAAGCCAAACGGAGAGCCAAAGACGCTTAATCCATTGATAGACGAACTCAAGGCCTCAGGCGTCTATAAATGAGCTTAAGGCAAAACAATTAAGAGTTTGGGCAGATATTCGCAATAAGGCTGCACACGGAGAGTTCGACAAGTTTAAGAAAGAGGATGTCGAGCAGATGATTAAGGGAATATCTAATTTTCTTGCTGATTATCTTTGCTAAACTATGGGCTTACTGCACCGATCCTTCACAACCTCCGGATGACAAAGGCGGTGTTTCTCGGTAGAATAGCTGGCCCATGAGTCTCGATCTCCTCAAAGATAAACTACAGAGCGTCTTCAAGACGCTGCGCGGCTACGGCAAGCTGAGCGAAAGCAACGTGGCCGACGCGGTGCGCGAGGTGCGCCTGGCGCTGCTGGCCGCTGACGTGAATTACCAGGTTGCGAAGGATTTCTGCGAAGAGGTGAAGAAGAAGTCGCTCGGCGCGGAGGTGCTGGCGAGCATCCGGCCCGGCGAGCAGTTCGTGAAGATCGTCCACGACGAGTTGCTGGCCTGCTTTTCGAGCGAGACGACGGAGCTGACGCCGAACCGTCCGCTGCGGATTCTGCTTTGCGGGTTGAACGGCGCGGGCAAGACGACAACGGCAGGCAAGCTGGCCGCGTGGTTCAAGAAATACAAGCAGCATGTCGTACTGGTCGCGGGCGATCTGGCGCGTCCGGCGGCCATCGAGCAATTGCAAATCCTGGGCAAGCAGATCGGCGTGACCGTGCTGACCTTCCCCGGCGAGAAGAGTCCCGAGAACGTCGCGAAGCTGGCGCGCGAGGAGATCACGCGGCTCCGGGCCGAGGTCGCGATCTTCGACGCGGCGGGCCGTCTCGATGTCGATGATGCGCTGCTGGCGGAACTCGAGGCGGTCGGCAAGGCGTGGCAGCCGCAGGAATCGCTTCTTGTCGCCGATGCCGCGACGGGCCAGACCGCGGTCAAGGTCGCGCAGGCCTTCCACAGCCGTGTCCCGCTGACCGGTCTCGTTCTCTCCAAATTCGATGCCGATACGCGCGGCGGCGCAGCCCTTTCCTTTCAACGGGTTACAAAAGTCCCCATCCGCTTTCTCGGCACCGGGGAGGGCATCGACGCGCTGGAGCTTTTTGCCCCCGAACGCCTGGTCGGCCGCCTCCTCGGCATGGGCGACATTGTGGGGCTGGTTGAGAAGGCCCAGGTCGAGTTCGACGCCGTTTCCAGCGAGAAGATGGCCGAGAAACTGAAGAAGAATTCGTTCGACCTCCAGGATTTCCTCGACCAGATCAAAATGGTGAAGAAGCTGGGCCCCCTGCAAAATGTGCTTGGCATGATTCCGGGAATGCCTAAGATGCCAGATTCGGTCGATGGTGAGAAATCGCTTCGCCGGGTCGAGGCGATGATTCGCTCCATGACCCTCGAGGAACGGTCTCGCCCGTCCGTCCTGAACGCCCGTCGGCGGCAGCGCATCGCGCGCGGCAGCGGCACCAGCGTCACGGAACTCAACGAACTTTTGCATCGGTTCGAAGAGATGAAAAAGATGATGCAGCGGCTCACCCGCGGCGGAAGCCCGGACAAGATGCTGCGCAATTTAATGGGCAAACGATAGAGGAAAATAAAATTATGGCAGTGATCATCCGACTCCGGCGCGACGGCGCGAAAAACAGTCCCTACTACCGCATTGTGGTGGCGGACAAGCATAGTCCCCGCGACGGGAAATTTCTCGAACTCATCGGCACTTACGATCCGAAGAAGAAGGGCGACAATTCGACGATCAAGCTCGAACGCGCCGCTCACTGGATGAAGCTCGGCGCCCTCCCTTCGGACACCGTCAAGAGCATCCTGAAAAAGGCCAAGGCGAAGTCGGCGAAAGAGGAAAAAGCCGAGAAGGAAGCCGTCCCGGAAAAAGAAGCCGTCACCGCTTAAGTTGAGGACACGTGCGCACCCATGAAACACTTCCTGGAATATGTGGTGCGCAGCCTCGTCGATAACCCGGATGACGTTCAAGTCAGCGAAGTCACCGGCGCCAACGAAATCAGCTATCGCATCGGCCTGCATCCCGCCGATGTCGGCCTGGTCATCGGCAAGGGCGGACGGACCATCAGCGCCATCCGCTCGGTAATCAACGCCGCCAACAAGGCAGGCGACCACCTCGCGGTCGAGGTCGTCGAGAATGCCTGACGGATTTTTGACAGGATTAACAAGATTAACATGATTTCTAAATCCAAGGCTCCGAACTTCCCCAATCCTCTGAATCATATTAATCCTATCCTAAAACTTTCCCTGCCTTCCCCTGATAAATTTCGTTAATTTGGTAATTCCGTAAATTCCTTTGCTTCCATGCGCATCGACGTCATCACCCTTTTCCCGGAAATCCTTCGCGGACCGCTCGACGCCTCCATCCTCGGGCGCGCGCAACGCGGCGGCCAGGCCGAGATCGCGCTCCATCAATTGCGAGATTACGCCACCGACAAGCACCACACCGTGGACGACAAACCCTACGGCGGCGGTCCCGGCATGTTGCTCAAATGCGAACCGATTTTCGCCGCCGTGCAGGATGTGCAAGCCAGGGCGGCCAGGCCGGGACGCGTCATTTTACTCAGCCCCGGCGGCGCGAAATTCGACCAGGCCAAGGCGCGCGAACTGGCCGGGCTTGAGCGTATTGTTTTTATCTGCGGCCATTACGAAGGGGTCGATGAACGCATCCGCGAGCATCTCGTCGAGGAGGAGCTTTGCATCGGCGATTTCATTCTCACCAACGGCGCGCTGGCGGCACTGGTCGTGATCGATGCCGTGGTGCGACTGCTGCCCAATGTCGTCGGCAACGAGGCCAGCACGCAGTCGGAATCTTTCAGCGCGGAGCGGCCCTGGCTCGAAGGCCCGCAATACACGCGGCCCGAGGAATTTCGCGGCTGGCGCGTGCCGGAAATACTTCTCTCGGGCCATCACGGCAAGATCGAGGAATGGAGCCGCGAGCAGGGCCTCCGCCGCACCGAGCAGGTCCGGCCCGACCTCATCAAATCCAATCACCAAAAAACACTATGAAACTGATCGAAAAAATCGAAGGCGAACAACTCAAGAAACATGTGCCGTTCCGCGTGGGCGACTCTGTCAAAGTCCATACGCGGGTCAAGGAAGGCGAGAAGGAGCGCACGCAGATTTTTGCCGGTATCGTGATCGCCCATCAGGGCCGTGGCATCAACGAGAGCTTCACCGTCCGCCGCATCAGCTACGGTGAGGGCGTCGAGAGGAAATTTCCGCTCAACTCGCCGCGCATCGAGAAGCTCGAAGTGGAACGCGAAGGCCAGGTCCGCCGCGCCAAGCTTTTTTATCTCCGGGGCCGCAAAGGCAAGGAAGCCCTCTTCGTCAAGGAACGCGTAAGCGCCACCGTGGCCAAGAAGGCGAAGTCGACCGCCGCCAAAAAGGCCAAGGCCGACAAGGAAGCCGCCGCCAAAGGATAGGTCTATAAAGATTTAGCGAATGGCTTTAAGCGGGTCTCTGTGCATAGACTCGCGGAAATCCATGATCCGCCGACGCCGCGCCTCTCTCTCCTGGAAGTTCGAGCGGAATTTGCGTCCCGAGGACGTGGCGGTCATCGCGGGAGTGGATGAAGTCGGGCGCGGCTGCTGGGCCGGTCCGGTCTTCGCGGCGGCGGCGATCCTGCCCGACGGCCTGAGGCACGAGCACCTTCGCGACTCGAAGAAACTCAAGGCCGAATGCCGCGCCGAGCTGAGCGCCTTCCTCTGCGCGCACGGGGAAATCCATTGGTCGATCGGTGTCGCGACGGTCGAGGAAATCGAGACGCACAACATTCTCCGGGCAAGTCTCCTCGCGATGCGCCGCGCGGTGGAGGGCCTTCGGACGCAGCCCCACCTCTGCCTGATCGATGGCAATCAAAAAGCCGGTCTCGCCTGCCGGGAAATCACCATCGTCGATGGCGACGCCCGCTGTCCCTCCATCGCCGCCGCTTCGGTCATCGCCAAAGTCGCGCGGGACCAGGCCATGGCCGAACTCGCCGCGCTTTACCCGGCTTACGGATTGGAGAATCATAAAGGCTACGGAACCCCGGAACACGCGCGTGCCCTTACCCTTCACGGACCTTGCCCAATACATCGGCGAACATTTGCGCCGATACGAAACCTCTCCGGCGCCCCGGTTGGCGGGGACGCAGGAGACGGGGAATTATGGTGAGCGCGTCGCGGGCGCGTTCCTGCGCCGTCACGGTTACCGGGTGCTGACGCGCAATTTCAAAACGACGGGTGGTGAAATCGACCTCGTTTGCCGTCATGGCGATCTCCTTGTCTTTGTCGAAGTCAAAACCCGCGCGGAGGTCGACCTTGTCCGGCCTGCCGAGGCGATTGATGCCGGGAAAGAAGAAGCGCTTCGTCATGCCGCCCGGCGCTACCTCGATCTGCTGGAAAACCAGGAGGTAAGCTACCGCTTCGATGCGGTGGAGGTCCGGCTCAAAACGGGGGATATTCCCCAGTGCACGCTGGTGGAGAATTACTTCGTTTAGCGTCATGCGGTTAAGTTTGACGTTGGCGGGCTAAGGCGGAAAACTACGCGCTTATTTATGCCGAGCGCGAAACCGATTGTCATCATGGGTGCCGGACCCGCCGGGCTGACGGCAGCCTGGGAACTGGTGCGTGCCGGTCGCCGTGATGTGGTGGTCTGGGAGGCCGACCCTTCCCATGTCGGGGGGATTTCCCGAACCGTGCAGGCGGAGGGTTTCCGCATCGACATCGGCGGTCATCTTTTCTCCAGCAAGGCGCAGGAAGTCAACGAAATCTGGCGCCAGATCATGCCGGATGATTTCGCCAAGTGCTCCAAACTTTCGCGCATTTCCTACCGCGGGAAGTTCTTCAATAATCCGGTCGAAGCAACCAACGCTTTTCGCCAGTTGGGTCTGGTTGAGAGCGCCAAAATTCTCTGGAGTTATTTCCAGTCGAGCCGTCACCCGATCCAACCCGAGGTGACCTATGCCGATTGGGTGGTCAATCATTTTGGCCCGCGGCTCTACGAGACCTTCTTCAAGCCTTACACGGAAAAAGTCTGGGGCGTTTCCTGCGAGGCGCTCAGCGCCGACTGGGGCGCGCGCTATTTCAAGGATATCTCGCTGCGCGAAGTGATCCATGCCGCCGTCTACGGGAAGAAAGCGACGGCGGAGCAAACCGCGGTGACAAAGTTCTTTTATCCCCGCTACGGGCCCGGCCAGATGTGGGAGACGGCGGCAAATAAAATTCTGGATAAAGGCGCGGCGATCTTTCTCGACCGCAAGGTGCAGACCATTCACTGGGATGAGACCGGCGTCACGCATATCACCGGCACGAATCGCGCGGGCGATTTTTTTCAGCAGGAGGGATCGCATTTCATCTCCTCCATCCCGCTCCGGGAATTGATGCTCTCGTTTGATCCGCCACCTCCGAAGGAAGTTACGGCGGCGGCCAGGGCATTGCGCTATCGCGATTTCATCACCGTCTGCCTGATCGTCGGGCGCCAGGACATTTTCCCCGATTCATGGCTCTATATCCAGGATCCTTCGGTCAAGGTCGGTCGTGTCCTGAATTACAAGAACTTGAGCGCCGGGATGGTGCCCGAGCCGAAGTTCACCTCGCTGGGCATGGAGTACTTTTGTTTCGAAGGCGACAATCTCTGGACGACCACCGATTACGACATGGCGCAGCTTGCCATTCGCGAAGCGGTGCAGATTGGCCTGGTCAGGGCCTCCGAGGTGAAGGACGCCTTTGTCGTGCGGATGCCGAAGGCGTTTCCCATTTACGATCTGCAATACCAGGAGCACCTCAACACCATCAAGGGCTGGGTCGGGCTTTTTTACAACCTGCAGCCTGTGGGTCGCAACGGCCTCCACAATTATAATAGGCAGGACCATTCCATGATGACCGCCATGCTGGCGGTGCGGAATATCCAGGGTGCTAGCTATGATTGCTGGAAGGTGAACGCCGATGCGGAGTACCAGGAGGGCGTCAAAAATTGAGCGCCTGCTTCATCCATGCCTGAGCCTCGCCCTCATTCCGACCGGCTGAATGCGACTCCTGCCGCAAAAAATCGTCCGCCCAAGGCCAAGCCGCCCAAGCGTCCGAGCGGGCGCAAGCCTCGCAGGCTCAAGGGTGATTCCGCTTGGTTGATGTGGATCGCCGGTGGACTCGTCGTCCTTTTGATCGCGCTGATGGCGCTCGATTGGGAAGCGCCTGCGGTCAGGGGATGGTTCGTCAAGAAAGAGGTCCCGCCGGAAAAGCCGGTATCCGTGCCGATGAAACCGCCCGTTGCTTCTCAGCCGACCGCAGAGGAGATACGCCTTAAAAAGCAGAAAGAAAAAGCTACGGAAGAAGCGCGCCTCCTGGCCATGCATCCCACTCCGCCACCACCAGCCGCGCTCAAGCCGCCTGCACCCGAAAAAGAAACGGAGCCCCCCGTCGTGCAGCCTGTCCCGCTGGGGAACATCCCAGGAGCGCCCGCGCGGGCGTTGCCTGTCGACATGAGCAAACTCGACACCGAGCGCATCGCGGCGTATCAGGTCGCACTCGAGCGCATTCACTTCTCCTGCGGCTTTATCGACGGCGACCAGGGCATGCGCACGCAGCGGATGTTGCGCGCCTATCAGGCCAGCCATGACCTCCCTGTCACCGGCTTTTTGGATGAACCGACGCGCGATGCCATCGGCGAGCCGGGCGAACCCTTTCTCACTTACACCGTCACGGCGGACGACGTGGCCTCGATCATGCCCAAGCCGACCTCATGGATCGCCAAAAGCAAAGTCGCCCGCCTCGGCTATAACAACATCTGGGAAATGCTGGCCGAGAAATTCCACTGTACGCAAGGCTATCTGAAGGCGCTCAATCCCGGTGTCACGACTCCTGTCGCGGGAACGGAAATCATCGGCCCCAAGGTCTTTCCCGCCGCGCGTATTCCCCAGGCCGCGTCGCTGCGGATTCTTCTTTCGGAAACGAGTATCGAGGCACTCGACGCCAACGGCAGGATCATCGCCTTTTTTCCCTGCTCCATCGCGAAGGACAAGAACAAGCGTCCGCATGGATTGCTCACGGTGAAGGTGGTCGACCCGAACCCCGACTACACGTTCGACCCGGCGCTCTTCGCCGATGCCGCGAAGGCCGAGGGGATCACGCACAAGATGGTGCTTCCGCCCGGCCCGCGCAATCCGGTCGGCACGACTTGGGTCGGCCTCAGCCTGCCTGGCTACGGCATCCACGGCACGCCCGACCCTGAGGCCATCTCCCGCACGCAATCGCACGGTTGCTTTCGCCTCGCCAACTGGAATGCCGAGAAGGTGTTGAAGATGGTCAAGGTCGGCACACCGGTCGATGTCGAGCCGTAGTTAGTTGCAGACGGGCCTGTTTACGAGCAGGTTGAAGCCCTCCCCATGAGCACCAACCCGCCTGAAAAATCTCCCGAGAAAGTCGCCGCGACGCCAAGGCACTGGCTCTGGACGCTCGCCTCGGTGTTGGCGTTTGTCGCCATCCTGCTCGTCGCCCTCGTCTATTTCTTTGGCTATGACGGATTCAAGGCATGGATCGAAAGCCCGCTGGGCCAGCGAACCGCCTCCACGGGCCTGGGGAAGGCGATCAAGGTCGATGGCCAATTCGCGCCGTTGAAGCTTGATGGCTGGACCATCGACACCGATTCGTTTACCAGCAAAGGCTGGCCGGGCGAGGCCATCGGTGGCCTGAATGCTTATGGCGTCCAGGCCGAGCTCGACCCCGAGGCGATCTGGCGCGGCGTCTATCGGATCAAGGGCATCCAAATCGACCACGCCCAGGTGACCCTGCTCCAGCCCAACGATGCGTTGAAGCGCCCAGTTCCTGCCAAAAAGCCAAAACCTTGGTACGCCCATTTTCTTCCCAGCGTCATCGAATGTGGGCCGATTGTCACACCACATGCCGACCTCGATTTTCAATTCCAAAATCAGATGGCGCATATCCGCGATGCGCACGTGGAGGCAGACCTGATCGGCAAGGATTTCAAATACACCGCGACATCGGGAACGATGGAGTTTCCCTACCTGCCGTTGTTGCAAATCAAACGCATGGAGATGTTCGTGACCCGTCCGCTCGTCACCATTATGACGGCCCAATTGGTGGGAGTCGCGCCGAACGACACCGCGCAACTCACGCTCAGCGGCAGCATCGGAATGCGGGAAAACAAAAGCATCGAGGCCCTGGTGCAGATCAAGGACATGCCCATCGAGCAGATACTGCCCGCCGAGCTTTCCACGCTGATTCACGGGCGCGCGACCGGCCAACTGGCCTGGAAACGCGATGAGCATGGACAGGACGTCTTCAGCGAGGGTGAAATGAGCCTCGCGGGAGCCACCATCGATGATCTCTCCGTCTTCAAGCAGTTGGCGCTGCTGCACGGCAATCCCGACCTGCAAAATTTCACGTTCGATACCCTGAGCGTCAAATTTCATCTCCAGAATGGCATCTTCACCGCCAAACTGGCGGCCAGCTCCCTGGGAAAATTCTTGCTCACGGGCACGGTGACTTACGAATTAAAGACCAAGATCGCGGTTCTGGAACTTGCCTTCACGGATCTTCCGCTGAAAATATGGCTTCCCACCGAATTCAAGCCACGTGACTCGGGCGTCGGCACGGCCACCCTGCAATGGAGGGGACGCCTCGATACGATCAAGGATTCGTCCGGGTCGGTCTCGCTCAATCTCGATGGCGCGCATATTATCGACCCGGTGCTTTTGCGAAAATTTCTTGCCACCAAGGGACTGCGGGCGCCGGACGAAATCTACTTCAAGACGGCGCAACTCGACTTTACCTACCAGGACCAGACCTTCCAACTCACCCGCGCGCAAATCGATGCGCCCGGTGTCCTTAGCCTCCACGCGAGCGGCAAGATCACGACGCCCTACGATGCCCTCGACGCCGACATGACCTGGCAGGGGCTTGTTCTGCAAAAATGGCTCCCACCCGAATTGGCGCGGCAGGTGACCGGTGACCTCAACGGCCATGCCAAATTTTTTGTGAAGCAATGGAAGTACAAGGACGGCTCTTATGCGGGCAATGTCGAACTGGTTCGCGGGCAACTTCTCTACACCTCGGTGCAGTCGATCTTTGCCCGCTTCGTCAACGATCCCCGCCTGCTCCAAATTCCGCTGACGCGCGCCGTCTTTTCCTGGAACTGGGATAATGGCGGAATTGTCCTCAGCGGCATCGATCTGCGCGG
>Ga0302319_10011495_pt1 | contig 16792 bp, 11 predicted proteins | sample Bog_T0_2_FD_203319 | JGI IMG/M metagenome (GOLD analysis project Ga0302319, IMG submission 203319) | Peat permafrost microbial communities from Stordalen Mire near Abisko, Sweden - Bog_T0_2 | ecosystem: Environmental > Terrestrial > Soil > Wetlands > Peat | place: Sweden: Abisko, Stordalen Mire...
GCGGCGATGTGCTCTCTGATCTGGGCAACGGCTTCGGAGTGGCTGGCCCACAGCGCGGACCCGCGAGAATACGACACCATGTCCGAGGCGTCTTCCGTTAACTGAGACGCAAGAGTCCGAATGTCCGCCATCAGGCGCGACACGTCTTCCCTTTCGAGGACAGCCTGTTGGGCTGCAATTACCATGAATTCCAGGTTATCGAACCGCGATTAACGGACGCCACCAGGAAAAGTGCCAGGGGTGTATTAGACCAACCCCTGTTCTATGGCGTGTTTCGTCAGTTCCGCGGTCGTGCGCAGCCCGAGCTTCCGCTTGAGATGATCGCGGTGGTAGGCCACTGTTTTTACAGAAATGCCCAGCACATTCGCCATTTCCTTAGCCGCTTTCCCCTCGGCAACCAACTGCAGAACCTCCCTTTCTCGCGCGCTTAGGCGAAGGGTAGCCGCAGCAGTACGCGGATCGGCAAAGCGCTCCAGATGCTCGGTGGAAAGGCTGGGAGTGACATAAATCCGCCCCTGCATCACGCTTTGAATGGCATCCAGCAACTCTTCTCTGGCGGCGGATTTCAGCACATATCCGGTGGCGCCCGCATTGAGCGCGGCCTCCAGATACGCCGGGTTCACATGCATGGTGACAAACAGCAACTTGACGCCGGGCAGGCTTTTTCGGATCTGAATCGCGGCATCGATGCCATTGAGCAGCGGCATGGTGATGTCGAGAATGATCAGATCCGGCTTCAGCCGCAGAGCCGCATCCACAGCCGCTCTGCCATCCGTTGCCGTTCCGATGTTGTCCAGATGCGGTTCGAGGAAAGTCCTTAGTCCTTCGAGAGTGAGGGGATGATCGTCTGCCAGCAATACCCGTGTACGTTTCATTTGGCTCGCCGCAAGGGAATACTGAGAGCAATCCTGGTACCGCGCCCCGGCGCGGATTTAATGGTGAGATTGCCATCGACCAGACGCGCCCGTTCTTCCATCCCTACCAGACCCAGGCCGCCGCCGCCCTTTACGGCAGCCATATCGAAGCCTTCGCCATCGTCTTTGATTGTGAGCGCCACTGCGCCTTTTTGCGCAGTCAGTGACACAGTGGCTCGCTTCGCCCGCGCGTGTTTGGCGAGATTCTGAAGGCTCTCCTTAGCGACCCGATACAGGCATGAGGCCACTTCGCGGGGCAGCGGCGCGGTCAGCGGCCCACCCCTGAATTGCACCGCAACGCCTTCCGAGTGGTCCGAAACCTCTTTGCACAGAGCGCGGAGGGACGCCACTACTCCCAGATCGTCCAGCACAGACGGATGCAACTCATAGGCGATGTGCCGCGTCTCCTCCGAAACCTTGACCACTCTGGCCTGTAGGGCTTTGAGACGCTGCCGCCTTTCCTTTGGCGGCGGCGTAGCCTCAGCCGCGAAGGCGCCGATATCCATCGCCAGAGACGCCAGTTGCTGGCAGATCTGATCGTGCAGCTCGCGGGAAACCCGGCGCCGCTCGTCCTCCTGAGCGGTAAACAGGCTGGCGGCCAGCGCCTGAACCTCCTGCGCATGGGTCTGGGCAGCCTTTTCCAGCAGCCTGCGCTGCGTTATATCGGTGACGAACGCCACCGCCAGCTTGCCTGCGGACGAGTCGATCGCGCTGAGGCCGATTTCTACCGGAAACTGCGTCCCGTTCTTTCGCCGACCCTCCAGCTCAAGCCCGATGCCCATCGGACGGCTCTGCATACTGGCGAAGTAGGCCTTGTGGAACCCGGTGTGCCGTCCGCGCCGATCCGCGGGGACCAGAAGGTCGATATGCCTTCCGACCAGTTCGGCGCGGCTATAGCCGAACATCTCTTCAGTGCATCCGTTTACCAGCACGATGGTTCCGGATTCATTCACCGCGATCACCGACTGAGTGGACGAATCAAGCAGCGCCCGCGTGGTGTACTCGCTCCTCTTCAGTTCGTCCTGGGTCCGCATATTCAGGGTGATATCGACGTGGGTGACGACGGCGCCCGCTTCGGAACCCCTCAGCGGAGCCACGTGCATGGCAAACCAGCGCTGCTCGGTGGGCGAGTGGCAGGGATATTCCAGCTGGAAGCTGTCTTGCCGCCCCTCGATCACGTCCCGGATTCCGTCGCGGGCAAGCTGCGCATCGAGAACGCCCTCCTGCGCTGCGCGAGCGCAAACGTCCAGGTAGTTAGCGCCCGCACCGACTTTGCGCACATTAAAAAGCCCGTTGGCGCGCGCGAAGCGGTTCCACGCCTCATTCACGGCCAGAATCACCCCGTCCTTTCCCAATACCGCAACCTGCGAAGGCAGCGAGTTGAGAATCGATTCGCTTAATTGCTCGGCCTGGACGGCCATCGCATCGACATCGAACAGCACCACCAGCACTCCCGAGATCTCGCTACCCGATTTGTAAGGCCGGACGCGAAGCGAATAGCGGCGCCCGTCGCGGCTGCTGACCTCCTGCTCCACGGGGCGCCCCTGCTCGGTGACGTTCGCAAGCAGGGCCTTCCAGTCCAGCGGATCGAGGTTCGACGCGATATTGCTGAAGGGCCGCCCGACATCGGCAGGCAGCAGGTTCAGCAGCGATCCGGCGAGCGGAGTAAATCGCCGCACGCGCAGCCCGGCGTCGAGGACCAGCACCGCCAGATCGATGCCGACGAGAAGGTTGTTCAGATCGGCCGTGAGCACGCTCAGCTCGGTGTTGCGGTGATGCAGTTCATCGTTCAGGGTGCTGAGTTCTTCGTTGGAAGACTGGAGTTCTTCCTTGGCCGTCTCCAGTTCCTCATTGGTGCTTTGCAGCTCCTCATTGCTCGAAAGGATTTCCTCGCTGGCCGCTCGCATCTCCTCCTGAGCGGTCTCGTGCTCGGAAATCAGAGTCCGTGAACGTTCCCGCAAGGCGGCCAGCTCGCGTTCCAGCCTTTCGACCCTTCTATCGGCGGGCTTTCCGCCCGCGGCAACCTCAGGAGCGGCTTCCGATTTTTGAAAAACCACCAGCAAGTCCCGTTTGACTCCCTTGCTTTTGGCCAGGGGACGCACCGAAAGACCCACCATTACGGGCCGCCCCGCCTGTTCCATCCGCACTCCGGATTTATGCGCGACGCCGCTGCTCTTCTTTGCGTCGTAAATGGCCGCGCGCAGATCCACCACGAGTTCCGGCCTGACCATCTTCAGCAGATGAAAGCTCGGCTGGCCCGTGGCCGGGGCCATATACGGGCCGGTGTCGCCCTGGAAATGCACGATGCGGAGATCGGGGTCCACGACGATTGCCGGGGGCGCGAAGTGCTCGAGCAGAGCCGCTTCCGTTTCCTTACGGTAGTCCCGGGTGGCGGTTGGGGGCGCGGCGATCAGCGCCCCTGCCACCAGTTCTTTGGCCGGAGCTGTCTCGGCATGAACTTCGCGAAAAGGGCCAGAACCCTGTTGCCGGACGAAAATGCGGTGCTTCGCATCGTCCGCCCCGAACACATCGGACTGCTCGCCGATCGATTCCGAATTCCCCAGAAAGAGGAATCCGCCTGGGTTCAGCGCGTACTGGAAGAGGGAAAGAACTCTGCGCTGCAGGGCCGGACCCATATAGATGAGCGCGTTGCGGCAACTCACCAGATCGAGCCTGGAGAAGGGCGGATCGCGAGCGAGATCCTGGCGCGCGAAAACGCACAGGTCGCGGACGAACTTCTGGATCTGATAGCCCTGGTCGGCCTTTACGAAGAACCGCTTCAGCCTTACGGGCGAGACCCCGAGGACGCCGGCCTGGCTGTAAACGCCGGAGCGAGCGTGTTCGACGGCGCTCTCCTGAATATCGGTCCCGAAGATCTGGATCTTCGTGCGTGCCGCCCGGTCGCCGAGTTCTTCGAGCAGCAGCATCGCGATGGAATAAACCTCCTCGCCGGTGGAACACCCCGCGACCCAGATGCGAATGGAATCCTCGGCTTTCTTTCGCGCGCACAGCTTCGCGAGTACGCGCCGGCGCAGCGCCTGGAAGCATTCGGGGTCGCGAAAGAAGCTGGTGACATGAATGAAAATGTCGTTGGCGAGGGCGCGCGCTTCTTCGGCATTTTGTTTGAGCGCCTGGGCGTATTTGTCGAGCGAGCCGATCTTCAGCAGCGCCATTCGGCGGGCGATTCTCCGCCGCACAGTGGCCTGTTTATAAAGCCTCAGGTCGATGCCGCAGAGCGAGCGCAGAAGCAGACAAACCTTATCCAGGTCGCTGCCTTCGGGAACCTCGCGTGCATCCCGAAGCCACGGATGTTGGCCGATGCGGGCCAGTTCGTCGGCGATCCTGCGGGGGGAGAGGACGAAATCGACAGCGCCGGCGGTGATGGCGTTCGTCGGCATGTCGCGCCACTCGGCGGTCTTCGGATCCTGGGCGAGCGTGACGCCTCCGGCGGCTTTGATAGCCTTCAGCCCGTAGGTGCCATCGGAGCCGGTGCCGGAAAGAACGACGCCGATGGAGGAGCCGCCCTGTTCCTCCGCGAGCGCGATAGAGAAATCGTCGATGGGGCGCGGCAGCCCGTGGTTACCCGAGCGAGGCGTCAGCCGCAGGGCGCCATTGCGGATGGTCATTTTTTTGTTGGGCGGGATGACGTAGACGTGGTTGGGTTCGACGACGAGGCCGTCGGAAACTTCCACGACTTTCATGGTGGTGACGCGGGCGAGAAGGCTGGTGAGAGCGCTTTCATGGCCGGGTTCGAGATGCTGGATGAGGACGAAGGCCATGCCGGATTTTGGGGGCAGGGATTTGAGCAGGGTCGAAAAGGCGGCGAGGCCTCCGGCGGACGCTCCGATGGCAACCACGGGGAATGGGAGCGTGGGCGTGAGATTAGAGTGGGGCTCTTTGCTGGTCGCCATGAGGTGCGTTGAGGTTAAGTGTTGCACGATATCATGCTTATGGTTTACAAATCGAAGCCAAATCTGGCAGGGATGGACGCGGATAAAAACGGATAAGGCGTTTTTACAATTCGAACCCAGTTTCCGTGGGCCCAGCGCCGCTTTTACAATTCGAAGCCAATCGCGGATCGGCTTTACAGTTCGGACCCAATGACCAAAAAGGCGTTCGTCGAACTGATCGCCAGACCCGACAGAGGCGCGGCACACTGCATCTTCGAGCGCAGCTACGCCGAAGAACTCGGGCTGGATGTCGAATCCGGACGGCTCCAGCGTTTTCGGACGATGGCTGGCTCGACCGCGTTCGTATCGGAATCGTCGACTACGATGGCGTGCTGTGTCTGAGCGCCTATGATTCGTAAATGCGGCCTCCAGCCCGTGGCGAGGGCCGATAAAGCTGGAATTAGGTAACTGGAAGGTGCGGAAGTCGGGCGTGGGCCGGCGGATTTTGAATTATGTGCTGCTGGCTTTAGTTCCGTTAGTGGTGTTTGGGTTGTTGCTTTGGGTGGCTGAGAAGGCTTAGCATTTGCGGCATGGCGAGCGATCATGCGCGCGTGGAAGGCCGCAGTCTGGCAATGCATCGGGCGATTCGCGGAGAAGCTTCGTTCGCACCCGGAATTACTTGCCGTTGCACACGACAATTTAACTCGCTGGTCCCGGCAAAACGGGCATTCACAGCCTTATTTCGACGAATGGGAGCGTATTCTCGAATCGGCGGCGGCGATAGCCAATGACCCCGATATCGTGGTGATCGGCAGTCAGGCTGTGCTGGGACAGTTTCCCGCCGCTCCGCCTGAATTGCTGGTATCAATGGAAGCGGACGTCTACCCACGGCAGCCAACCGAGTTGTCGGAACTGATCGATGGCTCGATCGGGGAAGGTTCTCCGTTTCAGAACACGTTCGGGTATTTCGCGCATGGGATCGGACCTGAGACCGCAGTACTGCCTTCGGGCTGGGACGAGCGGCTGGTGAAAGTAGAGAACCCGAATACCTTCGGCGCCCGAGGCTGGTGTCTTGAGGTGCACGAGTTGGCCATTGCCAGGCATGTTGCGGGGAGGGAGAAGGATATCGGCGCGGAACTTCGCCGGATCGTCCAAATCCGCATCGAACGTCAGTTCGCCAAATCCGGGTAAGGCCGCCTCTATGCTACACTGGTGGATTCCAAACCATAGCCATGTTGCTGAGTATCAAGGAGATGGAGGTCCGCAAGCTGGCCTTTGCGGAGACATGGCAGCCCGGGGATATCGATTTTTCCGATTCCGATACGCGCCAGGTTGGTCCTCTGAAGGCTCAGGGCGTGGCGGAACTGCTTCCGGACACGGGCGAAGAGGTGCGCGTGAAGGGGCGCGTCGAGGCCACTCTCGAGACGGAGTGCGACCGGTGCCTCGGGAAGGCTGAGTTTTCGATCGATGCCCCGTTCGATCTGTTTTACAAGCCTGTCGAGACGCTGGCGGAGGCCGAGGACGAGGTCGCGATCGACGAGGGCGAAGCTGAAATGGGATTCTACCAATTGCCAGGACTGGTGCTGGAAGATATCCTGAGAGAGCAGGTTCTGCTGCAGCTTCCGATGCAGCGAGTTTGCGGGGAGTCCTGTAAAGGGATTTGCCCGTTGTGTGGCGCGAATCGCAATGAGACGGAATGCCATTGCGAAGCTCATCCCGGCGACGACCGCTGGATCGCGCTCAAAAACATTGATTTAAAAGGAAACTGAAAGTAAAGCAATGCCGAATCCGAAACGACGACACTCCAATGCGCGCACCCAGACTCGCCGCGCCCACGATGCGCTGCGCAAGCCCGCCGCCGCCGAATGCCCCAACTGCCATGAGCCGAAGCTGCCTCATCGCGTGTGCCCGAACTGCGGCCAGTACAAAGGCCGCGAGGTTATCGAGACGGCGGCTCAGTAGTCACGCCTGAGCCCATGGTCACCATTGCAATAGACGCGATGGGGGGCGATAAAGCCCCAGGCCCGGAAGTCGAGGGCGCAATTCGCGCGGCCCGTGAACTGGGCCACAGGATTCTTCTGGTCGGTGACCGCCATCAAATTAAACACGCGCTCGATAGACATCCGGGCGCGAAACATCTGCCCATCGAGATCGTTCACGCTGAAGAGCGAATCACGATGGAGGATCATGCCGCAAAGGCTGCTCGCACCAAGAAGGGCAGCTCGATGCATTTGTGCGCCCGCATGGCTGCCGACGGAAAGGTCGACGGATTCCTCTCGGCCGGCAATACCGGTGCCTGCATGGCCATTGCGAAAATGGTGCTGGGCAAGGTTCCGGGCGTCGACCGGCCCGCGCTTTCGGGCGTTTTTCCTACATTCAAAGGAACTCCCGTTGTAGTGGTCGACGTCGGGGCGAACGTGGATTGCGAGCCGGAAATGCTGGCGCAGTTCGGCGTTATGGGTGAGATCTATTCGCGCCTGGTGCTGAAGATCGAACAGCCTCGGGTCGGTCTTCTTTCGATCGGCGAAGAGGAGCACAAGGGCAATACGCTGACTCGTGAAGCTACGCCGCTGCTCAAGGATATGGGCCTGAATTTTATTGGTAATGTGGAAGGCAGAGATATCTTTTCCGGCCACACCGATGTGATTGTTTGCGACGGGTTTGTGGGCAATGTGGCGCTGAAGGTAAGCGAGGGCCTGGTGGAAATGATTACCAAAATGCTCAAGGAATCGCTGGCAGCGACTGTGACGCGGCAGATTGGCGCTTTTCTCTCACGGTCGGCGTTCGCGGATTTTAAGAAGCGCGTGGATTATTCCGAGATCGGCGGTGCGCCCCTGCTGGGCGTCAAGGGCGTTTGCATCATCTGCCACGGGCGGTCGAATGCGAATGCGATCAAGAATGCGGTGCGAATTGCAGCTGACTTTGCATCCAGCAACATGAATCTGCGCATCGAAGAAGAGCTTCGCGAATTCGCGAAGGCCTGACCATGCGTTGTTTCCTTTTTATTCTTGCCGCGCTGCCCGCTTTCGCCCAGGGTATCGAATCGTTCAATCACGTTCAGTGGACCGGCGAAGCCGCGGGACCAGGCCTGGTAAAACTCCACGCGCAGATCGATTCCGGCTGGCATATGTATTCCCTCACCACCCCGCCGGGACCCATTCCGACGACCATCAAGGTGGTGGAAAGCCCCGCGGTGAAGAGCTTCACGGTGTACCAGCCGCCTCCGATTCGGAAGTTCGATGAGAATTTCAATGCCGATACCGAGACGTATGAGGGGTCGCAGACGTTCTATGTGCGGGTGGATCTGAGTCGGAACGCGACAGTGATTTTCGAGCCGCATTATCAGACCTGCAGCGGATCTTCCTGTATACCTCCGCGGACCAGGCGCGTGCCCGTAGCAGTTACGGCAGGCAAGGCGGCGGCAGTTCCGGCGGGTTTTATCGAAGTCAAACCGGGCGCGGGTTCGGCTCCGCAGCAGAGCACGGATCTGATTCCCTTCCTTGCCCTGGCCTTCGGCGTCGGGCTCGCGGCCATCTTTACGCCGTGCGTTTTCCCGATGATCCCGATCACGATGTCATATTTTGTGGGCCAGCGCGGCGGGCTTTCGCAGGCCGTCACTTTCTGCCTGGGAATCATCGTATTGTTTACGGGTCTGGGACTGGTGGCAACGCTGGTACTCGGTCCTGCAGGAGTGGTTCAACTCGGCGGTAATCCCTGGGTCAACGGTTTTATCGCGCTGGTGTTCTTCGCTTTCGGACTGAGCTTGCTGGGCGCTTTTGAAATCACGATTCCTTCGAGCGTGCTGACGAAGCTGAACGACGCTTCAGGTCAGGGCGGATTCGCGGGCGCGCTCCTGATGGGTCTGACTTTCGCTCTGGCGTCGTTCGCCTGTGTCGGGCCGTTTATGGGTACCTTGCTGGCGGCTTCTGTGACCGGCGGCAAACTCCGGCCATTGCTGGGTATGGCTTCGTTCTCAAGCGGTCTGTCGCTGCCGTTTTTTCTGCTGGCGCTGTTCCCCAAATGGCTGCAGAAGCTGCCCAGATCGGGTGAGTGGCTGGCCCGCGTGAAGGTGGTGATGGGTTTCCTGGTGCTGGCTTTCATGCTCAAGTACCTTTACAGCCTGGATGCCGTGCTTCAGTTAAATTTCCTGACCCGCGAGCGGTTCATTGCGGTTGCATTTGTCCTGGTGAGCATGGCGGGCCTCTATTTGCTGGGCTTTGTTCGTCTGCCGGGAGTTTCCCGCGATGCCGAGCTTGGTGTTTCCCGGTTGCTCATCGGAATGCTGTTCGTTGCCACAGCCTTTAGCCTCGTGCCTGGCATGTTCGGCGCGCGCCTGGGGGATATCGAGGCGTTCATCCCTCAGCCGGCAAGCGGTTCCATCTCGAGCGGCGCCGACGGCCAACAGGAGCAAGCGTGGCTGAAGAACGATCTGCCCGGCGCGTTGGTTAAGGCTAAGGCCGAGAACAAGCTGGTGCTGGCCGATTTCACCGGGTACGCCTGCACTAACTGCAAATGGATGAAGGCCAATATGTTCACTCGGCCTGAGATTGCCGCGGTAGCGAAGAACCTGGAACTGGTTGAACTCTATACCGATGGCAGCGACGCCGCTTCCCAGGCGAATCAAAAGCTCGAAGAAGAGAAGTTTCAGACAGTGGCAATTCCGTTCTATGTCCTATACGATGCCAGTGGCAATGTGGTCTCTACTTTCGCGGACAAGACCAGCGATTCGGCTCAGTATCTGGCGTTCCTGAATAGTCAGCCAACGGTAGCTGCCGCGCCTTCCGGCCCGGCTTTGGATGGCGCGCCGTTTAGAACGATAGACGGCACGCCGCTTTCCACCGCCGACTGGAAAGGCAAGGTTGTGGTGCTGAATTACTGGGCCACCTGGTGCATTCCCTGCCGCAAAGAGATCCCCGAGTTCAATCGCATCCAGGAAGATCTGGGATCGAAAGGTGTGCAGGTGGTCGGCATTTCGATGGATGAAGACGGCGCGGATTCAGTAAAACCGTTTCTGAAACAGACTCCGGTGAAATATCTGATTGGGTTGGGTACCGGGACAATTGGCGAGTTGCCAATCACCGTCGTGATTGGCCGCGATGGGGTTGTGGTGAAGCGGTTTGAGGGGCTGATCACGAAGCCAGAAGAAGTCCGCGAAGCCATCACGAAAGCCCAGGCCGCGGGGTAGAATCCAACTTATGGCCGCTTCTCCACTGCCGACGAGGCTGACTCCCGAAGAGTACCTGGCTATCGAGCGCGAAGCCGAATTCAAGAGCGAGTATTACGACGGGCAGATGTTCGCGATGTCAGGCGGGAGCCTGCAGCATTCCGTTTTGCCCGCTCGACTAACGATTGCTCTTGGTATTGCGTTGCGCGGCCGCGGATGCGAGATTACAAATTCGGAACTGCGCGTTCGTGTAACTCCCGGTGGTCCTTTTTTTTATCCGGACATTTCGATTTACTGTGGCGAGCCCCAGCTGGCCGACGATTACCGTGATGTTCTTTTGAATCCTCTGGTGGTAATTGAGGTCCTCTCGAAATCCACAGAGGCGCACGACCGCGGATTTAAATTCGATGCCTACCGGAAAATCGAATCGCTTCAGGAGTACGTTCTGGTTTCGCAAAAAGAACCGCACATCGAGGTGTATCTGAGACAACCTCAGGGGAAATGGCTGCTCTCCCACTACGTCGGGATGGATGCGGTTTGCGTCTTCAGCAGCCTCGATTGCTATGTTAGCCTTTCCGATATTTACGAAGGCATCGCGCTGGGCGATTAAATGCCGACGCTAACCCCCGAGGAGTACCTCGCGATCGAGCGTTCTGCCGAATTCAAAAGCGAATACTATGAGGGCCGGATGTTCGCCATGTCGGGCGGAAGTCTGCCACATTCGGTCATAGCGCCGAAACCGACTGCGGTGCTGATCAACGCGCTCCGGGCTGCGGCTGCCGGGGTGCTTCTTCGGACTTGAGAGTCAGCCTGGCCAGCGACCATAATTATTGGCTGCTGTCCTCTTATCCCCGTAGAAGCCGAATGCAGACTTTCCAGTCTCGATTGCTCGGGTCGTCTCGCAGATTTAAAACCTTAACCGCAGTTCCACCCATGCTCTGCGCGGCGCGCCCGGCGCGAAGAACGTCGCGCTCTGCACCGGGTAATTCCCCGCTTCCGGACCGCTGGTGTACTCCGCGAAGGGCCGCGTAACCACACCGCCCTGGGCGTTCAATCCGGTGTTCGCCAGCTGCGCGACGGTGTAGTAGTGTTTGTTGAACAGATTGTCGACCTGAACGGCGAGCCGTAACCGCCTGGTCAGATCATAGTGAGCGAGGAAATCGGTGATGGCATAACCGGGCGAGACGCCCGGACCGAGATAATAGACGCCGTCCGCCTTATAGGCATTGTTCTCGTTGCCTCGCGCATAGGAGCTGGATACAGCTCTTTCGCTAACATCGAAAACAAGCTTCTTAGTCGCCTCGAAATCCAGGTAGGCCTTACCCGTCTGCTTAGGGATCAGCGGAATGCGGTTTCCGGGATGAACGTAGATATTTCCGTCAAGGCCGGGATAACCGGCCAGGGCGCTGTCGCTGGTGTTGTTGGCCGAGCCATCCAGAATCTCATTGCTCTGGTAGGTGGCACTGAGAAACGTGTAATCGAGCCCCCAGGTAACGCGTCCGATGCGCCCGTCAAGATCGGCATCGAAACCCTCGCGGCGCGTTTTCGCGAAATTCTGAAAGTAGCCGGTCCCTAGCTCTACCGACGATACGAAGAGGATATCGTTGTGGTTCTCCGATCGGAACGCGCCGGCATTCCAGCTCAGACTGTGCAGAAAAGAAATCTCCGGCTTACCGCGCACGCCCGCCTCCCAGGTGTCGGTAACCACCTGCTGAAGAGGCGGATCGCTGGAAAGAGCATTGGGCAGACTGCAGGGATTGGCCGGGTCGGCGCAGCCGAGCTCAATGGAAGTTGGCGCCCTGCTGCCCTGCGAGTATCGGGCGTAGACATTCACCGAAGAGACCGGACTCCAGGTGATCCCCGCGGAGGGATTGAATCTCTGATACACATAGTCGCCTGTAAGCGAGCCAGGGCCCGCAACCGGATTAATGCGGTCGGTGTTGTCGATACGGTAGCGGTTGTAACGGCCGGAAACCGTTACATTCACGGTTTTGACCAGGGTCAGGGTATCGGTAAAGAAGAGACTTCCGTTGGGAGTCGCACCATGAAGGCTGACCCGCGAATCGACAGGGTTGCTGGTTGACCCGTCCTGCCACGCCGGGACGCTGGTTATGGTGTAGTTGGGATTCAGATACCCGTAACCGGTATTCTGCGTGTAGCCCACGCTGCCGCGGTCAAGCGAGCCTCCGGCGGCAAACTGATTCCGACCCACTTTGCCTGAGGTAATCCAGGTAAGCTGCCCGGAGATTCCGTAATCGTTCTCCACTTCTTTTGAATAGATGGTGACGGCATCGCACCTCTCGTCCGGGTTGTTATGCAGAAGAGCATTGGCGATACAGCGCCACTTAGGAAACGGTGTGTTGGCCGCGGTAGCGCCGCTGGCGGGAAATCCGGTATAGCCAGCGGCGGTAAGCGCCGCCTGTTCCGACGTGCTGGGCTGGTAGATTTGATTTCCCAAAGCGTCGGTATTGAAATTCGGGTTGATCGCTTCAGTTCGGATATTGCGGAACCACGCGTTGCCGCTCAGTGCCAGCGAGTTGCTGAAGGTGCGGCGGCCCAGCAGATTGAAAGAAGGGGCGCGGTCGGCGGTGCTGTCGGGGATGGTGTAAACGCTCGAATAGTTGTTTTGCAGCAACTGGTAATCCTGCACCCCGTTGCCGGTCAATGTGTTGTAGGCGTAGGAGGCGGTAAGCCCGAGTTCGGTCTTATCCGTGCGCCATCCGAGGCGCGCAAATCCCTGGCGCACATCCGACGGCGAGTCGATGCGCCATCCGGATTCATGAAACCCATTGCCCGCCAGGAACCAATTGAACCCAGTAGCTTTGCCGCCGCCATATGAGGCCTCGACTGCCTTGCGTCCGCTCGCGCCGTAAGTCGCCGTGCCCTCGATGCCGGGACTGCTCACGCCGTCTTTGGTCTGCACTGAAATCGCGCCACCCAGTGTGTTCAGCCCGAACAAGGGATCGGAGCCGGGTACCAGGGTGATTTCGGAAATCGCGTTCTTTGGAATCAGATCCCAACTGACCACATCGCCGAACGGCTGATTCTGGCGCACTCCATCGAGGTAAACGGAAATGCCTTCGGGCGTTCCCAGCAGTGGCGACGCGGTGTAGCCCCGAAAATTCACGTCGGGCTGAAAGGGGTTTCCCTGCATTTCATTCAGAAAGACACCGTTCATCCGGCGGTTCATGAAATCGCCGAGGTCCAGCGCGCCGCTCGACTGCACATCGGCCGCGGTGGCTGTCTGAACGGGCGCGGCTATCTGGTCTTTGGTGAGATCGGTGCCGGCCAGAGGGGTGGCGGCAACAACGTCGACCGAGGTCGCCTGAGAGCGCAGTTGAAGAACGACGGTTCGCGAGATCGGCGTCGTGGATTCCACGTCAACCTGCAGAACCTGAGTTGCGAAGCCGGTGCTTCCGACGTTAATGCGGTAATGGCCGAAGGGGAGATTGCCAAAATCGTATGCGCCCCGAGCGTCGGTCTGAAAGGGCGAATCGCCAATTTTGCCGGAAGCCTGCAGCGCCGCGCCGGAAGGATCTTTGACTTCGAGGTGAATGGCTCCGGTTTGTGGCTGCGCCGCCAAAGCCGGACAAAGCAAAACCAAACCCAGAGGAACCCGCCACGCGGCCATAGATTATTAATTCCGTGAGGAGTCGAATTGTTCAGTCTATTTTTACGTGTTGCGGCGGCGCGCTCCTAAGGGCTAGAGTTTAATTGAATCCTCATGTTGGCGCGCTTTGCAGAATCGGTGGGTTTTTCGCGGGCCGAAAGCGCTCGCCGCGATTCGCGACTTGAAGAGGAAGTGATTGGGCTTTTCGATCAGTTCCGCGAGCCTTTGCTCCGCTACCTCTCGAGTTTCGGACTGGCGCTGGCGGATCGGGAGGACGCGATTCAGGAGACTTTCCTGGCGCTCTTTCAGCATCTGCAGCGCGGCAAATCGCGGGAGAACCTGCGCGCCTGGTTGTTCAGGGTCGCGCATAATATCGCTTTGAAGCGGCGCATGCAGAATCGGCGGGAATTCGATGCGGCCGGCAGCGAAGATGCAGCGATAGATCCGGCTCTCGGCCCGGAAGGGCAGGCTCTCGAAGGCGAGAAACGAGAACGGCTTTTGGCCGTGGTCGCTGCGCTGCCGGAGCCGGATCGAAGGTGCCTGTTCCTGCGCGCGGAGGGCTTACGCTACCGCGAGATCGCGTCAGTGCTCGAGATGTCGCTCGGCGCGGTTTCGGAATCCCTGTCTCGATCTTTAGCGCGGATGGCGCGGGCGGTGGAAAGATGCATCTGACCGACCGGCAATTGATGATCGCTATCGACGGTGAAGGGAACAGCTCGGATGTTCGCGAGCATCTCGATGCGTGCTGGAAATGCCGTGCGCGGAGGCAGGAACTGGAAGGCGCGATTGCGGATTTTGTAAGAGTTCACGCAGACGCCTTCGACGGCCGGATGCCTTCGGCCGATGGCCCGCGCGCTTTGCTGAGAGCACGGATGGCGGAGTTGAACCGGCCCCACTCGCGCTTGAGATTTGCTTTGCCGATCGCCGCCCTGGCACTGCTGTTGCTCGGTGTGGTTATGGCTCGGGAACTCATGACCGCACGAAGCGTCCATGCGGCCGTGGTCTCGGTCCCCGACGCGCGTCTGACGCCAGGCGCGGCGGTGCTCGAAAGCAGACTCGCCGTCTGCTCGCAGGAGAACCTCAAGAACAAAGCCGTAACCGCCGCGCTCCGCCGCAAGGTCTTCGAAGAATATGGCATTGCCGGAGCCGATCCACGCGCTTACGAGGTCGATTATCTGGTGACGCCTGCCCTGGGCGGGGCGGACGATATCCATAACCTCTGGCCGCACTCCTATTCATCGACAGTCTGGAACGCTCCCGTGAAAGATGCGCTTGAAGATCGGCTGCGCGAAATGGTTTGCGATGGCAGTCTCGATCTCGCCGAAGCTCAGCGAGAGATTGCGGGCAACTGGATCGCCGCTTATAAGAAGTACTTCAATACGGATGAGCCGCTTCCGGAGCATCGCAGGTAGCCCAATGAGGCTTCCGTTGCTTTTTCTGATCCCGTGGGCGGCTGTCGCGTGCGATTGTCAGACCTCCTACCGGCCCTGCCATGAGTTGGGAGTCAGCGATCTGGTATTCGTCGGGAGCGTGGAATCGATTACTCCGGCTTTTCTGAATCGCTGGAATTTGGGCAACGGTTCTTCGCTCAAGGCTCTGAACGATCTGTATACCGATGCTCATGACCATCCGTCTGACACCTCCTTAGCTCGTCTGAAGGAAGGCTACGCCCGCATGTTTCCCGACCTTAGTCCCGATGTCAGTCACGAACTGGAAGAGGCTAAGACCGTAGCCGCTGTAACGGGTGTCTTCTACACGACACTGAATCGCGGCATCCGCGTGCGGTTCAAAGTGAAAACTCTCTACAAGCACGAAGACGATGACGCCGACAAGCCGGAGGACGAAGAGTCCTTCGATGTTTGGACTCCGTTTAACGATTGCGGTCTGGATTTTCAGGCCGGCGAAACCTATCTTGTCTATGCCAATAACGATGAATCTTCAGGCCTGTTTTCCACAACTCGCTGTTCAAGAACCCGCAGACTGACCGATGCGGGCGAAGACATGGCGTTCCTGTTCTTTCACGATGAGCAGCCTGAAGAATCGGCCCGCGTGGAGGGCTTTGCGACCACCGACCATGCTTATCAGCTGGGGCTCAGTAAATTGCGCGATCCGGAATCGGTCCAGGCACCTTCAGCCGGTCTGGTGATTCAACTGGAATCGGATCGCTTAACACGATTCACGGAAACGGATTTGAAAGGGCGGTTCGTGTTCGACGGGCTTGCCGAGGGAGATTACAAACTCTCGGCGTATGCGGCCGGTTATCCGGTTAAGCCCCAACTGCTGGCCGGGCCGCGGCCGTTTCATCTTGAGGAACAGGGTTGCCAGCTGCAGTACCTGCTGGTTCCGAATTGAGCCGGGCAAGTATCGCCGCAGCCACTTCCTTACCCCGATCGCCGATCTCACCAACGGGTCCCACACAAGCCGGGCAACCGCCTTCGCACGCGCACCCTTTGAGGAGTTCCGATGTGAGCGTCAGCAGACGCTCGCTCATTCGATACAGCGGTGCGCTCATGCCTACGCCGCCTGAATAGCTGTCGAAGAGATAGAGATTCGGCTCCCATGCAGCCAGACTTCCGGCGATATCTTCCGTGAGGGCGACCCCAAGATCGCGTGGGTCGCACATGAGCAGCAGCGAAGCCACCGTGCGGAAAGCGTTGCCCAGCCCGCTGAGCCCGTTCTGACGTTCGGTCGGGGTGTATTCGGGGAATCCGGCCAGAAACGCGGCGCTGAAATGTAGCCAGAAGGAGGTTGTGTGCATCTCCTGTTCTGGCATAGACAACTGCCCTGCCCCGACGTTTTCTCCTGTATAAAACTTGATTTTCCTGAACCCGACAATTTGCCGGTTGACACGCACATCACCGTGAACCTTCTGCACATGCTCAGTAACGGAAGCGCTCTCAAACTCGCGCAGAGCCTTCACCTGGGTGTAGTCGATGGCATCGGTATAGTAATCGCAGTCGACGGCCTTCACGTAAGCCTTGCGTTCTTTATAATCGAAACGCTCTACGTGGAATTGCTTCGCTTCATGGAGATAGATCGCTTTCTCATGCAGCGTGGTTAATGCGGCGGTGAAAGACACTTCGCCGATGATCTTCGTCTCGCCGGTGGTATCTATCACCACGAAGTTATCGCTCGACACCGACCTTAGGCTTACCGTGTCTGCCGGATAAGTGTCTGAAGTCCAATGCCATGCGTTGCCGGATCGGTGAAGCAG
>Ga0302319_10011497_pt1 | contig 16790 bp, 13 predicted proteins | sample Bog_T0_2_FD_203319 | JGI IMG/M metagenome (GOLD analysis project Ga0302319, IMG submission 203319) | Peat permafrost microbial communities from Stordalen Mire near Abisko, Sweden - Bog_T0_2 | ecosystem: Environmental > Terrestrial > Soil > Wetlands > Peat | place: Sweden: Abisko, Stordalen Mire...
GCGCAGAACTGAGCTGCAGTGTGTTCGGCGCTCCCAGCATCCCACGCAAACAATATGACTGTCACCGAATCACTCACGGCATCGTTTCCGGCGAATAGCGTGAAAGATCAATGGCCACTGGGAGTAGCCTATGGATTTTGCGCTAGCCAGTCGACGTTGTGATCATGAAAACCATGAAAGCAGTCTGCATCTATTCGTACGGCGGTCCTGAGGTCCTCGTATATGAGGACGCCCCACAGCCGCACCCGAGTGAGGGAGAAGTACTGGTCCGTGTCCATGCTGCCGGAATCAACCCCGTGGATTGGAAAATTCGCGAGGGGCATCTGAAGGAAATGCTTCATCATACTTTTCCGCTCGTGTTGGGGTGGGACCTTTCCGGGGTCGTGGAGTCTGTGGGATCAGGTATAGCCCGTTTGAAAGTGGGAGACGAGGTGTTTAGCCGACCGGATATCTCCCGTGACGGTGCCTATGCCGAGTTCATCGTTGTTAAGGAATCCGATTTGGCTCTTAAGCCGAGATCCGTCGATCATATCCATGCTGCCGCAATGCCGTTGGCCGCCTTGACCAGTTGGCAGACTCTCTTTGACGTCGGCGGACTCTCGAGTGGCCAACGTGTGCTGATCCATGCTGCTGCGGGAGGCGTCGGACACGTCGCGGTGCAGCTAGCGAAGCGGAAGGGAGCGCACGTCATCGGAACCGCGGCAGCTCGGAACCACGAGTTTGTAGTCAAACTAGGGGCCGACCAGGTAATCGACTACGACACTGAACGCTTCGAGGAGGTCATTCAGCCGGTGGATGTGGTCCTCGACACGATGGGTGGCGATACTCAGGAACGCTCATGGAGGGTACTCAAGCGCGGAGGCATCCTCGTCTCGATCGCTAGTCCGCCTAAAGCCGCGACTGCGGCCGAGCACGGCGTGCGGCAGGCGTTTGTATTTACTCAGCCTAATGCCGCGCAGCTGGCGGAGATCGCCCGATTGGTAGATGCTGACAAACTCAAGGTGGTCGTGGAGACCGTCCTGCCACTATCTGACGCCACCCGCGGCCAAGAACTGAGTGAGCGCGGCCACGGTCGGGGGAAAATCGTGCTCCGCGTAATTTAACAGCAGCTTCGTACGCTATCTTTTCTGGGTCGGCATACTAACATGACAAACTTCACCTTCTATAGTAACCCAACGCTTACGCTCGTTTGTGTCTCGAACGATGCAACAATGCTGTTTACACTTGACGAGGCGGCCTCCCTTACAGGCGTGCACAAGGAAATGCTTCGTTATTACTGCGGGATGGGCTTGATCGATGGTCTCAGTGGAATAATGGGGCCAGGGCTACTTTTTGATGCAAATGCGCTGCGCAATATTCGCCACATCCAGCACTATCGCAGGCATCTCGGGGTCGGCCGCCGTGCGCTTCCGCTCATTTGCAATCTTCGGCGCCAAGGCGAACGCCTGGAGATCGAACTCCCGTTTTTGCGCTGCCCATAAACGCCGATATCCGCGCACTCGCGGTTGAATTGCGTGGGTGATCACCCCATTTTGGAATGGGATTCTTTGGTCTAGAGTCGCTCCTTAGTGAAAAGATTAGCCCGATCCCTTTATGTCAAAAATATCCATACCTGTTAATTCCACAGCAGGCCGCAGGGCTGCTTCTTCCCAGGAACCGAGCGAGGATGCTGTTCGTGATTACGCGTATCATCTCTATCAGCAGAGCAGTTGTGCGCCTGGTCACGATGTCGATAATTGGCTGGAAGCCACCGCATGCTTAAGGGCGAATATACCTGAGCGCCTTTCCCACAGTCGGCTCCATCACCACGTCAAGGGCGCGAACGCATAGCTTGCGACCTCTACGCCAAGTCTTTGACCGGGAGTGCGGCAGCCGGCTTACCCAGGCCTTTGGGATGATGGTTTGATCGCCGGTATCTCAACTAACTTGGAATTCGCATGGTCCTTAAGGTCAAATCCGTCGACATTGTCGGAGCGTAAGAATGATGAATGCAATGGTTCTAAATAAGCTCAGGGATCCCCTTGAATGGAAGGAGTTGCCTGACCGCTTTCCCGGTCGGGGTGAGATTCGCGTCAAAGTGTCCGCGTGCGGCGTCTGCCGAACAGACCTGCATGTTTTAGATGGGGAGCTGCCCAATCCGCAGGTGCCGATCATTCCGGGCCATGAAATCGTCGGACGCATCGACGTTATCGGCGAGGGCGTTGTAGGGCTCACGGTTGGGCAACGTGTGGGAATACCCTGGCTCGGACACACGTGCGGAGTTTGTCCGTATTGCGTCGAAAACCGTGAAAATCTCTGTGACCGCCCGGTCTTCACCGGTTATACACGCGACGGTGGCTTCGCAACAGCCGCGATTGCCGATGCTCGTTTTGCGTTCCCGCTTGGTGAGGTGGGCAGCGACGAGGCGCTTGCGCCGTTGCTGTGCGCCGGGTTGATAGGCTGGCGATCCCTATTGATAGCGGGCAAAGGCAAGAATGTTGGGCTCTATGGTTTCGGTGCGGCCGCACATATCATCGCGCAAGTGGCCAAGTGGCAGCAACGATCCGTGTTCGCCTTCACTCGGCCGGGAGACAAGCCGACCCAATTGTTTGCACGAGGTCTTGGGGCTGCCTGGGCGGGTGGTTCCGACGAGATGCCGCCGGAGCCACTCGACGCGGCCATCATCTTTGCGACGGACGGCGCTCTGGTCCCGCTGGCGCTGAAAGCTGTCCGCAAAGGTGGTCGCGTTGTCTGCGCCGGCATCCATATGAGCGACATTCCGAGCTTCCCTTATCAACTTCTCTGGGAAGAGCGGCAGCTTGTCTCAGTGGCCAACTTGACACGGCAGGATGGGCTGGATTTTCTGGGAATGGCACCGAAGATGGGCATCGTAACCAAGACCACAGGCTATCCGCTGATTCAGGCCAATCAAGCCTTGGCAGATCTTCGCGCAGGCAGATTTGAGGGTGCGGCGGTCCTCCTCCCTTAGGCTGAGTCGAGCAGGCCGATGGCCGTCGCCCGACTATCCGCCAAAGTATCGCGCAGCATAATTCAACTTTCTTAGCAACGAGGTGCTTTTGGGCGGCATATGTTGGCGTAAAATTCAGAATGTGAATGGACACAATCTGAAGATATTGGGCGCGAATCATCTAATGAAATCACGAATTGGATGATCAAAATGTTAGTCACTGATGATATATTTCAAGACATTGCCCAAGGGAGTGGCCTTGCTTTGGATAAACATTAGGCTACGCCAATCGCCGACTGAATAGCCATGCCGCGCCCGAAAGCGTCACAACTCCGATGATTGTAAGCGGGAGGAAATCGGGGAAAAGCTGTGAAAATCCGGCATCCTCCAGGTAAACGCGCTTTGTGAGGTCGAGAGCGTACCGCAAGGGATTTATGACCATGGCAGATTGCAGGAAAGCCGGCATGCTGCTTATCGGCGTTGTCAGGCCGGACAGTAGGGCAAACGGCATCACAAGCAGAAAGGCATAAAGCATCGCCTGCTGCATCGTCATGGCAATCGATGAAACGAAGAGGCCCAGACCGACCGCGGCCAGAAGGAACAGTCCGAGGCCCGCATAGAGAACAAAAAGAGAACCAACGAATGGGATATGAAACCAGAACTGAGCGACCAGCAAAATGGTTGTCGATTGGGAAAGGCCAATAACCATGTTGGGCACAGCCTTTCCCACCATGATTTCGAACGGACGGAAGGGCGTCACTAGCAGTTGATCAAATGTTCCCTGTTCCCGCTCGCGAGCGACCGACAAGGCAGTGAGCATTAGCGTGCCCATCATAGTCAGCGTGCCGATTAGGCTCGGGATCATGCTCCAGCGTGAGTCGAGGTTGGGATTGTACCACGATCGGACGACAATTCGGATAGGTGGATCGGGTTGATTATGCTTGGATCGCCAGTCGGAATTGAAGTCATCGACGGCGCTTTCGAGATACCCCAGGGCCGTGCCGGCGGTGTTGGAATTGCGTCCGTCTGCAATCACCTCGACCTGTGCCGTTTCACCGGCGAGCAAGCGTCTCTCGAAGTCCTGGTCGATCCTGATCACGAGGAGCGCGCGGCTGCTGTCGATCCACGCGGATATGTCCTTGGGGCTGTATAGGTTGGCCTGGCGTCGAAAGACACCGGAACCGTCGAGGCGAGAGAGAAGGTCGGTCGAAGCCGTGCTATTGTCCAGGTTTAGGACGGCATAAGGGGTGGAGCTGAGGTCGAAGCTGGCAGCGTAGCCGAAGATCATGCATTGCAGGATCGGCGGCAGAAAGATGATGAACCGGCTGCGGGGATCCTTGAGTACGGCGAGAAATTCCTTTCGGATCAGCGCCAGGATGCGGAGAAAGGACGAACTCATGCGCTTGCCTCAAGAGAGCTGTTTCCGGGTGGCCAAGCGGGTCGCGACGATCAGTCCTGCAGCCATTGCCGCAAGAACTCCAAGGTTCGGCCAAACCACGCTTCCGACATCCCCGGCGAGGTAAAGGGTCTGCATGAGCGCTACCGCGTATCTTGCGGGCAGGGCGTAGGTGATTCCCCGGATAAAGGCCGGCATGCTGCGCAGGTCGTAGAGGAAGCCTGATAGCATCATCGCCGGAAGGAACGTCAGCAGCATGGCTAACTGGCTGGCAAGAAACTGGCTCTTGACCAATGTCGATACGAGAAGGCCTATTCCTAAAGCGACCAAGAGGTATATGGTGGAGGCTAGGCAAAGCAGCCAAAGGGATCCGCGGAGTGGCACGTGGAAGAGGAACTGGCCGGCCATGAGGCAGAGAACAAAGCCGATCATCCCCAGTCCGAAGTAGGGGAGGAACTTGCTTACGAGGAACTCCCCAGCCCTCATGGGAGTGACGAAGAGCGCCTCGAGCGTTCCCCGTTCCCACTCCCGGGCGACCACCATGGCGGTCAGGAACGCCCCGATGATGGTCATAACGAGGACAATCAGGCCGGGGACCAGAAAATAGTGGCTGTCGCTGCTCTCGTTGAACCACATGCGATCGACAACAATCACGGGGCCGGCGGAGGGCGACGCACCGGCATGAATTGCGCTCCACTGGCCGACTGGACCCTGGGCATAGGCCTGCATGATGCGCGCCTGATTCGCATCTGTGCCATTGACCAGAATCTGTACCTCGGCCTCACCCGAATGCCATCGCCGGGTGAAATCGGAAGGTATTAGCAATGCCCCGTCCGCTTTGCGGTTCATTACCAGCCTCTCCGCCTCGATCATCGAGTGAACCATCGTGACGTGGAAATAGGGCGAAAGCTGGAAAGCCCCGATCAGGGATGCGCTGTCAGAGGAGGCGTCCTCGTCGACCACGGCAACCGAGACCCGCGTGACATCTAGCGAGAGACCGTAGCCGAAGAGCAGGATCATCATGAGCGGGAAGACGACGCCGATAGCAATGCTGCTCGGATCACGGAGAATCTGCCGCGTCTCCTTGAGCGTCAGGGCCCGAATTCTCCGCAGTTTTGCCAGCAAGCCCGTCATGACTGTTTCTCCGCTTTTGTCGCCGGGTCCCTGCTTCGCGCCTCGAGAACAATGGCTATGAAGGCGTCTTCCATGGTCGCCGTGTGCCCAGGCTTAGCCGTAGCACGAGCGCGAAGCTGCGCGGGTGTGCCTTGGGCCAGCACCTTTCCGTTGTCGAGGATGGCAGCCCGATCACAATACTCGGCCTCGGCCATGAAATGGGTGGTCACGATCACCGTCACTCCGCCGGCGGCAAGCACGGTGATTCGCTGCCAGAACTCACGGCGGGCAAAGGGATCAGCGCCGCTGGTTGGCTCGTCCAGGAACAAAATCTCCGGGCGGTGGAGGAGTGCCGCAGCCATAGCCAGGCGCTGCTTGAATCCTCCCGGCAGCTGCGCGCTGGGCAGGCGCACGAACGGCTCAAGTTTAAACTGTGTCAGGGCCCATGCGATCCGCTCCACCTGCTTTTTCCCTTCGAGGCCATAGGCCCTGGCGAAGAAGGCCAGGTTCTCACCCACCGACAACTGACCGTACAGCGAGAACTTCTGGGCAACATAACCGAGATGCTGCCGTGCCGATGCGCTCGCTTGGCGCACGTCAATTCCCGCCACCGTCAGGCTGCCGCCGGAAGGGGGCAGCAGGCCGCAAAGCATGCGGAATGTCGTCGTCTTGCCGGCTCCGTTGGGCCCCAGAAGGCCGAAGATCTCCCCGCGCTTGACGACAAAACTCGCATGATCGACAGCCAGGAATTTCCCAAACCGGCGATCGAGGTCGTGGACCTCAACCATCGTGTCATCGCGGGAGCCGACCAAGGGCTCATCGGGCTGGGATGCATCCGCCTTGGACAGGTTTGTCCCTACCGACTGCTGCAGGAGCACCATAAAGCCGTCCTCAAATCGAGCGGGCCTGGGCCGGGCTGAAACGCCTCCAAATGCGACGGGCCCGGTGCGCGCAGGGGCTGCACGGGTCACCAGCCGTACCTGTCCGCTCTCGGGCACGGCATCGATGACATCCGGCTCGGTCAACAGCTGCGCCTGAAAGTCACGCGGTTTCATCCCATCTGGCGGTTCAAGCAGGTACGTGCGACCAGCGGCTAGGCCGGAGACCTCGCCCGGCGGACCTTCCGCCAGCTTTTTCCCGTCGTTCAGGACTAGGACGCGCTCACACGCCTCCGCCTCGTCGAGAAAACTGCTGCTGATAAGCACCGTCATCCCTTCGTTGACCAGCTTGCGGATGATCTCCCATAGCTCCTGCCGGGACAATGGGTCTACGCCAACCGTAGGTTCGTCCAAAAGCAGCAGCTCGGGCGACCGGACAAGTGTGCAGGCCAGCCCGAGCTTTTGCTTCATGCCTCCCGAGAGTTTCCCAGCCAGCCTTTTCTGGAACGGCCCCAAGCCCGTCATTTCCATAAGACGGGAGTACTGCGTCCGCTTATTGTCAGCCGTGACCCCGTGCATATCGGCGTATAGATCCAGATTTTCAATGACTGTCAGGTCGTCATAGAGGCCAAACTGCTGTGGCATGTATGAGATCCGCGACTGTATCGCCTGCGGGTCCTTGGCCGCGTCGATTCCGAGCACAGTGACTGTGCCGCGGTCGGCTCTTATCAGCCCAGTTAGGAGGCGAATCAACGTTGTTTTGCCGGCACCGTCAGGCCCCACCAATGCGCAGAGCCCGCCTTGGTTCACCGAGAAGGAAATATTGTCGAGCGCCAGAACGGACTCACCGGTTTCGCGGCGAAAGGACTTGCTCACGGCGTCCAGGCGTAACGCAGGGGAGGACGCGGGGGCCGTCACGGCGACGAGGCTGTTGAAATCTCTCTCCCCGGCTCCCGCTCCGGCGTATTCCATCCTCCGCCCAGTGCCTTGTATAGGGTGATGAGATCGACCGAGACCACCTGGTCGCTCACGGCCAGCTCGTCTTCGGACTCGTAGAGCGATCGCTCGACATCGAGGACGTCGAGATAATTGGTGCGCCCTTCGGCGAACAGTCCATTGGCCATTTCCAGCGAGCGATGGTTCTCGGCCACCTCTTCGGCGAGCGCTTCATGCCGATTCTGCTCCCGAGCGTAGGCCACAATGGCAATTTCCGCCTCCTGCATTGAGTTCAGCACGGCCTTCTCGAACGTCGCCAGGGCAGCCTCCTGCACGGCCGTTTGCACCTGGACCTCTGCACGCACCCGGCCGAAATCAAGCGCCCGCCACTTCAGTGTTGGTCCGAACGACCAAAATTCACTGCTGGGTTCAAACCATTTTCCAAGGCTTACGCTTTCCAGCCCGGCGTCCCCCGTTAGGGAGAGCTTCGGAAACCAGTCCGATTTCGCCACGCCGATGCGCGCGGTTTCGGCCGCCAGTTGCCGTTCCGCCCTGCGCACATCCGGTCTTCGGCTGAGAAGATCGGATGGGAGCCCAATTGGGACCTCCGGCGGGGCGGGAGGCACTGGTTTCAATGGCAGGAGCTCAGCCAAGAGGTCGCCCGGCTCTTCTCCGAGCAACACCGACAAACTATATATCGCCGCGCGCACGGTGGCCTCCATTGGGGGAATCGCCGCCTGAACGCTCGCCAGCAGGGCCGCCGAGCGTGTTACGTCCAGTTCGCTTGCGACTCCGGTTTGGAGGCGCGCATGGGTCAAATCCAGGGCCTCTTGTTGAAGCTTGAGATTTTTCCGGGCAATCTCAAGGCGATGTTGGCCGCCCCTCATCTCCACGTAGGTTCTGGCGACCTCGGCCAGGAGACTAAGTATCGCGTCATTGCGAGACTCGATTGCTCCCTCCCAATCCGCTGTGGCTGCTTCGTGCGCGCGGCGCTTGCCGCCGAAAATATCAATTTCCCATGACGCGTCGAATCCGGCCTGATAGACGCTGTACTCGAAAGGGAAGTTCTTGGGCAATGGCAGCGCACCGATCAGGGGCTGGTTCTGACTCTGTTTTGCACGGGCAAACGAACCGGATGTGTCGACCGTGGGCCAGAAATCGGCCGCACTCATATCTCGCATTGCGCGCGCTTGTCGCAAGTGGGCTTCCGCTACCTGCAAATCCGGATTTGATCTCACCGCCCGTTGGATGAGGGAGTCGAGCTCGGCATCGTTAAACGAGGCCCACCAGCCAGAGGATGCGGCCGCGACGTCGGTCAGGCCGTTCGTGGGCGTCGAGATCCATGCGGCCGGAACGGGGGGCGGGGAGGGGTGGTAGTCCGGGCCTACTGCGCACCCGCCAGCAGCCAAAATGCCGGTAGCGGCGACGCCTATTATGGTTTTTGTCCACTCCATTGGCTTTTGGCACGTTTCCTAAGGCTGACTCTGGGCATCCGGGGCCAATTCCAGACTTACAGTCGCCGGCATTCCCAGGCGCATGTCGTCTTGGGGATCCTTCACAAAAACCCGTATCTCGTAGACCAATCCGGGGCGAAGGTCCTCGGTTTGAACCGCCTTTGGCGTGAATTCGGCGACGGAGGAAATGAAGCCAACCCAGCCGGGGAGGGTTCGACCGGGAAAGCTGTCGGTACTGATCGACGCTTTCATCCCGGTGTGAATCCGCCCCAAATCAGGCTCCGAAACATAGGTCCTGATCCACTTCGGATCCGATATGGATAGGTCGAACACTGGTCTTTGTGGGGAAATCATCTCGCCTGGCTCCAGGAGCCGGGACCGGACCACCGCGTCGCATGGCGAGATGAGTTCCGCGTCGGCGAGTTCCTGGCGCACGATGTTGAGCTGAGATTGATTGTAGCGCAGCAGAGCCTCCCCCTGAGCGATGTCTTCCGCCCTTGAGCCCATCACGGATAGATCAAGGCCCTTTTGGGCAACAGCCAGTCGGGCCTGCGCCATATCCAGGGCCGCCTTGGCGCTATCGACGTCCTGCTGGCTGACGCCCCGTCCCGTTGTTAGCGCTGCAAGCGCGGTCAGGCGCTTCCATTGCAAATCGGCGCTCAGTTGATCAGCTTGGGCAAGCGCGACGTTTGCCCGGGCCTGCGCGATTTCCTCTGGCCGGCTGCCATTTTGCAGCCGTTGAACGACCGCCTTTTGGGCATCCACTTCGGCTTCCGCTGCCGACGCTTTCGGCTTGAGACGGCTCGTGTCCAGTCGAGCCAAAACCTGTCCGCGCGCGACTTTGTCTCCTTCCTCCACAAGGACCTCGCCGATGCGTTCGCTGTTGTTGAAAGCGAGCTCGACCTGCCGTAGGTCAACATTCCCAAAAAGGACCAACTTGTTTGGGTCTTTCTTTGAGTTTCCCCAAAGCCGCCCCATCAGGACGCCGATTGCAAGAACGGCAATGGCTGCCAAGACTACAATCCCGACCACGAAGCACTTTCTTTTACTGGAGGGGTGCGATGCATCGGCAGGGGCCGCCGACGCAGTTGCGACTGGCTTGCTCCGCGAATCCGGCTGAGCTGCTTTGGCCGGACGGTCTGCAAGCGAGGCCCTTGAGGGCGAAACCTGCGGCGCCGATGGAGCCGGCTGATTGGGCAACGCTGGTTGGGCGGGCGGGGGCGTTTGCGCTGCCGGATTATGCGGCTCCGCCATGTCAGCCGGCGCCGACACGCCCGGCGGGGAAGTCGGACCCATCCGGGTTATCGAGTGTGTCTCTGTGAGCGTGCGGGCGTCGGTAACGGAGCTAGGTTGAACGCTCCCATCGTTAATGGTCTTCGCGGCGCCAAATGGGGGCTTCTCACCTTTCAACCTACTGTCGGCTTCGATCTCCATGACAGGTTTATTAGTGAATCTTTTTCAGAGAATGTGTTCCTTCGGCCGTAAATAGGTAAGCATAACCATTATGCGCGACAGGCGAACGCTGCGATATGGGGTACACACCTATCTAACAATGGATAAGCAACGTGGCCGCCACTTCTCGGGAGGGAATGTGATTCTCTATGCTGCCACTGCGCCAACCGGTTTGGCTCGGCGGGGCGGCCAAACCCAATTCCGGGACAAATAAATACCCTAGAGCTGTCAGTCTTGCCAAAACTCAACCGAATCGGGCTATCGAGCGAAGACTGTATCGCAGATATTAAAAAAGCGCGCAGTGCCTAACGATGGTCATTAGGAATGGTTTAGCGGAATGCGACTTCGCGCAGCCTACGTCGAGCTACGCTAACAGATTTTCGTTCGTGATGATGTTGGTAGGTCATCGCCCTATACCCAAACTACCATCCTGGGCGTACAGTAACCGCGTTATGGAAAGCGGGTGTATCATCCGTTGCCTGTTTTTCTTCCTGCTGGGCCTGGTGTAAGCGGAGAAACCGGCCTCATGACCTTTCGATTCTACAACTCCAGTCAAAGCAGGAAATAAATACCATGAACGCGATCGTTGAAAAAACCGATGCAGAGCTGAAGACGGACGTGCTGGCTGAGCTCAAATATGAGCCCGCCGTGAATATCACCGATATTGGTGTCTTAGTGAAGGAGGGAGCAGTAACGTTAAACGGATTTGCATCAAGTTTCGGAGAGAAATGGGATGCTGTAAGGGCGACGAAACGCGTGGCTGGAGTACGAGCAATCGCTGACGACATAGTTGTCAAGTTGCCCTCCTCACTGGTGCGCACCGACGGAGACATCGGCGCTTCGGCGGCAAACCAGATTAGTTGGTGCACCTCGATTCCTAAGGGAAAGCTAAACATACTGGTTCGCGGAGGTTGGATCACATTGGAGGGCGAATTGGAATTGGGCTACTACAAGAGCCAAGCAGAGGACAAAGTGAAGTACTTGCCGGGAGTAAAGGGCGTGACAAATTTGATTACGATCAAGTCTTCGCTGTCGGCCGCGAATGTGCAGGCTTCGATTGAAGCAGCGTTCGAACGCAGTGCTCTCTTGGACGCCGAAAAGATCCATGTGGAGACATCCGGCCACAACGTTACGCTTCGAGGAAAGGTGCGCAACCATGCGGAACACGACGAAGCTGAGCGTGTTGCCTGGGCGACATCCGGCGTGTGGTCGGTCGACAACCAGATAGACGTCAAATGGTCCTGGGGGCTGGAAGACTAGCAAACAATTCGTTGTCCCTCCGATGCATCTTAGCGCGAACTCGGAGTGAGGCATTGGAACCTTTAACAACGAATTGCTCGACCAAGCACGACGCGCAATTGTGATAGCAATGTTCTCGGTCACCAAATGCTCATGAATCCGAAAAACGAGACTGTTTTGATTGAGACCTGCTCGCAAAAAAGTTCGGTATCTCGTTCGATGGTATATGAGCGCTGTCGTGAACTGGCTTTGAAGGACGGGCGCGCTCCAGGATGCGTTTCTCAGACCGATTACGAACAGGCAAAATGGGAATTGACGGGTGAACGCGATATAGACCGGCAAGAGGCAATATTAGGCGCAATTGAAGACGTCGACCGCCGGAGTCCGTTGCCCAGCGTAATCAGCCGCAAAATGGCGGAATGCGCGGGCGGCAACGACGGAAAATTTAAGGCAATCGGTTCGTAGAAAATCCGGTTCTGTAACCAGAGTATCGCAATATAAGCCAAGCGATCTGTCAGCCGTGAGCCATTCGTTAGCACGATCAGGATCCCATGTCAGTTTCCCATCAAGAAAACAAAAAACATATGAGTAAGAATAATTCAGTCGTAGCAATCTATCCGTCGCACTCGGCAGCGGAAGCGGCCGTCAAAGAACTTCAGCAATCTGGTTTCGACATGAAGAAATTGTCGATTGTTGGGCGAGACTACCACACCGACGAGCATGTGGTTGGTTACTATAATAACGGTGACCGCATGAAACACTGGGGGAAAATAGGAGCATTTTGGGGTTGGATCTGGGGATGCTTGTTCGGTTCCGCGTTTTTCCTAATTCCTGGCATCGGACCGGTGCTAATTGCCGGACCGTTTGTGGGATGGCTTGTCGCAGCGTTGGAAAGTGCGGCCGTAGTTGGTGGGCTTAGCGCACTTGGAGCAGGATTGTATGGTCTCGGAATCCCAAAGGATAGCATATTGAAGTACGAAACGGCGCTAAAGACTGATAAGTTTCTTTTGCTCGCCGTAGGCTCCTTGGTTGAGATAGCACACGCCAAGGACATCCTCGGTGGCACCGATCCAGAGACGTTGGATCACCACGAGAGGACGCCGCAGCGGGTGGCTGCGCCAGTGTGAAGCAATCGCATGATACGCGGGCGGTATCTCGTTCGCGATCAATTTGCCACAATCAACAATTACGTGCGCCTCACGACGAACAGGGGCGTCCTGTGATCTGTTCTAATGAAATGTCGATGCCGAGAACAAATCTCCTCGGAATTGCCGCGGACCACGGCGGTTTTGAATTGAAGCAATACCTGTTAGGAATGTTGCGAACGGCAGGCCACCGCGTGAAAGATATTGGCGACCGGAGGCAGCGACCGAAGGACGATTATCCGGATTTTGTCGTTCCGCTTGCTCGCGCCGTCGCGAGTGGCCAATTCCTTCGCGGCATCGCCATCTGTGGCAGCGGAGTGGGGGCCTCAATCGCAGCCAACAAGGTGGCTGGGGTCCGCGCCTGCCTGATTCACGAGGGGTTTTCCGCGCATCAAGGCGTCGAGGACGATAACCTCAACGTGATCTGCCTCGGCGGCCTCGTCGTCGGTCATGCGACCGCCTGGGAGCTCGTACAAATCTTTCTTGCGGCCCGCTTCAGCGGCGCGGACCGCCATCTCCGTCGTTTGGCTAAAGTGACGGAACTCGAATGCAGGGGATCGGAGGTAGTGCCGTGATCATAAGCCCCCTTGCCGGAAAGCCGGCACCCGTCGGGATACTCGTTGATGTGCCCCGGCTCGTCACCGCATACTACGCCGAGGTGCCCAACCCCGGGGTGCCCGCAGAGCGGGTGTCATTCGGCACCTCCGGACATCGGGGCTCGTCATTCGATCGGGCCTTCAACGAATGGCACATCCTCGCGATTACCCAGGCGATCTGCTTTTATCGAAAGCTGCAGGCAACGGACGGCCCGCTGTTCATGGGTTACGACACGCACGCGCTATCGATCCCGGCGTTTGCCACCGCGCTCGAGGTGCTGGCGGCAAATGGAGTAGAGGTAATGGTCGCGGATGGGGGGGAATACACGCCGACACCAGTAATTTCTCATGCGATATTGACATACAATCGCGGAAAGAAGGCCGCACTTTCTGACGGTATCGTCATCACGCCATCCCACAATCCGCCCCATGATGGTGGCTTCAAATACAATCCTGTTACCGGAGGCCCGGCCGACACGGTTGCAACCGGTTGGATTGAAAATAAGGCCAATGAGATTCTCGAGTCTCGCCTCGCAGGCGTTAAGCGCGTTCCGTTCGACAAGGCGCGTAAAGCCTCTACGACCCACCGGTGCGATTTTCTCAACGCTTACATTGCCGATCTCGGCAATGTGGTTGAGATGGATGCCATCCGCGGGGCCACGCTCAGTCTGGGCGTCGATCCGCTGGGCGGCGCTGGTGTCCATTACTGGGGACGCATCGCTGAGTGCTACAATTTGAATCTTACCGTGGTAGACGAGGCGGTCGATCCCACCTTCCGCTTTATGACGGTGGATTGGGATGGTCAGATCCGGGTGGACCCATCGTCGACCTATGCGATGCAGCGGTTGATTCAAATGAAGGACCGATTTGACCTCTCCTTTGCCTGTGATACCGACCACGACCGACACGGCATTGTCACGAAGGGGAAGGGTCTGTTGCCACCCAACCATTACTTGTGCGCAATGGTCTCCTATCTCTTCCAGAATCGGCCGAAGTGGGCCAAGCGGGCGGCCGTTGGCAAGACGCTGGTAAGCACCCAGTTGATCGATCGACTTGCCGTCAACCTGAGGCGTCCGCTCTTCGAGGTTCCCGTTGGCTTCAAATGGTTCGTGGGAGGATTGCTTGACGGTTCTCTTGGCTTTGGTGGAGAGGAAAGCGCAGGTGCGACGTGCTCCCGTTTGGACGGCAGCGTTTGGACGACGGACAAGGACGGATTCGTGCCCTGTTTGCTCGCCGCCGAGATGACGGCACGAATGGGCCGCGATCCGGGGGAAATCTACCATGCGCTCACCCAGGAATTCGGTGATCCGGTCTACGACCGCGTGGAGGCTCCCGCAACACGGGTAGAGAAGGCGTTGCTCGAACGGCTGTCGCCGGAGCAAGTCAAGACCGCAGAGCTAGCCGGAGAAAAAATCAAGGCCATCCTCACCCGCGCCCCCGGCAATGGAGCACCGATCGACGGACTGAAGGTGGTTACAGAGAGCGGCTGGTTTGCGGCGCGTCCTTCGGGCACTGAAGATATTTATAAAATCTACGCCGAGAGTTTTCGCGACGACACCCATTTGCGCAAGATTCTGGAAGAGGCCCAGGCAATTGTTAGCGCAGCGTTGACGGCCAAAACCGCGCCGAAGGAGGCTTTGGTGCCACGATCTCCGCAACAGAAGAAGGCCAGCGAAGCCGTTGTCGCGTGATACAATGAACGTGGTTCTGAAAAGCCAGCAAATGTGGCCGAAATCAAGGTTATGAGCGCAGCCCCGTCCGGCACTCCGTCTCCGCCCATTCCGCCGAAAGGACTTGAAGCGCTGACCGAACTGGCCATGGACCTGCGCTGGACGTGGAATCACAGTTGCGATGAGCTGTGGCGGCGCCTCGATCCGGCGCTTTGGGAGCTCACCTGTCACCCCAGCGTGGTGCTGCAGACCGTCTCACGCGACAAGCTTTCGCACGCTTTGGCCGATCCGGACTTTTGCCAATTGCTTGATCGTCTGGTCCAGGCCAAGCGGCAGGCGGAGACGATACCTCGATGGTTTCAGCAGAAATACCCTCAGTCTACCCTCAGATCTGTAGCCTATTTCTGCATGGAATACATGTTGAGCGAAGCGCTTCCCATCTATTCGGGAGGTCTCGGCAACGTGGCCGGCGATCAGCTCAAGGCCGCGAGCAATCTTGGGGTTCCGGTGGTCGGCGTGGGGCTGCTCTATCAGCACGGGTATTTTCGCCAGGTGATAGACCGGAACGGAGCGCAGCAGGCGCTCTATCCCTATAACGACCCCAGTCAGTTGCCCCTCACGCCGGTGCGCCAGGCAAATGGCGAGTGGCTGCGAGTGGAGATCCCATTGCCTGGTTATTCGGTCTGGCTGCGCGCCTGGGCGGTTCAAGTCGGACGGTCAAAGCTCTATCTCCTCGATTCAAACGACGCGGCCAATGTTCCGATTCATCGTGGGATCACTAGCGAACTTTACGGTGGAGACCAGGAATTGCGTCTGAAGCAGGAGATGGCTCTTGGCATCGGTGGCTGGAGATTGCTGACCGCGCTAGGGTTCAAACCGGATGTCTGTCATCTCAACGAGGGACACGCGGCGTTCGCTTTATTGGAACGCGCCCTGGGCTTTATGGCTGAAACCGGGCAGCCGTTCCCAGTTGCGCTGGCGGCCACGCGAGCGGGTAATCTCTTTACTACCCATACGGCGGTAGCCGCGGGATTTGACCTCTTTTCCCCAGCCCTGATGGAACAATATCTGGGTCGGTATGCCCGGGAGAAGCTCGGCCTTGCGCTTCGCGAATTCCTGGCTTTGGGACGCCAGAACCCCGATGATGGGAACGAGCCCTTCAACATGGCATTTCTGGCGATGCGAGGAAGCGGAGCGGTCAACGGAGTGAGCCGTCTGCATGGCCGGGTAAGCCGTCATATCTTCGGGCGGCTCTTTCCCAGGTGGCCTGAGGATGAAGTGCCGGTCAGCCATGTGACCAACGGCGTGCACATGCCAACCTGGGATTCGGCCGCTGCGGACAAACTCTGGACCGAGGCTTGCGGCAAGGGACGATGGCTGGGGACCTCGAGCACACTGGAGGCGGACATTCGCCGGGTCCCGGACGAAAAACTTTGGGCTCTCCGCACCGTGAGTCGAAATTCCCTGGTGGACTATGCCCGCCAAAGGATCGGTTTACAGATGGGTGCAGCGGGCACGGACCCGAAGGACATCGCCCAGATCCAATCCCGGTTAGATCCCGGAATATTGACCCTTGGTTTTGCTCGCCGTTTTGCGACTTACAAGAGGCCCAACCTGCTGCTGCACGACCCCGATCGGCTGATTCGCATTCTCAAAAACCCCCAGCGCCCGGCGCAGCTCATCCTCGCGGGCAAGGCTCATCCGGCCGACAATGCCGGCCAGGCGCTGATCCAGGAATGGATGCGTTTTGTCGGGCGCACCGATGCGAATCCTCCCGTCGTCTTCTTGGCCGACTACGACATGCGTATGGCCGAGCACCTGGTTCGGGGAGTTGATGTTTGGATCAACACCCCCCGGCGCCCCTGGGAAGCCTGTGGCACAAGCGGAATGAAGGTGCTTGTCAACGGGGGCCTCAACCTATCGGAAATCGACGGCTGGTGGGCAGAAGCCTATATGCCGGATGT
>Ga0302319_10011498_pt1 | contig 16789 bp, 13 predicted proteins | sample Bog_T0_2_FD_203319 | JGI IMG/M metagenome (GOLD analysis project Ga0302319, IMG submission 203319) | Peat permafrost microbial communities from Stordalen Mire near Abisko, Sweden - Bog_T0_2 | ecosystem: Environmental > Terrestrial > Soil > Wetlands > Peat | place: Sweden: Abisko, Stordalen Mire...
CGGACGCATCGGCGAACGCACCCTGATCGACAAAGGCCGCGCCTGGGACAATTATTTGACCTCCTACCGGCCGCTGCTTACGTATGCGCGTGACCATCAGCTTCCGGTGATCGCCGCGGAAGCGCCGATTTGGGAAATCGTCTGCATTGGACAGTACGGTCCGCAGATCCTCGACCAGTTCACGCCCGACGAACGTTCGTGGATTGCGCGGGATCTGCACGTGACCAGCGATGCCTACCGCGACAAGTACATGAAGTTCCAGTCAGGCAGCGCCACGCATGGCGGCGGCGGGGCGAGCACACCGGAGGCGCAACTCAAGGCCGAGCGCAGCTTTACCGCCCAAGTAGCCCGCGACGACACCATGGCAGAGTCCATATTACTGGCAAGGCAACGCTATCCGGGACGTCAGGTGCTGCACCTTACCGGCGACTTTCATGCCGAGGGCTTCCTCGGCACGGTCACGCGTCTGCGGCTGCGCGATCCGACGCTCAAGATTGCGGTCATCGACCCCGTGGAGGTGGCCGACCGGCACGCCCCGGCCTTTGCTACGTCTCGGCTGGGCGATGGCACGGCGCTGCAGTTGCTGTATCCGAGCCCGGAGGAATTCGCGGAGGGCGAGGATCAGAGTGAGTTCATCCGCAGCATCATGGCCAAACGCAAGGGAAACTCCTGCAAGTACTCGCCTCCGGGAGCACCCGCGGCAGCGGAGACAGCGAAAGCGCCAGGGGACGAAGCTGCGCGGGGCGAAGCTGGACCGGTCACGAAGCCTTGAGCCGATGTCGATGAGAGATTCGCGCCCTGCGCTCCGGTCCGGGCGACCCTGGCAACGCCTCGTGCTATGCGGGACCCTGCTCTGTCCCGGGCTGCCGCCTCATGCGGCCGCGCCCGGTCCGGTCATTGCGCATAGACTGCAGGTGCGGGCGGAGCCCGCTGCGCATCTTCTGCAGGTGCACGATCGTTTGCAAGTACCGGCAGCGCTGGTTACGCAGCAATTCAGCTTCGCCCTGAATGCGGCCTTGAAGGTGCGCAGCAGCTCCGCGGGCCTGCGCCTCGCCGTGCTGAAGAGTCGGGTGCTCGCGAGCGCGGTGGGCATGGACCGCGAGGACAACGAAACGGACAATCAGGTGCGCGTCACGCTCTACCGCGTGCGCGGCGCCAGGCCGGGCCGGAATCTGACGCTCGATCTGGAATACGAAGGGCTCATCGATCATCCGATCAAGGAAGAAGGCCAGGCGTATGCGCGCGGCTTCAGCCAGACACCCGGCATCATCGAAGAGCGTGGCATCTACCTCGCCGGATCGAGCTACTGGGTACCTCAGGTCCAGGACACGCTGGTGAGCTACCGGCTGGAGTCCAACCTGCCATCCGGCTGGAAGTCCGTCAGCCAGGGTACGCGCATCGCGGCACCTGCGGGCGAGACGCACGGCCCGGCGGATCGCGTCCACGAGACCTGGAACGTCGATTTACCGACGGAGCAAGTCTATCTGGTCGCGGCGCGCTTCGCCGAGTACCTGCGCGATGCAGGAGCGGTCAAGGTCTATGCGTTTCTCCGCACACCCGATGACGCGCTCGCGGCGCGTTACCTTGCGGCCACTGCCCAGTATCTTCAGATGTACCAAGGGATGCTCGGGCGTTATCCGTTCGCCAAATTCGCTCTGGTGGAGAACTTCTGGGAGACCGGCTACGGGATGCCCAGTTTCACGCTGCTGGGCGAGCAGATCATCCGCTTCCCGTTCATCCTGACTTCTTCCTATCCGCACGAGCTCCTGCACAACTGGTGGGGCAACGGCGTGTTCGTGGATTTTTCGGGCGGCAACTGGTGCGAGGGACTCACCGCCTACCTGGCCGATCACCTGCTTGCCGAACAGCGCGGCCAGGGCTCTCAGCATCGCCGCGACATCCTGCAGCGCGTCACGGACTTTGTGACGCCGCAGAATGACTTCCCGGTGACGCGGTTCCGCACTCGCTACGACGGCGTCAGCGAAGCAATCGGCTATGGCAAGACGGCGATGATCTGGAACATGCTGCGCGAGCGCGTCGGAGATGGCGCATTTCTCGCGAGTCTGCAGCGCTTCTACCGCGACAATTTGTTCCGGGCGGCCACGTTCGATGACCTGCGCCACAGTTTCGAGTCCGTCACCGGTCACAATTTAGGTCCGTTCTTTCACCAGTGGGTGGCCCAGACGGGCGTGCCCGAACTGCGTCTCGATGAAGCCATGCGCAGTGGCAATCGCGTGACCGTGACCCTTTCGCAGCTCCAGGCCGAGCCGCGGTTTGCACTCGATGTGCCGGTCGCGCTCTATACGGCCTCAGGCGTGCAGCTGCGCGCGATCGCGATGTCGGCCGATGCGCCGACAGCCAGCGGCACTTTCGAGCTCTCCTCGCCGGTGACTCGCATCGACGTCGATCCCCAGTTCCAGGTTTACCGGCGGCTCAGTCCGCTCGAAACGCCGCCCGCGCTTTCCAAGGCCTTTGGTGCCGATCGTGTGGTCATCGTCGTGCCTTCCGATGGGGCCGACGCGACCTACGCCGGGTTGATCAAATCCTGGAGCCGTCCCGGAGTGGAGGTGGTCGAGGACCGCAAGCTTCCGAGCCTGCCGTATGATCGGCCGGTGTGGGTCGTCGGGAGCACCAACCGATATGCTGTCACGGTGGGCCAGGCACTGACCGCCTACGGGGCAGCCTTGGACGCGGCCGGCCTGCGCCTGGCGGATGCGACCTATCCGGCGGCTGCCAAGAGCATCGTGGCCGTGGTGCGCAACCCCGAGAACCCGGACACGGTCTTGGTCTATGTCTCCGCGCCCACTGCAGCGGCGGCCGATGGCCTAGCACGCAAGCTTCCTCACTACGGCAAGTATTCCTGGCTGATCTTCAAGGGCGATGCACCGGACAATGAAGCCAAGGGTGAGTGGCCCACGAGCCACTCGCCGCTGGCGCATGAATTCGAATCTCAGCCCAACCTCGCTGCGCTCCCGATGCGCCCGGCACTGGCCGAAATGCCACCGCCGTTCGATGCCGAGCGCCTCAAAGCGGACGTCAAATGACTGGCCGACCCTGCGCGCGAGGGCCGCGACATAGGGACGCGCGGTCTGGATGAATCCGCCGCTTACCTGGCGGAGGCCTTCAAGGGCATCGGCCTGGAGCCGGTGCACCCCGGCGCCGATGACAACGCCTCGGGTGTCGCGGTGCTGCTCGAGTTGGCGCGGACGATCGCCGATTCACAACCCGAGCGCAGCATCAGTTTTGCTGCATTCACCGGCGAGGAAAAAGGACTGCTGGGATCGCGCGAGTTTGTGCGACGCGCGACGACTGCTGATGCGCCGTGGCCTTTGGGCAGCTGTTTGCTCCCACCGCAGGGCTGCCGATGACGCTCTCCACGATCAATGCCGATGGTACGGGGCGCAAAGCGCTGAAGCATGATAACGGAACCAACTGGTCGCCGTACGCGGCCCCCGACGGCCATCACCAGATCTACCTGGGCGATCTGAACAGCGACGAGCAGACCCGCCTCACGTATAACGACGTCTTTGACGGGTATCCCTCCATCTCACCGGATGGTCACTGGCTCGAAATGGCGGCTCCGCTCCAACGGCTTGAACACCGTGGCCATCGCGACCGCGACCAGCCCGAACCCACAAGCCACCAGGTACAGCGTGCCATAGCTGCCGAATCTGTCGTAGAGCCATCCGCCGAGGACCGGGCCGGTGGCCATGCCGAAGCTCCCCGCCATCGCGGTGGCGCCGATCACGGTGCCCATCATCCGCAGCGGAAAGTTTTCGCGCGCCAACACCGCGTAGAGCGGCATGACGCCTCCGTACGTAAAGCCGAACAGTGCCGCCACCGCGTAGAACATGCTCAAGGAACCTGCAAAGTAGTACGCTGCCGCGAAGGACGCCTGCATCAAGAGACCGGCGATCAGCGTGCGACGCGCACCGAACCGGTCGCCGGCAAGCCCGAAGGCAATGCGTCCGCCGAGACCCGCGAGTCCTTCCACGCTGTAAATCGTCACCGCCGTGCCCAAGGGGATGCCGCAGGTCACGGCATAGCTCACCGTGTGGATGATCGGCCCGGAGTGCGTCGCGCAGCAGAAGAAATTGGTGAGCACCAGCACCGTGAACGCCGGCGAGCGAATGAGTTGCCCGATCGGCATCGTACGTTCCGTGCTTGCGGTGCCGTCACGGTGCGCGCCCGGGCGCTCGAGCGCCGGCGGCCGGCGCACCAGCAGCGCGACCGGCACCGTGACCGCCGCCACGAGAATCGCCACGATTTGCAGTACTTGGCGCCAGTCGTGTGAGGCCGCCAGCCAGGCGACCCACGGCGACATCGTCAGGGGCGCGACGCCGAATCCCGCGGAAACCAGGGAAACAGCCAGGCTGCGCTGCGTTACGAACCAGCCGGTGACGCAGGCCATGATCGGCGCAAAGATCGCAGAGGTGGCCACGCCCACCAGCAGCCCGAACGCAAATTGGAACTCGGTAAGCGATTGCGCCTTGCTCGCGACTCCGAGGCCGACGCCCAGCACAACGGATCCGATCAGGCAGGTCCAGCGGGCGCCGATCCGATCGCTCAAAGCGCCCCACGCGACACTCCCGACGGCCATCGCGAGGAAGCCGACGGTCATGGCGGCCGACACGCCGGTCGTCGACCAGCCCGTGCCGGCCGTGATCGGCCGCAGCAGCACGGGGAGCGAAAACAATGCGCCGACTGCGACGCAGCCGATCAATGCGCCGGCGGCGACAATCACCCAGCGGTAGCGAGGTTCCGCCATGAGCCCCCTATTGGCGTTGCACGCAGATTTTACACAAGAAATCCGCGGTGCGGGCCACCCTCACGGCACTCGTACAGGCAAGGTTTCTGCCGACAGCTGCACTTCGTCGCCGAGCCCGTAATAATAGTACGCGGGGCGGGAGACGAGCCGCAAGAATAGAAACAGGCGGAACCGCAGCTGCTGCAACAGCCCCATCGAAGGGGCGGGCAGCAAATTCTCGTGCGACACATGGACGATCCATTGGCTCGTATCGGTGGGCAGATCGATCTCCTCGAGGCGGGCCATGCCTTCGAGTGCGCGCTCGACGTTGGGGTCCTCCATGAATCCAAAGCTCAACGCGACGGCGATGATGCTCCCGCCGCGGCGATCCTGGTCGAACACGGTGACGACGTAGCGACCGTCGCGAACATACGGCACCTTACGATGCCGGACCTCGACGAAGATCAAGTTTCGCGGGAGAACCCCGTAGCGATCCCACAATAATTGCAGCAGCGCCGGCGTGTGGTCCGAATCGCGACGGAGCACCGAAGGGGCCATCAGCACCGCCGTGCGCTCCAGATGATGCCGGGCGGTCCTGTGCAGTTGGACGAGTTCGCGGATCGTCATCGTTTGCTTCCGGGAGTAGGCGGCGAACGTTGCCTTGCGGCCCCACTTCCAGGTCGCCATGACCAGGAAGACCCCGGTGCCGATCGACAAGGGCACGAAGCCGCCATCCAGGAACTTCAGTGAACTCGCCAGGAGAAACGCTCCGTTGATCGCCGTCAGAAATCCCCACAAAACGCCCGTTGCGATTGCGCTCCAGCCCCAGCACAGCCTCGAGACCGGAAACATGGCCGACGATGTGATGAGCATGACGCCGGAGACCGCAAGTCCGTAAGCGGCGCCGAGCGCGTCACTCGAACCGAAGGCGACCACGAGAATGATGCAGCCCGCGTAGAGGATCCAGTTGACCAACGGAACGTAGATCTGACCGGCGTGCGCATGATGGGTATGCAGCACACGCAATCGCGGGAACAAGCCGAGGGCGGTCGCCTGCGAAGCGAGCGAAAAGGCGGCGGAGATCAGCGCCTGCGACGCAATGATCGTTGCGGCCGTCGCGAGCAGAATCATCGGATAGAGAAACCCCGCCGGGATCAAGCTGTAGAAGATATTGCCGCCGGCGATCGGCGCGCCGGAGAGCAGGAATGCGCCTTGACCCAGATAATTGAGCAGCAGCGCCGGATACACCAGCGCAAACCAGCTCACGCGGATCGGCAGCACGCCGAAGTGCCCCAGATCGGCATACATCGCCTCGCCTCCGGTCACCACGAGCATCAGGGCGCCGAGAATCAGGAGCGCCTCGTGGAGACCGACTCGACCGAGGAATGACAGGCCGAGCAGGGGGTCGAAGGCCCGCAGAATCTGCGGATGCAGCACGATCTGATGCAGGCCGAGGATCGCGACCACGAAGAACCAGACGATCAGAATCGGCCCGAACACGCGGCCGATTCCGGACGTGCCCTTGAACTGGACGGCGAAGAGCACGGTCAGCAAGATGATCGTGATGGGGACCACGGCGCGCGCCATTGCCGGCGCCGCGACCCCGAGTCCCTCGACGGCCGCGAGCACGCTGATCGCGGGCGTGATGATGCCATCGCCGAACAGCAGCCCCGCCCCGAGCATCAGCGACCAGAGGATGACGATGATCCCGCGGTTTTTGAAGCGATGCAGCAGGCCGTAAAGTGCAAAAACGCCCCCCTCGCCGTCATTCTCGGCGCGCAGGACGAAGATCGCGTACTTGATGGCGACGATGACCGTGAGCGTCCAGATGACGAGCGAGATGCCGCCCAGCACGTTCTCCCCGCTCAGCAGCACACCGCCTCGCCTGAGGAAAATCTGATCCAGGGCGTAGAGCGGTGAAGTGCCGATATCGCCGTAGACAATCCCGGCTGCGGCGATCGTCAATGCCGCGGTGCTGCCGCGTGGTGCATGGTCAGCGACACCGCGGTCGATCGTGAGCATGGTGGCAGCTTAGCCGCGCCGCGCGATCCCGCATACCGGAGAACTACGTAAGCCGCTGGTGCTATTCGCCGAAGGTTCGACGAAGATCCGCCATGCTTCGCCCGACACTCATTCGTGCAAACGCACAAGGCGAACGGGGCGAAGAGGCCCGATTCGGGCGGCGGCGAGTGCCGCTGATGGGGATCGAACGTCGTGAACACGGGCCGTGGCGGGTTCGGTTGCACATCGCCGAGCAAACGGTTCACCGCAGGATTGCGCGAGCGAGATCGCGGACGGGCCCGAGATCGAGTTCCCACCGGCGTGACGATGACGCCGGACGCATCGGCGCTCACGGACCCGTCAAAGCCGTTGTTCGATGGTCGTTACGGCAACGAATTCCGACCTGCCCTCAAACGCCGGGCCGTCATTTGATCTTGATGCAGTCCTCGGTATCCGTCGCCGTGCCGCCGCCTGTACCAGTTCCCACGTTAAAGTCGTGCACAAGGTAGTGTGTGTCGCTGATGTGATCGAATTCGCTGCGGCTAACCGGGGTCATGCGCCCGCTGTCAAACACGTAACCGGTCTCGCTTGCGTGGCCCTCATGAAAGCCCCGATTCTCCCAAACCACGTAACTGCCCCAGGCGCCAGCAAAAGGGGGCTTACCAAGGCGAGCGCAAATCGCTGATTCATTCGCGACCTCTCGATGTTGGATCACACGCCGTGCTTGCCGACGGAATTTTACCCCCGCCGGGCGTTCTCGTAGCATAATCTGATCCGTCAGGACACATCAAGCATCGCCGGTCGGTCAGGGGAGGTCGAATGAAATATCTGCGCAATACCTGGTACGTCGCCGCATGGACCGCCGAACTCGGCGAGCGGCAGATACTCTCGAGACGACTGCTGGATGAGCCGGTGATTCTGCTGCGCGAAACGAGCGGGGCCGTCAGGGCGCTCGCGGACCGGTGTCCGCACCGCCAGGCGCCGCTGCGCCTCGGGACCTTCGATGGCGAAGTCGTTCAGTGCGGGTACCATGGACTGGCATTCAGCGGCCTCGGCGAGTGCGTGCGCAATCCGCATGGGGCGGTTCCGCGGGCGGCGCGGGTCAAATCCTACCCGCTCGCCGATCGTCACGGCATGCTCTGGATATGGATGGGTGACCCGGCCGCGGCGGATACCGCTTCGATCCCGGATTTCTCTTTCCAGGATCCGGCCGAATTTTACACGGGGCAGCGCTATCTGCATGTGCGGTCGAACTATGTTCTGGAGATCGAAAACATCCTGGACCTCAGCCACATTGCGTACCTGCATCCGACCACGCTCGGCGGTGGCGGCGTCTCCAAAGGGGAATTCGAGTGCTTGCAGGAAGGCGACGTCGTGTGGTCGAAGCGCGCGACGTTCGAGGATCACGTTCCCGATTCCCTGGCCGATGCCATGGGGGTGCCGCGGGATGCTCTCGTCGACCGGTGGATGGATGTACGCTGGAATGCACCGGCAAACATGATGTTGTTCGGCGGCGGTGTGTTGGCCGGCAAGCCGCGATCGGAAGGTCGTGGTGTACGGCAGGCGCACTGCTTCACGCCCGAGACTGCGACGACGACTCACTATTGGTTCGGCATCTGTTTTCCGCGATCCATGGGCGAACTCGGAGCGCAATTGGCGGAAGAGCAGGCCGAAAGGCTCAAGGTTCCGTTCGAAACGGAAGATCTGCCCATGCTCGAAGCACAGCAGGCGAACATCTCCTCCGGAGGCGGCCGGCGCTCGTTCTTATTGTCCGGCGATGCCGCCGGCGTTCGGACTCTGCGTGTGCTCGACAGACTCATCGAGACCGAGACCAGCGCCGAGCGAGCAGCGACCGCGTCGTGAGGTGGCGATGACGAGGGCGCGGTTGGTCCGCGGCGCCGCCCGGCCGTCCGTATCCAGCGTGACCGACGAATTCACCGTTCGGGAGGGCAATCGCCGCGGCCTGGAGGCGCACACGCGGCTCAGCACGGTTCTCGCGGTCGCGCGCAAGCTCTTTCTCAAAAAAGGGTATGCGGGCACGAGCCTCAACGACGTGGTGGCGCTCGCGGGCGGCTCGAAAGCGACGGTTCTCAAGTACTTCGGCAACAAGGCAGGACTCTTCGCAGCGGTCATTGCCGACGTGTCGAGGCAGTTCGTCGTGGCGGCGCACTTGGAGGATATCGAGGGGACGCCGTCCGAGGTGCTGGAAGAGTTCGGTGGAATTGTTCTGAAATTCTACCTGGCCACCGAGTCCAAGCTCGCGTATCGCGGCATCGTGGCCGAAGGCCATCGCAATCCTTCTATGGCGGCGGCGTTTTATCGTGAGGGTCATGTGCGGGTCAAGCTCGCGCTCGCCGGCAGGCTCATGGCATGGACGCAGGATGGGCTCGTGAGCAGCATCGATGCGGAGGATGACGCGGACCTCTTTTTGCATCTGCTCCGGGCGGGACTCTACGAAAAAAGGCTGCTCGGCATCGCATCGCCGCCGACCGCGCATGAAATTGCGTCCCGCGTGTCACGTGCCGTACAGGTCTTCCTCCGCGGCATCGCGACGAGCTAAGGGTACGCGGCGCTTTTCCCTGCCGCGTGCGATTGCGTACCGCGCGTGAGCACCTGGTCGCCCGGCAGAATGGCGCCGATCTCAATCTCCGGCTGTGTTTCCAGTTCGGCGTACAGCGGCCCGAAATCCGTATCCAGCGTCTCCCGGAGCAGCTGCTCGAAGCTGTCGATGACGAAGTAATTCTGCTGGAAGTCGTCGATGCGGTATTTCGTGCGCATGATGCGCCGCAGGTCGAACCGCAGACGGTTCGGCGAGTCGCCGTCGATCGCGAAGCGCGATTCGCTCGCGGACGACACGATGCCCGCGCCATACAGCTTGAGTCCGGCGCCGTCGCGTATCAGCCCGAATTCCACGGTGTACCAATAGAGGCGTGCAAGCCGATGGATCGATCCGTAGCGCATGGAGCGCAGACCGCCCTGCCCATAGGCCTGCATATAGTCGGCGAACACGGGATGCACGAGCAGCGGGACATGGCCGAAGACATCGTGAAAGACGTCCGGTTCCTGCAGGTAGTCGATCTGCTCGGGTTTTCGAATGAAGCGGCCCGCGACGAAGCGCCGATTCGCAAGGTTCTCGAAGAACGCCGCCTCGGGAATCAGGCCGGGGACGGCGACGACGGACCACCCGGTTGCCTTGTGCAAGCGCTCGGACAGTTCGGAGAAATCCGGGATTCCGGGCTTCGACATGCGCAGCATGTCGAGGCCCTCGAGAAAGGCCGGTGCGGCGCGGGTCGACAGGAGCGCCACCTGGCGCGCGAAGAGCGTGTCCCACAGAGCGTGTTCCGCCGGCGTGTAGGCCTGCCAATCCTGCGAAATGATCCAATCATTCATGATGGGCACTCATCCATAGTGTGCACTCATTCGTCGTGCCGCAATGCGAGTGACGCTTCCAGCTTGGCTACGGCGGCGAGAAACGCAACGCGCTCCGCCCGCGACAGGCAAGACAACAGCTGGCTTTCACGGAGCAAGGCCAGGGGAACGAGCGCCGCGTACATGCGACGGCCCTCCCGCGTGAGCTCGAGCGCCATTTCCCGCCCGTCCGTGCGGTTGACGGTGCGCACGAGCAGCTTGCGGGCTTCGAGCGAGGCGACCGCGCGGCTCACACGGGTCTTGTGCATGCGGGTGCTTGCAGCGACGAACTGGGCCGTGCAGGCCTCGCGTTGGCCCACGGTGACGAGGATGCGCCATTCGGGAATGTCGAGGCCGAAGCGATCGCGATAGATCTCCGAGAGATTGACGCTCAAGGCATCGGCGAGCCGATTGAGGCGAAAGGGGACGAAATGCTCGAGCTGCAGGCTATCCGGACGATGTTTTGCATCAGCCATCGGCCATTTCACGGGCAAGCCTGCGGTTCCGCTCACGGCGCGATCTCACGTTGACAGTTGCAAGCGCAACTATTTAAGATGATGCCTCCATCGTCCCTGGAAGGCAAGATTCAATGACCGCAATCGACCCGCAAGAATCGGCGCCTTCCCCTGGGGTTCCGGCATCGACCTGGGAGAACCCGCTCGGGACCGACGGGTTCGAATTCGTCGAATACACCGCCTCCGATACGGCGGAGCTCGGCCGGCTCTTCGAGGTCATGGGATTCGCTCGAGTTGCGCGCCACCGCTCGAAGGACGTCTCCCTGTACCGCCAGGGCAACATCAACTTCATCGTGAACGCCGAGCCCAACAGCCTTGCGCAGCAGTTCGCGCGCGATCATGGGCCGAGCGCTTGCGCCATGGCGTTTCGCATCAAGGACGCCGGCTCCGCGCTGCGTGCGGCCGTCGCCGCGGGCGCCCGGGAGGTCATGGGTACGGTGGGGCCGATGGAGCTCAATATTCCCGCCATCGAGGGCATCGGCGGAAGCCTGATTTATCTGGTCGATCGCCACACGGGCCCGTCGATCTATGACATCGATTTCGTGCCGGAGACGGCCGCCACGACGCAGGGCGGCGACGCCGGCCTGCGGGAGATCGACCATCTCACGCACAATGTGGCGAAGGGCCGCATGGATTACTTCTACGATTTCTATCACCGGATCTTCAATTTCCGCGAGCATCAGTATTTCGACATCACGGGCGAGTACACGGGCCTGACGAGTCGCGCTTTGTCGGCACCCTGCGGCAAGATCCGCATCCCGATCAACGAGTCGAAATTCGAGACGGGCACCGGCCAGCTCGATCAGATCCAGGAGTTCATCCAGCAATATCGCGGCGAGGGGATACAGCATGTCGCGCTGGGTACCGACGACATCCTCGCCACCTGGGACCGGTTGAAGGCCAACGGCCTGAAGTTCATGACCCCGCCGCCGGACACCTATTATGAGATGCTCGAGGATCGGGTTCCGGGCCACGGTCAGAAGGTAGCGGAGCTGCAGTCGAGAGGCATCCTGTTGGACGGCGCGGGCGGCCGGTTCCTGCTGCAGATCTTCACGGAAACGCTCATAGGGCCGATCTTCTTCGAGATCATCGAACGTCAGGGCGACGATGGCTTCGGCCAGGGCAATTTCCGCGCGCTGTTCGTCAGCATGGAACGCGATCAGATTCGTCGCGGGGTGATCAAGGCCCCGTCCGACACCTAGCCCGACCATGAGCGATGCCTATCAGAGCGGGTTCTGCAACGAGTTCGCCACCGAGGCGTTGCCGGGTGCGCTGCCGGCGTTTCGCAACTCGCCGCAATCCTGTCCCTACGGCCTGTATGCGGAGCAGTTCTCGGGCACGGCCTTCACGGTGCCGCGCCATGCGAGCCGCCGCTCGTGGCTGTATCGGATCCGTCCCGCGGCGATGCACGGATCCTATCGGCGCGTCGACGCCCGAAATCTCCAGTCGACGTTCGACGTGAGTCTCGCTTCGCCCAATCAATTCCGCTGGAGTCCGCTGCCGCTCACCGCGGAGCCCTGTGATTTCGTCGCAGGATTGGTCACCGTCGGCGGCACACATTCGAGTCCCGCGCAGAGCGGGTGTGCGATCCACTGGTATGTCGCGAATCGCTCGATGCGCGAGCGCTTCTTCAGCAACTCCGACGCCGAGATGCTCATCGTGCCGGAGCACGGACGGCTGCGCTTGCGGACGGAACTCGGCGTGATCGACGTGGAGCCGCTCGAAATCGCCGTGATTCCACGGGGTCTGCGGTTTCGGGTGGAACTCGTGGATTCCGCGGCGCGTGGCTATGTTTGCGAGAATTTCGGTGCGGTATTTCGCCTGCCCGACCTCGGGCCGATCGGCTCGAATGGCCTCGCGCGTTCCCGGGACTTCCAGACGCCGGTCGCCGCCTATGAGGACGTCGAAGGCGACTTCGAACTCGTCACGAAGTTTGCGGGATCGCTGTGGGCCGCGAGCATCCAACATTCGCCCTTCGACGTCGTGGCCTGGCACGGGAACAACGCACCCTACAAGTACGATCTCAGGCGTTTCAATACGATCGGGTCGATCAGCTACGATCATCCCGATCCGTCGATCTTCCTGGTGCTGCAATCGCAGAGCGACACGCCGGGCGTGGATGACATCGATTTCGTCATTTTTCCGCCGCGTTGGCTGGTCATGCGGAACACGTTCCGTCCGCCCTGGTTTCATCGCAATGTCGCGAGCGAATTCATGGGACTGATCGCCGGCAAGTACGACGCGAAGGAGGAGGGGTTTCTGCCCGGCGGCGCCTCTCTGCACAACTGCATGGCCGGCCACGGACCGGACCGGGCCACCTTCGAGAAGGCGAGTCGCGCGGATACCGAGCGCCCGGAGTTCATCGATCAAACCATGGCCTTCATGTTCGAGACCCGGGCGGTCATCTGCCCGACTCCGCATGCCTTGGGTTTGCCCCAATTGCAGCAAGACTACGCAGCGTGCTGGCAAACGCTGCCCAAGAATTTCTCCCCATCGCGCGGTCCCGCGCGATGACGCCAAGCGTCAATGCCACGCACGATCCCGCGCTCCGCTGTTGGGTGGAGAGTGCGAATGCATCGGACACCGATTTTCCGATCCAAAATCTGCCCCTCGGAGTATTCAGGCGAGCGGCGAGCGGCGAACCCTTCCGCGTCGGGGCCGCCATCGGCGATCAAGTCGTGGATCTGCGCGCGCTCGGCGCGGCGGTGCGGGCGCGCAGCGACGGCGGTCCCGCGCTGCAGGTCGTGAAGGCGGTGCTCGATGCCTGCGGCGAGCCAAGCCTCAACGCGCTGATGTCGATGGGACAGGACGCGGCCGGCGTGCTGCGCGCCTATTTGTCGGAGGCGCTGCGTGCGGGATCGCGGGCGCAGGCGCAACTCGCGGACCACCTGGTGCCGCAGTCCGAAATCGAGTTCGCGCTGCCCGCCACGATCGGTGACTACACGGATTTTTACGCATCGATTCATCATGCGGCCACCGTAGGCAAGCAGTTCCGCCCCGACAATCCGCTGTTGCCCAACTATCGGTGGATTCCGATCGCCTACCACGGCCGCAGTTCGACCATCCGTGTCTCGGGGCAGGACTTTCATCGTCCCGTCGGGCAGCGCCTCGCGCGCGAGGCGGCGGTGCCGGAGGTGGGACCGACGCGTCGGCTCGACTTCGAACTCGAGGTCGGCATCTTCGTCGGGCGCGGCAACGCCCCCGGGAGCGCGATTCCCATCGGGACCGCGGAATCCCACGTCTTCGGACTGTGCCTGCTCAACGATTGGTCGGCGCGGGACATTCAAGGCTGGGAGTACCAACCGCTCGGGCCGTTTCTCGCCAAGAATTTCGCGACGACCATCTCTCCGTGGGTCATTACGATCGAGGCCCTGGCACCGTTCCGTGCGCCGTTCGAGCGTGTCGCCGCCGACCCGCAGCCGCTCCCCTACCTCCAGGATCCCGCGGCCGGGTTGCGGGGCGCCTTCGACATCGAACTCGAGGTGTCCTTGCAGACGGCGGCCATGCGCACACGGGGCGCAAATCCGGAACGCCTTGCGCTCTCGAACTTTCGCTACGCCTATTGGACGATCGCGCAGATGGTCGCGCACCACACGATGAATGGCTGCGAATTGCGGCCCGGAGACCTGTTCGGCAGCGGGACGATGTCGGGTCCGGCGACGACGCAAGCGGGTTCCCTGCTGGAACTGACCGCGGCCGGACGGCAGCCGATCGCGGTCGGCTCCGCGGAAACACGCACATTTCTGGAGGATGGGGACCGCGTCGTGCTGCGGGCCTGGTGTGAGCGCGCGGGCCGGCGGCGGATCGGCTTCGGCAACGCCACGGCGACGGTATTGCCGGCGCGGCCGGTGGCGATCGTATCGGCCGAGTGAGACATGGGCGCCTTGACGCTCTTTACCTACTTCCGCAGTTCGGCGGCCTATCGCGTCCGAATCGCGCTCGAGCTCAAGGGTTTGGCCTACGACGCGATTCCGGTGCATCTGCTGCGCGATGGGGGCGAGCACCACCGGGCGCCGTACACCCAGATCCATCCTCTGGAGCTCGTGCCCGCCCTGCAAGATGACGCGCTGGTGCTGACGCAATCGCTCGCAATTCTCGAATATCTCGAGGAACTGCAACCCACTCCGCCGCTGCTGCCCGATACCCGCGCCGGCCGGGCGCGGGTCCGCTCCATCGCGCTCACGATCGCCTGCGACATTCATCCCCTCAACAACCTGCGGGTGCTCCAGTACCTGCAGCGGGATCTCGGGATCGACGAGTTGCAACGCAACGCCTGGTATCAACGGTGGCTCCGCGATGGGCTGACGGCGCTCGAGCGCATGCTGTCGACGCCGGCGCGCTCCGACCTCTATTGCCACGGCGACACGCCGACGCTGGCGGACTGCTGCCTGATCCCGCAGGTCTTCAATGCACTTCGGTTTCACGCGCCACTCGAGGAGTATCCGACCGTCATGGCGGTATACCAGCGCTGCCAAGTGCTGGGCGCATTCCAACGGGCGGCCCCCGAGGCTCAGCCGGACGCCGCCTGACCGCATCGCCGACGCGGCTCGCCCGCGCGACCGGGTTTCGATTGCCCGTTGAACTTTTTCTCGAAAGCCATTTCAATACGCATATTCGCCGCCACTCGCAGGATCCAAGCATGTGTGAACGAGACGATTTTCAAGAGTTTGCGACGCGTTCTCTCGATCTGACGCGCCGCGAGTTCGGTGCCATGGCCTTGGGTGCGGGACTCGCAGCGGCAATACCAAAGATCGCGAATGCGGTCGAGACGAGCGGCGGCCCGGTCGATGTGAAGACGCCTGACGGCGTTGCCGATGCTTATTTCGTGCATCCGCAGCAGGGACAGCATCCCGGCGTGCTCATCTGGCCCGACATCTTCGGTTTGCGCCCGACGTTTCAACAGATGGCGACGCGCCTCGCGGAGTCCGGTTACGCGGTCCTCGTGATCAATCCGTTTTATCGCAAGCAGAAGGCACCGACGGCTCCTCCGAATCCAGATTTCAACGATTCCGCGACGCGTGACGCTCTCTTGGGTCTCGCCGGTTCGTTGACCCCTGAAACCGCCGCGACCGACGCGAAGGCGTTCGTCGCGTTTCTCGATGGACAGCGCAGCGTGGACCACAAGCGGCGACTGGCAACGACCGGCTACTGCATGGGAGGTCCCTTCGTGCTGCGCGCCGCGGGGGCGTTTCCGGACCGCATCGGCGCGGGCGCGACATTTCACGGCGGCGGCCTCGTCACCGACAAACCCGACAGCCCGCACCTGCTGATCCCGAGTATGAACGCGCATTTTCTGATCGCCATTGCCGAGAGCGACGATAAGAAGGAGCCGCAGGACAAGGGTGTGTTGCGGACGGCCTTCACCAATGCGCACCTGCCGGCGGAAATCGAGGTGTATGCGGGCACCCAGCACGGTTGGTGCCCGCCCGATTCCCGCGTCTACGATCGGGCCCCAGCCGAGAAGGCCTGGTCCCGGATGCTGGCGCTGTTCTCCGAGTCGCTCGCGTGAGTCAATAGACCTCGCGCTGACACCTGCGCGAGGGCGAGCCGGTCACGTCGCGTGCGCCGTTGTAGACGCTGCCGTTGTCGTGGCCGCGAGTCTACGGCGCCGATCCCCCTGGCGACGAGAGACGCCATGGTATATTTCAAGGATGTTGCTCAGCAGCGGGGGAGTCGGCTGAATGGCTTCGAACAGTCCTGACGATACGAACCTAGGGTTCGCCCGATCACCGAAACAAGACCGCAGCCGTAAGACATTCGATCGCGTGATCGAGTCGACCGTCGAGATACTCAAGTCCGATGGGCTGCAGCAACTGACCCTTGCCGAGGTCAGCCGGCGTTCCGGTGTGTCCATCGGGTCGATCTATTGCCGCGTCGACAGCAAGGAAGACTTGATCCGGGTGGTCCAAGCCCACGCGCTCGAGTCGCTCGACCGTGAGTTCGCGGTGATGCTCAATCGCATCCGACGCGACTCCCTGCCGCTCCGGGAGCTCGCGCCCGCCATGGTTCGCGAACTCGCGATCTTCTTGCGGCGCAATGCGGCCCTGTTGTCGGCATTCATGCAGCAAGGCGCACGCGATCCCCTCGTCGCCTCGGTGGGCCGCAGGTCGTACCTGCA
>Ga0302319_10011499_pt1 | contig 16788 bp, 14 predicted proteins | sample Bog_T0_2_FD_203319 | JGI IMG/M metagenome (GOLD analysis project Ga0302319, IMG submission 203319) | Peat permafrost microbial communities from Stordalen Mire near Abisko, Sweden - Bog_T0_2 | ecosystem: Environmental > Terrestrial > Soil > Wetlands > Peat | place: Sweden: Abisko, Stordalen Mire...
CATGCTGCTGCACGGAGGCTACCCGTTTGACCGCGCCGGGTCCTGGCTGGCGGCGCGCAAGAACGTGTATATCGATTCGTCCGAACTGGACCTGCTGTTGTTCCCGGCCGAGTTCAGCCGCATTCTGCAACACTGGCTGGAGACGTTTCCGGACAAGGTCCTATTTGGGTCGGACGCCTTCCCGTTCAACGAGGCGCTGGGTGCGGAGGAATGCTACTGGTTAGCGGTGCAATCGACACGCAGCGCGCTTGCCGCCGCGCTAGCCCGCATGGTTTCGCTGGGCGAAATCGACGATGAGCAGGCTTTGCGGCTGGCGCGAAACTATCTGCACGACACGGCTGCTAAGCTCTACTCCAGGTAGGGACGCTCTCAGGCGTCCTTGAACTGCTCGTCGACTTCAACCTGGTAGCCGCTGACCAGTTTGTTGGTCTCATTGGCCATGCCGACCACGGCCATCAATTCGCCGAACATCTCGTCCGTCATTCCCGCGGTGCGCGCGGCGGCGATATGCGATGCCACGCAATAGGCGCAGTTGTTGGTGGCGCTGACCGCCACATAGATCAGTTGCTTGGTGAGCGGATCGAGCGCACCTGGCGCCATGACTTCTTTGATGCTCTCCCAGGTGCGGCGCAGTGTCGCCGGATCCTGAGCGATCGCCTTCCAGAAGTTATTGATCCAATCCGTCTTGCGCACCGCCAGGAAATCGTCATAGACGGCGCGGACTTCCGGATTCGCATTCTCATACTCAATCAGTTTCACTGGTGTCGGTTCCTCTCACGAACGATTATCTCGCGTTCCATGACCCCCACGCCGTCAATGTTAACAATTCTCGATAGACTTTGAGGTGATTGTGTGTCACAGTGAAAATGTAAGCGGCGATTGGCGGTGAAGCAATGCCACAAGCCAGCCTTCTTACCACGTTGCTATAAGGTCCGATTGAGATGAGCATACCCACAATTCAGGTTGAAGAGCTGAAGCGGCGGCTGGACGCCGGCGAGAATCTGTTTCTGCTTGACGTCCGTGAGGAGTACGAATTCGACATCTCCAATATCGGCGGACACTTGATCCCGCTTCCCGAGCTTTCCGAACGCATACCGGAACTCGACAGCAGCCAGGAGATCATTGCACTGTGCAAGATGGGCACGCGCAGCGCGAAGGCCGTACAACTTCTCAGCAAGGCCGGATTCTCTCATGTGCGCAGCGTCGTGGGCGGTATCAACGCCTGGTCCGAGCGGGTGGATTCGAGAATCCGCAAGTACTAGACGAGTTACCCGGCCTTCCAAACGGCCGGCGAGGTCCGACAGAGCCAATAGCGAATTCTTCGCGCGGCCTACGCGCGAAGATCTCTCCATGACCAGGAGGCCGGTCACCCCGCGCAGCATTGCTCCTCTCAACGCGCGACAACGCGCCGGATTCGCCGCTCGCAGTCTCGCTTCGGAGCGTTTTTCCAAGCAACAAATCGCAAACACGGAGCCTTCCAGTTCCTCTGGAGGCGCTGCTTCTATGAGTCAGCGCCTCTCCGAACCACTGGTTGCCGGAATGGACGTGTGTGCCGACGCCACAGCCAACGTCACTGGCTGCTCTTGTCAATTACCGCGTGGGCGCCCGACCTGCAAACGATGCAGCGCGGCGACGAGCGAGTCGAGATCGGTGCAAATGTTGTACAGCGCGAGCGATGCGCGGACTGTGCTCTCGATGCCGAAACGCCGATGGATCGGTTGAGCGCAATGATGTCCCGCCCGCACTGCGATGCCTTCGCGGTTCAGGTACTCGCCAATCTCCTCCGTGCGGACCCCATCGAGCACAAACGATAGCACGCCCGCCTTTTCGCGGGCCGTGCCAATGATGCGCAAGCCCGGGACGGTCTTGAGCGCCTGGGTGCCGTAGCGCAGCAGGTCGGCCTCGTGGCGGGTGACATTCGCCATGCCGACGCGGTCGAGGTAGTCGATGGCCGCGCCCAGTCCCACGGCGTCCGCGATGTTGCCCGTACCGGCCTCGAAGCGCGCCGGCGGCGGATTGTAGGTGGTCTTTTCGAATGTAACGTCCTGAATCATGTTCCCGCCGCCCTGCCAGGGCCGCGTGACATCCAGGATTTCGGACTTGCCGTAGACCACGCCGATGCCGGTGGGTGCGAACATTTTGTGCCCGGAAAGAACATAGAAATCGCAGTCAAGCGTTTGGACGTCGACGCGCATGTGCGACACGGCCTGCGCGCCGTCGACGAGCACCTTTGCCCCGTGCCGGTGAGCCGCTTCAATCATCTCTTGCACTGGCGTGACGGTTCCCAGTGCATTGGAGACTTGAGCCACTGCGACCAGACGCGTCTTCGGGCCGAGCAACTTCTCGTATTCCTCCAGAATCACCTGACCGGTGTCATCCACCGGGGCCACGCGAAGCCGGGCTCCCGTCTCGGAGCACAGCATTTGCCAAGGCACGATGTTGGCGTGATGTTCGAGCCAGGTGATGACGATCTCGTCGTCTTTCTGAATGTGCTGGCGGCCCCAACTCTGGGCCACCAGGTTGATGCCCTCCGTCGCTCCGCGCACGAAGATGATCTCGCGTGTTGCTGAAGCATTGAGGAAGCGCCTGACCTTCTCGCGGGCGGACTCGTAGGCATCCGTCGCCCGGGCCGCCATTTCATGCGCCGCGCGGTGGACGTTCGAGTTCTCGTGCGCGTAGAAGTAGCTGAGGCGGTCGATGACGCTTTGCGGCTTCTGTGTCGTGGCGGCATTGTCCAGCCAGACCAGCGGGCGGCCGTTCACGCGTTCCCGCAAGAGCGGAAAGTCCCGGCGGATGGCTTCCGCGTCGAAAGGCTGCGAGGACAGGTTCAGCCCAGCAGGCTCAGGCCCTCCGTCAGAAGGTTCGAGCACGGGCACAGGTCCCGCAGCCGTTGGCGGATAGGAAAACAGCGGCCTCGCTTCCTCCAGGAAGGAAAACGTGGGAACCGCGGAATCAACCGGCCCCCAGGCGCCCGGAACCGTAGGCGTGGGCGGGCTGCCAAACTGCGTCGCCTGGGCAGGCGTGGCAGCCTCAGTCTCGCTCGCGGGCAGCTCGTCGAACTCCGGAGCAATTGAGAGTTCGGACCCGTCGAACAGCGGACGCGCGTCTTGCAGGAAGCCATGTTCCGGCACGGCCGGCGCATCGGCAACTTCGGCGCTATCTGGAACCGCAGGCGATGCCGGTTCTCCGAACTGCGTCGCTTGCGCAGGTGTGGCGGCCAGGCTTGGGCTGGAGGGCAGTGCGTCGAACTCCGGCGTTGCCAGGTTGTCCGCGCCGCCGAACGCCGGACGAGCGTCCTGCAGAAAGGCAAAACCGGTTACCGCAGAGGGGTCGGCCGATGGCGTAACAGTCCCAGCGCTGCCCGGAATTGCCGGCATCGTGGATGGCTGAGGAAGAGACGCGAAGTCCGGCGGCGCAGACCCCACCGATTGGACGGGTCCGAGACTTACCCCCAGCACCGATGGGTCGGCCGCCACCCCGAGAGCGCTCGCGCCCGGCGCGCCGCCAAGTGGCTGCGCCGGGATCGCGCCTGGGCCTTGAGCTATCCCCGGTGTCCCGGGGAAAGTACCGAAAAACTCAGCGGCCATGCGCGCAATAAACTCCGGATCGGGCAGATTTGCCGGCAAACCACGCGCTCCCAACCCAGCCTCATTTGTACTCATGGTAGTTAGTCACGTCCACGTCATCCAGCACGGCGATGGCGTCGTCGGTCAACACGGCGGTGGAGCAATAGAGCGAAATCAAGTAAGAGGCCAGGGCTCGGTTGTCGATTCCCATATAGCGGACCGACAAGCCCGGGCTCACCTCGCCGGGGAGTCCCGACTGGAACAACCCGATGCAGCCCTGCTTCCGTTCCCCAACTCTTAACAGCAGGATCTTCGACTTGTGGTCGGAGCTCTTCACGCGAATCTTGTCCGTGGGAATCAATGGGATTCCGCGCCAGGTGAGAAACGGATTTCCGAACAGCGTGGTGGTCGGCGGAGGCACGCCGCGAAACGTGCATTCGCGTCCGAACGCCGCGATGGCGCGCGGGTGAGCCAGGAAGAACGACGGCTCCTTCCAGACCTTCGTCAGCAGCTCATCCAGGTCGTCGGGTGTCGGCGGGCCGGTTCTGGTCTTCAGGTGCTGTCCCGGCGCGACTTTGTGCAGGAATCCGTAGTCAGCGTTGTTGAGAAGTTCGCTTTCCTGGCGCTCTTTGATATGCTCGATGGTCAGGCGAAGTTGCTCCTTCACCTGGTCGTACGGGCGGCTGAAGAGATCCGAGATGCGGGTATGAACGTTGAGCACCGCATTAATGGCGTTTAGCTGGTATTCTTTCGGCTTTTCCTCGTATTGGACATACGTTCCCGGCAGGGGGCTCTCCTCGACCTGGCCGCAGGTGACCTCAATGGCTTTGCCCTCATCCACGCGGTTGATGCGGAATACTCCGGTTTCCAGCGGCTTCCAGTCTAAGAGTCGAACCAGCCAACGCGGTGTGATCGCCCCGTACTGAGGCGCCGTCTTGGTGACATTTGCGAGTTGAAACGCAGCCTGTTCACCTAAAGCAGATTGATTTACGATACCTTCGTCAGCCAATGTTAGATCTCCTTCAGCTTCTTATAGCCCACCCGGAGCGGTCATAGCAAGTGTTGCATCGCGCCCATCTGATTGAAAATACAAGAGCGATGTCGATAGAGCTTATCTGGTCCGGTCAGCCAGGGGAAACTTCTGTCCGCTCTCTTGCTGAAGCGCGAATCCATGCCGCAGTCTGTCGGGCGGCGCCGAGGTAGTCGCCGGCCGGCGGCGGATACGACTCTCCCGCTTGAACGGCACTTTCGAGTAGCGGCAGCATGGCGCCGGCGGCGCCCATCTTCATCAGATCTCGACGAGAAAAGCAGAGCTGGCACATATCGACCTCCCTTGTATGCATTGGGAATGAACTCAACATCGTGACGAAACCCAGGCGCTCGCCTGATTCAAGTTCGCCTCCGTCATCCGGTGGCGAGCCAGCAGGGATGGTGTTCGAGCCTTTGGGCCTTGCCGCGACAAGTTGAACGCCGCGGAATCGCGCTGGATGCCAGGAGGCCTGCGGGCTTGTCCGGGCTGCATGCGTGCGACGGCGGAATGGGCCCGGTCCCCACCGAGCCCACCATGGATTCGCGACTTCTCGCTCGGGATGAACCGTTGCGGATCAAGACGGGCGGCCTCATGCTTTCGCCTGCGCCGCGTCGCGAGGGAACGGATTGTAAGGGAACAGGATGGCGCGGTATTTGCCTGCGAGCGCCGTATGCAAGTGAACCAGCGCGCTGCCCACACCGGCGGCGCCTTGCATGTAACCGGTCTGGGCGGCGATGATCCACGGCTGGACCCGGAACTCGGACTGATACCAGCGGTAGCCCTTGTCGTCTACGAACGCCCGGTTAACAACGTTGTCGAGCGCGCGCCGGGCGAAGTCCAGGTACTCCCGCTTGCCCGTCACCTGGTGCAGGTTCAGGAGGAAGTCGGCGATGCCGGCCGCTCCGCAGCATTGGCTGATGTTGTTCCAAAAACCGGGCAAATGGCCCGGTTTCACGGAGTATTCGACGCGCAACGGAAGCTGCGGATACCAGTCCTTCTGTTGCTCGGGAATCCCGCTTTTCAAAATCGCGCCAGCCGAGCGCTCGGCGATGCCCAACCATTGCTTGTCTTTGGTGTTCCGGTACAACTCATAGAACAGGGCCGCCGATCCGGCCGGACCGTTGCAGCGGCCCAGGTAGTAAAGATCGCGGCCGCCGGGATCGTGGTGGTAAAGCAGGAAGCTCTCGCGGTCCTGGCGCGCAATGCCCTTCAGATAGTTGGCGTCCGAGATCGCCACATCGAGAAACTCCTGCTCCCGCGTCTCGGAATAGAGCTGCGCCAGGACCGTGGCTACGCCCGAGGTGCCATGGGCGAAATTGGGCATCGCGATCTTTCTGGCGGGCGCCCCGGGAATTTGGAGAGTCGCTCCCCGGTCCGTACGTGTGACCACGCGCAGGTGCTTGCCCGCACTGTGCGCGAGCTGGCGCCAATCGTCCCGATCCAGCGCGCGGGCCGCGTAGAAAAGGTAAGGGATGATGCCGGCGTCCCCGCTGCTGATGTCGTTCCCCGGTCCCCACGTCGCTCCGTCGCCGGTGGTTTGCGCTCGCTTCGCCACCAGATCGGTGAGCGAGACGGCCGCGTCGCGGTACTTCGCGGCTCCGGTCGCTTTCCACGTCTCCAGCACGGAGTACGCCGCGCCGGCCAGCCCTTCGTGGTTGAAGCCGCTGCTCTCGATGCCCGGCGCACGCTCGATCACGAAGTCGGCGGCTCGTTGGGCGTCTTCCGTGTATGAGCTGTCCCCGGTGGCTTGCGCCAGCTCCAGGAAGAAGATCAAGGTGCCGGCATTTCCCTTGTAGATATCCGGCCCGATGGTCTCCGGCTTGCCCGGCTCGGACGGCCAGACGATGCCGGCGGACTGTTGGATCGCGGTGCTGCGGATCCAAGCCGCCGTCTGGCGTGCAGGCTCCAGGTAATCGGCGACCGAGGCGGAATCGCCCGTGCCGCGGTGCGGTGCCGCCACGAGCGATGGCCCATACTGGGCCGCTGCTCCACTGATGGCGGCGGTTTGCAGGAACTTCCGTCTGTTGGTTTCCATGTTCATGCCTCTCCCCGGCCGCGCCGGCTATCGCGCCGCGCGCTGATCGCGCGCGACCACGGAAGCTGCTTTTTGTGACAACAACCCTTCGATTTCGCCCGTGAACTCTTCTTTGAGGAGTGCGTTCAGCTCTCCGCTGGCGGGAGCCGCAAAGCCCACGTGGACCTTGCGGACCAGGCCGTTGCGATCCAGGAAGAACGTCGTCGGCCAGGAGTTGAGATTGACCGCTTGCGGCAGTTTGGCGTTCACTTCGGCCGGTGTGCCGCCGAGTAGCACCGTGTATTCAATTCCGTACTGCCTCAAGAATGCGCGGAGACGGGCCGGATCCTTCAGCTGTTCTTCCTCTTCAAAATTCAGCGCAACGATTTCGAGCCCCGCCTTGTGATACTTGCGGTAGACCTCTTCGAGGTAGGGCGATTCGTCGTGGCAGTTCGGGCACCAGCTCCCAGTGACGTTTACGAGCACGACCTTGCCTTGAAAGCGCGCGTCGGTGTCCGAGACCGTTTTTCCGTCGAGGTCCGGGAAGCTGAAATGGAAGCGCTCGCTGGGGTCCTTCACGCCCGTGTGCAGAGTCGGATCGGAGGGCACCGGCAGGTTCTGCGCTCTGGCCTCGGCCGGGCGCACCGCTTTCAGCCGGTTGCCCGACGCTACCTCGCCGTGGCCATCGCGCAGCACCAGGTCGAGGGTTCCGTCACTCGCCGCCGTCACTTCGAGCCGCGCCGGGCGGCCGCCGGAGAAGTGGCTCAGTACGAACTTGCCGTACTGATATGTCCCGGTGAGCGCTCCGGTGTCGCCGTCAATTCGCAGGATCGCCGCGGAGACTTCCGGCCCGGACTGATGCACGATGAAGCGCCAGGAAGATTCCCCGCGCTTCCTGCTTTGTGTGAGAGGTATCTCCCATATGCCACCGATCTTAGGTACATCCGCAACTGTCGCCTTGGGCGCCGGGGAATAGACCGTAGCGCGGAATGGGTTGCCTCGCGTGATGCTGGACGTTGCCGCGGAATAGCGGCCATATTGCCCTTCCAGGACTCCGTCCTTTAAGGTAGCCTCCAGCCTTGAGGCGTAATAATCAAAATTCAGAACCAGCTTACCGTTCTCAAGCTGGCCGCTCGTCGAGCGGACCTTTTGATCCCCATTGAAGAACCAGCCTTGAACATTTGATCCCGTACCTGAGAGCCCCAGGCGGAACGGAACCTCGGCATCTTTGGTGGTTAGTGTGGCTTGCCAAAGCCCCGCTACGGACTGCGCTAAAGCGACAGGCGCAAGGGCAAAAATGAGGGCGCATAAACTTGTACTTTTCATGGGGATCTCCTTGATTTTGTGGTTACCAGTTGGAACGGAGATAGTATGACTCCGGACAACTGGACAACAGACTTTCGATGAAATAGTTTGCATATTCCAAATGCTCCGATTTCTCGTGCGGCCGGAGAATCCGGCACGGCGCACTCGCAGGAGTTAGAGCCTACGTTGGGCGGGAGAAACCCGATAAGTCTTCTGGAAAACGACGGGGAGGGATTACTGGCAACAACAACAGCGGGAGGAGACTCGGCTGAAGCGAAGGGCGCCGGCGCTCGGGATGGTCAGCATCGAGCAATTTCTCCTCGTCATCTCCAAAGTCCACCCACCGATCCATTCCGAAACTCGCCGCTGCGACTTACGAATATGGATCTAACCTATAGAGATTACAGAATAACTCAGCTACGATGCACAGTCAAGCGGAATGTTTGCCTCGAAGCTCGTTGCCGTGGCGAGCCGGCTCCCAAAATCGATCAGGTGCAAACCGGAGAAGGACCTGTCGGGATGACAGAATCCCAGCAATTCGAGCACTTGCGGTCCATCCTGCGCGAACGGTTACCGCTCACCGCGAACTCCGCGCAGGGGAGAGCAGCGGAGCTGGGCCGCAACAAAATGGTTGACAACCAGATCTGATTCTAGAACAATTGCACATAGCCTATTGACAACAGGGCATAGCATGGGCTTCAAACTCCAGACGAATTGCTCGCTGAGAGTCTACTCTTGCTATCTCCTGAGTCGTGCCACGTAGATCAGGCCTGAACGCGCCCCGCAGTCATTTCACCATGAGGGTGCGCTCCATGATAGCCGCGAGAGCGACCGGACTCCGGTCGCGCCATGCGCAAGGAGTGCATTCTGTCAGATGGACCTGATGGTCTTTAATTCCCGTTAGATCTTCACACTATCTTCATCGGTGCTCCCGGTTGTGCCGGATTGCCGGCCGCAGTCGCAGTTACCGTCGATTGAATCGTCCTCGCTAGCCGTGTGCTCGCACGGTACAGGGACGCGAGGATTAGAATTCAGAAACTTGATTACGACGTACAGCCAAAACAGTGCAGCTCCTGGCAAGATATCGTCACACGAAAACTAGCCTGCGATGGTCCAGTTCGGAGATTGACTTCTCACTGAATGGACCATCTTGGGCAAAAAGGAACCTATGACAACTCGAAAAACTACCAAACATGCGATTATTTCACTGGCAGCCTGGGCGTTGCTCGCCGGCGCCGCCAGCTCATTTTCGGCTTTCGCCCAGAGTGCTCCGGCGCAACAGGAGCCCAAAGAGTCCGCTTACATCGTGGAGTGGGTATACCGCGTGAAGTGGGGCTATCAGGATGAGTTCAACAAGATCTTCACAAAGTATCAGATCGCCATTCTGAACAAAGAGAAGGAAGAGGGGCTCATCAAAAAATACATCGTGCAGCGGCCCGGTCTGCACACCAGCGAGGATAACCGTTGGGATCTGCGCGTCCTGATCTACTACAAAGATCAGGCTTCGCAGGCCAAGGGGCGCGGCATTGCCCGGATTCTGTTCCCGGACCAGGAGACGTTTCGCAAGGACGAGCAACGCCGATGGGAATTGACGTTGGTGCATTGGGATCTTCCCATTCGTGAGGTGGACCCGAACGCCGAACAGAAGTAACCTGACGTGCGTTGCGGCAGCCGCCGGCGCAGGGGCCCTGTTTTGCCCCTGCGCGTTGAGCAAGGACACCGAACTTGGAGCAAATGAGTTGAAACGCAGAACATTCCTTTGGAGCGCGGGAGCGGCTTTGCCGGCCCTTGGCGCACTCGCAGATTCCCCTGGTTCCAGCGAGGAGCGGAACGCGCTGGCTGCCATCGCGCTTCCGAAACCGAAGGTGGATGGGGGCAAGCCGCTGTTGCAGGCATTGAGCGAACGGAAGACTAACCGCAGTATCAGCCCCGAGCCGCTCCCGACGCCGGTGCTCTCGAACCTGCTGTGGGCGGCATTCGGAGTGAACCGGCCCGACGGCAGGCGCACCGCTCCGTCGGCGATGAACATCCAGGAGATCGACGTTTATGTCTTCCTGCCGGAAGGCGTTTACATCTACGACGCCGGGGCGCACTCCCTTGCGCCGGTTTTGGAGGGCGATCAGCGCGGCAAGGGTCTGAAAGCGCCGCCTCCGCCAGCGGCGGGAGCCGCTCCGCGCCCTGTCCGTTCGTCCGGACCTGAGCCCGCCAGCATTCCAGTGACACTGGTGTATGTCGCGGATCTGGACAAATGGAAGGCGGGCGGAAGGCGTGCGCCGGAGCTCTCCCAGCAGACGGAATGGGCGAACGCGCACGCGGGCTTCATCGCTCAAAACGTGTATCTTTTCGCAGCGTCCGAAGGGCTGGCCAGTTCATTTCGAGCCAACGTCGATGCTGGCGCCGTGGCGACGCTGTTGCGCCTCCAGCCAGCGCAAAAGGCGCTTTACAGTCACCTGATCGGCTATCCGGCGAAAACTAGCTAATGGGCTCTTGCAAAGTGCAGATGTCGTGCTGCGGGTAGCGTCCAGACAGCGTATACGCGATCGGCGAGACGAACCTCCATGGCCCCCTTCGCGGTTACGGCAGACTCCCAAATCAATCAAGCCGTGCGAGGCCTGCACGCTCTGAATTCGCACAGTTTGCACATTTGCGAGCCTCCTGGGTTGGTTGCGGAAAGGTCAGCCGGTCACAAGTCGGAGCGCTGACGCGGCATCGCCGATGGCTCGAAAGATCATTTACGTGTATTCCCATCGACATGATATAGTATCGAGAACGGTGATCGTCAGCCGGTCTGGGAATAAGCCGGGCATCTCATCGGGGCGGCTGCGGTTGGAGGACCTGTCTGGCGACACACAACTTGAGGAGAATTGTTTCGCATGCACATTGACATCAAGGGCCGGCTGGTCGCTTTAACGGTACTTCTCGCAACCTCACTGTTCGCGACGGACGGGTACTTTTCGACCGGCTACGGCCTCAAACAACAAGGACAAGGCGGCGCGGGCATTGCGTTTCCGGAGGACAGCCTTGCCGCGGCGACGAATCCCGCCGGCATGGCCCTGGTCGGAGACCGGTTTGACCTGGGCGTGTCGTTGTTTCGTCCGATTCGAAGCGGCGCCCTGGCCGGCAACGGCTTCCCGGGCGCGGATGGCACTTATGATGCTAACCGGTCGAAGAACTTCTTCATGCCTGAGCTGGGCTATAACCACCAACTCAGTCCGAGGGTGTCCCTGGGCGTCTCGATCTTCGGAAATGGCGGAATGAACACCTCCTACACGACGGCCATCCCGCTGTTTGGCACCAAGCGGGCGGGTGTGAACCTGGAACAGTTGTTCGTGGCTCCGACCGTGGCTTTCAAAGCGAATGCACGCAATGCCTTCGGCCTCTCGCTCAACCTCGGCTACCAGAGGTTTTCCGCTACCGGGCTCCAGAACTTCGCAAATGCGACCTATTCCACCGCGCCGGGCAACGTGACCAATCTGGGGGCCAGCAATGCCTTTGGCACCGGATTCCGCGTCGGGTGGCTGGGGACCGTCAACAAGGTCTTCAGCGTCGGTGCAACCTATCAGAGCCGGACCTACATGCAGAAGTTCGACAAGTACAAAGGACTCTTCGCCGAGCAGGGTGGATTCGATATTCCCGCCAACGTGGCCGGCGGCGTCGCGCTGAAGCTCCATCCCAAGGCGACCGTCTCGTTCGACGTCGAACGAATTTTCTATGGCCAGGTGAAATCGATGGCGAATCCCGACTTTCCCTTTCAGGCGCAACTGGGCGCAGGCAATGGACCGGGATTCGGCTGGCACGACATTAACGTCGAAAAGGTGGGGCTCGGGGTGAACGTGAGTCCCAACTTGACGCTGCGCACGGGATTCAACCACTCGGGGCTGCCGTTCGATCGAAGCCGGACCTTCTTCAACCTTCTCGCTCCGGCCGTGGTGCAGGAGCACATCTCATTCGGGGCAACGTGGAAGCTGCAGAGCGGCAAGGAGATCAACATTGCCTACCAGCATGCCTTCGGAAAGACGTTGAACGGCTCCGGCTCGATCCCGGCGGGCTTCGGCGGCGGGAACGCCAACCTGAACATGCGTCAGGACGTCGTTGGCATGGGTGTGGGCTGGGGCAAGTAGACTGGGACATATGAGGAGGCGGCCGGCATGATAGCTTTCGCATCCGCGCCCTGGCCCTGGTATGTGGCCGGTCCGGCGATCGGGTTGTTCGTCCCGGTTCTGCTGATTTTTGGCAATAAGCTGTTTGGCGTTTCGGGCAGCTTGCGGGACATCTGCGCAATCGTACTGCCCGCCAGGGTCGAGTTCTTTCATTACAATTGGAAGCGCAAGGGCCTCTGGAACCTGCTGTTTGTCGCCGGCATTCTGATCGGCGGCTTTCTGGTTGCGCAGTGGGCTGGCGTGAAGAACGTCGCGATCTCGGACCAGACCAGACTCGCCTTGACGAAGCTAGGGATTCACGACTTCTCCGGGCTCGCGCCGCGCGAGATCTTCACTTGGCCGGAGCTGCTCACCGTCCGGGGATTCGTCTCGATCGTCTTGGGCGGGTTTTTGGTCGGCTTCGGCACGGCGTACGCCGGCGGTTGCACTTCTGGCCATGCGATTTCGGGTCTGGCGGACCTGCAGTTGCCGTCACTGATTGCGGTCATCGGCTTCTTTGCCGGAGGTCTGATTTCAACGTATTTCATTCTTCCGCTCCTATTCTGAGGCCCCATGTCAACTGCAACGTCCCCAAATCAAAGCGCCTCAGGTCCGGGCAAGGACCAGACCTGGTTCGGCTTGCCGGTTTATCTGTTTCTCGGAATTCTCTTCGGGGCGGTTCTGACAAAATCGGAGGTTCTTTCGTGGTTCCGGATCCAGGAGATGTTCCGGTTCCAGTCGCCCCGGATGTACGAGATCATCGCCTCGGCGATTGTGGTTGCCGCCGCGTCGGTCGCGCTCATCAAGAAATTCCAGTTGAAAACCATCTCGGGCGAGCCGATTACGATACCGCCCAAGAGCCTCGGGCTGGGAGTCCGTTACGCCGTTGGCGGCACTATTTTCGGCTTGGGTTGGGCTCTGACGGGAGCCTGCCCTGGACCGCTGTTTGCCCTCGTGGGCAATGGCGTCACCGTCATGATTGCCGCCCTCGCCAGCGCGCTCGCGGGCGCCTGGCTTTACGGATGGTTGAGACCGAAACTCCCCCACTGACCGGTGCCTGTTCACGGGCCGCTTCGTCCCGCGGACGGGAAGCTCAGCACCGGCTGGTGGGCCGCGCAGACTCGGGTTGGGAGCACGTGTCGCGGAACGGTCCAACCCACTTTGACCGGGACGCGGATTTTCGTTGACTATCCAGTACAGATTGTGCTATATGTCTATCAAGATAGTCGTTTATCGATGAACGCGGACCCTGCTGTCTTCGCGATGCTGTGCTGGAGAAGTCACGTAGGTGAGATCCCTAAGCGCACGAGTGCCGAAAGCGGTTGTGGGGCGCCGGACGATACCACTGGTTGCCGCGACGACCGTCCTGGTATGCGGCTCAGGCCTTTTCTGGCTGGCCCTGCCGGCGCGGGGGCAGGTCGCGGTTCAGAACCAGGGCTTCGTCCCGTTTAGCGACCCGCCCATCAACTACCGTTCGGGAAGACTGACCGACCCGGTGGCGAAACTGCGCGAACGCGTTGACCGCGGAGAGGTCAAGCTCGAATACAGTCCGCGGCACGGCTATCTTGAGTCGGTGCTGAACAACCTGGGCATCTCTCCGAGTTCCCAGACGCTCGTTTTTTCCAAAACAAGCTTCGAATACAGAAAGATTTCCCCGAAAACGCCGCGCGCGTTGTATTTCAATGACGACGTGTACGTCGGCTGGGTCCAGAGCGGGAAGGCGGTGGAGATCGTGTCCTTCGACGCGATGCAAGGCGCGATCTTCTATCTTCTCGACCAGCACTCGGTCGAACAGCCGAAGATCGAGCGGGCCGAACTCGACTGCACCCAATGCCACGTCAGCACGCAGACGCGAAACGTCCCCGGCGTCATGCTGCGCTCGATCTTCACCAATCCCTCGGGAACGCAGGCGACCGAGGCGACCGCCTATGTCACGGGTCAGGAGAGCCCGATCGGCGAGCGCTGGGGCGGATGGTACGTCACCGGTACGCACGGTCGCACGTTGCACATGGGCAACGAACTCGTGCACGACAAGGAACATCCCGAAGAGCTGGACCGCGCGGCCGGGGCCAACGTGACCGATCTGTCCGAACGGTTCGACACCACAAAGTACCTGCGCGGCGACAGCGACATCGTGGCGCATCTGATTCTGGCCCACCAGACCCAGATGCACAACCTGATTACGCTGACCAACTACCAGACGAGACTGGCGCTGTACGATGAGCGCGGCCGGCCCGACGGAGCGCTTTCCACCGCAGCTCGCAAGAAGTTTGAGGAGCCCGCGGAGGAGCTGGTCCGCTATCTGCTCTTCGCGAACGAGGTGCCGCTGGATGGGCCCGTCCGCGGGACGTCCCCCTTCGCCCAGGAATTTGCCGCGCGCGGACCGCGCGATCCGCGCGGACGTTCGTTGCGCGACTTCGACCTGCAAGGGCGAATCTTCAAGTACCCATGTAGCTACCTGATCTACTCGGAGGCGTTCGATGCTTTGCCCGATCCGGCCCGGGAGTACGTGTACCATCGGTTGTTCGAAGTCCTGACCGGCCGGGAGCAGGCACCCGAATTCGCACGACTGAGTGCGCAGGATCGGCGCGCGATCCTTGAGATCCTTCTGGCCACGAAGCCGGGACTGCCCGAGGAATGGACAAAGCTCTCCGGGCAGGTGAGCCGAAGGGCGAAAGATCCGGTCCGTGAGCGGCCAGGGTCAGCAGGCAACTAGGAAACACCAGAAAGGACCATTTCCATGAGGGGAATTGCAGGAAACGTATTGGGTATTATGGCCGTTATTTCCGGTCTCAGTGCATCCGCCGCCACGGCCGAGTCGCTGGAGGGGCGCTGGGACGCCACTCTGACGCTCAGCGAATCCGTCATCCCGTTCCGGCTCGATCTGTCGGCTGAGGGCGCGAACTTCACCGGCACGCTGTACAACGGCGATGTGAAGGTCACCACGACCAGTGCCAAAGCCGAGAATGGCAAGGTCGTCTTGAATTTCGAGCATTACCTGACGAAGATCACCGCGACTTCCAAGGATGGCCAACTGGACGGGAAAGTGGAAGGCCGCTTCGAGCGCGACCGCTACATATCGAGCTATCCGTTCCAGGCCAAGCGTCACGTTGAGACGCGCGCGGCGGTAGTGGACGCACCATCGATCGACGGCTTGTGGGAGATCCCGTACGAAAGCACGAAAGGCGAAAAAGCGTGGCGGCTCGTCGTAAATCAGAAAGGCCCGGAGGTTTCCGCGGCAGTTTTGCGTGTTGACGGCGACACCGGTGCGCTGACCGGGACCTATCAAGACGGCAAGTTCGTGGTAAGCCACTTCGATGGGTCGCGTGCGCTTCAGGCGGTGCTCACTCCCGCCAAGGACGGAACGCTCGAGGTTGCGGTGAGCGGAGCCTACGCCACCAAGACGAAGCTGATCGCCTATCGTCCAGCCGATGCCCGGGCTAAGGGGCTTCCGGAGCCGGCCGATTTCGACGAGCACACCAAGGTGCGGGATCCGAACGAACCCTTCTCCTTCAGCTTCCCGGACGTGAACGGCAAGCTCGTTTCAAGCACCGACCCGAAGTTCAAAGGCAAAGTCGTGGTCGCCATCGTGACCGGGACGTGGTGCCCGAATTGCCACGATGAGGCCCAGTATCTCGTCCAGCTCTATCGCAAGTATCGCGACCAGGGATTGGAAATCGTCGCGCTTGATTTCGAGGAGCCGGAACAGCAGGAGGACCTCACCCGGGTCCGCTCATTCGTCAAGAAATACGGCGTCGAGTATACCTATGTGATCGCCGGAGCACCGGTCGACATGTGGGAAAAGGTCCCCCAAGCCGTCAATCTGAACTCGTGGCCGACCACCTTCTTCGTGGGCCGCGACGGTCGCGTGAAGGGCGTTCATGCCGGCTTCGCCGCGCCGGCCAGCGGTGTGTTCTACAGTCAGCTCAAGGACGAGTTCACCGGAACGATCGAGCGTCTGCTCGCCGAGGAGAGTCCCAAACTGAACGCGCTTAACCAGTCGGCCGTGGAGACCGCGCAACGGTGACCTGGCGGGGACCTTGCAGGCGCGTTGCGTAACAGGCAACGCGCCTGCAAGCGAACCGTCGATGAGTGCCCGGCACCTTTTGGGGCGCAGTGGCGAAGTGGTAACGCGGCGGTCTGCAAAGCCGCTACGCGCAGGTTCGAATCCTGTCTGCGCCTCCATCTGAATCGTCCCGTTTACGAGCCCGGCCATGCCGTGGGAATCCGGCGCTGTGCGCCGCAAGCGGCCATCTGAACTTCAAATGAGCTAGAGGAGCAAATCCATGAGCGCTATGGCGAGCATTTCCAATCGATGGCAAAACGCGGCGTACACCGGAGCGGGGCTGCTGATCCTGCGAGTGGGTTTCGGACTCACACTTGCGTTACTGCACGGAAGAGGCAAGCTGGCCGCTGCGGCCGGGTATTTGTTTGCGGGCCACGACTGGGAGTTCGTGAAAACCGTATCTTCCCTGGGCTTCCCACTGCCCGGACTGTTCGCCGTGCTGGCGGCGCTTTCGGAGGGACTCGGCGGCCTGCTGCTGGCATTGGGACTATTCACGCGCTTTGCGTCAGCCGCCATCGTGTTCACACTGCTAGTGGCGGTCACCTTCCACGTTCGCGGCGGGCAGTCGCCGGAACTGGCCGTGGCGTACGTGCTTGGCTCGCTGACCGTCTTGCTGGCCGGTCCCGGCGAGTATTCCCTCGACGGTTTGCTGGCGCGCAGGAAAGACG
>Ga0302319_10011502_pt1 | contig 16788 bp, 18 predicted proteins | sample Bog_T0_2_FD_203319 | JGI IMG/M metagenome (GOLD analysis project Ga0302319, IMG submission 203319) | Peat permafrost microbial communities from Stordalen Mire near Abisko, Sweden - Bog_T0_2 | ecosystem: Environmental > Terrestrial > Soil > Wetlands > Peat | place: Sweden: Abisko, Stordalen Mire...
GCCGGAATTTGCGTACTGACCGCGTCGCAGGCCGGCAACGGCAGCTATACCGCGGCCACGCCTGTCTCTCAGAGCGTCACGGTGTCGCTGCGATCCCAAACGATCACCTTCCCAGTCATTGCGAGCCAAACGGTCGGCACGCCTCTGAGTCTTTCGGCGACGGCGAGTTCCGGTCTTGCGGTGAGCTTCGCTTCTTCCACGATGAGCGTTTGTATGGTGGCGGGCACCACCGCCTCGTTCATAGCCGGCGGAAGTTGCACGATCACGGCTTCGCAGGCGGGCAACGCAACTTTCGCGGCCGCCATCTCCATCTCCCAGACCTTTTCAGTGACCGCGACCCTGCAACAGCAGACCATTACTTTCGCCAACCCCGGCACACAGACCGTGGGCACGCCGCTGACTCTATCGGCGAAGGCAAGCTCCGGTCTTATGGTGAGCTTCGCTCCTTCCACCGGTAGCGTCTGTTCGGTAACAGGGAGTAGCGCCACATTCTTAACGTCCGGCACTTGCACCATCGCAGCTTCACAGAGCGGCAATGCATCCTACGCAGCGGCGACGCCGGTTTCCCAGAGCTTCACGGTAAATGGCACACCGCAAACGATTACCTTCGCTGCGATTCCGTCGCAGACGGTGGGCACGCCGCTGAGTCTTTCGGCGACGGCAAGCTCCGGTCTTACGGTGAGCTTCACTTCTTCCACGGGTAGCGTCTGTTCGGTAACAGGGAGTAGCGCCACATTCTTAACGTCCGGCACTTGCACCATCGCAGCGTCGCAGAGTGGCAATGCATCTTATGCAGCGGCAACGCCGGTTTCCCAGAGCTTTACGGTAAACGGCACACTGCAAACGATTACCTTCTTTACGATTCCGGCGCAGAGTGAGGGCGGTTCCGTTTCCCTGAGCGCTTCGTCCTCGTCCAAATTGCCGGTTACGTTTAGCTCTTCCACAAGCGGCGTGTGTACCGTCTCGGGCGGCAGCGCCACGCTGGTGGGCGCCGGCACATGCACCATTGCCGCTTCACAGCCCGGTAACAGCACATATGCCGCAGCCAGGGTGACACAAAGTTTCAAGGTCACTGCCGTCACGGTAACGGGTGCTTCCCTGAGCCTCGCGCCCGGTAACGGGGGCGCGGTCACCGTGGCCATCTCTTTCCTGAGCGCTGCTCCCACCACGCTGGGGCTCAGCGGCACACCGTTAGTCAATGTTCCCACGGGGCAGTACAATTTGGGTGGTTCCAATGGGACTCTTGGCGTAGAGTTCATTAACGTTACTAGCACGAGCGCAACGCTGGTGGTCTACGTCCCGGCAACCTTACAGGCGAGCACCACTGCTTATTCGATTCCGATTACCATCGGAAGCGCGGCAGTCGGCACCTTAAGTTTGACCGTCCCGTTTACCCCGCAAACCATAACGTTTGCGGCGATCCCAACGCAAACGGTGAAGACCTCACTCACCCTGACGGGGACGGCGAGTTCAAAGTTGGCGGTGAGCTACACTTCCTCGACCATGAGTGTGTGCACGGTGTCGGGAACTACCGCGACATTCGCCGCCGCGGGAACCTGCACGATTACAGCGTCCCAGCCAGGCAATAACGTCTATTCGGCGGCTTCTACAGTAACTCAAAGCTTTACGGTGAGCCTGGGGATCACCGCCAGCGCATCGGCCACGATTGTCCACGGTAATGGCGCCACCCCGACGGTGACCATCAGCGGCGCAACCAGCGCGCAAAACTTAGGGCTGGGCGCGAACAATCCGTGCGTCAACCTAGCCGGCTGCACCTACAGTTTGGGCAGTGCGGGCGGCATCGGCTTTGAGTTCCTGAACGACACCGCCAGCAGCGCGACTCTGGTTGTTTATGTAACGTCCGCCACCCAAGCGGGTAGCTACGCGATCCCGATCACGATCGGCAGTTCACAGATTGGCACATTTAGCCTGACCGTAAAATAGCCGCTGCGCGGGATCGTGATTGGCCGCAGCACGCCTACAGTACGGCAGTGCGGGCCCGCGGTTTTTCGCTTCGCTCGTAATCCGCCGACGATTCAGTGGTAGACGAGACGTCTTCGGCGCCCGTATGCTTGAGGACATCCTTCGCTTTGCCTGCCCATTCACTGTTGTCGCAATGGACAGAGAGGAGGATGCCACCGTCTTTGATTCGGCCTTCGTAGCGTTTGGCTTCGAACTCGGGAATCCCCATGCCGACCAAGGCGCCAATAAAGCCGCCAAGGACGCCGCCGGAACCGATACCGGCGAGCGCGGCCATAATGGGACCCGCCGCTATGAAAGGCCCCAGGCCTGGAATGGCCAGCGCGCCGATACCCGCCAACAATCCCAAAGTGCCGCCGATGGCGCCTCCTGCGACCACGCCCGCGGTGGCTCCTTCGGGAGCTTTGGTTTCCTTCCTGAGGGCAAAGTCTTTTGTACCCACGTTGTCCTGCATTAACACGGACAGATCTTCGTTGCGAAAGCCGGCGGCGCGCAGACTATCTACTGCGAGTTCCGCGCCTGCTCTGTCGTTATATATGCCGAAAACGGCGGTGTTTTTTCCTGTCATGTTTTTCCTTTTTACCTTCCAGATTGAGTTCTATTTTTCCTGACCCTTCACGGTCATTTCGTTGAGAACCGTTCCGTTACCAACGTACTTGCGAGCGTGTTCTTCAATAGTTCGTTTTTCCTGTTCGGAATGGACTGGGCCGCGCAAGGTGACTCTGCCGCCTTGGGCGATGATTTTGACGTTGTGGGCATAGGTGGACAACGACTTGTCCTGTGACACGTCGTGCCGGATATGCTTCATGAGATCTCTGTCTGTTATGTTGTTTTTGGCCTGATCCGCGGTCGGGGCGGTGACGGCATCGTTGTCCCGGTTGCTCCTGGTGTTGTCGGAAGCGGTTTGCGCGGCGCCGGGTAGCACGAATGCGAGACTCAGCAAGAGAACCGCGGGTAAAGTAGATATTTGTTTCTTCATGTAGTTCTTCCATTCGTACTTAAGAGCACGCGAAAGACCGCAAAAGGGAGAGCTTGGTCCGGCAGGAGTGAGGTGCATTCGTTCCGTTAGTTCACAACGAGTTACGGGATTGCGCAAGAGCCGGTTTCATTCCAGCCAGCAAAAGGCACTGGGAGCAAACGTTTCGGCAAAGAGTAATCTTTTCGCAGTGGCAGGTTCAATTACTAGCACGCTTTTATGGGCCAGGGATCATCTTCAGTGGGAGGAGCGGTTACAAAAGAATGAGAGACAAAGGTGCGGTACAGTCGGGCGATTTGCAGGGGCTGAATGACCGGGATGATTCGGATTCCGAAAGTGTGGCCGAACTGTTGGAAGAGGGGCAGTCTTTCGAAGCGTCGGTGCTGAGCGGCATTGAGAATGCGCCGGATGCGGACGAAGGCGGCATCGTGACCGAAGAGGTGAACGAAGACGATGTCCCGGAAGAGTATTTGACCGACGAAGATCCGCCCAGATAGAGACGGTTCGGAGGTTACTTGATAGACGGGTACGCCTTCTGGTATTTGTTGCGCGGATTGAAAATCTCAAAGCTGCCGTCTTCGTGCGCCGTCAGTTTCAGGTAGTTGCCGCTATCGGCTTCGTAGGTATTGGCGATGAATGGGTCAGTGGTGTTGTGCTCGGCGCCGCCGGCGTCGGCAAAATGCAATTGCCATATATCTTCCAAGGCGGGCGACGATTTGATGATGTCCCAGGCGCTCGGGGCATTGCCTTTCTTAACGCCGTTATCGATGATGGCGACGCGCGGCTGCAGCGCATGCACCAGGGCCGGGCTGTTGCTCTGGTCGATGCCGTGGTGAGAGGCGATGTAAATATCAGCCTTGCCCAATTTATTGTTTGGGCACATCAGCTCGAGTTCTTTGTTCCAAGTGAGGTCGCCCAGATCCACGATGCGCAGTTTGCCGAACTGAATCACAACGCCCAAGGAGCGGGCATTTTCGCTGGGATCGCTGGCTTTTGGCTGCACTCCTGAACAGTTGTCGTTTGGTGCGCCCGCGCCCGGCAAAGCTTGCGCCAGCACGTTTCCGTCACCCGAAACAGCGGTGACGTCCATGCCTTTGATGGGCAGCTTGTCGCCGGGCTTCAGAACGATGTGATTGTAATCGGTGATGGCGGCCTTGTATTCGTTATAGAGCGTTTGCGAGGCCTTTGACTCTTCGCGGTTCACGCCGTGGTCGGCGAAAGTATCCACCGTCACTTTCTGCACAAGTTGCGGTACGCCGCCCACGTGGTCGGAATGAAAATGCGTGATCAGGACGTAATCGATTTTCTTGATGTTCGCCATCTTGGTGGCTTTCTGAATACGCAGGGCATCGCGGAAGCCGTTGTAGCCCCAGCCGGTGTCGATTAAGAGCGACTGGCCGGCGGGTGTGACGAATAATGTGGCTTGGCCGCCTTCGACGTCGATGAAGAAAATCTGGAGCGACTTTTCGCGAGCGAAAGACGAGGAAACGAACAGCGAAGCGCAAAAAAGAATCGGGAACAGTGACCGCATGTGGAAGATGCTATCAAAGACAGGAATTGGTAAAATTGTACTGAGAGGTCTGAATGCCGCCGACTTTAAAGATCACCGCCGAGGAGCGCGCGACACGTTCTTGGAATGTGGAACAGGCGTTGGCTAGCGTGCGACTGGAGGGGCTGGAGCCGGGGGCCGAAGCATTAGCAATTTACCAGCGCTACGTAGAAGGCGAAATCAGCCTGGAACAGGTTGGATCGGAGATCGACGCGCTGCATGATCGAAAGTACGGACCCGTACGTTTACCCCGGAACGGACGTTCTTAACAATCTTCGCGACATTCGCGATCCTGAAATTCTGGCCGAGTTTGAGGCGGAAGCCACTGCCCGCCGAATCTTGGAATTGGGTAACTCGCCGCCAAAAGGCGAGTGCAACACCGCCCACCTTCGATCCATTCATAAACACATTTTCCAAGATGTCTTCGCTTGGGCGGGCAAATTTCGCACGGTCAACATCTCCAAAGGCGGCAACTCGTTTGCGCGCGCGGATTTTATCGAACCCTGTCTGGACGACCTCTTCCGAAAACTGGCCAAGGAAAAGCACCTGCGCGGGCTCGACCGCCCAGCATTCGTGCCAAGGGCCGCATTCTTCTTGGGAGAGATCAACGCGGTGCATCCCTTTCGCGAAGGTAACGGCAGGACGCAACGCGAGTTTCTGCGGCAGTTAGCCGTAAGAGCCGGCTTCGCACTGGATTGGCACAATATCACTCGCAATCAAATGATAACGGCCTCGCGTGAAAGCTTCCTTACAGGAAACATCGCGGGCTTAACGGCGATTTTGGAAGACTGTTTGCGCTGAACGCAAAGGGCGCGGCTGCGCGCCGCCTTCAAAGGCCCACGTCGATATCATCATGCCTTTGCAGCGGCCCGTTTCCACTCGAATGGAACAACGAACAAGCAGGTTAATACAAACCCTTCGATGATGTTGCCGATTCCACTAAAACAGGAAATGATTTCACTCCATGGAAAAACGTGCTGAAGTCCCGATACCAGCTCATGTTGCACCTATTACAGGGTTCTGTGGCAAAGTCATCTTTTGTCATGGTGAGGATATTGCCCAGCACCTGCGGAAGCTGCATACACGGCCTTACATCGCAAAACCAGTCGACAAACATGACACGAGATCCGCCCAGACACGGATAGCGCACCGTTGCCGGATCTGTGAGGTACTGGATAATATTCTCCATCGACGCTATGGAGTTGATGATTGTGTACTTTTTCTGCTTCTTGAGCTCAATGATGCTTCGCAGCGAATTGATCACCGAGCTTCTTGACAGGCTGATGCCTTCTCCGCCCAGGGGATACAAGACTGATTTCGAGAAAGTCGGGTAGTTGACGGAAATGAGGTCAAATCCCATGTCCTTTGCTTTTATGAAGAGCTTTTCCATCCGATCATGGTTACTGTTCCAGATAAGGATGGAAGCCATGGACTTGATCTTCGTCCTCTTCATCCTTCTCACCGCGTCTTCGATGTCCGGCAAGATATTTGGAATCCGTCTGGATTCTTCGAAGACTTTAGGATCATCCGAATCAAACGAAATGGAGATCATGTCACTGCGCGCTTCATCCAGGCCGTCAAGTATGGCATCCGTAATGAGGGAAGGAGCCGAATCAAGAACCACGTTATGGATGCTGCGGGAAGTGCATTTCTTCGCGAAATCAACGATGTTGGGGTGAAGGAGCGGTTCCCCGCCCGTGAGAGTGATATGAGCGACGCCGAAGTCGGCCAGTTTATCAATAGCCAGCAGCCCTTTTTCCTTATCGACGAACTGCCTGGGTCTCTGCTTCCAGATGTCGCAGAAGCTGCATTTAGCAATGCATACATTGGTAACGGCAAATTCCGCAAGGCGCATGGAACCGTTAAGAAACGTCTTGAGTATGTGTATGTGTTTCGGGTTCATCGAATCGTCCTTAGTAGGCGCACCGGAACAGGAGCACCAGTCGCAGCAGGAGCAAACCTGAGTATCCATTGGCCATTTGGTTGCCTAAATTGTACATCCAACCGCCTCCGTCGAAGCCCTTTTCTCCGGTTTTATTTATCCCGGTATTTATCCCTGGGCCGCGTCCGGCGGGCGTCCCTCCCAGCTCGTAGAATCGGTCGGCGAAAAAGTGGCATAATACGCCAAGGCGATTTGCCGGCGTCACGTTGGACTTCAAGACCAATTGTGGCTATTGGAAGGAGACCTTAATGCGAGGTTGCGCCACCTGCGCTGAATTAGAGTTGCTGCTGGAGAAGACCGCCGATGATCACTGGAACCTTGTCCTGCGCGCGTCCAACGGGGTGGAGCCCGAGCCCGAGCGAGCGAAAACGCTGAAGCAACAGGTACGTGCAGCAAAGATCGCCACGGACGAGGCACTGGCACAGTACAAGCGCCACCTGGAGACAGCGCACTCACGAGCAATTTCACCGACGCAATAAATACCCCTCCGAGCTACTTGGTCTTTACTCGTCCTTTTTTGTCGGTCAGCTCACTCAGAACCGATTCGCGATCCTCGCGCAGCCACGCAGCCTTGATTTCTTTCTCATCCACGCCGGCGATGCGTCCAGCCAGCACGAAGGCAGGCAGGGCGTGATCGAGAGTCTGCCAGCGCGCCATTTCGACAATTGACGGCAGCGCCCGTTCGCGAATCTGATCGAGTGTTTCCTGTTTGCGGTCTTCTGTGAGATCCACCAGGACCAGCGCGGCGTTCCGGCGGTCCGACCACACGACCGAATTCAACATCTCTACAAACCACGTTGGCTCAACGTTGACATATTGTTCGGGATGCAGTTGGCCTCCTATGTAGACGGCGTGTAGCGCGCGCGTGGCGTTCTTGCGGACAATGTCTTCCTGATCGCGCACGGCGTATTGCAAAGCGTCGGTAATGGTTTGGGATGGCTTGCGGCCGCGCGGGCCATACTGTAGAAGATAGGCGGCGGCGGCGCGCTGTTCAGGGTCGGAAGACTCGCGGACCACTTGCGCCAGCAGCGGAAGATTTTGCTCCACGAGTGGAATGAAGCCCTGCTGGAGCACGCGCGCATAGGGATCAGCCATGAGTGAGTAGCCATTGGTGAGATCTTCGTCGGCGTTGCGGCCGCGAATGCTCCCTTCCACGGCTTCTAGAAAACTGAGATAGTCGCCGTACAGGGCGTCGGGGAGGCGCGCGTCTCCGCCAGGCGCGGGATGAAACTCCAAATGGGCCGCATCGCGTTCTTCCACACCCACATAAAGAATGGTTTTTTTATTGGCTGCGCAGCAAGCGGCTTCCAGCCGCGAGGCCACCACGCCGGGCACTTTATTGATGCGGTCTTCGGCGGCTTCCGAGGGCGGTAGCGGATCGCCCGCCTTGACGCCGATAGCCGCACGAATTTTTTGCAGCGACGCCTTGCGCGCGCCAAACACCTCAATCACCCCGATGCGCGGCGACACATCAACAGCCGTTTGCGCACCGCAAAGGCATGCACCAACCATAACGAATAGGATTTTTCTCACAGTCCCCAGTATGAGACGTGAGCCCAGCGCATTTGGTTAAGCTTGCTTTTCAGCAAGATCGCCGATGATGGGAAGCTTGACTTTTTTGTTGTTGAAGGCGGAGTACATCATGTACAACCAAAGCACAAGTCCCGCCAGCCCGATGAGCGGCGCCAGAAACAACATGAAAAAATGCGTCAGGAACCCCAACACGATCCACAAGGCAAGCCAGGCGACGAACAGAAAAATGGACTGGAACGCATGAAAGCGCACAAACTTGCTTTGGTTATAGGGGGCGAGAATTAGAAAAATGATCCCGGTGATGATGGTGCCGAAGTAGCACAAAGCACCCACGACATTGTCGCTCATGCCGGGTGCGCTGAGCGGCTGGGCCTGTTGATACTGCGGCGCGGCGCCAGCGTCCGGCGACGGCGCCGATGCTCCGGCCGCCGCTACGGCTGCTCCACAATTCGGACAAAACGCACCGGGCGACTGAGTTCCACAATTTGGGCAAAACGCCATATCGAATGTCTCCTGCTCTCAACGGAGCTCGCTTGCAATAATCCCTTCGAGTCTAATCCAATGTGACTTAAATTGCTAGACCATTACAGGACTAGCCCGGTTTTAGACCGAAGTACCAGCCTGTAGAGTACCAACGCCCGCCAGCACTTGTTCTACAGCATTTGCCGCAGTCTCGCAATCTTGGCGCGATACATCACTGTGCGTCAGCATGCGCATGTGGGTGGCATTAATGCCGTTCGCTAAAATTCCTTTTTCTTTCAATGCCATGCTGAACTCGGCGGTGGTCAAACCCAGACCTGAGATGTCGAAGATAATGATGTTGGTCATGACCCTTGCGGCGTCCAGTTTGATGGGCGGCATCTGGCTCAAGCGGTTTGCCAGGTAGCGCGCGTTGGCATGGTCCGCAGCCAACCCGGCGGGCGATTCTTCCAGCGCAATGAGCCCGGCCGCAGCCAGCACTCCCGCTTGCCGCATGCCTCCACCTAAACGTTTCCGATATAATCGCGCCCGGTCAATAGCTTCGCGCGACGCCAGCACCATACTGCCCACCGGCGCGCCAAGCCCTTTGGAAAGGCAAAACATCACGGAATCTGCGTGGCGCACGATTCGCGCGACGGTGGTTTGCGCTGCCACCGCGGCGTTGAAGATGCGCGCGCCGTCTATGTGAACCTTCAGGCCGCGCGCGTGCGCTTCCGCGCAAATTTCGTCGATGGTTTCTTGCGGATAGACGTTGCCGCCCGACATATTGTGCGTGTTTTCCAGAGAAACGAGTGTCGTTGGTGCGTTGTGCGGACCTTTCGGGCGAAGCGCGGCGGCGACTTGTTTCCAGTTAAGAATGCCGTCGGGGCTGGGAATGGCACGTACCTGACAGCCGGAAAACCAAGCCATCATGGAAAGCTCCCAATCGATTAGGTGCGAGCGCGCGTCGCAAATCACTTCTTCGCCGTGGTTGGTGTGCAGCTTCACGGCAATGGTATTGCCCATGGTGCCGGTGGGAACAAACAGCGCAGCTTCCTTGCCGAAGATTTCCGCAGCGCGCGCTTCCAAACGGTTCAGCGTGGGGTCTTCGCCGTATACATCATCGCCCACCTCGGCCTGGGCCATGGCGGCGCGCATCTTTGCGGTCGGCTTGGTGACAGTGTCGCTTCGCAAATCGATAAGGTGCTGCTGCTCAGACATTCAAAAACTCCTGGAAGATTTCGTTTGAGACTAACACTGCCGGGGGAGTGAGGCGCAAACGCGAACCGGCGCGTTCCAGCATTCCGGCTTGTTCCCACTTCGCGATGGGTTCTGCGAAGCGCTGCCATTCAGCGGCTGACGGCTCAATGCCATCCAGCAGACGCAGGCCGACAAAGAAGTGTTCTTCCGCCGGGTCGCTGCTCGTTGGCGGCGGTTTTTCCGTGCGGAAGTAAGCTTCGAACGTATCTGCGTTGTTGAACCGGTTTCGCCCGTCGAAGGAATGCGCATCAAGCCCGAAACCGGCGTACGGTTCCAACAACCAATACTTCAAATTATGGCGCGATTCGTAACCGGGGTAGGCATAATTCGAAATTTCGTAGTGGTGGTATCCCATACGCCGCAGCTCTTGCGAGGCTTTCTCATACAACTGCGCCGTCAATTCGTCATCCGGCACGCGCGCCGCTCCGTAACGCTGGCCGCCCAATAGAATTTCGTTGCCGAGGCGGCTGTCTTCATCGATTTCGAAAATGTAGAGCGATACGTGCGGCGTGGCCAGCCGTTCGATCCAGCCCAGAGATTCCTCCATGGAGGCGAGCGTTTGTTCCGGCAGGCCGGCTATGAGATCGATGTTGATGTTCGGAAGACCGGCGTTGCGCAGCAGTTCTATTTCGCGTGCTACGATCCCGGCATCATGGCGGCGGCCGGTTTGGCGCAATTCTTTCGTTACAAAAGACTGCACGCCTAAGCTGACACGATTGATTCCGCAGCCTCGCCAAACGGCGACGGCCTCTTCGGTGACCGTGCCGGGCGCACATTCGATCGTGGCTTCCGTCACCTTTTCGCCCGGAATGTTCGCCATAATTTCACGCAGAAACTCAGCGGGCATGAGACTCGGCGTACCACCGCCGAAATAAAGTGTCTCCGGTGGCCACGCCCAGTTATGCGCGCGAATTTCCGCGAGCAGCGTGTGCTGATATTGGGCAATCGTAGCGGGCGCACTCACGCCCGAAGCGAAATTGCAGAAACTGCACTTCTGGCTGCAAAACGGATAGGAAATATAGACGCCTGGCACGTTATTACAGATGAATATCTTCGCCCAAGTGCTTGGAAATAGCGCCGGCGATCATCTGCTCCAAAGTCTGCGAGGTTTCCGGCAGCACGAAGGCGTTTTGCGCCGGCACCCAATCCAGTTTGAAACTTTTCGAATGCGCCGAGACCCAAATTTGACGAACGGGCGAATTCGGACTCACGACAAAGCGCGCTTTCGGCTCTTCAAATTCGATAGTCAGTGCGCCGGCGTTGAAGTCGGGCTCGAAATCATACCGGTCGGTGGCGGCTGACAGCTTCTTGTACAACGATTCTAGCGCCACATCCGACTGTTTCTTGAATTCCTGCTCATCCATACTCTTCCCTATTGTCTCCAACCGGGCTTCACGCACAATTGTGGTAACTTTGGCGGGTTGGCCATCATCTGCTAAACGCAGCCCTCAGAGCTATGGAGCCTTCGTGTGTCCGCCAAGACCTAATTCCGGGAACGAGTACGCTTTTTGCCGACTACTTATATCAGTTCAGCAGGGTAAGCTCTTTTTTTCCCTATAGTTCGTGGCAGTTGGAGGGCGTCGCTTCCGTCGCGTCTTCGCTGCAATTTTCCGCCGAGAGGCGGGCAAAAATCGTCGTGGCGCTGGCTGCGCAGAACGATAATTCAGCAGCCCTAAACAAACTGGCGCAGCCGAATACGGTAGCGGTGGTTACGGGTCAGCAAGTGGGATTTCTGCTTGGCCCCGCGTATACGATTTTCAAAGCCTTAACGGCGGCCAGGTTGGCGGCTCATTTAAACGAGCAAGGCATTCCAGCGGTGCCGATTTTCTGGCTGGCCACCGAGGATCACGATCTGGCCGAGGTGGATCATGCTTGGATCTTCAATCAAGAAGCAAGTCCGGCGAAGATCGGCTTGGCGAACAGCGCAGTCAGTGGCGGTCCGGTAGGCGGCGTTGTGCTCAATGAAATTCCGCTTGCGGAGTTGCGCAGTGCGCTGGGCGACCTGCCGTTCGCCGAGGACGTGCTGCGGGAAGTGGCAGCCGCTTATCAGCCCGGCGTGACGCTGGGCGCGGGGTTTCGCAAGCTGTTGGAGAAAACGCTCAAGAGCTTAGGACTGCTTTTCTTGGATCCGCTAGCTCCGGCGATTCGCGAAGCGGCTACGCCGTTTTTGAGTGAAGCGGTGCAGCGGGTTCCGGAATTGCTGGGAGCTTTGCGAACCCGCAACGCGGCGATTGCCAAAGCCGGGTATCACACGCAAGTGCATATCGACGACGATTCGTCGCTCTTCTTTGTGCTGAAGAATGGCCGCCGCTGGCCGGTTCGCTGGAAAGACGGGCGCTTCAGCACTAAGGACGGATCGTACAGCCCACTGGAAATGGGCGCGATGGGCGGCCGCCTTTCGCCGAACGCCTTGCTGCGTCCCGTGATGCAGGATTACCTGCTGCCCACGGCCAGTTATGTAGCGGGGCCGGCGGAGATCGCCTATTTCGCCCAAGGCGCCGCGCTTTATGAAAAGCTGCTCGGACGCATGCCCGTTATTTACCCGCGCAACAGTTTTACTTTGCTGGACGCGCGGGCGAGCAAGCTGCTGACGCGCTATGGATTGCGGGTGCCTGACCTGCTGGACCATCAGGAGAACGTGAAAGGCTTGCTAGCAGCGCGCCTGGTGCCGCCGGCGCTTCATGAGCAGATCAAAGCGGCGCAAACGGCGGCTGCCGGCGCGCTGTCGCAGTTGCAAGCAAGCTTGCTGCATTTTGATCCCACGCTCGAAGCTTCGGCGCGCAAGAGTACGGCGAAAATCAGCTATCAATTCGCCAAGCTGGAGCGCAAAATCGCCCGCGAAAGATTGCGTCGCGACGAACATGCCACGAAAGACGCGCAGTATCTGCTCAATTTGGTTTACCCGCAGCGTCACTTGCAGGAGCGGTTCTATTCGATACTGCCGTTCCTGGCCAAACACGGGCTTGACTTGCCGGAGCAACTGCTGACGCAGATTCAGTTGAGCTGCCCGGATCACATGCTGCGGGCGTTTTAGGCAACCGGGTAATATACGTCGGTTTGCCACTTGGACGGATCTGGTTCCAGCCCCGGATCGACCGGATAGGTTTCCCAGCAGGCCCCGGTCATCGTTTTGCCATTTGTTTGGCACCAAGCCATAATGGCGGCGTGCGTCTCTTTGAGTTGGTCATATGGTCCAAAGTGGCTGGCAAACGCATGTGCCCCGGCTGGCAAGGTGAGCCACTCGCAACCGCCCGTTAGAGTAACCGTTCCACTCACCTGGCATCCCGCTGCTAAGTCGCAATCATGCGCTCGCCAAGCGAGATAGACCGCATATGGCATCGAGATCATCTTAGCTCCGCTGGATCGGATACACTCCCCCACGGCGTGGATCGCCTGTTGGAAAGCCGGCCCGATCGCGCTTTGGCTGCAAGTGATTTTCTTAACTAATAGCCGCTGCTCGGGCACTTCTCGAATTTCAATAGCGGACGTCATTGGGACATTCTATAAAAAGCCCGGCGGTTCACAGGCGTTCCCAAATAGTTTGCTGCTGGGTGGCAATCTCAATGAGGATGGATTCGCGCTGGCAGCGCGTGTCCATTTCCCAAAGGAGGATTCCGGTCCGTTCGGCTTGCGTGTGCAAGCGGCTGTTTTCGGCGACAGCCTTTTGGATTTCGCGATTGCAACGTTGCAGTCGGTCGTACAGCGTAGGCATGATAGTTCACCAGCTATTCCTTTTCACGGAAGCGTCAGCGCGCGTGTGCGCCTTACCTTCTGTCTGCCTAGTGACAGTTTCAGGGCTGGCGTTACATTCCGGGAATCTGTTAGACTCCGTGCGTTCACTACTGGAAACGATTTAGCGTACGGCTTCTTCGAGCTTGTCCCCTTCGCCGGGCGCCAGGAAGAGATTCGATTCGACGGCATGCTGGCGCGTGTAGAGATCGTAGTAACGGCCTCTGGCGGCGTATAGCTGCTGATGATTGCCGCGTTCGAGAATGCGGCCTTCCTCGACGACCAGGATTTGATCGGCGCGGCGAATGGTGGAAAGCCGGTGCGCAATAACGAACGTGGTGCGGCCCTGCATCAAATGCGATAAGCCTTCCTGAATCAGGGCTTCGGATTCGGAATCGAGACTGGAGGTGGCTTCGTCGAGAATGAGGATGCGCGGATCGGCGAGAATGGCGCGGGCGATGGAGACGCGCTGACGCTGGCCGCCGCTGAGCTTCACGCCGCGCTCGCCGACGATAGTGTCGAATTTTTGCGGAAAGTTGAGCGCAAACTCATCGACGCGCGCGATGCGGCAGGCTTCCATGATTTGTCCTTCCGTCGCGCCGGGGCGCGAGAAGGCGACGTTTTCGCGAATGGAGCCGTCGAAGAGGAACGACTCCTGCAGAACGACGCCTAACTGCGAACGATAGCTGGCGAGTTGGACGGTGGAAAGATCGAAGCCGTCGACCAGGACTTGGCCGCTGGTAGGGGAGTGGAAGGCGGAGACGAGTCCGATGATGGTGGATTTGCCGGAACCGGAAGACCCAACCAGGGCGCTGACGGTGCCCGGGTGTGCGTCAAAAGAAATGCCGTGCAACACCGGTTTGTTTTCTTCATAGGAGAAGAGGACGTTATCAAACTGCACATGGCCGTTGATGGGCGGAAGCAGAACGCCGCGGTTGGGATCTTCATCTTCCGGCCGCTCTTTGAGAATCTGGCGCGTGCGTTCCAGACCGGCCAACGCTTCAGAGAGTTGGGTGCCGATGTTCACGACTTGCACGACAGGCGCAACCATGAAGGCCAGCATGGAAGTGTACATCACGAAATCGCCGACTTGCATTTTGTGCGCGGCGATTTGGCGCGCGCCCATATACATAATGACTGCGCCTACCAAGCCCATCAATACAGTGGACGCGAGCGTCATGAGGGAGATGGTGGTGAGGCTTTGAAAAACGTTGTCGAGCAGCCGTTGCGCGCCTTTGGCGAAGACGCCGGCTTCGCGCTGTTCGGCATGATAGCCCTTGATGACGCGCACACCGCCAAGGGTCTCGGTGAGGCGGCCCGTCACTTCGGCGGTAATTTTGCCGCGTTCGCGAAAGATGGGCCGGACAGTGCGAAACGCTCTTTGCAGTACAACGCCGAAGACCAATAGGACCACCAGAACCACGGAGGTCATGGTGGCGCTGGTACGGAATAATAAGACGGTGGCAATGATGGCTGTGAGAATGCCGCCCACGAGTTCCACCAAGCCAGTGCCGACGAGATTGCGCACGCCTTCGACGTCGCTCATGATGCGCGAAACGAGGGTGCCGGTTTTGTTGGAATCGTAGAAGCGCACGGGCAGGCGGCCGATGTGGTTTTGAATTTTGATGCGCATTTCAAAAATCAGGCGCTGGCCCGATTTGGAAAGCAGTTGCGTGAGCGAGAACGAGGTGACGCCTTGAATGATGGTGGCCGCGACAACGGTTAGGACGATAGGCAGCAGCAGTTTGAATTCGCCCTTGAGCATGACATCGTTGACCAGATACTTCGTGCTGTAAGGCAAGGCCAAGCCGCAAACACGGTTGATGAGCATGAGAACGGCGCCGAGCAGCAGAAGACCGCGGCGCGGCATCATCAATGCAAGGACTTCGGGCAGGAGGACTTTAAGAGATTCAGATCGTTTAGACTTTTCCATCGCTAGCTTCTATGATCGCGCGAGCGCCCTTGGCAACGTCTAAATCCAACTCGCAAGACGTATTACTTATCTCGGAGTTGCAAAGATCCACGATTCTCCTTCGAGCGCCTCCGTGACAACCAAGCAGCGCCGTAAATGAGACACGCGAACAAAAGAATGGCAACGACCACGTGCCACGTCTTGATTTCAGCGGTTTGCACAACGCGCGTGAATGTAATTCCGTCGCTCTCCTGCATCCTCACATCAGCCTATCGCATTGTTGGGTGAGGGGAGCGAAGTGGGGAAGGCATAGGCGTTAAAATAAGGCTCCAGAGGGCCGTTTCCGCGCTCCCAAACCCACGCCAATTGCAACATTTCTGGCCGGAAATGTTCTTATTTTAACGCCTATGAAGTGGGGAAGGTACGAGCCTCCGACCATGGGAAGACGGTTATTACCCGTAACCGCAACAATCGAGGATATGCAACTGCGCAACCTCGCACCCACCACACAACTAAGTTACGTCACTACTGTGGAATTCTCGAAATTCTACCGCCCCGCGTGGCTAAGCATTAGAACGCAGGGCATCAGTTATAGGATTTGGAACGGCTTTTGCGCCTTTCCGCTATTTGCGCCCGGCTTGATGTTTTTGGCCAAGGGCAACGGAATCTTGATGCTCCGCCACTCGCGCGTCGGAAATGGGGCGCTTCTGCGCTCCGGCGTTGAAGTGACCTGCGGTGTGCTCAGCAAGTTGCACCAGACCCACCGGATTGCCTGCGGGATCCGATACAATTGCTCCCTGGCCGACGGTGGTCCAATCAGCCCCAGCCTTTGCAGCATTAGGATAAAATTTTTGAACATGCGCCTGATAATCGTTCCGCTGCGACGGCGCAATAGGCAATGCCTCCGGGCCCCACAAAACCTTACCGCCGGCCCCTGTGGCTTCACTGATGGCGGCCTTTAAATCGTCGACAGCGTAATAGACAACCAAGCTGTCTTGCGGATTGTGTTTGGGACCGATCGTCATGTCGATGCCATCCTCGTCGATAGGCGCCTGAAAGGTCAACTGCTGATCCGTCAAGGCCTCGGCAAAGGTGATACCGAAAAATTTCTCATAAAAGGCCTTGACCGTTTCTGGTGCACCTGCCGCAACACTGATAAAAGCAATCTTCTTACTCAACGTAGTGCTCATCTAATCCTCTTTCCCTTCCTAAAGAATAAAGCCGCCGAGTCTAACTCGACGCACATGGCCTGCTCGCGAAGTCATCAGGGACTCCCCGCGAAAATTAGAACTTTACAGTAACGCTAAAGGTCTCAGTAAGTCAAGCGTAATTCCGCCCTACATAAGCGGCTATTAGACCATCCCAATGACAGTTGTATGTACCAATTGTTTAGAGAGTCCGTCAAGACCTAAGAACCGCTCAGTCTGCACTTTCTCCCAGCCCCCCAT
>Ga0302319_10011503_pt1 | contig 16787 bp, 15 predicted proteins | sample Bog_T0_2_FD_203319 | JGI IMG/M metagenome (GOLD analysis project Ga0302319, IMG submission 203319) | Peat permafrost microbial communities from Stordalen Mire near Abisko, Sweden - Bog_T0_2 | ecosystem: Environmental > Terrestrial > Soil > Wetlands > Peat | place: Sweden: Abisko, Stordalen Mire...
TTGCTATAACGAGCGCATGATGCCGATCGATCCCAATTATCCGGGTCTGCGCCGCCGCCGGTTTCGGCCAATTCCGGTCCGTATGCTGGTCCCCAATGTCATTACCCTGCTGGCGATCTGCGCCGGATTGACCGCGATCCGGCTGTCCACGGAAGGTCGGATGGAACTGGCGGTCGGTGCGATTGTGATCGCGGCGGCGCTCGATTTTCTCGACGGCCGCGTCGCGCGCATGATCAAGGGCCAGTCGAAGTTCGGAGCCGAACTCGACAGCCTCGCCGATTTTGTCAATTTCGGCGTCGCGCCCGGCCTCATTTTGTACTTCTGGCAGCTTTACGAATTGCATAATGGCGGGTGGATCGCGGCGATGATGTTCGCGATCTCGGGCGGCCTGCGGCTGGCGCGATTCAATGCCACCATGGACGATCCAAACAAGCCCGCCTTTGCGGCGAACTACTTTACCGGCGTTCCGGCGCCGGCTGGTGCGATCACCGTGCTGCTGCCGGTCTATCTGTCGTTTCTCGGCTTGCCGCAGCCCCCGGCGGTGCTGACCGCGGCCTTCACGCTGCTGATCGCATTCCTGATGGTTTCGCGGCTGCCGGTGTTTTCCGGCAAGACCGCGCGGATCAGGGTGCCGCCGGAACTGGTGCTGCCGGTTTTCGTCGGGGTGATTTTATTTATCGCGTTGGCTGTCAGCTACCCCTGGTACATCCTGTCGGCCGGCTCGGTGCTTTACCTGCTCGGTCTGCCGGCCGGATGGAAATCGTACCGCAACCATCAGCGCAAGGCCGCCGCCACCCAGCCAGTGAAGCCGGCCGACGCGTCTCAGCCGGTCAAGCCTTCCGAAGCCGCGGTTCCTGGCCCGGCACCGGCATTTCCGGCGAAGGTTGCCGACGCACCCGAGCCGGCTCGGCCGGCCCGGCTGAACTGAGCCCACCAGGCTTTTGCCGATCCGGCTACCCTGTTGTATAGGAGGTGGCGAGGCCGTCGAAAGAGCGCCTGACGATTAAAATCCCGGAGAAAACGCCGTGACGAATTCCACCCTCGCGCCGCTGCCCGCATCACTGTTGGAAGCGCTCGGGCGCTATGACACCCCGACGATCTGCAATGCGCTGGAAATCGTCGCGCCGGAACGGCGTCTGGTCGGCTTTACCACGAGGCCACTGGTCTGCCCGTTCCCCGACCTTCCGCCGATCGTCGGCTATGCCCGTACGGCTTGCATCCGCTCCGCGGTCGCCTCCGGGCTGTCTTCGGTCGAACAGCAGCAGCGGCGGATCGCCTATTACGACTATGTCGGTACCGGCTTTGGTCCGCGCATCAACGTGATCCAGGATGTCGACGGGCCGGATGTCGGCTTTGGCGCATTCTGGGGCGAGGTGCAAAGCGCGGTGCACAAGGCGCTCGGCTGCATCGGCGTCATTACCGACGGTTCGATCCGCGATATTGCGCAATGGGCGCCCGGCTTCCAGGCGCTGGCCGGTTCGATCGGTCCCTCGCATGCCTTCGTCCATGCCGAGCATTTTGGCGGCGATGTTCGAGTGGCCGGCATGACCGTGCGTTCCAACGACCTCATTCATGCCGATCGCCACGGCGCCGTGGTTATTCCGCTCGATGTCGCCGCCAGGGTGCCGGATGCCGCCGACCTCTGCGGTCGCCGGGAAACGCCAATTCTCGAGATTGCGCGCAGCCCGTTCTTCACGTTGGAGAAGCTGAAAGAGGCGCTGGCGCGTTCGGCCGAAATCCACTGAGCCAGACCGAGCGGCGTTGTGACGGTACATGCCGGGCCGCGACCGCGCTGTCGGGCTGCTGACAATTCCCGTCGATCATGGTTAGCCAATTGTTGCGGCGGCTTCGCGACCGCCAATCGACGGGTCAATCCGGCGATCTCCGGCGTGGTCGGCCAATGGCTCCTCGGCCGTTCCTGGCGTCGGCTGTTGCTGTCCGGCTTAACCTTTACGCGTCTTTAATCGCGGCTTCGTAGGGTTTGGGTTCGCGCGGTTCGGCATCGGCCGCGCCTGTTGCGACGGCCGGTCGTTCGCGTACGCGTTGGAGTATTCAATGGATATCACGACGACAATTGGGTTGGTGTGCGGCATAGCCGTCATCACCGTCATCATGTTGTTGGGCGGTAGCCTGGAAATGTTCTGGAGCGAACATGCCTGCATCATCATCGGCGGCGGTTCAATCGCCGCCACCATGATCCGCTTTCCGCTCAGCGCGATCATGCACGGCTTGCCGCTCGGCGCCCGATTCGCCTTCACCATGAGTCGCCTGTCGGCGCGCGACCTGGTCGACGAACTCGCCCGCATCGCCGAGATCGCCCGCAAGCAGGGACCGGTCGGGCTGGAAAAGGTCGAGACCGACGAGCCGTTCCTGGCTAAGGGAATCCGCTATATCGCTGACGGTTATGACCTCGAATTCATCCGCGATAATCTAGAGCGCGACCGCGACAATTTCCTGATGCATCTGGACGAAGGCGGCAAGATCTACCGCGCGATCGGCGACTGCGCGCCGGCGTTCGGCATGGTTGGCACGCTGATCGGCATGGTGCAGATGTTCGCCAACATGACCGACCCGTCGAAGCTCGGCCCGTTCATGGCGACAGCGCTGCTGGCGACGCTTTACGGCGCGCTGGTCTCCAATATGTTCTGCCTGCCGATTGCCGACAAGCTGCATGGCAAGAAGGTGGATGAGGACACCAACCGAACTCTGATCATCGATGGAATTCTGATGATCCGCGATTCCAAGAGCCCGGCGCTGGTTCGCGAGATGCTGCTGGCCTACCTGCCTGAAAAACACCGTCACGAAGAGGGCGAGCCAGTCCCGGCCTGATCGCGGCCGACGCTGGTCCGAAAAGCAAGCCATCCTGAAAGCAAGCAATGGCCAAGAAGAAAAAAGCCGAAGAACATGCGGGCGGCCACGGCTGGTTCGTGACCTTTGCCGACCTCATGGGTCTGATGATGAGCTTCTTCGTGATGCTCGTCGCGTTCTCCACCATGGACAACAACAAGCTCAAGGTCGTTGCCGGGTCGATGCGCGATGCCTTCGGCGTGCAGACCGAGGCGCGCTATTCCGGGATCATCGAGTCCGATGGCCTGCCGACCCGCGCCAAGCTGAAAAACACCGAGCACGTTCCGCCGGAAGAAGCCTCCAATACGCCGACCCCGGACGAAAAGGAGCGCAAGCTCAACGAAGGCGTGCGGCTGAAAATCGATCATGAATTCGCGCTCGCCTCGGCGTCGCTGCGGCAGGCGTTGCAGGACCTGCCGGAAATGACCGAAGTCTCGAAGAACATCATGTTTGAGGAGACCAAGGACGGGCTCAATCTGGAAATCGTCGACCAGGATGGCCGCTCGATGTTTGCCGATGGCTCCAAAGTGCCGTACGAGCGCACCCGCAGGCTGATCGAGAAACTAGCGGCGCCGCTGAAAGCGACGCCGCTGCGCGTCGCCATCGTCGGTCATACCGCGGCCGGTTTCGTCCCGACGAAAAGTGACTACGGGGCGTTCGATTTGTCGGCGGACCGCGCCAACGCGGTGCGCCAGATCCTCGAGCGGGAAGGCCTGCCGCCAGCCCACGTGTTCTCGGTTTCTGGCAAGGCGGACGGCGAGCCGCTGTTTCCCGATGATCCCTCGCTGGCGGTGAACCGGCGCGTTACGATCACATTGATGCGTGAGGATCCGCCGCTGCCCCCGGGGTTGAAACCATAGGGACTTGAACTACTATATTACCGCAATCGGGCGATGCCATCCACCGCGGCGGCATAAGTTCGGGCCAAAGGGGTCTGGCTGCAGGGCGTAGCAACGACCCCGCAATCCACATTTTTGCATGGCGTTGGCCGAAAATCGGGCTAGGCTGCACCGCGAGCGCAGGACTATAAGCCGCCTCGCTTTGCCAATGATGCTAAGCTGCTTGGGGCCTGAGTTCACAATGACCAGCGAAGTTGCAGCTCCCGTCGCGGAAACCGCGGCCAGCAACCAGGGCCATGCCCATTCCACGGCGGGTTTCAAAGCCCTGCTGATCGGCAGTGTCGGCGTGGTCTATGGCGACATCGGCACCAGCCCGCTCTATGCCTTGCGCGAGGCGGTGGTCGCTGCGAGCGGTCCGTCCGGAACCGTCACGACGCAGGCCGTGCTCGGCGTTGTTGCGCTGATCCTGTGGGCACTCATCGTCGTGGTGACGTTTAAATACGTGCTGATCCTGCTGCGTGCCGACAATCACGGCGAGGGCGGGACGCTGGCCCTGATGGCTTTGGCGCAACGCGCGGTCACCTACGGCGCCGGAACCATCGTGCTGTTGGGAATTATCAGCGGCGCGCTGTTTTATGGCGACGCCGTGATTACGCCGGCGCTGTCGGTGCTTTCGGCGATCGAGGGCATCAAGCTCGTGACCGCAGCGCTGGATTCCTATGTCGTGCCGCTGACGGTATTGATCCTGCTGGTGCTGTTTGCGGCCCAATCGCGCGGCACGGCGCGGGTCGCCGCATTTTTTGGTCCGGTGATGTGCGTCTGGTTCGGGGTGATCGCGATCGCGGCGATTCCGCCGATTTTGCAGCACCCCGAAGTGCTGCTGGCGCTCAATCCGCTGCTCGCCGTGTCCTTCATGCTGACCCATGGCATCATCGGCTTCGTCACGCTCGGCGCGGTTTTCCTCGCCGTAACCGGCGCCGAGGCACTGTATGCCGATCTCGGACATTTCGGCAAAAGGCCGATCCAGGCGGCCTGGCTGTTTCTTGTCCTGCCGTCGCTGGCACTGAATTATCTCGGGCAGGGCGCACTCGTGATTGCCGACCCGAAGGCGGTTGAGAACCCGTTCTTTCTGATGTTTCCGGACTGGGCGCTGCTGCCGATGGTCGGCCTTGCGACGGCGGCCACGGTGATTGCCAGCCAGGCTGTTATCACGGGCGCCTATTCGCTGACGCGACAGGCGATCCAGCTCGGGCTGCTGCCGCGGTTTGAGATCCGTCACACCTCGGAATCCCATTCCGGTCAGATTTATATTCCCCGCATCAACATGCTGCTGCTGGTCTGCGTGATGCTGCTGGTGCTGATGTTCCGCTCCTCGAGCGCGTTGGCCTCGGCCTATGGTATTTCCGTCACCGGAACCATGGTGGTGACGGCCATGATGGGTTTTGTGGTGATCTGGCGAGTGTGGCGATGGTCGGCTTTCGCGGCCGCCGCCCTGATTGCGCCGTTCCTGTTCCTCGACCTGACCTTCCTGGCGGCCAATCTGCTCAAGGTTCTGGAAGGCGGCTGGGTGCCGCTGGCGCTTGGATCCGTCGTCATGCTGCTGATGTATACGTGGCGCCGCGGCAGCCGGCTGCTGTTCGAGAAATCCCGCAAGTTGGAATTTCCGCTCGCCGATCTGGTGTCGATGCTGGAGAAACGGCCGCCGCAACGGGTTTCAGGCACCGCCGTATTTCTGACCAGCGATCCGCTCAGCGCGCCGACCGCGCTGATGCACAGTCTCAAGCACTACAAGGTGCTGCATGAGAAGAACGTCATCCTCACCATCGAGACCGCGCCGACGCCGCGGATCAACCCGGCCGAGCGGGTCCGGCTGGAGCAGATCAGCGCGACCTTCACCAAGGTGACATTACGGTTCGGATTCATGGAATCGCCCAACGTGCCGAAGGCGCTGGCGATCGCGCGCAAGCTCGGCTGGCAATTTGACATCATGTCGACCTCTTTCTTCCTGTCGCGGCGCGCGCTCAAACCCGCCGCACACTCCGGAATGCCGCGCTGGCAGGATCACTTGTTCATCGCGCTCAGTCGGACCGCCAATGATGCCACCGACTATTTCCAGATTCCCAGCGGACGCGTGGTTGAGGTCGGAACGCAGGTCACCGTCTAGAACGGTCGAGCCCGCACTCGACGTGACTCCGGCTTGTCGTCATCCCGAATCGGCGGGGGATGCGGCGCTTGATTTTCGTGGCGTGAGAGGCGACGTTGGCGCCGACAGACGAGCCAGCGGCAGCTGCCGCGGCTCGTGAATTCCAAGGATCCAATGGCTGGGAGGATCGCGTGGCGAGAGTGCAGGATTTGACGCCGGAGGAGGTCGCCAAAGGCGTGGCCGATGGCCGCTATTTGCTGGTCGACGTCCGCGAACCGAACGAGGTCGCGGTGGATGCCTATCCCGCTGCGGTGGTGCTTCCGCTGTCCGGTTTCGACCCGAAGGATATTCCGGACCCTGGGGGAAAACAGGTGGTTTTTGCCTGCCGTTCGGGCAAGCGATCGCAGACCGCCTCGCTTGCCGCGCAGGTTGCGGGGCTCCCCTATGACAAACATTTGGCGGGCGGGATACTGGCCTGGAAGGCTGCGGGATTGCCGACCGATTCGGGCGGTTGACCGCTCCATGACCTCCATGAACAAGGTCTTTGCGGATCTCCCCGTCACCATCTTCGAGGCGATGTCGCAGCTCGCGCGCGACCACAACGCCATCAATCTGGGCCAGGGTTTCCCGGACGATCCCGGACCGGAGGATATTCGCCGGGCCGCCGCGGTCGCGGTCATGGACGGTTATAATCAGTACCCTTCGATGATGGGCATACCGGAATTGCGGCAGGCGGTTGCGGCGCATTACCAGCGCTGGCACGGCCTTCGGCTCGATCCGATGACCGAGGTGATGGTGACCTCGGGCGGCACGGAAGCGCTGACCTCGGCCATCCTGGCCATTGTGCAGCCCGGCGACGAGGTCGTGGTGTTCCAGCCGGTTTATGACTCCTACCTGCCGATCATCCGCCAGGCCGGTGGCATCCCGCGTCTGGTCCGGCTCGAGCCGCCGCATTGGCGGCTGACCGAGGAAGCGCTGCGGGGCGTCTTCAACCCCAAGACCAAGGCAGTGCTGTTCAACAATCCGCTCAATCCCGCGGCGGTGGTCTATCCGCGCGAGGATCTCGAACGGCTGGCGCGGTTCTGCCAGGAATTCGACACCATCGCGATCTGCGACGAGGTCTGGGAGCACGTCGTCTTCGACGGCCGTGAGCATGTTCCCCTGATTACGATCCCTGGGATGCGCGAACGCACCATCAAGATCGGCTCTGCGGGAAAAATCTTCTCCCTGACCGGCTGGAAGGTCGGTTTCGTCTGCGCCGCGCCGCCGCTGCTGCGGGTCGCGGCCAAGGTGCACCAGTTTCTCACCTTCACCACCGCGCCCAATCTCCAGGTTGCGGTCGCCTACGGGCTCGGCAAGCCGGCGGAATATTTCATCCAGATGCGCCAGGATCTGGCGCGCAGCCGCGACCGCCTGACCCAGGGGCTGCAGAGCCTGGGCTTTCCAGTGCTGACGTCGCAGGGCACCTATTTCCTGACTGTCGATCTCTCACCGCTCGGTCTCAACGAGACAGACGAGGCGTTCTGCCGTCGGATTGTCAGTGATTACAAGGTGGCGGCGATACCGGTATCGGCGTTCTACGAACAGGACGCGGTGACCTCGGTGGTGCGTTTCTGTTTCGCCAAGAAGGACACAACCCTCGATACCGCGCTCGAACGTCTGTCCGACGCGGTGCATCGCCGATAACGGAAAACATCATGCGCGGCCGCTCGATCCTGCCGGGGGTGATCGCCTTGGCCGCCATGCTGGCGATCTCGCCGGCGCTGCGGGCGGAGCCGCGCAGCGTCAATTTCTACAACTGGTCGAACTACGTGGCGCCGGGCGTACTGGATGACTTCAGCAAGGAAACCGGCATCAAGGTCATCTACGATACGTTCGATGCCAATGAGACCCTGGAAACCCGCCTGCTGGCGGGAAAATCGGGCTATGATGTCGTGGTGCCCACGGCCTATTTCCTGCAGCGCCAGATCGCCGCCAACGTCTTCCAGAAGCTCGACAAGTCGAAGCTGCCCAATCTCGCCAACGGCTGGCCGGCGGTGACGCAGCGGCTGGCCATCTACGATCCCGGCAATCAATACGCCGTCAACTACATGTGGGGCACCACCGGCATCGGGTACAACGTCAAGGCCGTGCAGAAGATCCTCGGCCCCGATGCCAGGATCGACAGCTGGGATATGGTCTTCAAGCCGGAAAATCTGGCAAAATTCAAGGAGTGCGGCATTCAGATGCTGGATTCCGCCGACGATATTTTTCCCGCCGCACTGAGCTATCTCGGGCTTGACCCCAATTCCACCCAACCGGCTGACCTGGAGAAGGCTGCCGCGCTGGTCAGCCAGATAAGGCCCCTGGTTCGCAAATTCCATTCGTCGGAATATCTCAACGCGCTGGCCACCGGCGAGATCTGCTTTGTCGTGGGCTGGTCGGGTGACATCCTGCAGGCGCGCAGCCGCGCGGCGGAGGTGAATAATGGCATCGAGATCGCCTATGCCATCCCGAAGGAGGGTGCGCAGATGTTTTTCGACAATCTTGCCATTCCCGCCGACGCCGGCAACGTCGCCGAGGCCTATGAGCTGATCAACTATCTCTACCGGCCCGAGGTCGCGGCCAGAAACTCGAACTATCTGTCCTATGCCAATGGCAACCTGGCCAGCCAGCAACGGATCGATCCGAAGATCCTCAATGACAAGAACATCTACCCCGATGCGGCCATGCTGAAAAAACTGTTCGTGATCACCGCCCGCGATCCGGCAACCCAGCGCATGATCAACCGGCTATGGACCAGGGTGAAGACCGGGCGATAAGACGCGATGGGAGCTATCGCCAGCGCCGATGTACCCACCACCATTGATCCGGATATTCGCGGATCCAGCCCTCGACCACGGTGGTGATCGCCTGCATGGTGCCCTGGACATCGATCTGTCCATCTTCGTTGCGCACCGGCGGCACTTCATCGGAGAGTTCGGCGCGGAAGCGATGGTTGGGCAAGCGGATGATGCGCACGCCGTGGATCGGACATTCGATCTGCCGCAGCAGCCGGGCCAGCGTCGGATTGGCCTTGGTCTTGCGGCCGAAGAAGGTGACGTCGACGCCATTGGTGAACCACTGGTCGACCAGGATGGCGACGTGCTGGCCTCTTTGCAGGGCTTCAGCCAGCTTGAACGGGGCGTCTCGGCCGGCCGGAATCAGCGTTCCCATCTTGACCGAGCGGATCTCCTCGATGATGCGGTTGGCTGAGGCGATGTTGGGCCTTCGAAACAGCACGGCGGCATCCAGGCCATGCGCGACCGCGGCCACCGCGGCCAGTTCGAAGCTGCCGAGATGACTTGCAAAGATCAGCGCCGGTTTGCCGTCCAGCCGCAGCTGCGCAAACAATTCGTGGGTCCGCGGCTGGATTTCGATCCGGCTGTCTTCGGGGTGGGCGGGATCATGCTCCCAGACATGGTCGAGATGGGCAAATTCGGCGCCATAGCGGCCTAGATTGTCCCACACACCGGCGAGAATGCGCGCGATTTCCGCAGGCGATTTTTCCGGAAATGCGGCGATCAGGTTGGCGCGCGCCGTCTTGTGCTCGCGTGTCAAGGGGCCAATCAGCTGGGCTACGCGCCCGAACAAATTGGCGGTCTTGATCGGGTCAAAATAGCGGGTGGTACGCAGCAGCGCGATGGTCAAGGCGCCGACCGCGGCTTCGCTGATTGGCTTGATGGCGCCGCGAATCCGGGCTCTGGCACGAAGCAGCATCAGTTGCATGAAACGCGATACCGTGTTGGCCTTTGATTGTCTTCATCGCCTCACGAGCCAGTCAGACCGGCTCTCGGGTCAGGATCAGCGAGGCATTCTGGCCGCCGAAGCCGAATGAATTGGACATCACGGCGGTGACCCGGGCGTCGCGCGCCTTGTTCGGGACCACGTCGAACGGTATCGCCGGATCAGCTATTTCATAGTTGATGGTCGGCGGAATCCGCTGATGCTCAAGGGTCAAAAGCGAGAAGATCGCTTCCACCGCGCCCGCCGCCGAAAGCGTGTGGCCGACCATCGATTTATTGGACGAGACCGGAATCTGCTGGGCGCGTTCACCGAACACGGTGGAGATGCCCAGATATTCCATCTTGTCATTCTCCGGCGTCGAGGTGCCATGGGCATTGATGTAGTCGATGTGCTCGGGTGTCATGCCCGCATCCGCCAGGGTCTTGCGGACACAGCCGATGATCGGTTTGCCATCGGGACTCGACCGGGTGCGGTGGAAGGAGTCGGTCAATTCCCCACAGCCGGCAACCACCCCCAGGATGCGGGCGCCGCGCGCGGTGGCGGCCTCGAAGCTTTCGAGCACCAGCGCGCCGGCGCCTTCGGCCATGACAAAACCGTCGCGATTTTTCGAGAACGGCTTGGAAGCCGCCTGCGGCGGCTCGTTCTGGGTCGACAGCGCCGAGAGCAGGGAAAAGCGGACCAGGCCTTCCGGATTGACCGACCCGTCCGTGGCGACGCAGAGCGCGGCATCCGCCTCGCCGCGGCGGATCGCTTCAACGCCGAGCTGGATCGCGGTGGCGCCGGAGGCGCAGGCGGTCGAGAGCGAAATCGGCGAGCCCTTGGTGCCGAATGTCTCGGCCACATGATTCGCCACCGAGCCGAACAGGAAGCGCCGGTGATAGGGCTTGAAGCGATCGCTGCCGCAGACCCGCAGCAGGGCGTCGTACTCGATATCGGTCTGCCCGGTCGCGCGTCCCAATTCGAGCCGTTGCGGCCATTCCACTTCCACCGGCGCCACAGCCAGAAAAAGCGGGCCGGGGAAATCGCCTCGGCTGCCGATCGCGGACTGGGCGATGGCTTCTTCGGTGGCGATATCGGCAAGGCGCTCCGAGAGATCAGTGGAGGAAAACGGCTCGACCGTTACGAAATCAACCGTTCCCGCCATGGTTGTCTTCAACCCGTCGGTCGGAAATCGCGTAATGGCGCGAATGCCGGAACAGCCCGCGGTGAGTCTTGCCCAATTATCGCTCTTGCCGGCGCCGAGCGATGTCACCACGCCCATGCCGGTGACGACGACGATCGGCCGGCCGAATTTATCGCGCGAAGCTGTCATGTTTTCCCCACAAGCAAGGCGCCGTGCTCATCCTACCGCCTCGACCAGCGCCATGCCTTCGCCCCGCCAATGCCCGGCGCCGATGACGACAATCTGGGTTGGCGGTTGCGGCATGGCGATCTCGAGCCCGGTTGGGTCGTTGGGTGGAAACAACGCGCCGCGCGAAATCGACAGCGCGGCAAGGCCAAGTCCCAGTGGAAACTGCGTCTCCATGGTGTGACCGAACATCGTACCGGTTGCCCGCACCGCGAAATCGGGATGTTGGCTGAGAAAGGCCCGCTCTTCCGCGGTCACCGGTTCAGCGCCGGTGGCGCCGGTGATGATGGCGCCCTTGCTATCGAGTTCGCCAAGCTTCGACCAGAGTTGCCGCAGCGACGCGGTGACTTCGCCGGCATGCCTGCGGAGCGCCAGATCGGCGATGACGTTGGTCAGGCGGGCGTAGGGTTTGGCGCCGCGCGCCTTCGCATGGGCTTTTGATTCGATCACCAGGAAAGCCCCGGCGGAGCCAAGCGCGAAACCGGGGTGTTTGTCGCGCGCCCAGATCGGCGCATAGCCGTCCCGGAGGTTGAAATCGCCGAACCCGTAAAGCACCAACAGATCCTTGCGCTCGCCATTATGCGAACCACCGATCAGGGCTATGTCGCTTTGCCCGCCGGCGATGCGCGCCAGCGCGATCCGTGCCGCGTCGATGCCGGCGGCCTCTTCGCCCATGAAGGTTCGCGATGTCCCGGAAACACCGTGCACAATGGCGATATTGCCGGCCAGCAGATTCGACAGCTGCGCCAGGAACAGCGTCGGACGCAGGTCGTTCATCAACCGCTCGTTCAGAAAGCCGGGAGCTGAATTGCCTTTGGCGTCGCCGCTGAGGATGTTGCTGTCCACCGCGATATCACGCTCGCCGCCGCCGGCGGCGACAATCATATCCATCCGCCCAAGGATTTCCTTGTTGCCTTTGACGCCAGCCGACTCCAGCGCCAGCCCGGCCGCATAGGTGCCGATGCGCTGCCAGGCTTCCATCTGGCGCTGGTCGCCCTTTTTGGGAATCTGGGCGTCGAGATTGACCTGCGCCCAGGGATGGACGACGAAAGGGGCATAGCCTTTCTCATCAACATTGACCCGGCACGCGCAGAGCGCGTCCCAGGTGGCGTCCAGCCCTTCGCCGAGCGAGGTCGCAAGACCGATGCCGGTGATCCAGACTTCCGCCGGCTCCGAATGGGCGGATTTGGCCGCGGTGGGAAACGCCTCAGTCGTCGATGCCTTGGACGTGGACGTTTCAGTCTTGGGCGTCTCAGTCATCGGCGCTCGCCTGGTGCGGGAAGCCGATGCGCTTGGCCATGGCGTCCATGTATCCGCGCAATTCCGGGTTCGGGAAGGCAACCTGCCGAAAGGTGATGGTCGCGTTGCACTTCAGTTCGCCCCCGACGCTGATCTTCGCAGCGGTCATGGCAAAACCCGATCCCTCGTGAACAATACCGGCCGTGATGTTCAGCAATTGCCCAGGCGTGACGAACCCCCGCATCTTGGCCTCCTTGACCGCGCCCAGAAACGGCATGCGCTCGAAATTGGTCAATGCGATCAGAAGCCAGCCCGAGGTCTGCGCCATCGCCTCGATCAACAGCACGCCGGGCATCAACGGGTGGCCTGGAAAATGGCCCTCGAAGATGCTGCTGCGCTCCGGCACCTGCGCCTCGACCGCAATGGTCTTGGCGCCGATATCGAGATCGGTGATGCGGTCGATCAGATGGAAATATTCAAGCTGCATGAGAAGCGGTTACGCGCCCTTGGCGGCGACCAATTCGTCGATGCGCGCGCTGAGGTTTTTCAGGACAAAATACTGCTCGGTGGTCGCCTTGCCGTCATTCACTTCCTGCGTCCATTTCTCCAGCGGCAGCTTGATGCCGAACGCCTTGTCGATCGCGAACGCGATGTCCAGGAAATCGAGGCTGTCGATGCCCAAATCGTCGATGGCATGGCTTTCGGGCGTGATCGTGTCGCGCGGGATGTCGCAGGTCTCAGCAATAATCGTGGCGACCTGATCGAATGTGGTGGACATCACTAAACCCTTGATATATTGGAGATAATTTTCTGGATGGCGCGGCACGCATGGGCTGCCTCCGGAATGCCCCATCAGCCCTCCGGAGTCGAGTGCCCGTATATCGGAGCGACGCATCGAGTTCAACGTCGGCGGCAATATCGGCCATATTTGAGGCAAAATAGCCGCTTGGGCTTCAATACCCTAGAAATGCGGGGCGGCAATGGGCGCGCAATCGCGGCGTCCCATCAGAGCGCAATCCTGGGTTGTGCGTAAATCGGCGATACTGATTACAAGCCAGATGCCAACTGCCATCAGCGCAATGGTGAAGGCGATCGCCGCCAGATTGGCTAACATACGGTGACGGAAATCGTCCGGCGGATCGCGGACACGCTCGTACCGCGACAGATCATCCGCCTGACCCCGGCCTTCCGCCGGCCCGCCATGTCCAGTGTTGAGACGCCCAATGTCGAGACGCCCACTGCCAGCGCTCCCAATGTCGACACGCCCCGCCGACAGGCGCGGCAAGGTGCGCGGCCGAAATGGGAGCACCTGGTGGTCTCGCCCTGACGACGTGTGGTCTGAAGACTTAGGCTCTGAAGTTTTGGGCTCTGGCGACATGGGTTCTGACGAGATGGGCTGGGTTGCACGCTTGCCAGCTCCGGCATTTGCATGGTTCATCTAGCACGTTTGCAATTCGTCTCACAGACAATGTTTGTTGTGCAGCGCAGGCGCTGATCTACACTTCCACGGTTTCATGGAACCGGCCGTAGTCGACTCTCAGGCGGCCGTCCTCCGATGTGCCGATAATATCAGCGTAGCGGTGGCCAAAGCGAATGTCTGAATAATCGTAGCTTTTGCGGGCATGCACGGTTTGCGCTGCAACAACGTCGTACCCTGACACCACTACCGACAGCGCCGCATCCAACGCTTCGAGGCCGGTCGCATCGAGTCCGAAGAGCGGGCTTCGCTCGTCAATGACGTGAAACAGCGTCCAGCTCAACGCCAAAGCAGGGTGCTCGTTTCGCAGCAGCGCCAGCTCGTAGAAGCGGCGGAGCTGCGCGCCCTCCAGGCTGATCTCCTGCCTGTAGAACCAGAGCTTGGCAGTGGCATTGCCGATCAGATTGTGGCGCTCATTGACGAAGCGGACCATCAGGGTCGGCAGGCCTTCGTGAATCGAGATCACCGGATTATCGGCAAACAGCAATCGGGCCTTGGGCCGCGAAAATCGCGCAAAGATCAAACCGGTCATCAGCGACATCGAGAAGATTCCGGTGAACAGTTCCACCGCCGCGGTGACGTGTCCATAATTGGTTTGCGGGTGCATGTCGCCATAACCGGCGGTCGAAAGCGTCTCGATGCTAAAGTAGAGATAGTCAATGTAGGCGCCATTGGGAACGTTCGAGATCGGCTGATCGCCGAACCAATAGAACAACGCAAATACCGCGTTGAAGACAACGAACACCAACGCGGCGCCGCCGATGAACACGGGCCATGTCGCCGTCATGCTGCGGTAGCTGATATCGGCCCAGAAATTGAGACTCAGGCCTTCAGCGACAACCTCGCGGTCGCCAAATCGGACAACCTGCGCCTTGGGCGGCCGCGCCCTCGCACCTATGGACATCTTTTCCACATCTCTTCAATGGCCTGGTAAAAGAATTCAATCGCCTCCCGCATCATGCCATAATCGGTTGATTTACCGCCGCGGTTTTTGGGCGGAAGTTCACGGGGGTGTCATCATGGCCAATACGCGCGATCCGATTTTGCACCCGATCCCGATCCTTTCGCTGCACCCGACCCAGATGACCGTCGGAATGCAGGAGGTCAAGGAAAAGCGAAAACGCTGGCGCGAACATGCTTCGAAGAAGAAGCAGGCGGAGCTTTTGGGCAAGCATATGATCCCGGTGGTTCGGGGACCGGACCATCGGCACTATATCATCGATCACCACCACCTCGCCTTGGCGCTGCATGATGAAGGCGTCGAGCACGTGCTCGTGAGCATCGTGGCCGACCTTACCATGGTCGATCGTCAGGCCTTCTGGGGCGTGCTGGACAATCACAGATGGGTCTATCCCTATGATGCCAAGGGCGAACGCCGGCATTTCAAGGATATTCCAAAAACCGTCAAGGGCCTCAAGGACGATCCGTTCCGCAGCCTGGCCGGCGAGCTGCGCCGGGTCGGCGGCTTTGCCAAGGACACGACGCCCTTCAGTGAATTCCAATGGGCTGATTTTCTGCGCAGCAAGCTGTCGCGCAAGAGCGTGGAGGCTAATTTCGAGAAGGCGATCGAGAAGGCGCTGGGGCTGGCCAAGAGCAGGGACGCCATCTATCTGCCGGGCTGGTGCGGGTCGGCGGCGGACGATGAGTGAGAGCAGCCGAGCTTTCGCCGCACGGCGCGACTGGCGGTTGATGCCGCCTTTCGATCTATTTTAACACGCGTCCCATCAAATAGAATTCGGCGTTCGGACGCATGGCGGTGACGTTCGCCATTCGGTTCGACAGGGCAAAAAAGGCTGCGATCGCTGCGATGTCCCAGATGTCGTCGTCACTGAAACCATGGCGGGCGATTTCGGCGAAATCGGCCTCCGAAATCCTATGGGACTCGGCGCTTACCTTGAGCGCGAAGTCGAGCATGGCGCGCTGCCGTGACGTAATATCGGCCTTACGATAATTGATGGCGATCTGGTCGGCGAGCTGCGGATTCTTGGCCCTGATTCGCAGGATCGCGCCATGGGCGATCACGCAATATTGGCATTGGTTGGCGCTCGAGGTCGCCACCACGATCATTTCACGCTCGGCCTTGCTGAGGCCGCCGTCCTTGTCCATCAGGGCATCGTGGTAGGCGAAAAACGCCCGGAATTCCTCGGGCCGGTATGCCAGAGTCAGGAATACGTTCGGAACAAAGCCGGATTTTTCTTGGACCGCGAGCAGGCGGCCGCGGATATCCGCCGGCAACTGGTCGATCGGAGGGGTAGGAAAGCGTCCGGCGCTTGGCTGCGTCATGGGGGTGGGCCCGGGTCAAACCGCGGCATGCGGCGACCCGAGACCATAAGCGATAGCGGCGCCCGCGCAAGCGCCGCGGCCCTTAAAGCCTGCTTGGAGCTTCTTTGGAGCTCCCTCAAAAGCGCGGTTCAATGAACGATGGCGGCCTCAGCGCAGCGGTTTCTTCAGCAGCGAGAAACGGTCGGGGTCGAGGCCCTGCGACGGCTGCAGCATTGGGGCTTCGATCGGTCGCATGGTCGGATCGTTGGGAGCTTCCCGGTGTGAGGTGGCGCCACGCCAGCGGTCGAGCACCGCGGTGACAAACTGCATATCCTGTCCGGCCTTGGCCGAAGGCACGGTCGAGATGGTGGCTTCACTGCGCGGCAATTGATGCGCCGGGACCTCCTTGAAACGGAGCCGGGTCGGAAGCGCGACGCCCTCGCCAAACGCCAGCACTTCGCGGGTACCAAGCGAAGGTATGAAAGACAGCAGGTTCGCCGCGGCGTCGGATACCGCCGACCGCAACAACGTCTGGTCGCGGTCGTTGGCAAGGCGCATGGCGAACAAGGTATTGCATTGTGAAATGATGGTGGCATCGAGTTCGGCGGGACGCTGCGTCACCAGTCCGAGATAGACGCCGTATTTTCGGCCCTCCTTGGCAATGCGCGATATCGCCTTGCGGGTCGGCCCGAATCCGATGTTGTGGTCGGCCGACGCGTAGCGATGGGCCTCTTCGCACACGAACAACAAGGGCGAAACGCCATCGCTCCAGAGCCCGAAGTCGAACGCCATGCGGCACAGAACCGAGACCACGGAATCCACGACTTCGGCGGGAAAGCCGGCCAACTGCATGATCGTCATCGGCTT
>Ga0302319_10011505_pt1 | contig 16784 bp, 18 predicted proteins | sample Bog_T0_2_FD_203319 | JGI IMG/M metagenome (GOLD analysis project Ga0302319, IMG submission 203319) | Peat permafrost microbial communities from Stordalen Mire near Abisko, Sweden - Bog_T0_2 | ecosystem: Environmental > Terrestrial > Soil > Wetlands > Peat | place: Sweden: Abisko, Stordalen Mire...
CAGGTGTCCCTCATCCGCCTTTTGTTGGCGAATAGGGGAAGTATGGGTGAATATGAGAAGTACGGGTGCCCCACCTTCGCGCCGCGCTTTTTGCGGCGATAAGGTGGGGTTGTTGACTCTTGCTCTTGTCCTTGCTCTTGCTCTTGTCTTTGTTTTTGTCCTTGTTTTTGAAGTGTCATTCCGAGCTTTGCGAGGAACCCCAGCGCCGCTCGAATCTCCCGCACAGTCCCAGAGGCACTTCAGCCAGCAATCGATTCTTCCACAGCACGAAGGGACGGACTCTGCCCCACATCCGCCTTCTTTTGGCGAATTTGAGGAGTACGGGTGCCCCACCTTCGCGCCGCGTTTTTTGCGGCGATAAGGTGGGTTGTTGACTCTTGTTCTTGCAGTTGCTCTCGCTTTTGTTCCGGATAGTGTCATCCTGCCGCCCCCACTTTCGTTCTCCGGGACATTAAAAAAGGCGCAGCCGAAGCCGCGCCTCTCATAACCAAGCGTCTTTATTTCTTCTTCGTAGTCTTCGCTTTCTCCGGAGGCAGTGCCGCCTTCACCTTCTCAATCGTCTCGTAGAGCTTTCCCTGGTCCATCACCTGTTCATAAGGATCTTGCGGCGAATTGCTCACCACGTAAATCGTCGGAGTCTGATGCACCCCCGTAGCTTTTCCAAGCTCGGTGTCGGCTTCCACCTTCGCGCGCAGCGCGCCCGTCGAATCGTAGAACGCCGGCAGCGCCGTGTGGTGTGCGGACGCAAACTTGTCCGCCCAATCCCGCAGATTCGTCTTGTAGATCGCATTCTGGTTGCCGAAGATGTACTGCCGGAACGCCTCGCCCAACTGCGGCGACTGCGAATCGAAGTACCGCGCCATGATGTGCGCTTCCTTGCTCCAGTGGTGCTGCGGCAGGATAAAGTCATGGCGCACCAGCGGCAGCCCATAATTCCGCTCCGCCTGTACCAGCAGCGGATCGGCCTTGGCGCACGCCGGACACTCCAGATCCTCGAACACCACCAGAGCCATCCGGCTCCCCGCTGGAGGATGCAGCGCGCTCGTATCTCCTGCCCACGCCGCCGAAGTCATCATCGCCATGCCCGCCACCAGCGCAACCATTTTCATCTTCATCGTTTCCATTCCCTTTCAATCATAGTTCTTCAGCCGGTGCCCCACATCCGTCCGGTGCCCCACATCTGCCGTAGTTAGCAGATGTGGGTTCATGTATCTTCGAACCTTTACTTTTTCTCCGCCGCCTGCATCTGCTCAATCATCGCAAACAGTTTGTCCCGGTCCAGCGTCTCCACAAACGGAGCCCCGCGCTGGCTCACACTGACTACAAACACCGTCGGAGTATGAATCACTCCCACCTGCTGCCCCAAGGCGTAATCGGCCATCACCAGCTTCTTCAACTCGCCCTTCGGATCGTACTTCGCGGGCAACTCCACTCCATGCTGATCCGCAAACCGCTCGGCCATTCCGTGCAGATTGTCTTTGTTGATCGAACTCTGGTTCGCATACACCCAGCGCCGGAACTGCTCGCCCAGCGGCAGCGCTTGCTTCGCGCTCTTCGCCTCGGTTCGCGTGTCAAAGTACCGCGCCATCACATGAGCCTCAAAGCTCCAGTTATGCATTGGCAGCGGAAAGTCTCTCCGCACCAGCGGCACGTTGTACTTCGCCGAGGCCTCCAGCAGCAGCGCTTCAGCGTCCGCGCAATCCGGACATTGCAGATCTTCAAATGCAACCAGCGCCACCGCCGCGCCCTTCGGTGGGCGCAGCGCGCTCGTATCTCCCGCCCACACCATCGCCGGAATCAACAGCATCACCAGCACCGCAGCACGACGCAGATTCATCGTCACTCTCTTCCCGCGCAAGGTCGTTCATCCATGCGCGACCGCTTCTGCTCTGGCCTCCCATAATAGACGAAGCCCCCGCGCCGCGCACTCCATCGCCTGCTTCGTTCCTGCTTTTCGTTCCCGTCGCCGCGTCATTCAAATACCGCGCAAAAAAAGGAGAGGCGCAGATTTTATCCGCGCCTCAATGCGATGCAAAGGAGGTCTTTTCTAGATTCTTATGCTCGTTAGACGAACCAACTTCCCAATCGTTAGCCGGATCATGATTTTTTCTTGTCCGCCCCCCAGCTCGCGCCAACTCCACCCTCCCATCCAGATTTGTCTCGGGTCTTGACCTGAGTGTGAATTCTGACCTCGCTCAGGGCCAGGGCAACCAGGTACCAGCCCGCCAACCTTTTCCCGCCAAAACGCTGACCAATCGGTCAATCGTTCGCCACCCTGCTCAACGATTGACCACTTTATAACCCTGCGCTTTCCAACGATTAACCAACCCGCCAATCGTTCTTTCCTCACGACTCCTCTCCCGCCGCCGCCGGAGTGCCGCCTGAAATCGCGTTTGGCCCTGTGTTTACGGCTATGCAACCGTCAGTCGGCGTACTTTCCTCCGGGCGAGTAGAATTTAGTCATGGCAACTACCGTTCGCTCATTTGCCAAGATCAATCTCGGCCTCGCAATTGGCCCCGCACGGCCTGATCGTTTCCACGCCTTGGAGACCATCTACCAGACGCTGGCCGTGCATGATGTCATTCGCGTCGAAGCCGCGCGCGGCAACGGCATTGACATCCGTTGCAAGAATCCCCAGGTTCCATGCGATGAAACCAACACCTGCTATCGCGTTGCCGACCGCATGTTGCGCCACTGGAAGCAGCGCGCCAAGCTCACCATCACCATCGAAAAGAATCTTCCCGTGCAGGGCGGACTCGGTGCTGGCTCATCCAACGCCGTTGCCACCATGTTCGCCCTCGAACGCGAGTTGAAAGAGCCGCTTCCCCCGGACGAGCGCCTTCGTATCACTGCGGAAGTCGGTTCTGATTTACCCTTGTTTTTATTGGGTGGCGCCGTCCTCGGCCTCGGCCGCGGCGAACAGGTCTATCCTCTTGCCGATTTTCCTCCCATCGCCTGCGTGCTGGTTACGCCGCACGTTGCGGTCTCCACCCCGCAGGCTTTTCGTGACTGGGACGCCTTCATGGAGAGCGAAGCCAAGACTTGGAAGTTGACTGCCCCCGATGGCTCCGCTACACTATCTAAGTTCAACCGCTCTGCGTTTGAGTGGTTGAGCTCCCTGAATGTATCCGGTGTTCCCGTCGAGGCTGACGGGGACCGGGCCGAGACTCCGCTTCTCGACCTCGTCCGAGCCGGGATAGAGAACGATTTCGAAAGAGTCGTATTTCCTCAATATCCCGAATTGCGTGACGTGAAGCGAGTTCTTGAACGCGAAGGCGCTGATTATGCCTCGCTCTCCGGATCAGGCTCAACGATGTACGGTTTGTTCCGTACTCCTGAGCGTGCGGCGAAAGCAGCCGAACGGATGAGCGCGGAAGGATTGGCAACCACCGTCACCGAAACGCTGCCGCGTAACGAGTATCGTGCGCAGATGTTTGTGAAGTAGCTTCGCGGTAGGTTCGCGGTAACAGATGCCGCGGCCCTGGGCGATTCGGCGAATCTTGCCCCACTGGGCGGTAGACTAATGGTAGGTCAAGTGCCTTTGGAGCACTTCGTCCAGGTTCGAATCCTGGCCGCCCAGCCAGACTCTCAGGTCAGGGAATGATGTAGCAGCACCGGTTTCAGGAAAGCTGCGCCGCGAATGTGTCGCGCGCCGCCAACTTGGAGTTTCACGCGATTTAAGCGGGGATCAACCAGTCCCCATAGCGGAGAGAGCGATGGACGTAGTAACCAAACCGAGCGTAGCGACAGCAACAGCCGAGGCAACGCAAACCGCGCCTGAAACGGGAGTTGTAGCTCCTGCGAAGGTTGCCGAACAGCCCAAGGGCGACAAGAAACCGGTGCCCACGCGCCGCGATGACAAATTGAGAATTTTCTGCGGTACTTCGAATCCGGCACTCGCCAAAGAGGTCTGCGATTTCCTCGGACTTCCCTTGGGGCAGACGTTTCTGACTCAGTTTTCCGATGGCGAGATTTATGTGCAGATACTGGAGAACGTGCGCGGCTCGGATGTATTCGTGATCCAGCCCACTTGCGATCCGGTCTCGCACAACCTGATGCAGTTGCTGCTTATTATTGACGCGCTCAAGCGCGCATCGGCACGGCGTATCACCGTGGTGATTCCATATTTCGGTTACGCCCGGCAGGACCGCAAGGACAAGCCCCGCGTTCCGATCAGCTCCAAACTGGTGGCAGACATTCTGACCACCGCCGGAGCCAATCGCGCGCTGGTCGTGGATCTTCACGCACCGCAGATCCAGGGATTCTTCAATATTCCAGTGGATCATCTATTTGCTTCGCCGGTGCTGGTGGATCACTTCCGCAAGCAGAACCTGCCGAACCTGACCGTGATCTCTCCCGATGCAGGCGGCGTGGAGCGCGCCCGCTTCTTTGCAAAGAAGATGGATGCTCCGATGGCGATTGTGGATAAGCGCCGCACGGAGATCAACGTAACGGAAGTGATGAATGTGATCGGCGACGTGCGCGGGCGCACTTGCCTGATTCTCGATGACATTGTGGACACAGCGGGAACGCTGGTGAAAACCGTGCAGGCGCTGCTGGATAATGGCGCGGTGTCGGTCTCTGCCTGCGCCTCTCATGCAGTTCTTTCCGGACCGGCGCTGGAACGGATTTCCAGATCGAACCTGAACGAACTGGTTGTTACCAACACAATTCCGCTGAGCGAAGCGGGACAGAAGGAACCGAAGATCAAGGTGCTTTCGATCGCAGGTCTCATCGCGCGTGCGATCCAGTCGATCCACGAAGAGACCTCGGTGAGCAAGCTGTTTAACTAAGCCCAGCGCGCGCGTTGTGCGCCGGGACCATGACGTAGAAGGAACAGACTGATGGCAACCGCAACTGCAACAAACACAGTCGAAGCAAAAGTTCGTGAAGCTTCTGACAAAAACGCCGCGCGTCGTCTGCGCACCACCGGAATGATTCCGGCGGTGCTGTACGGCGCCAAGAAAGACCCGCGCGCTATCGCCGTGGATCCGAAGCAGATTCTGAAGATTCTGCGCTCGGCTTCGGGTCACAACACGATCTTCGAAATCAATCTCGAAGGCGAACAGGCCAAGGCGATGGTGGTGGACTGGCAGTACGAGCCGCTCAAGGGCAGCCTGCTCCACGTAGACCTCAAGCGCATTGCAATGGATCAGAAGATGCGTCTGTCGGTTCCTGTGCAGCTCAAGGGTGAAGCCAAGGGCGCCAAGGAAGAGGGCGGCCTGCTGGATCTCGTTCTGCGTGAAATCCAGATTGAGTGCTTGCCCGCGGACATTCCGAGCAGCATCACCGTGGATGTGACCAACCTCGGCCAGGGCGACGCGATTCGCGTTTCCGATCTGCCGCAGACCGCTTCGGTGAAGTACTTGAATGACCCGGATGCGCTGGTTGTACACATTACCTTCGTCAAGGAAGAAGTAGTCGCTGCGCCTGCGGATGGTGCTGTCGTTGCCGCTGTAGCCGAGCCCGAAGTCATCAAGAAGGGCAAGGTCGACGCGGAACCCGAAGCCAAGGACGCAAAGAAGGACACGAAGAAGAAATAACTGCCGTAGTGGGCTCAAGCGGTGTAGCCGCGTGAGCCCGCGGCGATGGGAGAGGTTGCACGGTGAAACTGATTGTCGGGCTCGGAAATCCGGGCGTCGAGTACCAGTTCACACCGCATAACATGGGGTTTCTGGCGATTGATCGAATCGCCGGGCAGTGCGGAGTGAAAGTCGCAAACCGCCACTGCAAGGCAGTTACGGCGAGAGCGGTCGTAGAGGGGCAGCCGGTGCTGCTGGCCAAGCCTGAGACCTACATGAACCTCAGCGGCGAGTCAGTCAGGGAGTTAGTGGATCGCTACGAAGTGGATTCCGCCAAGGACCTGATCGTGTTGTATGACGAGCTGGCACTTCCATTCGGCTCCATTCGGGTTCGCGAGCGCGGAAGCGCGGGCGGGCACAACGGAATGAAGTCGATCATCGCCTGTCTTGGCGGCTCACAGGAATTCTTGCGGGTTCGTCTTGGGGTAGCGCCGGAATACAAGCTGACGAACGGCAGGGATTATCTGCTGTCGCCGATGCGGAAGGCGCAATTACCGTTGGCCGATGAGGCTCTGGACGCAAGCAGTGAAGCGGTTCGAATGATTTTGACGCTTGGAGCGTCAGCCGCGATGAACCGGTTTAATCAGAAAGTGAACGAAGCCGGGCAAGCGGAGTAGGGATTGAGGGCAAGCGTCAGCGCAGCCCAGGAGAGAACAGATGGATCGTAAATATGAAGTGATGTTCATCCTTCGTCCGGATACACCCGAGGAGGATTTGGATCGCCTTCTCCAGACGATGGAGACCAACGTTGCCGCCACTGGCGGCAAGGTGACCGGTTTTGAGCGCATGGGCAAGCGCCGCTTGGCTTACACGGTCAAGAAGTTCCAGGAAGGCATTTACATCCTGGCCTTCGTGGAGGGTCCGGGTTCGGTGTTGAAGGAACTCGAGCGCCGTCTGCGCGTGCAGGAACTTGTGATCAAGTTCCTTACCGTTCGCACCGACGAAGAAGAAAAGCGTCTGGCGAAGGTCAAGAAGCTGCGCGACGCCAAGGTCAAGGGCCAGGGAACACAGGGCCAGGCCGCGGCGGCAGCAGCCGCACAGGCAGCCGAGAATGCAGCTACGGCGGCAGCTCAGGCAGCGGAGACCGCAGCTACAGCGGCGGCTCAGGCAGCCGAAGCGGCAGCAGCAGCTCCGGTGGCAGCGGTTGAGGCTCCGGTCGAGGCTCCAGTCGAAACCCCTGCGGAAGTTCCTCCGACAACGGTCTAGGCAGATCGCGCGAACGGGAGTCCGCGCGGCGCATCCTCGCGAAGCAATATCGCGAAACAGTGTGAAAGTTCCGGCGCCTTAGGCGCCAACAAGGAGAGTTATGGCAGACGAGAGCACCAAACAGGCAGCTCCGGAGAGGTCCGAAGCAGCGGCACCAGAGGCCGCCGCACGTCCCTCCGGTCCCCGTTCATCCTCGGGACCGCGCCAGGGCGGCGGACGCCCCGGTGGCAGTGGCCGCGACGGCGGACGCAAGTTCTTCCGGCGCAAGAAGGTCTGCAAGTTCTGCACCGAGAAGATCGACAGCATCAATTATAAGGACGTACGTCTGCTTTCGGGCTTTGTTGCCGAGAGCGGCAAAATCGTTCCTCGCCGCCTGACGGGTGTTTGCACGCCCCACCAGCGCCGCGTCACCGAGGCTATCAAGCAGGCGCGCAACATCGCTCTGCTGCCCTTCGCGGCCGGCCGCTAAATCCCCGCTCGGGCCGCATGGTTGCGGCACGCGGGGCGCATAGCGCCGAGATGCAAGGCTGAGATTAGAGAGGGATTGAGTCATGGAAGTCATTCTGAAAGAAGATGTTGCCAAGCTGGGCGTGCGTGGCGAAGTGGTGAGTGTGGCAGAAGGTTACGGCCGCAACTTCCTCCTGCCAAAGAAGCTCGCCGTGGAAGCGACCAAAGCGAACAAGGCTGTAATCGTGCAGATGAAGGCATCGTCGGTACGCAAACTGGCCAAGGAAAAGGGCGATGCAGAGCTGCTGGCAAAGCAGTTCGAGGGCGTGAGCCTGCACTTTACCCGCAAGGCCGGCGAAAACGACGCGCTGTTCGGCTCGGTTACTTCGGCGGACATTGCGCACGAGCTGGAAGGCCGCGGCTTCAACGTCGACCGCCGCAAGATCGAACTGGACCAGCCGCTCAAGGCGCTGGGCGAGTTCAACGTGCCCATCAAGCTGCATAAGGAAGTTACCGTGCAGATCAAGGTCACGGTAACCAAGCAGGCTAGCGAAGAACAGACCGCGTAAATTGCGGGTTCAGGGTTCTGCGGGAGGCCGGCGTCCGAGGGCGCTGGCCTTTCTGTGTTTAGGATTGCAAAATAGATTGCTAACGGACTGAGCTTTGCACCGTCCAACCCTGTGAGCAACGTACTCTGTCTCAGAGGGGCAGGGTTTAGGGCAAATGGGCAACGGGCAAAGCGACAGGTTCCCCAAAGGAAAGTATGGTGGGGCAGGGCCCGAGCCGGGTGAACGACGCTGAACTGATTCGAGCGGCGCAGCAGGGTGATCACGCTGCGTTCGAGGAGTTAGTGCGCCAGTACGATCAACCCGTCTTGCGGCTGGCAATACACCTCACCGGCTCCGAGCACGAGGCCCAGGATATTTACCAGGAAGCGTTTCTGAAGGCCTACCGGAATTTGGGCTCCTTCCGCTTCGAGTGTTCTTTTTATACGTGGATTTACCGGATCGTTTCGAACTTGTGCATGGATTATTTGCGGCGCAAGCAGGTGCGCAAAGAAGATTCCGGGATGCGGACGAGCTCCGAAGGCGAAGAATTCGACCTTCTGGAACAGGTGCCCGATGAGCGCGCCGGGGCGAGTCCCGAACACGATCTGGCGAGGCGCGAACTGGGCCAGCGGATCGCACGGGCGTTGACCAAGCTGAGTCCGCGGGAACGCATGGTTTTTGAAATGAAGCACTATCAGGGACTCAAGCTGCGTACCATCGGCGAGGCCCTGAACACAACGGAAGAGACGGCTAAGAACACTCTCTTTCGTGCAACGCAGAAGTTGAGGGCGGCTCTGGCCGACCTGAAGTAGTGAAGTAAAAGTAGTGAATTATAAGAAGGCAATCATGAATTGCGATTGGGTGCAGGAAAACATCGCGCTGTATCTCTACAACGAGCTGGCCGATGATGCGCGTCACGAACTGGAAGGCCATGTTGAGCGTTGCGCCGAGTGCTCTGCCGAGCTGAAGGCCCTGCGCGTTTTTCATGGCGAGATGAACGAATTGCCGCAACTGGAGGTCACTCCCAATCTGTTGACCTCGTCGCGCATGCGTCTCGTCGAGGCCCTGGAGACGGTGCAGCAGCAGCGCGGCTGGCGTTGGGCGCTGGACCCCATGGCCTTGCTGCGGCAGATGCGCTTCTCGCCCGCGTTGGCAACGGTCATTTTCATAGTCGGTTTTGGCGGTGGCCTAGGCACCATGTATCGGATGAGTGCGGCGCTGCACTCGAGTATGCCGTCGCAGCAGGAAGCATCCATCGCAGGAATTCGAAATATTGTTCAGGAGCCCGGCAGCAACCGCGTTCGTATCGACTACGAGCGTGCGCTGCCAGAGACGGTACAGGGTTCAGTGAATGATCCACAAATTCAGGCATTGCTGGTAATGGCGTCGCGCAGTACCGCGAATTCCGGGCTGCGTATGGATTCGGTGGATCTGTTGCGTCAGAAGCCGGATGATCCGGCGGTGCGCGAGAGCCTGGTGTACTCGCTCCGCTCTGACAGCAATCCGGGAGTGCGGCTCAAGGCTGAGGAAGCCCTTGCGCCCATGGTGAAGCAGGATGTCCGCGTGCGCAATGCAATGCTGGAGTCGCTGCTCAATGACAACAATCCCGGTGTTCGTGCCGGTGCGCTCAAGGCGCTGGCAACGGTCTCCGACGACACCAGCGTGCGTCAGGCGCTGACCCAGTTGGCGAAAGAAGATCCGAACGACTTTATCCGGCAGGAGTCTTCCCGCGTACTCGCGCAGGCAAAGAGCGCTGAGTAGATGAACTACAGGAGTACAAAGTGGAAGAGTCACGCGAAGGTGGGCAGCGCATTGCTGCTGCTCGCGCTGACGCTTCCGGCGCTGGCCATGCAGCGCGAGCAGCGCGTCGAGCGCGACGGTCGTGGCTGGGTGCAGGAAAGCACCGGTCCGCTGGGTAGCGAAAAGCTGTTCCAGGTGACACGTTTTGTAGGTTCCGTACGGGTCGTCGCCGGCACCAAGTCCGGCGGCTACGTTTTGCGCCTGCACTCGCAGGAGCCTCTCGAAAAAGATGCGCGCCGGCAGTTTGCCACCTTCCACCTTGGAGTGGGCCGCACGAAGGGCGAGTATCTGATTCAAACCGTCGGTCCCATTGATATGGCGATTCGCGCCGAACTTGTGCTGCAAATCCCGGCGGAAACCGAATCCGTTCATGTCGATACGATGGCCGGAAAAATCACCATCCACGGCAAGGTCAATCACCTCGATCTCCAGACGCACGGCGGAGATATTGAGATTGATGATGCTGACCTGTTGCGCGCCGTGACCATGGGCGGCTCGGTCATCGTCAATCATCGCCTCGGAGATTCTTTCATCCGAACCGATGGCGGAGATATTCGCGTTGATGCCTCGGTTGGCGATCTCGAGATTGCATCTCTCGGCGGAAATATCTGGCTAAAGGCAATCTCGACGGGACGGGTACAATCCGGCGGCGGAAATATCGAAGTTGTGCGCTGTGCAGGTGCGCTGCTGGTGCGCACGGCAGGCGGCAATATTAATCTCGGCGAGATGGGTGGAGCGGTTACCGCTGAGACCGGCGGCGGCAGCATCCGCGTCGGTGTGGCTCATGGAACGATCGTGGCCAGCACCGCGCTGGGCGACATTGAACTCTGGAAGCTCTCGCAGGGCGCCAGGGCGCACACCGGCATGGGGAAGATCACCGCTGAGTTTATTGCCGACCGCAATTCCATGCGGGAATCGGAACTGGTTACGTCGATGGGCGATCTCGTGGTGTATTTTGCCGGCACGGTTCCCGGTAACCTTCATGCCGTCACCGGATCGAGTCCCACAAAGCGTATCATCAGCGATTTTTCTGACTTGAAGATTTCAAACGGTGTCGCCGAGTACGGGCCGCGGAGCATTGTTGCCGAGGGAGCCATCCACGGCGGCGGCCCCGCCATCAATCTGCGGACGATGGTTGGGCAGATCGAACTACGCAACGCGCGCTAACAATCAACTCAGCATTAGCTGTCATCATCGTCATCATCTCGGGAACGCGGACTTCCCTGTGCCGGGCCCACCTCGATACTGAGTCTCTCTCGCGCTCTTTTGCCATCCTTTGTGCCGATAAGATCAACATCCCAGCTTCCCGCCATCTCCAGGGTTACCCGGCCCTCGTAATTGCCGCGGCCTTTGCTGTGCAGGGTTAATTGCTGCGATCCGTGATCCGTGCCGATCATAAGGACGTTGGCCTCAATCTTTAAGCCGTCAACGGGCTGGCCAGCCGCGTCCACGACGTGAACCCGGAGTGTGAGCGGCGCATCGCAATGGGGTTGCTCCGGCTCCGTGCCAAGAGAGAAGCGGAAAGGCTGAACCTGGTTCCGCATACTGAGGATGAGAGCGGTGGGATCGGGCGGTGCGGGCAGTTCGGCCTTGTGCCGGACAGCGTAGAACGCCAATACGGCAACTGCGGCGACAGCTACAATGCGAAGGCGCATGGGCTGAATTCCTGAGGACTAGTTGCCGACCTCAATGCTGAGCTTCTGTTGACGGCTTTTTCCATCCTTGGTGGCCGTCAGATCCACATCCCAACTTCCGGCCATTTCCAGACTCACCTGTCCCTCGTAGTCGCCGCTGCCCCGGCCATCCAGAGTCACATGGGCGCCGTGCTCCATGCCGCTCATCGTGACATCTGCCTTCACCGTAACTTCGTCCGCCGGTTGACCGGTCGCGTCAATGACGTGGACCTTCAGCAGGATGGGTCCGCTGGCGTGCGGCGACGTGGGATCGGTGGTGAGGGTAAAGCGGAAAGGATTGAGGCGGTCGCGCGTGCCGTTGATCAGCGATGCAGGACTGGGCGGCAAGTCGCTTGACTTGCATCCGGCGCAGGCAAGGATCAGCACGGCAACTGCTGCTACGGCAAAGGTGCGGAGGCGCATGGTTCAGTTCCTCATTGCGGCTTGTGGCCCGGTGGCAGATGAGAGTCGTCATGACGGTGTTCATGTGGCACAGGCATGATGCATCCGTGCGACAAATCGCAGTCGGCGCTCTCAAATTGAATCGTGGTGTGATGAATGTGATGACGGCTGGCCAGCATCCGGCGCAGTTCGTCGAGTATGGCGTTGCTCGCCGATGGCGGAATATCGGCGATGGTAATGTGCGAGGAAAGCGCATGGGTATCGCTGCCGATGCTCCAGATGTGGAGATCGTGTACGTCGAGCACGCCGGGCACCGCGCGCAACTCGGCGTCAATGGCTTCCAGTTCCATCCCGCTGGGCGCGCCTTCCAGCAGAATGTTCAGGCTCTCGCGCACAATGCTGATCGAGGACCACAGCACCATGGCAGAGATGCCAATCGACAGCGCCGGGTCGATCCAGCTATGCCCGGTTGTGAGGATAACCCATCCTCCGGCAATCACCGCCGCGGTAGATAGCGTATCGCCTATCTCGTGGATGAGCACCGAGCGCAGGTTCAGGTCGCGCGCACCGCGCAGCAGCATCAAGGTAATGGCGCCGTTGAGCAGCACTCCGGCGGCGGCTACCCACATCATCAGCCCTGCCTGCACCGGTTCAGGATGGGAGAGGCGCTGAATTGCCGAATAGAAAATCAGAACGGCAATCACGATCAGCGTGGCCGCATTCACAAAAGCAGCCAGCACTCCGGCGCGGCGCCATCCGTAGGTCTTCGTGCTGGTCGCGGGACGCTCGCTGAAATACGCCGCTAGCCAGGAGAGCAACAGGGCAAAAAAGTCTGAGACATTGTGCCCTGCTTCTGAGAGCAGCGCCAGGCTGTGCGCCCGGAATCCGGCAATCACCAGCAGGACGATGTAAGCCAGGGTAAATCCCAGGGCAAAACGGAGCATCCGCGCCGTCAGCGGGGGATGAGCGTGGCCATGAGAGTGTCCGGCGTGGGAGTGCATAGATGGAGTTTACGGCGGCGCGCCTCCGTCAGCAAGACAAGGCAACTCAGAGGATCGTTGCAACTGCTGATTTTCTGGGACAGCGGCAGCGATGGAGGAAGCATCACAAGAGATTGTAGAGCGGTGAACTATCTCGCAATCGCGCCCAGAGGATCCGCTCAGATATCGCGAAAGTAAAATCTCCTTGCACGTTTGCCCCGGCTCAGTCCGGGGCTTTTTTCCGTTTAGACCGCGAGTTCGCCGAAGAGGCTGCCTTGTTCCGGGAGCGATGGGCGAAAGCGGGCGCCTTCCAGATTGAGCAGAAATTCCTTCGCTGGCAGTCCGCCGCCAAAGCCCGCCAGCGTGCCATTGGAGGCGATGACGCGATGACAGGGGACGATGATCACGACGGGATTGTGGTGGTTCGCCTGGCCCACAGCTCTCGACGCCAGCGGCGAGCCGACTTCGGCGGCAAGCTGCGCGTAAGACCATGTCTGGCCGCAGGGGATGCGCAGCAGCGCCTGCCAGCAACGTAGATGGAAGTCCGGGCCGCGCAGGTCGAGCGGCAGATCAAACGTCTGGCGCTCTCCGGCGAAGTACTCGTCCAACTGGCTCATCACCACACGAAGACGCTTAGGCTCCTCGATCCATCGGGCGCTTTTCGTTCCGTACGGAGCCACCCACCGTCCCTGGAAGGCAACCACGGCCAACCCCCGCTCGCTCATGGCAAGGTCGAGGTGGCCGACCGGAGAGTCATATCCGGCGGTGAAAAAGAACTCAGATGGCTCGGGAAATAGCATCTTCTGGGGCAAAGATAGCATGAAAACCGCGGAAATCGTATCCGCTTCGCCTCCGGCGCAGCAAAAAGCGCGAACCCGAAGGCCCGCGCTTTGTTACTTGGTTGATGAAGTTGAAACTACTGGGGCTGTGACATCGACGGTGCCTGCTGGCTGGCCTGCAATTCGCCGACGCCGTTCTTGAGAAGCGTGACTTCTACACGGCTGCCGTGTGCGGACTTGGCTGTCGAGTCGTCGGAGGCGGTCTGCATCTTTGCGTTGCCGAGCCCAAGCTCATAAATGCGGTAGACCGGAATCTGGTGATTGATGACCAGGTAACGCACCACCGAATCCGCTAAATGCTGCGACTGCTGGATGGAGGCGGTGCCGCGTCCCGGCGTGAATCCCTGCACCTCTACCACATAACCCTTCTGATCCTTCATGGTTTCCGCAAGTTGGTCGAGCGCGTCCTTGGCGTTCTTGCTCAGCGTTGCAGCGCCGGGCCGGAAGCGGATTTCAACCTGATTCTCGCTCTGGTACTGGTCGAGGTTCTGTACCACCTGCGAGACGGATTGCAGATGGGTGCTGGCCTGCTGGGCTGTCTCATTCGCCGTCTGGGCGCGATTCGCCGCATCAACGGCGTGCTGGTCGGCAAGGCCCGCATGGGCGTCTGCACGCTGGATTCCAGCCGTGGCGCGTGAGTCAACATCCTTCAGCATTCGCGAGTTATTTGCCGTCAGCTCATCCAGTTCGTTGGCGCGGTCGCGGACAGGGGCCAGTTGGCGCTGCACGTACTTCTTGCGCGCGAACGGATTCATGTGTCCCCAGAAGCCTTCATGGGTGTCGGGCTTGAGTGGCTCAAGCTGCTTGTCAGGATTGGACATTGGCGAGTTTGGATCAGTGGCCATCTGTGACTGTGCAGCCGGCTGTTGATCCGGTGTGCTGCTGCTTTGCTGCGCAACAACCGGCAGGGCAAGCGTGGCAACCAGGGGCAAGGCAAACAGGAAACGATTCTTCATTACATCCTCCGGCGGGAAGTGATCCGCTCTCAGACTGCGTTCCGCTTCAGGCGGGATCGCAACGCTCTTACTAGTACAGTTCGAGTGCCAAACTCAAAACGGACGCAACCCGCTTGTTTTCAGCAGGAAAAGCAGGGAAGAACAAAGGTGGTAATCGGTAGGAACGGCAGCACTGTGTAGGAATTACCGGGCGGCGCTTCATGCTAGACGGCGGGAAGGCTACTTCGTCGCGCCCTTCTCAATCAGCTTCTTGTGCAGGTCGAGAATGTAGTTGTCCGTCATCCCCGCGATGTAGTCGCAGATCACGCGCGCCGGAGTTTCTTTTTCCATCTGGCGCTGATAGCTGGCTGGTAGGCCGGAGGGATGCTCGATCCAGTAGCCGAAAAGATCGTGGACGATCTTTTCCCCGTCGGCCTTCTGCGGGCGCAGCGACTCGCTGTGGTAGAGATTGCTGTTGAGAAACTGCTTGGCCTCGGCGCGCGCCTGATCGGTTGCCGGACTGAAAGCGGCCAACCGCTCGGGATAGTGCCGGATCTCTTCCACGCTCTGCACTCCGGAGTTCAGAATCCGGAGTGCGGTGTGATCGATGAGGTCGGTGACTAAGTGGTTCAACATGCGCTTCAGCGCCTCGTTGAACTTGAGCTTGTCCCGCACGCCTGGGAACTCGCGCTCAGCCTCGCGGAAATAGCGGTCAAAGATCGGAACCTCGCGGCGAATGTCGTCAAGCTTGATTAGCCGCGCCTCGTAGCCGTCGTCAAGGTCGGCCGTGTTGTAGGCAATCTCGTCGGTATGGTCGATGAGTTGCGCTTCCAGAGGCGGACGCTGATCCAGCAGGTATTCGCTAAGTTCCGGGTAGTCGGCGGGCGCGTAGTCGTGCGAGTGCTTGATGATCCCCTCGCGAACCTCGAACGTCAGATTCAGTCCCGGATGCGAGGCGTACCGCTGCTCAAAGTATTCAACAATGCGCAGCGCGTGGAGATTGTGGTCAAAGCTTTCTCCATGTGCCTGCATCGCCACGTGGAGCGCCTGCTCGCCGGAGTGCCCGAACGGTGGATGGCCGATATCGTGGACCAGCGCGAGGGTTTCCACCAGGCTTTCATTCAAATGCAGCGCTGCGGCAATGGTGCGCGAAATCTGCGCAACCTCGATGGTGTGCGTCAGCCGCGTGCGGAAATGATCGGAGAGACGCTGAGTGAAAACCTGCGTCTTATTCTCCAGGCGGCGGAAGGCGCGCGCATGGATGATGCGGTCGCGGTCGCGCTGGAAGTCGTCACGATACGGATGCGGCGGCTCCGGATAGCGGCGCCCCAAAGAGGACTCAACACGCACTGCGTAGGAAGCCAGCATGGGGGAAGTGTAGCACCTTGAAGCGGTACCGCGGATTCCGGAGCCGCTGACCCATGCTCGCGGGAAAACACCACGTCGCTTTTCAGCCTTTCCCAGAAAAACAAGAGCCGCCGAATATTATCCGGCGGCTCAATATTTCCAGTACGTGCCCGCTTACTTTGCGGCGCTCTCTTCCTGCTTGGCGAGCTTCACCTTCGCGCCGTCCAGTTTCTTCTGAACCTTGGCTACGTCGGCGGCCTCGACTTCGGCGGGAACCGTTTTCTTCCACTCCTGTAACGAGCGCTCCCACTGCGTGACCGCGAGTTTCAGGCGATTCGTTTTCTGGTAGACGTCGCCGAGATGCTCATGCACCGTCGGGTCATTGTCGATGCGATCGACGGCCCGGCGCAGAGCGGTTTCGGCGAGATCGTACTTGCCCATCTTGAAGTGTACCCAGCCAAGCGAATCGAGATACGCTCCATTCTGCGGATCAAGCGCAACCGCCCGGCGAATCAGCGAGAGAGCTTCATCCAGGCGCGTGCCACGGTCGGCCAGCATGTAGCCAAGGTAATTGAGGGCGGTCGCATTCTTCGGGTCGGAGGCAAGCACCTTGCGGAAGTAGCCCTCGGCTTCATCGTATTTCTTCTGGCGCTCGTAGATTGAACCCGCGATGAAGTTGACGTAGTCCTTGTCTTCCTGTTTCGTGGAGAGTTCCAGCGCTTTGTCCAGCGCCTTTTCGGCATCGGGATAGCGGCGCAGGCGGCTGTTCATCTGGGCCAGTGCAATCCAGATCTCGCGATCCTCTGCCGGGTTGCTGCCCTTGAGCATGGCCTTGACGCGTGCAATCGCCGCGTCGGCCTCGCCGCTGTCGGCCTCCTGCCCTGCCAGCACCAGTTGCAGACCGCGATCCTTGGGCAGCTTTCCTACCGCTTCGCGGGCCACTGCCGTGGCGGCAGGCCAGTCCTTGGCGTCGCGATCAGTCTCAATGATCTGTTGATACCCGCGGGCCACCGCATCTTCGCCC
>Ga0302319_10011506_pt1 | contig 16784 bp, 14 predicted proteins | sample Bog_T0_2_FD_203319 | JGI IMG/M metagenome (GOLD analysis project Ga0302319, IMG submission 203319) | Peat permafrost microbial communities from Stordalen Mire near Abisko, Sweden - Bog_T0_2 | ecosystem: Environmental > Terrestrial > Soil > Wetlands > Peat | place: Sweden: Abisko, Stordalen Mire...
GGCCATCATCGTCAACTAAAGGGTTAAAGGTTGGAACGCAACTTCATTGAGTAGCGAGAAAGCTAAGGAAGGCATCGAATTGGCCATAGCCACGCAGGAACGAGTGACGTTGAATGTTACTGGAATGACTTGTGCAGCCTGTCAGTCGTTTGTCCAGCGAACGCTTGCGAGCCAGGCAGGAGTCCAGGACGCCACGGTCAATCTCATGCTGAACAATGCGACAGTGATCTTCGATCCACGCATGACTTCAACCGAGGCTCTTGTCGAGAACATCCGTAAGACTGGATATGGCGCAGAGCTACGTTGCCCCGATGAATCCATTCTGACGGAACAGGAAACAGTTGATGACGAGCAAGCGCGCGAGTATAAACAACTGCGCCTGAAGGCGATTGTCAGCCTCTTCGCCGGCCTGCTTGCGATGCTTCTGTCCATGCCGTTGATGAGCATGAATCGAACTGACGTCGTCGGGCGCATTCAGGATCCACTGATGCTCTGGAACATGCGAGTGCTGGATCCGATGCTGCGCTATGCAATGCCCTGGATTTATCGTTTAGGCCAGGGTGATATTCGCTGGTTTCTCCTGATCCTTTCTGCACTGATCGTTCTCTGGGCAGGACGGCGCTTTTACGTTAAGGCATGGTTTGCGCTGCTTCACAAAACTGCAGATATGAATACGCTGGTAGCACTCGGAACCGGCACCGCGTTCTTGTATTCTGTTGCGATTACTTTCGCTCCTGAGTTCTTCCGTGCACACGGAGTCGCTCCGGATGTCTATTTCGAAGCTGGCTTGCTGATCATAGGACTGGTGCTCACCGGTAATGCACTGGAGAGTCGCGCCAAGGGAAGAACCATGGCCGCTTTGCGCAAGCTCGTCCAATTGCAACCAAAAACCGCAACGGTCATGCGCAATGGCACAGAATCCAAACTCCCGATTGAATCAATCCAGCACGGAGACCTTATTCTCGTTCGCCCTGGCGAGAGAATACCGACCGATGGAGAGGTGATCTCAGGTCGAAGCAGCGCGGATGAGTCGATGCTTACCGGAGAATCGCTGCCCGTTGAGAAAACCGCCCGTGACCGCGTAATTGGTGGCACACTGAACCAGCTCGGATCATTCCAATATCGCGCCACAACTCTTGGATCTGGCAGTGCGCTCTCACAAATAGTCCGCTTGCTGCGCGACGCCCAGGGATCTCGTGCGCCTATTCAGCGAATCGCAGATCGCATCAGCGCAATTTTTGTTCCAACCGTACTTGGAATCGCGATCCTGACATTCATTTCCTGGAGAGTCTTCGGGCACGACGCAGGGACAATGCAGGCTTTTGCCGCAGCCATCACCGTTCTTGTAATTGCTTGCCCCTGCGCGATGGGACTGGCAGTTCCAACAGCGGTGATGGTGGCAACTGGTCGCGGTGCGTCACAAGGAATCCTCGTAAAAGGTGGCGAGACATTGCAGCGAATGGAGAAAATCGACACTGTCGTCCTCGACAAGACCGGCACGATAACCTCCGGCCGAACGGAGGTAACCGATGTCCTGCTCGCAGAAGAGCTCGTTGCGGATCTCCCTCAACATCAATCTCACAGTATCGATGACCATTTGATTCGTGTCGCGGCTTCTCTTGAACGCGCCAGTGAACATCCTCTCGCGACCGCTGTCGTCAGTTTTGCCGAAAAGCGAAAACTGACCATTCCATTGGCAGAGGACTTTATGTCCCTGACAGGACTCGGGATAAGAGGTACCGTCGACGGAGATACAACGCTGATTGGCAATAGCGCATTGATGGCGAAATTCAGCATCGCTACCGATAAAATGAACAGCACATTTGGGCGCCTCTCATCCGAAGGCAAGACGCCTCTTTTTGTCGCGATCAACAGCAAGCTAACCGGCATCATCGCCGTCGCGGACACGGTCAAGCCAACCTCTGTTGCAGCAATCCGACAAATGCATTCTGAAGGCCTTCGCATAGTAATGCTAACTGGCGACAACCAATGCACAGCCGATGCCATTGCGCAAATCGCCGGCATAGATGAAGTCATAGCCGGGGTTCTCCCTGCCGGCAAAGTGGATGCGATCAAACGGCTTCAGGAGAATCATCATGTCGTCGCAATGGTTGGCGATGGAGTGAACGACGCTCCAGCACTCGCCCAGGCGGATGTGGGCTTCACCATGGCGAATGGTTCAGACATCGCGATGGAAGCCGGCGACGTAACCATCATGAGGAGCGATCTAAACAGCGTCGCGACCGCAATTTCGCTATCTCGCGGCACCATGCGTATCATTCGGCAAAACCTGTTCTGGGCCTTCCTTTACAACGCGATCGGAATTCCCATTGCAGCAGGATTGCTTTATCCCGTATTTGGTCTACTGCTGAGTCCGGTAATTGCCAGCGCGGCAATGGCCCTCAGTTCATTCAGCGTTGTCACTAACAGTCTGCGGCTTCGACGCATGAAGCTTGCTTAGGGAAACCAATGCCTTCAAAAAGTACACCCGCGACAAAGAATGCTTCCAAGTTAAGTTCCGCGGTGCGCCTCACCGTTGGTGATCGCCGAAAGGCCGTGGGTGTCAGTCACGAGATCAAAGCCTCAAACCTCCGCCGATTGAGCCGAATTGAGGGACAACTGCGCGGAATCCAGCGAATGGTTGAAGATGACCGTTACTGTGTCGATATCCTTACTCAGATCTCGTCAGCGCAGGAGGCGCTTCGCGCAGTTGCACGAGCGCTCATGCGAAACCATCTCTCCCATTGCGCTAGCCATTCCATTCGTAATGGCTCCGACAGCGACCGGGAAGCCATGTACGATGAATTGCTGAACATCATTTATAAGAATGCACGCTAAGGCTGATCACCGCTGTTGCCGAACACGTCATCTGAAACACTTCTGACAACCGGTTGAATAGACATGCCCGAGCCGCAAGATGCTCATTATGTGAAGTGTGCACCAGCCTCGGACTTCACCCCTGAATTTGAGTCAGCAACGCATCGGAACAGCAGCTGTTTGAAATTTCATTGTCGGTGACCGCTCTTTTGAGCTGCCGCGATTCTAGTCGAAATAGTTTTGCGGACTGGCGAACTCCGCCGGCAAGTAGATCTCTGACCTCACATGGTCCAAAACCAAATAGAACTCCGAAACTTTGCAAGGCTTTTCGATCGATTGAAAAATTCCTAAGCCGAAGATTGGAATTCAAGAGTTCCAATCTCCGGCATTTCAATAAACTGTCTCGATCACTAAATACGGGGCTCCCAGCCCTTCTCATATTCTCGATTCCACATTGTCATGGCTCGTGGATCATCCTTTATTCGTCCATCCTTGGCGTCGAGATGCAACTCACGATTCACTTCCCATGCAATGTTAGAGAGCTGCAGCATGGTAACCGCCACGTTGCCAACCGACACTGGCGCATTCAGCCTCTCACCCTTGCGAATTCCAGCGATGAAGTTTGCAAAATGGGCATCTGTCATGGAGTCCCGACCAAGCAGATCCGATGAAGAAGTTTCATGCCCCGTCTTGAATTCACCCGTCTTCTTACCCTTTAAATCGAAGAGTTCATATCCATCACGATCGACCAGCACGGTACCTTCAGTTCCCATGATGATTGACCCTCGACCGCGATTGTAATACTGCATACCCTGGCAACTTGTGCCTTCCCAGGAGATAAGCTTGTCGTCATACTCAAAGCTCGTAATCATAGTGTCGTAAAACTGCCAATCATCTTTGAATGCGTACCTTCCCCCGGAGGCTGTCACCCGGTTGGGAAAATCAACTCCCAGAGCCCAGCGGCAAACATCCACTTCGTGGGTGCCGTTATTCAGAGTTTCTCCCGTTCCATAGATCCTGAACCAATGCCAGTTATACGGCTGCACATTATCCTTGTATGGCTGACGCGGCGCTGGCCCCTGCCAGAGATCCCAATCAAGTTGTGGGGGAACGGGAACTTCTTTCCCGAAACCGATCGACTTTCTGGTGTTGTTGTACCAACATTTGGCAAAATAGGCCCTGCCGATTAAGCCATTATGGATTTTGTCGACGATCTCGATTGTGTGAGGAGAAGATCGCTGTTGCGTTCCCATCTGTACAAGTTTTCCGTATTTCGCTTGCGCGCGGACGAGTAATTCACCCTCTCCGGGGTTGTGGCTGCATGGTTTCTCGACATAAACGTGCTTGCCGGCCTGCAATCCAGCAATCGCCATCGGAGTATGCCAATGATCTGGTGTCGCGATCGAAATCGCGTCGATCTCCTTCAATTCGAGAATCTTTCGAAAATCCTTGTCCGAGACCGGAGCGTAACCCAATTCCTGCTGCACATTCTGGGCGAACTTTGCCAGGATATTGCTGTCAACATCGCAGACGTGTGAAATGCGAGCCGCATTCTTGTTCGCCTTAAGCGACGAAAGATGAGCATAGGCCCGACCGTTTAGACCAATGACAGCAAAGTTGAGTCGATCGTTGGAACCAAGAATCTGGCCATAGCTTTTCGCCGTAGAACTCATAGCAAGCCCCGCCGTTCCCACGGCAATTGTGTCGAGAAACTCCCGTCGAGTGACCATCTGTCTCCTTTTGAAACCTATAGATCCCCTCCCAGCTTTGAATGGAGGAGACTCCTGCATTAGGCTGCCCCCATTTCTGGCGAGCGCCTCTCTCAATGGATCATGCTAATACGCCCGATTGGCTTTGTCCCATAGAGGCATTGTCATGGCTTCCAGCATAGCCAGCCACTGCCGATGACAAGTACTGGCATGACCACACTCCTGATCGGTGTAAAATTGCGCCGAGCCGCAAAACCTCTTCAAGACTCATTCCTAAGGAGACCGGCGAACAGGTGACCGCAATGATCCCAGCAATTCTCATTCCGACCGCAGAGCGAGTCGACGCAGCAGTTCAGAAATTCGATCATGAAAATCAGATTGTTGAACAGGCACTGGAGGAAATTTTTCGACAGTATCCATCGAATGGCGACCTGCGCCATGTGCTACTCAAAGTGGCAGCGGTCAACTCCCTATATCACACATGCATCTTCGCCTTGGACATAGTTGCTCGCCATATTCATGCGCATCATGAAGAGATCGACTCTTCCCTGGCTGCGGGTTCCCTTGAAGTCGTCGACAAGATCGCAAGAGTCACAGTGAAAGGAAAGGTCTACAACTTTTTCTCATTCGCGACCAAATACTGTAGTTGGCAAAATCTCGTCGCGTATCCTGTCTATGACTCCCATGTAGACCACTACCTGTGGACTCTGCAGCAACAAAACCAGTTTTCGTCGTTCCTGCACCCGGATCTATGGAACTACTCTAAATTTCATAAAATTATGACAGACTTTCGAAAATTCCACGGCCTGAATTCCTTCAGCTTCAAAGAGATTGATAAGTTTCTCTTTATCGAAGGAACACCACCTGCACCGGCAATACCAGAAGAACAGCATCACGGAGTAGGAGCCTTCGATTTCTACCCGACGGAAGAATTGACCTCCTGAAATTGGTCTCGAGAGTTTACGCGAAGCTTTGAAATCTCCCGCCGAGTGTGGGCTTCTCCAGTTTGACTCATTTCTCCCTAAAACGCCTGGGAGACCTCGGTCAACAAGTCGGTAGCTCACGCTTCGGGTCGTTGCGGTCCGTTCGCCACTTTGTCTCTTCAGACAGACAAACCAATTTAGCAATGACAATTGCGTCTAGATTTACTACCGACGATGCTCCCTGCTCAATTTCGTTTCCGAAGTTACTCAAACATCCCGAACCAAACTTTTCGCACTTGTTGGATTGATTCACCTATTTCCTCCGGTAGCCGCAGAACTCTATCTCTGAAGATAGGCTTGGATTCTTGAGTCTGGATGTGCCGTCCGTCACCCGATTGAAGCAATTCCGTCCTTTAGAATCAAATCCGAGGAATCCAAGCTAAAATGTCACGAAAAGCTCTAATTGCCGCCAATTGGAAGATGTACAAGACCCCTGCCGAATCCAAAGCCTTTGTCGACACCTTTTTACCCTTGGTCGCTGGCCACGACCGCGATGAAATCGCGCTCTTCCCATCGGTTACCTCGTTGGCCACTGTTGTCGCAGCCGTAAGCGGCACCAATGTAGCCGCCGGTCTTCAGAATATGCATTTCGCTGAAGAGGGCGCCTACACGGGAGAAACCTCCGCATCTATGCTCAAGGCGGTCGGAGCCACTCACACCCTCATCGGTCACTCCGAACGCCGCCAGTACTTCAACGAGACCGACGATGTAGTGAACAAGAAGCTTCACACCGCTCTGAAACACGGGATTATCCCCATCGTGTGTATCGGTGAGCTACTCCATGAGCGAGAAGCTGGCCAGACAACCGCAGTTTTACTCACACAGCTCAAGGGGGCACTTGCGGGTATCTCGCCCGGTGCCGCCCACTCACTTGTCATCGCCTATGAACCGGTCTGGGCGATCGGTACCGGCAAGACGGCTACGCCCGAGATGGCCATCGAAGCTCATATGATCGTGCGCGCGGAACTCGCAAATATACTGGGCTCTTCAGTCGCCAAAGCAACCCGCATTCTTTATGGCGGATCCGTGAAACCAGAGAACGCAACGGCCCTTATTGGAGAGGACGAGATCGACGGCGCCCTGGTAGGCGGAGCAAGTTTGAAGCCTGATTCCTTCGCCGCAATCGTAAAGTATTAGCTGATCCGATCATGCGGGGTTGGAACTCAAGGTTCCGACCCCGGGCATAACAGCTCATGTCATCGGCAATTTCCGTGTTCGATTCCAGCCCAGACTGACTCACCAATTCGCTTATTCAGCGCGCGCCGGAGGCCTGACGAGCAGCTGACCCTCCCGTACAACCGACTCATAAATCGGTACTCGCGCAAGCGGACTATGAAGCGCAATCCCTGTTTTTACATCAAAAGCCCAGCCGTGATAAGGGCAAACGACTCTCCCGTTCTCGATCATTCCCTGTCCCAAAGGCCCTTCATGGTGAGTACAAAAATTGCTCATTACTGAGATCTCGCCACCCACCCGGGCCACGCATAATGCACCGCCAGCCATTTCACAGACTTCGCCCTCGCGAGGTAACTCCGACTCAGCGCAGATTCGTACCAGTTCCGGCATCCTTCAAATCACCTCATTCACTTCCTGTTCACTCCTTCTTCAGGATTCATATTAGACGGACTCCCCTTGTACCGGCCCAACCTGGCATCGCCGCCACGATACCATGATCATGAACCTTAGGGTCTCGACGACCGAAATTCACAGCCCATGCATCCTGCCAAACCATCTCGCCATAAGAAGAAAGCGCCTTCAAGTACTCCAGCTTTATCGACTACCCAGGCGCCGTCAGCGTTCGAAAAAGCAATGAACGAATTGCGCAACTCACCTGGAGCATTTCCAAACATCTCCGTTCGTTGGCTCCTGGGTGCGGCAGCGATCGTTCTTTTCGCAGCCTGCACCTGCGCCTGGCTCGCGCTCTGCCTTCTCTATTGGCAGGGTAGTTGGCAACTTCTCTACCATCCGATCTCCGCGATCACTCGCACACCGGCATCTGAAGGTTTGGCTTTCGAATCGGTTCACTTCGCCGCAACTGAGACCGGGACGACGCAACTCACCGGCTGGTGGATGCCGGCTCGGGAATCAAAGTTTACAGTCTTATATCTCCACGGCGCAGACGGAAATCTGAGCGACACTCTGGACACCCTCACTACGCTGCACCAGCAGAATCTCACACTCTTCGCCATCGACTATCGAGGCTACGGCCAAAGCCTGCCGATTCTCGGCGGGAACCACCCCAGCGAAAAGCGGCTCCGTCAGGACGCGGAATGGGCCCTCACGTGGCTCACGCTTACACGGCAAGTCCCCGCTCGTAGCATCATCGTCTGCGGCTCAGGCCTTGGAGCCAACTTAGCCACCAGGGTAGCCGCCGATCACAGCGAATTGGCAGGCGTCATCCTCATACAGCCATTCCGAAACCCGTTGGCCACTGTATTCAGCGATCCGAGGAGCAGGCTGGTTCCTTCGCATCTGTTGGTCAAAGATCGCTTTGACCTGAATGCTCCATCTGCCGCACTCCGCATTTCATCTCTTTGGCTGCTCGATCAGCCGCAAGCGGATCAACCCGAAATCCCGCCGAATTTCTTCAAGTCCATTCCAGCCCAAAAGACCATCGCCTGGCTGAAGCCTCCAGTCATTCGCGACCCGGATTTTGGCGAGACTCTTCGTCGCTGGCTCGATGACTTGTAGGCTCGTGCAAGATACCGTGCCCCAGGTTTGTGAAGAAATCCGCAAGATTGAACCACTCGCAAAAGCTGGTTCTTCGGATCTCGCTACCTTTACTTTCCTGCGACTGAGCGCTCTATCAGGCGAGTCGTCGAGTGCCCCTCGACAATGGGAACTATCGCCACTTTGCCGCCCCAGGACTTCACTTCCCTGGCGCCAACAACTGTGTCTTCGTTGTAATCTCCGCCCTTGACGATCACGTCAGGGCGCGATGCAAGAATCAACTCCATCGGTGTCGGCTCGCCAAACACCACGACCGCATCCACCGCCGCGAGCGCCGCCAGGACACGCGCCCGGTCGCGCTCACCCACAACCGGTCGGCTTGGCCCTTTTAATCCTGAAACTGAAGCATCGCTGTTGATCGCGACGATGAGCCGGTCACCCAGGCGCCGTGACTCTTCCAGCACCGTGATATGTCCCACGTGGAGCAGATCGAAACAGCCATTCGTAAACACGACTCTCTCTCCGCTCGCTCGCCACACCGCCACGCGTCGGACAAGTTCGTCGCGACTAAGCACCTTATCCTCGGCGTGCAACGCTATATCCGGTGCAAGCGCCGCCAGCAACTCATATTTCTCAACTGGAACCGTCCCCACTTTACCGACCACAATCCCAGCCGCAATATTTGCGAGTTGCACCGCCTGTTCAATGGCTAATCCGGACGCTAGAGAGAGTGCAAGCACCGAGATTACGGTGTCGCCTGCGCCTGATACATCAAATACCTGCCGGGCTACCGCTGGAGCGACAAAGCGGTTATTCGGACGAATCACTGCGATACCCTTTTCGCTCAGTGTGGCAGTCAAATATTCAAGATCAAAATCCCTTACCATTCGTTCGCCGGCTTCGAGCATCGCTTCGAGATTATGCATATCCTCTCGCGTAGCCACCGAAAGCTCATGGAGATTCGGGCAAATCGTGGTCGCCCCCTTGTAGCGGCTAAAATCCGACGTCTTCGGATCAACCAGTATCGGAATCTCCAGCCTTCGCGCTTCACTGATGACTGCCTGGCACAGCGTCGGAGCCAAAACTCCTTTCGCGTAATCAGAGAGAATCACCGCCTGGCAGCGAGGGATTTCTTCCAGCACCTGCTCCAATAATCGGTCATGGTCCCCTGGCGGGTGAGTTCCCAGATTCTCGCTGTCCAGTCTAAGCATCTGCTGGCGCCCCCCGACAATCCGGGTCTTCGTGATTGTCGGAAAACCCTGGCAACGGACGAACGCCGGATCGATTCCGTTTGACCTGAGGTTCGCGCTCAATATCTGTTCGTCCGGGTCGCCCCCAGTGAACCCGACAAGTACAACTCCCGCTCCCAATTTGGCCAGGTTCATCGCAACGTTGGCCGCTCCACCTGGCTGCTCACTCTGATGCGTCGCCCGCACCACGGGCACAGGTGCTTCGGGTGAAATCCGACCGACATCGCCCCAGATATATTTGTCCAGCATCACGTCTCCAAGCACTAGCAGACGTTTATGGGGCCACTCCTGTTCGATCTTGCAGATGACTTCATGCAGTTGCTCGATCAACGAACACCCGCTTCCTGGGATTCAACGCTGGGCGCGGCCTGTGCCGCTATCCAGTCCAGTTCCAGCCAGTCGCAAAGCATGTGCCCGGCAAGAATATGCGCCTCTTGAATACGCGCCGTGTCCCGCGATCCGACTGCAAACAAATGATCTGCGAGCGCCCCCATCCTGCCGCCGCCTTCGCCTGTAAAAGCCACAGTGGTTACACCATGGAGCTTTGCTGTCTCCAGGGCAGCCACCACGTTACGACTATTTCCTGAGGTCGAAATTCCTACAAGTACATCGCCCGGCTTGGCTATCGCTTCCACTTGCCGCGAGAACACCGCTTCGTATCCATAGTCATTGGCAACCGACGTCAAAATCGAGGTATCCGTAGTCAGTGCAATGGAAGGCAAACCGCGCCGTTCACGCCTGAAGCGCCCGACAATCTCCGCCGCCAAATGCTGTGAGTCTCCCGCGCTGCCTCCGTTACCGCACCATAAAATCTGGTTACCTCGATGGAGAGCAGCGGCCATCATTCGGGCGATACCCTCAAGCAACTCCGATTGCTCCTTGATTCCATGAATCACAGCAATATGCTCGACAATCGCCTTACCGAAGACAGTTTCTCGATCAGGATGGTTCGTCATGCGCTCCTTTGTTTGGCACACAAACTATGTTGCGGAAAGAGTCCGATGCCGATATTGGCGAAGACGCGTTCCCGCAATCAACTTATTGCTATCATAGCCGGGTGACGATCGAGCAAAAAGCCCAACAGTCCGCCAACACGAAAGTCATCGTTCAAAACGGCACAGATTCCGCCGACCTTCGCCCCGCCTTGTGCACCGTATTTCTGGACCGCGACGGTGTTATCAACCGCAAAATGCCCGAGGGCCAGTACGTCACGAACTGGAATCAGTTCGAACTCTTGCCCGGCGTCCCCGAAGCCATCGCTCGCCTTAAGCTTGCAGGTTTTCGCGTCCTGGTCGTCACCAACCAGCGCGGAGTCGCTCTCGGCCACTATACCGCTGCAAACGTCGAAGCGATCCACGCATGCCTCCAACAAGCCTTGTCGGCATTCGGCGCGCACATTGATGCTTTCTACTTCTGTCCGCACGACAAGCATCAATGCAACTGCCGCAAACCGGGGCCAGGCTTGTTTGAGCAGGCCCGCACTGAATTTCCTGAGATAACGCCCGAAACCAGCGTGATCATCGGCGACTCACTGTCAGACATAGAATTTGGAACGAATCTGAATCTGGACACAATCTTCATCGAAGGAGACCCGGAGCATCGCAAACCCGGCGCGGAAAAGGCCGCCGCTCTCGCTCGCCGTACAGCCAGTTCCCTGCCCGAAGCCGTTTCGCTTCTCCTCCGATGATGCCCGCGGTCTCAGGCATCTAAATATACCCTGCTGAAGTTACACGCGGCAGTTTTGGATCATTGTAAGTACCAAACTATATTCGGCTTAGCAGCTTTGGTTCTCACTCCCCAATTTCCGCCAGCGTCGCATAGGTCTCCGTAATCCCTGCCTCAAGCTCAGTCATCTCACCCTTGTAACCAAGCCCACGAAGGGCGGTCAGGTCTGCTTCGGTAAAGTGCTGGTAGCGACCCTCAAGATCCACCGGAAACGGAATATATTCAATCGGGCATTCCCCATGTACTGTCATCAGCGACCTTGCCACATCATTAAAAGTTCTGCTCTTCCCAGAACCGGCATTTGCTAAACCCCGATATTCTCTCTTCGGCTTTCCGACGTTCGGAGCAAAAGGCCCGACTTGTGCAAAAAACATATTCAGCCTCGCCAGGTCGCGCACATACACAAAATCCCGACGCTGCTCGCCATCCTCATACCCGCCGGTGCCGGCAAAGAGCCTGACCTTGCCGGTTTCCTTCATCTGCTTCGTAAAGTGGTGAATCACCGAAGCCATACGCCCCTTGTGATGCTCCCGTGGCCCGTAGACGTTGAAGTAGCGCAAACCAACCGCAGTAATCGGCACCCGCTCCAGAACCAGTTCGTTGCGAAAATAATGATCGAATGCCAGCTTTGAATACCCGTAGATATTCAGTGGACGCTCATTCTCAAGTGTCAACGTAAACCGCCCCGGCCCGCTCAAACCATACACCGCGGCTGTTGATGCAAACACCAGCGGCGCACCTTCCTTTATCGCAAACCGGAGTACGTCCTTTGTATACTCGAAGTTGTTGTCCATCATGTAGACGCCGTCATCCTCCAGCGTATTTGAGCAGGCTCCCTGATGAAAAATTGCTTCTACATTGCCAAGTTCCCGTGATGAACTTCCATTCCGATCACTGATGGCGCGCCGAAACTCACGCTTGTCCAGATAGTCGACGTAGCGCGCACCATGCAAATTTGTAAATTTCTTCGCATTCGCGAAGTTATCCACAATCAGAATGTTCGTGATTCCGTGAGCGTTCAACTCGTGGACAAGATTGCTGCCGATAAATCCCGCTCCGCCGGTGACGATATACATAGGTGATTCTTTTCCTTTACCAACTGGGGTTGGGGGTGGAAGATCTCTTAATTCTGCATCTCAAACAAATCGCGAAAACGTCGCACGATTTGGGTTGACGATCGAACCAGTTACCCCGACTGCATCGGTCAGCAATCGCACGCCATCGGGTCATTCAGACCTTGATGGCAGGCTCTAGAATGCCAGCGACGGCTTGGGCCATCTCGCTCACTGTGATCGAAGTCAGGCACTTTCGACCTTCGACGACGCAGGTCTCAAGATTGCAACCAAAGCAATTGACCTGATGATAAATGACCCGGTGTTGCCCACCTGCCGGATACCATACTCCCGGCAATCCACGCGCCGAGAAGGGGATAACACACGGAACCCTGACGCAGGCAGCCAAATGCATTGGTCCGGAATCTGGTCCCAAAAATACCTTCGCGTATTCAATCACTCCGGCTGTTTCTCGGGGACTTAGTCGTCCGCATAGATTCACCTTGGGGCCGCTCCACTCACTTGAGGCGAACTCGCTTACTTCCGCATCTTCCTTTGCTCCAATGAGTGCCAGCCCAAAGCCTTTATAGCGATTGGACAAAGTCGTGAGCAGAGCCTGCCAATTCTCTCTCCCCCAATCCTTCGCCTGCATCTTGGTCCCGGGACCGCATACGATCAATGGCTTTTTCGCCAGATCGCCCAAAGCAAGTCGTGCTATCTCTCTCTCTCCAGCAGTAAGGCGCAGGTCCCAACTTTCCGGTTTTTCCAGGGATGCGTCTCCCAACTCCCTTACCGTGCTCGCCAGGCGGGTCGCCTCGGATTGATACGTTCCCGAAGCCGAGTCCTGAATTCGAATCAGATCCGAGGCCGCAGGAATACCGATCATGCGTTTGACACCGCCAGCCAGCCTGAAAAACCACGTATCACGTTTTACGGCACTCGCCTCACGGACCGGCATCAAGTAAATCACGATGTCAGGAGCAAATCGTCGAATCTTTCCAGCCAGACCAAGGAGCTCAAGAGGGCTTCGCGTGCCAACCGTATAGCGCAAGTAGCCATGGACAAGTCCCGAATCGCCCAACACAGCCGCTGAAGCAGGCGCCTTGGCATGAACAGGGAAGTTCGTAAGAAGAACCCGCTCTGATTCTGGGAATGCGCGCTCGATGAGATGAAAGCACGGAAGCGCGACAATGGTATCGCCGAGGCTGCCTAGTCTGTATATAAGAACCTTCTTTACTGAAGGATCTGGATGCAAAGGCAATACTCCTATTAGATCAATAGCTTCGGACCGGAACTAATACAGATCCAGCTTATTGATGCCGGTCTGTTGATGAATTTCCTGATAACTGACTAGAAGGCCCGCAATTCCACGATGGCACGCAGAAGATCTTCCGGTTGAGGCAATATCGCGTCCTCGAGTAACGGCTGATAGGCCACGAAACTATCCATTGCCGCTACACGCTTGACCGGCGCATCCAGATATTCGAAAAGCTCGTCTGCTATCCTCGCCGCAATTTCAGCGCCATAGCCCCAGCTCTTCATATCCTCATAAGCCACAACCACTCTGCTGGTCTTCTTGACCGAGGTCGCAATTGCTTCCCAGTCGTACGGATTGAGGGTGCGCAGATCGATCACTTCGGTCTGGATGCCATGTTCCCTCTCAGCCCTCTGGGCTGCCTGCAACGCTCTCGGCACGAGCGCGCCATAAGTCACAATCGAAACATCCTTACCGCTGCGCGTGATGGACGCTTTGCCGAAAGGAACCACGTAATCAGGCCCTGGATAGGGCGCACGCCCATACGGCTCGCGATAGAGCCGTTTGTGTTCGAGAAAGAGCACCGGGTCGTCACAGCGTATCGCCGTCCGCAGCAGCCCGTTGGCGTCCAACGCATTGGACGGAAAGATCACTCGCAACCCCGGGATATGCGTGAAGATCGACTCCCCGCTTTGCGAGTGGTAAATCGAACCACCCGTCAGATATCCGCCAATTGGCACCCGAATTACCACCGGCGAGCGAAAGCCGCCGTTGGATCGCCAGCGCATAAGCGCCAGTTCGTTGTGAATCTGATGGACTGCCGGCCAAATGTAATCAAAAAACTGAATCTCGACGACCGGCTTCAGGCCACGCACAGCATACCCGATTGCCCGCCCCACGATGTTCGCTTCCGCAAGAGGCGAATTGAAAACGCGTTCCGCGCCAAACTCGGCCTGCAAGCCTGCTGTCAGCTTAAAGACGCCACCTTTTCCTTTGGCCTCCTTCAACGCCTCAGCTCGAGTTGCGTCCGCAACGTCCTCTCCGTAAATGAGAACCCGGGAGTCACGTCGCATTTCGTCCCGCAGGCACAGGTTAATCAGATCGGCCATGGTTCGGTCGATTTCTGCCGGATCGCCTTGTTCAATGACTTTTGGCTCCGAACCATATTCCGGGCGCGTCGGATCAATATCTTCTGAGTAGATGTGCAACGGAATACTTGAGACTTTCGGTAGCGGCGCGGCAACTGCGCGCAATGCCGCAGCTGCAATTTGCTCGTCAATCTCCTGCTCAAGCTCGTTCATCTCGCCCGTGCTAAGTACGCCCTCGCGCAGAATCCTCATTTGCAGCTTGTGTAGCGGATCACGCATCGCATCCGCTTCCCGCTCTTCGTTCAGTCGGTAATTTCTGTCATCGTCCGAAAGAGAATGCGAATATATCCGAACGCAGTGACCGTGGACAAAGGCTGGACCCTTCCCGGCCCGGCAATGTTCCGCCGCCGCGACAAATGCATGGTAGCTGGCCTCAGGATCGGTTCCGTCGACTTCGGCAAAGAAGAAGTTCGGAAAATTCGCGACCAGTTTCGAGATATTTCCGCCGGGAGTATTGACTTCGACTGGGACGGAAATCGCATAGCCGTTGTCTTCAACGCAGAAAATCACCGGCAACTTCTGGTTAGAAGCCGTATTCAGAGCCTCCCAGAACTCACCCTGAGAGGTCGCGCCCTCGCCAATGCAGGTCAGTACGACCTCGTCCGATTGAAACCTCACGTCGTGAAATGCGCGATAGTCTGCGACTGAACCCGTCGATTTCGTTACAGCATCAGGGAAATGTGAATAGTATCGTCCCGCTTCGGCGACTCCAACTGCATGCAAAACTTGAGTCGCCGTCGATGAGGAAGTACTGACGATGTTCAACTTTGGACTGCTCCAATGTGCTGGCATCTGTCTTCCACCGCTCGCCGGATCAGATTCTGCTCCAACCGCCTGCAAGAGCATTTCTTCAGCCGTTATTCCCAATGCAAGGCAAAGCGCCCGATCTCGGTAATAAGGAACAAACCAGTCATATCCGGGACGCAACGCCATTGCTGCGGCCACTTGAAGAGCCTCATGGCCCGCCGCGGAGATCTGAAAAAAGATTTTCTGCTGGCGCTTGAGCATGATTTCCCGGTCGTCGATCCTCCGAGAAGTGTACATAAGTCTATAAAAATCTATGAGTTGGCGGGATGTCAATGGCGTGGGTTCCAAGGTGTAGTTGATCACAGCGAGAGAATCAATGCTCGAATTTAGCGGCTGCTGTGACCTAAGTCGATCTTCCTTAGCCATAGTCTTTGTACCGGAAGCCACTCGCCCCATCTTCGCAACCCCCCGGCGCCTTCTGGACTGACAAGTTAGCCCGAGCGCCATTTCGCCATAATCCTAAACCCTGTCGATTGTAACAACCCCGCCGTAGGTTTGAAAGCCGCCCACAAACACACCTGTTCATCAACCCTGCGTCACGGCATATTGACGATTGAATTGTCGCCGTGTTTCTATTCGTCGTACCGTGATGACCGGAATTCTGGCAAAGATATTGGGCTGAAGAATTTGGATGACACTTGATTCTCGACCTCTGACTCTGATTGACAGGAAGCGGTAGCACCGGTTTTTCAAAACTTCAGGAGGCAAACCCCCGAATGTTCGTTTCAATTTCTGCACTTGCCACGCTGGCCGATCCACTCGCCAGCGGTGTTTCAGGCAATGACACCCTCTATCTCTGGATCGCCCTTGGAGCTGGAGTTCTTGCTTTGGCTGCCGCCCTGCTATTCGCCCGATCGGTCCTTGCCTCGGATCAGGGCACGCCTGAAATGCAGCACATCGCTTCCGCCATTAGAGAGGGCGCCCAGGCTTTCATGGGTCGCCAATACAAGACGATCGCGATCATGGCGGTGGTCCTTGCTGGTGTTCTTTACGCTGGCTACTTGGCCTACCCGCTTACCGCGCCACTTGCGGCAAAGGTTGTAATCAGCTTCCTCGTCGGTGCGGCCTGTTCAGGTTTCTCGGGGTATACCGGAATGTTCGTCTCGATCCGGGCCAATCTGCGAACCGCAGCCGCTGCGAGAACCAGCATGTCCGGTGCGCTCAAGCTTGCCTTGCACGGCGGTGCAGTCACCGGACTGATCGTCGTCGGCCTGTCGCTCCTCGGAATCGGATTGCTGTTTCTACTCTTTGGCGGAATTGAGCATCCGCAGGCAGTTCCCTATCAGCTCGTCGGATTTGGATTCGGAGCCTCGCTCGTAGCTCTCTTTGCCCAACTCGGCGGCGGCATCTATACCAAGGCGGCCGATG
>Ga0302319_10011508_pt1 | contig 16783 bp, 20 predicted proteins | sample Bog_T0_2_FD_203319 | JGI IMG/M metagenome (GOLD analysis project Ga0302319, IMG submission 203319) | Peat permafrost microbial communities from Stordalen Mire near Abisko, Sweden - Bog_T0_2 | ecosystem: Environmental > Terrestrial > Soil > Wetlands > Peat | place: Sweden: Abisko, Stordalen Mire...
AAATTTCGTCCCGCCCTTCACCCGCCAGGTGATCCGAAACCAGCGACGTAAATGTGCTCATCACCCCCAATTTTACTCGCTCTGAAACGCTTTGACCACTATTCCAATTGCGGACATTAGGATTATATATTATATATTGTTTTTTGTCGTAAATTATAGAATGGCAACAATTAAGCGTTTTTGAGCGGTATTTTGTTCGTAAGTTGCTAATTTTTAATTATTTAACTGTTTTTCGTATAGCGTTTTGAGGGCTGAAAGGAGGTAAGTCTTTAAGATGGAATATACGAAAGAAAAGCGCAGGGCGCGAAGAGGGAAGAGAGGAGAAAGAAGAGCGGAGCGGTCAGAGGCAGAGGGGGCGAAAGGCATGGTCGGGGATATCCGCCTGACGGCGGATTCTATTCAAGGGCGTTGGTGGCCGGGATGGGCCTCTTTTTATATCAGTGGGCGTGGGCGAGGTGTTTGCGGGTGGTACGGGCGGCGGGCTTGGCGAGTTTGACGGGCTTGACGGGCTCGGGCTCGGGTGGCGCGACGGGTTCGTCCTTGAGGTAGAGGTAACGGCCGCAGTTGTCGCAACAGCGGATGTCTTCGCCGTGCTGGAGTTCGAGGACGATGCCGAGGGGGACGTGCATGTGGCAGGCGGTGCAGGTCTGATGGCTAAGGATGGCGACGCCGCGCTTGCCGCGGGCACAGAGGCGGTCGTAGTGGGCGAGGACGGGGGGCGGAACCAAGGCGCGGAGGGTAGCGATGCGTTTTTCGGTGGTGGGCTGGATGAGTTCCTCAAATTCGAGGGTCTGGAGTTCGAGGAGGTTTTCCATCAGTTTCGGGACATCGAGAGATTTGGTTTCGGTTGGGGTGTTCATATAGATTCGGGGTGAGGCGGGGCGAAGCGGGCGGGACCTCCGGCCGTTGGTTCCGGGGGAGCTGGTTTCGGCAGTCAGGAGACTCGAACTTCTGCAGGGCTATCATCCATTGGCACTCATGCCACCGCCGAAATCAACTTCCCCGGTTTGCCCGTATGTAACGTGTTACATCATTACCCTGACATTACGCCCCACGGCGGCGGCCAGGCCAACCGTTTTTTGGCATAAAGTATCCATGGATTTCTCGCGCAGACGGGGCAGAAGAGCGTAGAGGGGAGAAAGAAGAGTGGAGACCGGCACGCCCGGCGAGGGCACCGGGCCTACAGGGGCTGGACGAAGCGTAAATCGCGCAGAGCGCAGAGAAGTCAAAAATGGGATGGTTGGGGATTCCCAAGTGGTTGATATGCCGCTCCGCTGGAGCTTGAGAATTTTGCGGCGGTTTACTACAAATATATCGCACCTCCGGTGCTGTGGGAAAAGTAGAAATCCGCGGCAGGCGCAATTGGGCTCATCCGACACTGCCCCCGGCGAGCAGCAGAAAAGCGTGGTGGTCTGAGGTGGAGAGAAGAGCACCACCTCTCCCCGTCCCTCTCCGCCATTTATTCAAATGGCAGCGAGGGGTTCCATGGGTTCGTATTCGTGAGGTGTTGGTGGTCCAAGCGTGGTGCGGGGGCAGTGACAAGATGCGCCCCCTGTTGACTTCACCCGACTTTTGACTTCCTCTCCCCGCCTGCCGCCCCTAGTGTGAGGGTCGGACCATACCGGCCATGCCCTTGCAGGAACAATACGACGACGCCATGTTCGCCTTTAGTAAGGGCGAATTCGACCGTGCCATCACCGGCCTTCAGGCCGTCCTGACCGCCTCGCCCGACCATTTTGAGGCCCAGCTCGCGCTGGGCATGGCCTATTACCGCCTCGGCGACTACCCCCGCGCCATCGCCGAAGGCCACAAGGCCGAGCAACTCAAGCCCCACGAACAGCTCGTCCATACCAATCTTTCCCTGTTCTACCAAAAATCCGGGGACAAAGGCGTCGCCGAACATCATGGCCTCAAGGCCCGTATCGCCGGCTGGCGCGCCGAAAATCAGGCCGCCCGTGCCGGCACCGGCGCCGCGCCCGCTCTGGGTGCCGACTCCGAGCTCCAGATGGCCCGGCCCGCCGTGCCCACCCAGGTCATCCGCATGCCCGATAAATTCCCCGACCAACCTTGGAAAAAGAAACAACCATGAAAAGCTCCTTTGAACTAGCGCTGGAACGCCTCAATAAATCCGCCCCCACCGTCAAGCTCACCGCCAAGCAAAAGGCGCAGCTCGCCGAATTCGATTCCCAGTACGCCGCCAAGATCGCCCAGCGTGAGATCGCCCTCAACGCCGAGATCTCCCGCGTCGCCGATGAACCGGATAAAGCCGAACCCCTCCGCGACCAGCTCATCCACGAACGCAAAAAACTCCAGGCCGAGCTCGCGGACAAAAAAGAAGCCGTCCGCCAATCCGCCAAGTAAGCCTTCGCCCCCGTCTGCAAATGGCGGTATTTGGAAAAACTGACAGTGCCTTGATTCCGTGCGGTTTGCGTCGCGGGCTTCCATGTCTATTTCAAAGTTGGACTTTGAAGCAGGCAAAGCACTTATATTTAAGTGCGTTACGATGTCCTCCGTGGTGGTTTACGGCGGAAATGAAAAGCAGGAACGAAACGGGGTGACGTATTTGCCCTGGCACGCGATTCAGGAATATTGGTGGGTGAATAAGAGCCAATTTAAATTACGTCATGCAAAAGTTCACAGTTCATTGGTCGCAAGTATCGGATGGCGCTGGTGTGATTTTATACCACTTCTAGTAAGTAATTGCATTATTCTCCGTTACGGTAGCGTTTACTTGGTCAAGCAGCCAGCCATGTGAAACCAAGTTCCGCATACCAGCCAAAGTTAACCTCGTCCTGTTTTGGGGAATGTCAATGGCTGAAAGGTCGATATATTCTGATGGCCTGGACAAACAAGCATTACGAGTGCAGCGGGAAAAATAAAATTTACACCTCTGAATGATGCGGAACAGTTTTGAACAATTTTAAAACTGTTATGCCAAACCGTTATGCCGAGCCCTATTCTGTTTTCTTAAAACAACACAATCTCCTTTATTATCAATGTGATTGTGAATATGGTGCGAGCTAGTTTACCATCTGCGAACCCATTTTAGCAAAAATTTTGTCCTTGATGAAGGGGAAACAGGGTCGTAAGACCTGTCCCCGCCCCCGTCCCCGCGACGGGGACACCCCCCGGTTCGACCCCCCCCCTTTGTTCACTGCGGTTTTGTCGGGGTTCTGCCACTTGGCGGCATCCCCGACTTCGGTCGGTTTTATGGCTCGCGCGGCAGCTTCCGGTAGGGTCTGCCGCGCTCGCCAAAAACCTCCCTCATCGCTCACGCGAAAACGAGTTCACCGACGGACAGGCATACGTGTAAATGCACCCGATAAAGTTGGGCCGCGCTGTAATCCCGACGTTTCCCACCAGTGCGACCGGTGGGCCAGCCAGCATTGATGAAATCGTCGGGAACATACGGATCCACCAGTTCAAGCAAGGCGGACGTACCAGTCGCCGGGAGGTCGGAATTCATGCCCGCAAGCCTATCGCGGTAATTTTAACTCGTCAGCAATAATGCCAAACCACACGCTTTTTGACGCATCACATTGTTTAAGAGCAGTTTGTAAAAACTTTCGCAACACCCTCTTAAAAAGACTTTACACCGGGGTCGTAAATAAATATGATTTTCCGCTCTATATATATGGAAGCCAAGACAAAGACGATTGAACAATTTAAGTTGCATGTTAAGGACACCGGTTCAGCCGACGTCCAGATTGCGTTATTGACGCACCGCATCAACCATTTGACCGAACATTTGCAGACCAACAAGAAAGATCACAGCTCCCGTCGCGGGTTGCTGATGATGGTTGGTCAGCGTCGCCGCCTGCTCGAATATCTCGAAAGCAAGGATGTGAGCCGTTACCAGACGGTGGCCAAGAAGCTTAAGCTGCGCCATTAATTAATTCGCGGAGGTGTGGCCGGCCATTTTCAGGCGGCCGGCCGCCCTTCGCTTTCCGGATTTGGCTCGGCGACGCGACCGGTCTGATTCCTCAACCAAACCAAAAACTCGCGCATTAAATTCCACCGCCTTCGGGCAATTTCATTCAGCCCCGGATTTTGCCGCCGGGTTTGACTGAAGTTTCTCCGGAGGGGGTGGGTCTCAACAGCTATGTCAGAAAAAATAACCGCCCAGGTGGGCGACAAGCAGATCATCATCGAAACCGGCAAACTCGCCAAACAGGCCGACGGCACCGTCACCATCCAGCTCGGCGAAACCATCGTCATCGTGGCCGCCGTTGCGGCGACGAAAGCCAAGCCCGGCCAGGACTTCTTCCCGCTCACCGTTGATTACCGCGAAAAAGCGGCGGCGGCCGGCAAATTCCCCGGCGGCTACTTCAAGCGCGAAGGTCGTCCCACGGAAAAGGAAATTCTCACCTGCCGGCTCACGGATCGTCCGATTCGTCCCCTGTTCCCCAGAGGCTGGTACAATGAAGTTCAGGTTCAGACCGTGGTGCTCAGCGCCGATGGCGAGAACGATCCTGATATTTTGAGCATCATCGGGGCGAGCGCGTCCTTGATGGTCAGTGACATCCCTTGGGCCGGCCCTCTGGGCGCAGTGCGCGTGGGCCGCATCAATGGCAAATTTGTCGCGTTTCCGACTCATCTGGAGATGGAAGAAAGCGATTTGGACCTCGTTTATGTCGGCAATGAACGCGACATCGTCATGTATGAAGGCGCGGCCGACGAAATCTCCGAGGCTGACTTCAATGCGGCCCTGAAATTTGGCCAGGAATGCTGCCTGCCGTTGATCGCGGCGCAGAAGGAACTGGCGGCCAAGGCCGGCAAGAAGAAACGGGAAATCACTCTGAACATCGTCCCGGAAGAAATCCTGCTGGAAGCCAAGCAACTGGCCGGCGACCGTTTTGTGCCGGCCCTCCTAACCCCGGGCAAGCTCGCCCGGGAAACCGCCTGCAAGGCGATCCAGAGCGAAGTGGGTGCCAAGCTCACTGCGAAGTTCGGTGCGGAAAAAGTGACGGATTTCGTCATCAACGACGCCTTTTACTATATTCAAAAAGAAGCCGTACGCGCTTTGATTTTGAACAACGGCAAGCGCCTAGACGGCCGGGATTTTGACACGGTTCGTCCCATCACCAGCGAAGTGAGCGTCCTGCCCCGCGCTCATGGCTCCGCTATTTTTGCCCGCGGCGAGACCCAGGCCGTGACCTTGGCGACCCTCGGCACCGGCGATGACACCCAGGAGTTTGACTCCTACACCGGCGGCGGGAATGAAAAGAAGTTCATCCTTCATTATAATTTCCCGAACTTTTCCGTGGGCGAAACCGGCCGTATCACCGGTCCCGGTCGTCGCGAAATCGGTCACGGGGCCTTGGCGGAACGCAGCATTGCCTCGATGATTCCGAAAGAAAACTATCCCTACACCATCCGCGTGACGAGCGAGATTATGGAATCGAACGGTTCGACCTCCATGGCCAGCGTCTGCGGCGGCACCCTCGCCCTGCTGGATGCCGGCGTCCCGTTGATCCGCCCCGTGGCGGGCATCAGCGTGGGCATCTGCACCGAATACGGCGCTGACCACACCATCTCCCGTTACAAACTACTGACCGACATCATCGGCTGGGAAGATGCGTATTGCGACATGGATTGCAAGATCGCCGGCACCGACAAAGGCATCACCGGATTCCAATTGGACTTGAAGCTCAAGGGCATCCCCCATGCGCTCATGGCCGAGACGATTGAAAAAGCCCGCGTGGCCCGCCTGCATATTTTGGCTGAAATGGCCAAAACCATCTCCACCCCGCGCAAGGAATTGAGCAAGTATGCGCCGCGGATTGAAGTCATCAAAATCAATCCGGAAAAGATCGGGGCCCTCATCGGACCCGGCGGCAAGAACATCAAGCGCCTGGTGGAAGAAACCGGTTGCGAAATTGACATCGAGGACGATGGCACCGTCAACATCTTCTCCGTATCGGCTGAAGGCATGAAGATGGCCCGGGAATCCATCAAAGGCATGAGCGCCGAGGCGGAAATCGGCAAGATTTATCGCGGCAAAGTCGTGACGGTCAAGGAATTCGGCGCCTTTGTCGAGTTCCTCCCCGGCAAGGACGGCTTGGTTCACATCAGCGAACTGGCGAATTTCCGGGTCAAGAAGACCGAAGATATTGTCAAAATTGGTGATGACATCACGGTCAAGTGTCTGGGAGTTGATGAAAAGGGCCGCGTGCGCCTCTCCCGTCGGGCGGCGATGGAAGACCGCGACAAAGAACTGGCGGCTGAACCGCCGGCCGTTCCGGCCGATTTGTAAGCAAGTTTGTACCGTTTTGGACAAATGCAGGCGCGGACGGGCAACCGTCCGCGCTTTTGATTTGTGGGATTGATTATACAACAAGTTTGACTGGATTAGCAAACCTCCGTAACTTGACAGAAGCATGCTGGCTGCAGAAAAAAAGTTGGCGGGCGAGGCCACGGTCTCCCCGGCAAGGGCAGATTTGAACCGTTCCTGGAAAATTCTTGTGGAACCGGTGGAGCCATTCCTTGAACAGGTGACGAAGCGACTGATGCAGCAGGCGAACAACTTCGACCCGCAGATAGCTCCCTACGCCCAATACGCCTTGAATGGCAGCGGCAAGCGTTTGCGGCCCATGCTGGTAGCCTTGACCGCCAAGGCCCTCGGACCAGTGCGGGATGAACATGTGACCGTGGCGGCTATCATCGAGATGGTGCATCTGGCCACGCTGGTGCATGACGATATCATGGACGAGGCGGAAATTCGCCGGGGCCAGCCCACCTTGGCGGCCAACTGGGGCAATGAAATCGCCGTGTTGTTTGGCGACTGCCTGTTTGCCCGGGCGCTGGAGCTGGCGGCGGAATTTCCCACGCCGGAAGTATGCCGGGCCGTGGCCACTGCGACCAATACGGTGTGCGCCGGTGAAATTCTCCAAACCCAAAGCCGACGGAATTTTCCTGTTTCCCGCGATGATTATTTTCGCGTGATTGGCATGAAAACGGGCGAGTTATTCACCCTTTCCTGCGATTTGGCGGCATTTTTGAGCGGAGCCACTGCGGAACAAAGGCTGCATTTGCGACAATTCGGCGCGGCCTTCGGCACTGCATACCAGATTTTTGATGATTGTGTGGACTTGTTCGGTACAGAAGCTATGGCCGGAAAATCGCTGGGTACGGATTTAGAGAAGGGCAAGCTGACCTGGCCGCTTTTGCTGGCTTGGGAACGGGCCGATGATGCCGATCAGATTCAGTTGGTAAGCCTGATCAAAAATTGGCGACCGGAAAATTTTGGCGAAATCAACCGGTTTCTGGTAAAATACGAAACATTTGAGCCTTCATTACAATTAATCCAGCGTTATTTGGATGAGTCTCGTTCGGCCTTGAGCCAGCTGCCTGTATCGACCGGTCAGGCCGGTTTGCTGGGCTTGACGAGCTTTTTGGCACAACAAACTGCTTTGCTCGCGGTTTAATCAGAACTATGGCTGATCCCATCCAACCATTGGAATCAAGTGCCGCCTCGGAACCCAAGGCTGAGGTTCCGGAAGAGGTTTTGGTGCGCCGTTCCCGTCGGGGCGATTTAACGGCTTACGATTCTTTGGTAAAACGTTATCAGGAACGTATTTATGCCACGATTTACCACATGACATCCAATCACGAGGATGCCAACGATCTAGCTCAGGAGTCATTCATCAAGGCCTTCCAAGTGATTGAGTCTTTCAAAGGCGGGTCGAGTTTTTATACTTGGCTCTACCGGATTGCCGTTAATAAAACGATAAATTTTCTCAAGCAGCGGAAAAACCGCATGCATATGAGCCTAAATGACCTGGATTTCAATGCCGAACACGATCCGGATTTGATGGCCTTGATTTCGCATAAAACACCACGCCGCGATGCTGGGCTCACAGAATTACAGGAAAAATTGAACGCCGCGCTGATGAAACTGTCAGAACCCCATAGAATGGTTGTGGTGTTGCACGATGTCCAGGGTCAGTCGCATGATGAAATTGCCAAAGTGATGGATTGCAATATTGGAACCGTCCGTTCGCGGTTGTTTTACGCGCGACAACAATTACAATCTGAATTAGCGGATTATCTAAAGTAAAATGAACGAACCAGACTCCACTATGGACCCGTTGCTCAAGTTGCTGACCTTAAAACGACATGAGGTTCCGCCGCCGGGTTATTTTAATAATTTTTCCAGCCAGGTGGTCACCCGCATCCGCTTGGGTGATTCCGCAAACTCCGAAGGTGTGCTCGGCACGATGTTTGTTGAAGCTCCCGGTTTGCTCAGGTTTATCCAGATGTTCACCGCCCGGCCCGCTGTCGCCGGGGTTTTTGCTTCAGTGCTCTTTCTCTTGCTGGTGGTCGGCATTGTCTATTCGGATTATTCCACCCCCACCAATCCAGAGAATTTCATGCAATCACAGGCCGAACAGATCAGCCCGATTTCTACTGTGGCTTCAGTGACACCCGGCTTTCTTGACCAGTCAGTTCCCGCACCGTCTGGGCTGGTTTCCAGCACCAACCCGGTTTTTAGCTTTGAACCCGTCGATTCACAGTCTGGGGGCCAAAACTCCCTCCTTCAGCCCGTTGGCTACACTCATTAACTGATTTTCGGTGATTAATTACGGTGCGCGCTTGAAACGCCGCCGCTTTTTTCATTTACTGCAGAGGTGCCAACCAAAGTCATCGCGGTCGCCAACCAAAAAGGTGGGGTGGGTAAAACAACCACGGTGGTCAATCTGGCCGCCTGCCTGGCCGCCTCGGATCTGCGGGTACTGTTGATTGACCTTGACCCACAGGCCAACGCCACCAGCGGTGTTGGGCTGGATAAAATTGTAGGAGCCAGTGCCTATCGTATCCTGCTCGGCGAAGGCAATCTTCTGGATAAAATCAAACCAACCGCCTTTGAACGCCTGGAAGTCATCCCGTCTGAAATGGATTTGTGCGCCGCCGACCTGCAGTTATCGCAGATGGAAAATTACCTGCCCCGGCTGTCAGAAGCGCTGAAACCGGTGCGGGCCTCGGGCCGGTTCGACGTGGTTTTAATCGATTGTCCGCCGTCGTTGGGCCTGCTCACCCTGAACGCCTTTGTGGCCAGCCATGGCCTGCTTATTCCATTACAATGCGAGTATTACGCTCTGGAGGGTGTTTCCATGCTGCATCGGATGCTGGATCAGTTGCGGGCGGCCGGTGTTAATCCGGAGCTGGAAATTTTTGGTGTGGTCATGACCATGTTTGATGGCCGGACCAAGCTCTCGAACGAAGTGGTGAGCGAAGTGCGTAAAATGCTGGGCGAGAAGGTTTTTGAAACCCTCATTCCACGCAGCACGCGTCTGGCCGAGGCCCCGAGCTTTGGCCAGCCTATTATATATTACGACAAATACAGCAGTGGCGCGGCCGCCTACCAACTGCTGGCCCAGGAAGTGGTGGCCCGGTTGCAACCGGGCAAAAAGTGAAGGTCCGGCCCGGCTGATATCGTTTTGGACAAAATCAGTGCTTAAAAAGTCAATCCCGGGCGAGTTTTTTTGGGGCCATAAACCATCCTGTATCCGTAGCAATACTAAATCAAACCAGACATAAAATTAATCAAGCCGGACAATCGCCAATACTTGCCGCCGTCGGGATAATCCCTTAATCTGCGCAAGGTTTTGCGAACGGCTTGCAAAAAAACAAACATTATGGCCCGAGAAATTTTGGAAATGTTGGTCGAAAAGGCGACCATGGAACTGTCCGATACAAAAACCCTCCGCCTGAAATGGCCGGACGGCCACGAACCTGATTTTAAGACCGGCCAGTTCATCACGGTTTTTTGGCCTGACACGCCCACCTACAAGCGCGCCTATTCATTGTCCTCCTGTGCCCTGGACCGGGGACATTATGAAATCACCATCCGCCGCGACGGCAAAATGGGCACGCGAATCGTGGATTGGGCGAAAGAAGGCGACAAGCTGTTTGTGATTCCGCCCGTTGGAAAATTCTTGCCGGTTTATGAGCCGGAGAAACATTTGATCTGCATCGCCGGCGGGTCCGGGGTGACCCCGTTTCGCGGCTTTGTGCGCGAAGCCACCCGCCGAAATCTGGCCACCAAAATCACCGTGCTATACAGTGTCCGCACCACCAAGGACATCATCTTCAAGGAAGAATTCCTCCAATTGCAGAGTGAGAATCCTCATTTTAAATTCCATGTCACCTGCACCCGCCTGCCAGAGGGCGACCCTTGGACCGGCCGGCGCGGACGCGTCACGCCGGAGTGGGTGAATGAGAATGTCCATGATCTGGCCAACTCCGTCTTTTACGCCTGCGGTCCCAATGAACTGGTTGAATTTGCCGAGGATATCGTGTTGCATGGTCTCGGGGTGCCGAAAGAGAAGATGAAGACGGAAAAATGGGGGTGACAAGTTTTGCCAGTCAAATATGATTGGCCAGGCGGGGGTCGTTGACCGGCCCCCGCCTTTTCTATATTTTTTGATATCAACTATATGACGCTAAAACGAACGCCACTGTATGCCGCCCACCAAAAACTCGGCGGCAAGCTCATAGAATTTGGCGGCTGGGAAATGCCGGTGCAATACACGAGCATCACAGATGAGCATCTGGCGGTCCGTCAAGCAGCCGGAATTTTTGATATTTCGCACATGGGCGAGGTGTTTGTGGGCGGTGCCGGGGCGGAGGAGTTCTTGAACCGGACCCTGACTAATGATGTGCGCAAACTGACACCCGGTCAGGGCCAGTACACTTTGATGTGCAATGAGCGTGGTGGGGTGGTAGATGATCTCTACGTCTATCGCATGAACGCCACGGATTTTCTCCTCATCATCAATGCCTCCCAAATTGACGCAGATGTTCCGTGGCTGGAAAAGGCCAATTCAGGCCAGGCTGAGGTGCGGGACATGTCCGGGCAATTGGCGGCAGTGGCCATACAGGGGCCGGCCGTGGTTAAATTTATTGATGCCGCCCTGCCGGGCAGTGCTTGTGGTGGTGCCGAGGTCCAGAAAATATCGGAACTTAAAAAGAATCAGATCGGTATTTTTATATTTGATTACGTCACTGTGTATGTCGGGCGCACGGGTTACACGGGGGAGGATGGCTTTGAAATCATCGCGCCGGCGGAAAAAATCGAGGCGGTATGGAATGCCCTGCTGAAGGCCGGCCAGCCTTGTGGGCTCAAACCCGCAGGTTTGGGGGCCAGGGACACGTTACGTACTGAGATGTGCTATCCCCTGTATGGCCACGAATTGGATGAGGTTACCACACCGATTGAGGCCGGGGTGGGGTTCTTTGTCGCGCTGGACAAGGGAGATTTTACCGGTCGTGCCGTCCTTGCGGAGCAAAAGGCGGCCGGCACAAAGAAGAAACTGGTGGCTTTCAAAATGACCGGGAAGTCCGCGCCGCCGCGCCCGCATTATCCAATACAATCAAATGGCCAGGTAGTGGGCCAGGTGGTTAGCGGCACCCAAAGCCCCTCGCTGGGGTTGGGAATTGGACTGGGTTACGTGCCGCCGGAACTGGCACGGCCGGATACCTTGATTGAAATTGAGATCCGGGGCAAACTGGCCCCGGCCATCGTGGTGACCAAACCGATTTATAAACGGTGATCCGCCAAAATAATCCTTTTGGTCCGGCGGTTTTGATGGTGAAATAACAGCATATTTATGAGCAACGTACCTTCCGACCTGAAATACACGAAATCGCATGAATGGGTGCGCGTCACGGGCGATATTGCCACGGTGGGCATCACCGATCATGCGCAGCATGAGCTTACGGACGTGGTGTTTGTGGAACTGCCCGCCGTAGGCCGGCAGGTGAAAGCCGGTGAGACCTGTGCGGTGGTGGAATCTGTGAAAACCGCTAGCGACATCTACGCGCCAGTGAGCGGCACGGTGCTCGAAGTCAATGCGGCCGTGGTGGACAATCCCGCCTTGGTGAACACGGAACCTCATGGAGGCGGCTGGTTCTTCCAGATCAAGTTAAGCCAACCGGCGGAGCCGGCCGGCCTGCTGACCCCGGCGGAATATCAGGCATTGATTGGTGGTTAATCCATCTGGCCGTTACATGAAGGTCCGATTATTCATCAAGCCCTATTGCCCGTGGTGTCACAAGACGGTGGCATGGCTCAATGAGCGCGGCATCCAATACGAAACCCTCGATGTGATTTCGGACAGCAAAGCCTTCACCGAAATGGTCAATCTTTCCGGTCAACGGCTCGCACCGGTGATTGAAGTGGATGGGAAAATCCTCGCCGACTTCGGCCCGGAAGAACTGGCCCGGTTTTGGGAGACATTAAAGGTCAAATAGTTGCATGGATACAATGATTCAAACTTTGCCGACAGCTGCGCCGTCCGTTCAACCTCTTAATGGAACGCGTCCCCGGTTGCCCGGCTGGCTGCGGATGCAGTTACCCACTTCCAACACCTTTGCCCACACCCGTTCATTGTTGGATGAGCTGAAGCTCCATACGGTTTGCGAAAGCGCCAAGTGTCCCAACCATTGGGAATGTTGGAGCAAGGGCACGGCCACGTTCATGATCGCCGGGGATCGGTGCACTAGGGCATGCGGTTTCTGTGCGGTCAGCACCGCCAAACCCCTGGCCTTGGAAGCCGACGAACCTTTACGCGTGGCCGAGGCCACGAAACGCATGAAGCTCCGGCATGTGGTCATCACGGCGGTGGCCCGGGATGATTTGAAGGATGGTGGGGCCGCGCATTTTCAACAGACCATCGAGGCTGTGCGCCGGCTGAATCCCGGCATTGTTATCGAGGTGTTGGTGCCGGATTTCAATGACAACCAAGCGGCCATTGACTTGGTGCTGGCTGCCGAGCCGCAGATTTTCAATCACAACTTGGAGACGGTGCGACGGCTGACCCCGGAAGTCCGGCACCGCGCCACTTATGATAGTTCCTTGAACGTGCTGGCCGGAGTGAAGTCCCGGGGAGGCGTCAAGATTTACACCAAGTCCGGGCTCATGCTGGGTTTGGGTGAAACCGTGGAGGAAGTTGCCGAGGCCATGGAGGATCTGCGCCGGGCGGGTTGCGACATCCTGACCATGGGCCAGTATTTGCAGCCGACGCTAAAGCATTTGCCGGTTAAGGAATTTGTGACGCCGGAGCAATTCGCAGCCTACGGCAACGTGGCCCGCGCCCTGGGGTTTGTGCATGTGTCGAGCGGACCGCTCGTGCGCAGTTCGTATCATGCCGATGAGTTTAACGGGTAAGCGATGGGGTCATCCAGAAAGGGAACGGTTGTGGAAAAACATATAACCGGCCAGGCCCATCAAGAACAGGGCTATCAAAGAGAAAACCACCGCCAGTAAAATGCGGACATTGCGCGCCCGGGCCTGTGCCCGCTGGGTCACTTGAATTTCTGCCTGACGGGCGGTGGCAAATTGTTGCTCATGCTGCTCGAGGGCGGCGGAAATCGCGGCCTCGTCTTTCAACTGGATGGTGAGCCAGGCCCCGCTAAATTCATTGCGCCACACTTCCGGCAGGCGGGCCTGCAGTTCGGCGGAGGGTGGTTGAAAGCCATAGCTTTTCCAGAATGGGGACCGTTCTTGGGTCCATAACCGAAAGATGCCGAGATTGGAGGCCAGAGTTTGCAGCCGCTCCCAGAATAACTGACGCGCCTCGTCGGCAATGGCAAAGTCCGTGTAGCCTTCGCTATGGAGCAACGCATGCGGTTTGGCAAATTCAATGCCGATGGCGCCCAGCACCTCATGGCCGGCGTTTTCCACGACCTGAAACTCGGTCAGCTTGTGCTCCAGTGTCTCCGGGGACAGCCGCATGGATTCCCACAAGTCCTTGAGCGCCGGCAGGTCATCCACCGTGGCGCGACGAACATGAATCCGGGCGATCATCTTGATGCTTAACATAGAGCCTGCAAGCCAGAATTCAATTCCGAATATCTTTAAGGTTTCAATTTTTACCCGCCCGGCTTACGTTTAGGTCGATAATATTTTGACCAAAACGCCGGATTTGTTGCCCAACCAAGCATAACATGATGTCATGAAGCGGATTTATCAATTCCTGCCGGTCTGGTTGTTGGTCGTATGGCTGGCCATCCCGGCGGGGGCGGCCAATTCAATCGTCTGGAATGGCGACACCGGCCAGGTGACTGCCGACCTGCGGGGCGTGTACTTGTGGCCGCTGCTGGAACAGGTGGCGCATAAGACCGGCTGGCATATTTTTGTGGAACCGGGCACTGATAAAGAGGTGTCCACCAAGTTCAAGACCTTGCCTACCGGGCAGGCCATTAAAATGATCATCGGGGACTTGAATTTTGCCTTTGTGCCGCAAACCAACGGGCCGACCAGTCTGTTTATCTTCCGCACCACGATGGGCAATGCCACCCAGTACGTGGTGGCCAACAAGCCGGCCACCCATGTGCCCAACGAATTGATGGTGAAACTCAAGCCGGGGGCTGACATCGACGCCATCGCCAAAGCGGTCGGGGCCAAGGTGATCGGGCGCGACGATAAACTGGGGCTTTACCGGCTGCAATTCCCGGACACGACCGCCACGGATGCCGCGCTGGCCGAACTCCAGACCAATCCCGATGTATTGGCCGTGGATTATAATTACAATTTCGATCCGCCGCCGCCGCTGTCGGCGGTGCCGGCCGGCACCCCGGCTGACGCCCCGGTCAACTTGAAACTGGATCCCACCACGCCGGACAACCCCTGCCAGGTGCTGATCGGATTGATCGACACGGCCATTCAACCTGAGGGGCCAACATTGTCGCCGTTTATTCAGACCCCGATTTCAGTGGCCGGTGACCCGGGAACCCTGAGTTCTTTCCCGACCCATGCCACCGGCATGGCCCAGACCATTTTGCGGGCCGTCTCCTCGTCCTCCGGGGGCACTTCCTCAGCCCAGATATTGCCGGTGGATGTCTATGGCCCGAATACCACAACGACCAGTTGGAACGTGGCCTTGGGCATTCAGGCGGCCGTGGACAAGGGGGCCAATGTCTTAAATCTCAGCCTGGGCAGTTCTGCGGACAGCACCGTGTTGGACAGTGTCATCCAGCAGGCGGAGGCGGCCGGCGTCTTGATTTTTGCGGCGGCCGGCAATCAACCGGTCAACACCCCGACGTATCCGGCGGCGATTCCCGGGGTCAACGCCGTGTCGGCGGTGCAGCAGGGACAGTTTGCCTCATATGCGAACTATGGGAGTTTCGTGGACATGGGGTTGCCCGGGACGAGCGTCATCTACATGGGAAACCAGGCTTACGTGGAACAGGGCACTTCGGTCTCCACCGCTTATGCCACGGGCGTGGCTTCAGGATCAAAGACTTCCAATTGCGATGGGTGGCCGCAAATTCAGGCGGCGATGCAGCAGAAGTTTGTGGTTCCGACGAAGTGAACAATCACCTATTGCGACAGGCAACCATACTTGGCAAAGGCCACAATGAACACCACCAGCGCCGCCACGAACAACCAGGGCGTACCAGCCATCAGAAGCACAATGCCCCAGCCCAAGAAGAAGGCGAACACCAGAAAACACAATAATGCCAACACAAAATTCATCGCACGGACATGCTAATGGCTTTTTCGGCCGGCGCAAATATAAAATATCAGCTGTTCTAAAGTGGCCCGGCTGGGTTGCCATCTGCCTGCTGGTGGCCATGACTGCGTGGGCGGAGCCGGCACGGTTTTATCTGGGGACTTATACGGATAATCCGTTGAGCCAGGGCATTTATACCGGCACCTTGGACACCAACACCGGCAAGCTTGGTCCTCTGCTGCTGGCGACGAAGGCCAAAAGCCCCAGCTATCTGGCGTTCTCCCCGGACCATCGGCTGCTGTATGCCCTCACGGCCAATGCCGGCGGCACGGTGGCCGCTTTTCGCATAGGTCCGGATGGTCAACTGACCGCCCTGAATGAACTGCCTTCCGGCAGCGTGGATTGTCATGTCTCGGTGGATGCCACCGGGCACACGGTGTTTCTGCCCAGTTATGGGGCCGGGACGGTTTCGGCTTTTCTGACCAAGGCTGACGGTTCACTGGACCGGCGCACGGCATTTTTTCAACTGAGCGGCAAGGGGCCGAATCCCACGCGGCAGACCCAGCCCCACCTTCATTCCATGTATGTCGATCCGGAGAACCGCCATGTCTATGCCTGTGATTTGGGCACGGATCATGTCTGGATCTATGATTTCAATGCCGTCACCGGGGAACTGGCGCCGGGCAATCCGAGTTCGGCCGGCGTCCTGCCCGGTTGCGGGCCGCGGCATCTGGCTTATTCGCACGATGGCCGGTTTGCTTATGTCAACGGCGAGATGGGGCTGAACGTGACCGTTTTTGCCCGGAACCCGATGACTGGCGCGCTGACGGCCATTCAAACCTTGTCCACGATGCCAGCCGGGGCGGACGGGACGGGCGTGACCTCGGCGGAAATTGTGATCCATCCTTCGGGCCGCTGGCTGTATGTCTCAAACCGAGGTTGTGATACCATTGCCGTTTATGCCATTGGGGCGGATGGGAAACTGGCTTTGCTTCAGGACGCGCCGGCACAAGTCAAGGTTCCGCGCGGCTTTGGGCTGGACCCGAGCGGTCATTGGCTGGTGGTGGGTGGACAGCAGGACAACCGGGTTGCCGTGATCAAGATCGACCACGCCACCGGGCGGTTGTCATCCACGGATCAAAGCGCCTCCGTGGGGGCTCCCATCTGTGTGGTCTTCCAATAACTAGAAGAGGGTGTTCCGAAAGTTTTTGCAAGTGTTTCCGTTAACGGTGGCTACGCCAATACAAGTGGGGTGTTTCGCCTGAGTGTTTGAGTTCGGGTTCAGACATGAGTTTGACATTGCCTCCCGTTGGCACCAGCCAACT
>Ga0302319_10011510_pt1 | contig 16783 bp, 6 predicted proteins | sample Bog_T0_2_FD_203319 | JGI IMG/M metagenome (GOLD analysis project Ga0302319, IMG submission 203319) | Peat permafrost microbial communities from Stordalen Mire near Abisko, Sweden - Bog_T0_2 | ecosystem: Environmental > Terrestrial > Soil > Wetlands > Peat | place: Sweden: Abisko, Stordalen Mire...
AGTTTTCGAGTATGGCGGGAGTTGGTGGCTGCTCCACTCGCGCACCCAGGGCACAGGGCCATGGTCGTTGTACGTATGGAACGCACCCTCGTTATTCGGGCTCTGGAAACCACACCCGGGAAACCCCGTCAAGACGGATATCGGCTCCAGTCGCCCCGCCGGCAACCCCTTCCGACACGAGGGTCAGTTGTACCGGCCCGCCCAGGATGGACGAATCTCCTACGGCGGGGCCATGACCATCAATCGAATCGACTCTTTGTCCATGGCCAATTACCGGGAGTCAATCGTGCGCCGTATCCATCCCGATCCGAAGGGACCCTACCCCGATGGCATCCACACCTTGAGCGGATTTGGCGACTCGTGCGTGGTGGATGGCAAGAAGCATACCTGGTCGCCGGGGCTGACAATAGCGCGAGCGTGGGCCAAGATAAGGGGGCGTCCGCGAATCGGGGAGTTTGCCTATTCCCGCATGCGCCCGGTCGACAACTCTCATGTTGGCAAGCGAAGGTAGCCGACTACGGCCCGAGTCCCAACCACAGAAAATCGCGAGAGAGCCGCCGTGTTCATGGGTAACCCGGCACCCTACCCTGCACGCGACTGGCAGCGGACTGGCTTTCCACGACGCGCACGTTGGATCGAAAGCACAAACCCGGGGCTGTCGGCCGCCAGGCGGGCAGGAAGACGTCCGGACGGGTTCATCTGACGACAATGTGGGCAGCCCCGGCCCCGCATGTGATACTGAATCTGTGAAAGAGCGTTCATCGACGCCCGCCCGCATTGCCGTTGCGGGTTTGGGGTATGTGGGCTGTGTGACAGCCGCCTGTTTATCAAATCTGGGCCACAGAGTAATTGGAGCCGATCGCGACGGCAACAAGGTTCGTGCGGTTAACGAGGGCCGTGCTCCGTTTTACGAACCTGGCCTGGAAGAGATCGTCCGCGAGTGCGTGGCCGACGGCCGACTGTCCGCTACCACCGATATGGTAGCCGCGCTGGCCGAATGCGATATCGTTCTGGTCTGCGTCGGCACGCCCTCGGAAAAGAGCGGCAACTTCGGATTGCAGCAACTTCGCAGCGTGTGTGAAGAGATTGCCGGCACGTTGCCGTCGCGAGAGCGCCACCTGATTGTGGCCATTCGCAGCACCGTCTATCCGGGGACCTGCGAAGACGTAGTCGCCCCTCTGCTTGCGCATCCGGAAAAGGTATCTGTCGTCGACAATCCGGAGTTTCTGCGCGAAGGAACTGCCGTAAAAGACTTCGTGGAACCGTCGCTGCTCGTGATCGGGGGATCGGATGAAGTCGCCGTCCAAACCGTCGCGGACGTTTATTCGCCCCTGCGTGTCGAACCCTGTCTGGTTTCGACAAAAACTGCGGAGATGATCAAGTACGCCTGCAACTGTTTTCACGCAATGAAGGTGGCATTTGCCAATGAGATGGGCGCACTTTGCGATAAGATGCAGATTCCCGGCGACGAAGTGATGGAGACGTTCTGCAAAGATACGCGCCTCAATATTTCACCGGCCTATCTCAAGCCAGGGTTCGCCTTCGGGGGCTCCTGCCTGCCGAAGGATCTGCGTGCGCTTACGTATCGCGGCAGTCGCCTCGACCTCAAACTTCCCTTGCTTGAATCGGTTTTACCCAGTAACGATCGGCAATTGCAGCGGGCCATCGACAGGATCATGGACATTCCGCTGGAGAAGATCGGGATCTTCGGACTTGCGTTTAAGGAGAACACCGACGATCTCCGGGAGAGCCCTGTCGTTTCTCTGCTTGAGTATCTGATCGGCAAGGGCCGCACGATCCGCGTCTTCGACCCGCATATTCAGATCGATGCGATCTACGGCAGTAACCGAAACTTTGTCATGCAGGCGATTCCGCACATCGGGCGACTGATGTGCGGCCGGATTCAGGAAATAATGGATTGGGCGGATTCCGTAGTCGTAGCACAGAAGCCCTCAGCCGAAGTGCGCGAGATCCTGCTGGCCAGTGGCCTGCCGCTTGTGGATCTTGTAGGGGCATTTCCGAATCGCGGGAACGCAGTTCTTCCGGCGCCCGCAGGCGCCGGAAGAAACTGAATCCGGCTACTGCCCGCGTCTCTGGGTGTCCCCCAGAGCAACCGTTGTACCCGCCGCCGAACGGTAGTCGTACCGCCAATAAACGGCGGAAGCCGGCACCGTAACCTCGCAGATTCCGCTAACCACGGGCATGACGTCCGTCACCGATCCCAACGCAGCGGTATTGCCGTAGTCGACCACGCAACTGGTGGCGCCACCGGTCGCGCGGAGACGCACGGCAAGCGTGGAGGAAGCAGAAAGTGTGGTGAACGAAAACACATCCACTTCGGTGCCACACCAGCGTTTACCGTAGTAAGGTGTCGCGAGCGTGAGGCCCGGCAGACTCACCGTTACCATCCCGCCCAGCGCCATCGCGCCGCCGTCGGTTACGTTAATTGTCGGAGTGCCGCTGTAGGATGAATTCGGCCAGACTTCCAGCGTGCAGGACGAACCGTTGGAGAGGTACGAAATCACGGCGGACGTCGTTCCCACCGAAATCGTTCGTGCGACGCGATCGGAGAACCTGGGCCATCCATTTTCCACGTCGACCCCGTTCTTTCCGGTCAGAGCTTCGATTTCATCGATGTCCGCGCCGATAACCCGGTCGTCGTAAGCAGGGTACAATGCCGCCTGACCTGGGGCAAGACGGTAGTTGCTCGCACGATAGTTCAAACCGTTCGGCGGAACCGAGTTACTTCTTTCCACCCACGTAGTGAAGAGCGAACTGGGATCACGGCCCGGATCGCTGGGCTGAATCTGCCAGGTTGTCGACGGGTAATCCTTACCGCGCGTCGTATAGTACGTATAGCCCGGTCGGTTCATGACCAGATTGTTATCGAAGCTGGAAGTCGTATCGATGTTTCCATTAGATATCGCCCCGGCCCACGAATTCGCGCCGGCTCCCCCAAAATAAGGGATGGGCGGCGGACCTGGCTGATCCATCACGCCGATATTGCTCGTAGCCGCAGGAGTCAGGCAGGTTGTGATGCCAGGGCATGCGCTCCGGTAAGGAGTGAGGATGTTCGATCGGATCAACGATCCCTGCACGTTGTTGTCGGCCCAGACCCCGATCCTGATATCTACCGCTGTATTATGCTGAATCAACCAGGATTCCGTACTCTGGTGGCGCAGCATCGCACCTAAGAAGATCTCGGAGTATTCGGTTGACCCGAGATCCATAAACAGATTGTTCTCCACGCGAACCGCGATGCTCCGGCCAAAGCCGCCATACTCCCAGGTCAGTCCGGTTCCCTGGAAGTTGCCCGCAAAGGTCTTTCCCACACCCACAATGCCCGCCGTCATATGGCGAAAAATGTTATTCCGGATGATACTGTAACTCGACGACACCAGGTAATCGACTGGATCCGCAGGGCCGCTTCCGTTACTCCCGTTGGTGAACTGGATTGCCGGATCCTGACACGTGGAGCCGCCATCGCAGTCGTCCTGGCGGTGAAATACATTGCCTTCAATCAGCCAGTTATCGCCGTACTTCGATTCCAGCAGGTTCTTCGACCATACATTCCGGTTTTCGGCGAAAAACGTATCCGAGTCGAATACGTTATCGCCGTCGGTCCCCACGATCTCAATTCCGATTCGCGTCGATAAACTGGGGAAAGACGGGTTTGCCGTATAAGTGCAGGCCACGCCCGACGGGCAGGTTACGCTACCCGAAAAATTGTAGTCCATGTGGAAAACCCCGCCGAGCAGATAGATAAATCCGGATTGCCCGGTGGTACCGGTGGCAGTGAACGTGCTGTTGGCCGCGTTCGCGTTCCATTCAGTTCTCGAGACAACCGCGGTCGCCGGATTGCTCTCCTGGGATTCGTAGGCGAAACAGCGTAACCCCAGATTGGCAGCGCCGGCAACGGCCGAGCAATCGCTGCCGTTCGGGCGAGAGAGGAACTGAAACTGCGTAGGACTGAGATAGACGGCGGCGATGCCGATGTACGCTTTCATCGGCTTCCACAGGTAATTTCTGGATACGGTTATCCCCGTCGTATTAGTGAGGTAGGCAAACCAAGGAATACTCCCACCCGAAAGTATTCCTTCGGTGGCTCCTTTGATTTCATTGTCGTGAATCCAGAAGTTACGTGTACTGGTGATATGAATAGCCTGACTATCAACAATAGTGGAATACGCATTTTCCAACACGCTCCAGCCGACCTCGACGTCGCGAGCGGCTATACTCAGATTGGCTTGCGGGAAATCCTGCTGATCGTCCGCGCCGTGGACCCAGCATCGCAGGAATTTGAGGTCATGGTGTTCTCCTTCGAGTGATCCGATGTAAGCCTGTACATAAACCGTGAAGTACTGGCCGTTGTCCACGAGAGGAGCAACCTCGATTCCGTCCAGAGTTATGTTATAGGTTGGATTGGACTTGTAGAGGTTGAATCCGAAGCTGTAGCCTCCGCCGTTATATCCCCACGGTATCTGACTCCAGACGATCGGCGGTCCGTTGGGTGTTGCCGACAGTTGAAGCGTCGTTGGCGTGGGGGTGGCTGCCACGAACAGCGTGTCGCCGATGGTCCGGGGGTACGGGGGAACCTCCACCACCAGATCCTGACCGGCCGGGTCAAACTGAGGAACCACCACGGGAGTCCCGCCCGGAGTAAGCGAAACCATGAACTTATCCGCGTTATACGAAGACCCGCCGCGGACGAAATTCACGATGTAGTACAGCGTGTTTTGCTGGAGGGGCGGAGGCAATGTCCGTCCTCTGAAGCTCAATATCGAGCCATTCGCCAGATGAGTATCGAAACGGATGTTAAAGTATCCAACGCGGGACGCATCGCACGCTCCGTCCACATAGGGAGGCTGGTTCACGCTGGCGCAAAGATAAGTAGAATACCGGGTGCCGCTGATGACGAGCTTATCGCCCACCTGGTATCCATGCGGCGTGACACTGCCTCCATTGGGTGCGTTCGTCAGGGTCGCAGTGCCCGGCGTGGCCGTGCCCCAATGTTGAAAGTCGCCCATTGTAACCGATGTCAGACGCGCGAGCGCGGGATTATTGCGAGTAATTCTGTAACCTCTCGGATACCCGTCGATAGCGGAGGACTTGATGGTAAGGTCGTGTCTGCCCCCCGGAATCGTGAGATCTCCGAAGTTTTGCCCTGCCGTCAGAACAATCGTATCGCCGTTATTCGAGGCATTCAATGCGGCTTGAGCGGTCGTGTATGTGCAACCCGCGCAAACGGTGAGCGTCGCGCCATATGCCGGGAGCATCAGAGCGCAGGCAATCATCAGGTATTTCATATGTTTTCCCCTATGTAATTATCTACTACGGCAAGCGGTGCCGCACCGGAATAAACATCCGCCAACGACCTTCCCTACCGCCCGGAAAGGCCGTTTCCTGTTTCTGAATAGGAGCGCAGGATCCGGCCTGTCAGCCCGTTCGCGTGAATCGGGGCAGTCGGTTTCCGCCCGCCCCGGAGGACCCGGTCCCTGGCCCTCGTTGTGCGCCGATCGCCTACTGAATTACCGCCGCTGGAAACGCCGCAACCGCGCCGAATGTCAGTCCGTCCGGGGCCGCATTCAGCAGTTGATCGTTGTATGGCGTATACGCCCGGTAAAGGTAGGCCCGCAGGTTCGCGACTGTGGCCAGCGGATTCAGCGTGCATGTTCCGCCCGTCGGCCCGATTCCGCCCGAAACGTTACACGCGATCTGATCGCGCGCATCCGTGGCCGTGCCGGGGCCGCCCAGTACCACCGAATCCCATGTAGCCGAATTGCAGGTCGGGCAAAACAGGAAGGAGGATCCAAACTTTTCGTTCGCCCCCTTGCCTGCATCCCCGTAGCCCCCCGATGTCCAGAAATTCTTAAACACACTCAGGGTTTCTCCGTTCGCGCAATTGCCCGCGCCCAAACCCACGCCACCAGTACCACTTGCGCCGAGCGTGGCCTCCGTCGTACCCGGAACCGTGAGCACCGCAGCGATGTTGTAGTAGCCCGGATAAGTAACAAAATCCCCGGGGATGGTGCCACTGAGCGTGCCGGCAGTCCCGAGATCGCCACAGGCGGCACTGTTGGAGTTGCCATTACTGACGAAGGTTAGTCTTAGCCCCTCGTTGGCGCTGGTTGCGGATATCGTGCCGCTGTGCGATGCGGCCGGGTTCCACGGATTCGGATAACCCGTACCGCCCGAATTCACGTTGTCGTTGAAGTTGTCGTCGTAATACATTCCCGCATAAGCGGTGCCTGCGGTCTCGACAAGAGCGCTGTAGTTTGCGTGAGTGACCGGCCCAAGCGTGGCAGTCCAGCCCGTGGAACTGACCGAGGTCGGCGTTGCCGTCACCCCGTTGAGCCAGGCGGCCGCGGCAAGCCCTTGGAACGTGATCGCCGGGAACGGACTGGACGTCGGCATCGTATTTGCGCACGCGGTAACGCTGAGGACATTACCACTTACAGCAGTCATGCAGCCGCTCATGTTGATACTCGCGAGCACTTGGGGAACATAGCCGCCGACTGCAATGCCATAGGACAGATTCCACGCCTGATTGACGTTCAGCGAGTTGTGGAAAGCCGGCATTGAGAAAGCGTTTTGAGTTCCGCCCGTGGCCTGCGAGATCGGCGCAAAGGAACTGAAGGCCGAAGCATCGGACGCATCAACCGAGGTTAAATGCGATATATTGCCCCGATCCGCGGTAATCTGCGAGTCGGCGTCGACGCCGCCGTAGCGACCGATTGCCAACAGGTTATAGATGTGACGCGGCCCGGCCGAAAGCAACCAAATGTTATCGGCCGTGGCAAATTTACCAGCATCCACGATGTTGTACTGGTACACGTTCGGTTCGTCGCCGGGCGCTATGGCCGCCTCCAGAATTCCCCGGCATTTTTGCCCACTGTCGGCGAAGCAGTAGGGTTCCAGCCAGATAGAGGACCCAATCTCCGTGCCCCCGCCCGGCGCCACGGAGACCATCGGGGGACCTCCGCCCAGGTCGTCGGCGGAGAACAGAGTGTTGCTGACCGAAAGATGTGTGGCGTCGCCGGCACTGAGGCCGGTTACGAAGGCGCTATCGGAAACCGAAACGCCCGCTGCTTCAATCCAGGCGTAAGCGTCGTTCCCGCCTGTGCGGGAGTAAACGGTTACGCCGCTAAGCGTACAGTCCGCCGCAATACCTCCGACCTGCGGACAGGTAGTCGCGCCCGTATTCGCAATCCAGAATGCGGATCCATAGTCGGGGCTGGATATGTTGCGAAAAGCCACCTTATTCATGGTCAGCCGGTCCGATGAAGTTGCGGAAGTGTTGGAGTGCCAGTAAACGCCGTGCCCGTTAAACGTTACGTTTTGCAGATTCAGATAAGGGGACTCATAGATGCAGAAGTCACCGTAGTGATCTGCGCAGTTTGTGAAGTCCGTGTATTGCGCCGCAACCGCGAGCTGATACAGGCTTGTGTAGCTGAAGAGCGCAATCGTCCCGGGTACCACGTTCGAGGTACTCGTAACCGTGCAGTGGGCGCCGGCCGTCGCATCGGAAACGAAAGATGCGTATGGGGGTCCGGCCGCCCAGGCCTGCACGACATACATGCCGCCGCTGACCGGATCGCTCTCGATTTCTCCTCCCGGATGACACCTGAGAGTACCGCCGGGGAGAGTAATATTGTCGTGCATCTTCAATAACCCCGAGACTTCAACCGTGCCTCCGGTGGCCACTGACATTCCACTGTTGTTGTAGGATTGGTCCGTGGCGGGCTGGTTGCCGTGGATCAATGCCCCCCCCGTCTGAATGTTGAGGTCTGCGCCGCTCCCGACCGTCAGAACCACCCCTGCCGTGGAGGCTCCAACCGTCAGGGTACCGCCGTTTGCCACAATCAGCTGGGCTGCGGCGCCGCCGGTCAGACTCAGTGTTTGCGCCGCGCAGGCGGCGGAGCAGGTCACCACATAACTGGAACCTATTGTCACCGTATCGGCCGCTCCTGGCGTTCCGGAAGGCAACCAGGTGGACGCCGAAAGATAACTCCCCGATGCGACCGCGTTGTAGGCCGTTGCCCACGCCGTCGACGCAACAAGCAACACAAAGAATATTAGTTTTTTCATGTTAGTGACTCACCTGCCGGTAGTACTTCAGCGTCAGCGTCGTCAACACCGGGTTATCGGTGCTCGTCGCCGCCGCAAGAGTGGTAATGAAATTCAGAGTGCTGCCGCCCACGCAACTCCCGGCTCCCGTGCCGGAAGGCGTCAGCGTCAGCGTCGCGCTGGATGTGTTCGTCGCATTGCCGGTGATTGCGACAGCGGCCGCGTTCGATCCCGCCGACATGGTCGGCTGCAGTACTCCACCCGGCGCCGTGCAGGAATACTCGGATACGCCCCACGTAACCGTATGGGAAGTCGACGTGTCGCCTGGATTCATCCAGTCCCATCGAAAGATGAGCGGCGTATTGGCTACCAGATCGCCCGGAAGCGTGAGCGAAACGTGGATCGCATTGCCCACTGTGAACTGCGGCCGCCCGAACTGTGGAGTGGTGGACGATCCGGAGAATAGATAGCATGTGGGCGCAGGGGTCGCCAGAAATGAATTCGCCAGAGAACAACCGGAGGTTCCCTGCAGAACTCCGAGCGGCACGTCCTTGTAGTCGTAAGTAGGCGCGGCGGAGCCGCCCGACGGCGCATTGCCGATGGCCTGCACCTCCCAGGAAGTGCCATCGAAGACCGCAGTAAGCGGCACGTTCGCAGGCAAGTCGCCGGCAGCCAGCGTCGCGGAGCCCAACCACTTGCGTACGGCCTTTGCGCCCGAACCATTCACATTGATGGTTAGCGAGCCGGTGTTGGCGGTAGTCGTCGAATAGACGACCATGTCGCCCACAGCCGGGGTAAAAGAGGGCGAGGTGTTGCAGCTCTGTGCCGTCGCCGAACCCGAGGAATCCGCGCAGGCCAGTGGCGTCACGATAGCATGCGCGCTGGCGGCGACAGCCTGACTGCTCACGTTGGAACCGAGCACAGCCGCGCTCGCCGGCAGCGATGTCCCGCCGCCGCTCCCGGAACCGCCCAGGGCTTCCCAAACGCTTCCCGTGGATCGGCAAATGGCCCGCGAGGAACCTCCGCCCGCCGAGCAGGATCCCGCGCTCGTGGCATCCGTCACCACGTAGACTCGGCCCGCAACCGTAGACACTGCCGGAAGACTGCCATAAACGACCTCCGGCAGGCGCAGGGAGGCGGATGAAAAATCGAAAAATCCCGTGGCCGTGCCGCCGGAAGTGAGTGATCCGGTTGAACCCGTCGCTCCGGTGGGGCCGATCGGGCCTGCCGCGCCCGTCGCGCCGGTCGGTCCGGCAGGTCCGCTGCCACCGCCGCCACCGCTGCTGGCGGATTGTTGCAGCCGGAAAACCGTGCCATCGTACGTAAGATCGTAGTAACTCCCCGCGGTTACATCGCCACTTGCGAGCCCCGTGACGCCATCGGGCCGCAGGATCGAAACGGCGCCCAGGTTATTGATATTGAGGGTCTGCGCGCCCGTGTTCGTTGCGCCGGACAGCAGGTGAATGCGCATGCCCGCCGTGTAAACGGTAAGGGCAGGCATCATGGAACAACTCTGCGAGGCGGATGTGCCCGTTCCCGAACACAGTAGTTCCTGACCCGCTTGTGCGTCGGCCAGCGTCTCCACTACGGCAGGATCGATGCCGATTGTCTTCTGGCCGGTGGCGCTGCTCAGCGTGATCTTAATTCCGACGTCGGGCGCGATCTGGGGCGGCCCCGTGATCAGAGTGCGTTGATCCGATACCGGAGCAGGGTCCCAGTTCCCCGGCGTGATCGTAGCGCCCCACACACCCAGGGGAGCCACGTCGGGCGGAAAGGATATCCCTTCCCCTGCATCTGTGCACCCCGTGCAGGCTATGACAAGCGTGCCGTTCTCAACCACATTCACCGTTCCCGCAGGCGACGCGTAAACATAGATCGTGCCGCTCCCTCCCACGATCGTGATAGCCGCTGCGGAAAGCGATTGAACCGCTTGATCCGGATACAGAAACGAGCAACTGTTCACCAACAGGACCGTGGAAGACAGATAGCTCATCTTGCAGTCCGAGAGGTCCGTGGCCTGAAGCGTCACAGTTCCGGTCTTGCCCGCAACGCTGTATACGGCCCCGCCACCCGAGCCCCCGGATCCGCCGGAGGAGCCCGCTGAACCCGATCCCTCCGAGTTCCACACATTGGCTGGCGCGCATCCATACACGTTCGTGCCAGGCTGCGCCGTCGTGAGAAAGAACAATTCGCCCGAATTGCAGGTCGCCGGGAGACTGCTTCCCGTCTTCATCGGTCTGGTTGAAGTGGCTGCGGAAAAATCCACGTCTTTGCCTTGCGTCCTAAGATCGACCTGAGTCTGCGCAAAGCTGTTTAGTGTGCAAGCAAATATGCACACGGCGATCATCATTTTTTTCATAGTTCGTAGCTCCCTGCTCCGTTTACCCGAGGTGAAAGAGTCGCAGTTCCCGGCGCAGCGCACCCGCGAAACCGACCGTAGACAAATCAATTACCTCTCGCCCAATCTGTACCATTCGGAACGGGAGAGTTGTCCGAATTAATTCGGTAAGTCACTCAATTTAAATGAAAAATAATTCTGTTTTTCTTGTGACTGAAAAAGATCGCCTCAGCCTTGCGGCCCTGAAACGGGCGGAGAGCGCACGAATCCTGACGCCACCTGCCCCCCCAACTCGATGGGATCTCGGAGTGAACTAACTGAAAGGCGTTGGTTATAAAACGGGCGGCCGGAGCTAAACCGCAGCGTCAATGTGGCCCGGGCTATTTCCCCTGATGGCCAGGGGCGTTAGCGATGACACGAGGATCGGGAGGCGCAGGCTCAGGACGGTCCCGAAGTCGCCTGACGCCCCCTGGTGAGTACACTCCGTCCTCCGGCGACCGAAGCTGCGGCCATTTCGACATTCGGCGAATGTTTCAAACTTTCAAACGACGCATCATGGCTGTCTGGTTGTCGAGCGCTGCCGTACTCGGGGTCGTTGAGGTTGCGACTTCGAATGGGATGGCGTACTGGACGCCGCTGGTGCGCCAAACCAGGCAATCGCTAAGTTGCGGTCACGGCTCCGAAATGATGCCTGTGAGTCACCGCGTATTCGCGACGTAATCGTGGTCGATGGCAGAGTCGGCCAGCTTGCGAAACGCGTCCCAATCGCAGGGATAACCTTCCGCAGCCACACTGCAGCCGGGTACGTAGACCGGGGTTCTGGTCGGCGGATCCTTCAACGACAGTGGCACGGCCGCCCTCATCTTCTGCGGCGTTTCGGTCAGCATCCACGTGTGAACCGCGCGCTTGCCGGTCGTGGTGTCGCGCCAGATTTCGAAGACCAGGGCGGAGCCGGGCGGCGTGTCGCCGGCACCGTAGCCTTCGGCAATCCAGGAAAGATTCAGTCCGGCGGCGAGCGGAACGATATCGCCATCGTGGCCGAGAATCATGAGAGCCTTGTCGCCGGGGCTGCCGAGCGAACCGGGAACGGACTGGGTACCGGTGGACTGCTCCATCGAGCGCAGGATATGACTCAGCAGATTCGAGGAGTGGGCCTTCGCGGTGAAAGGCGTGCGCTGCACCTGGCTGATGAAGTTGGCACGCATGTTCATCAGACGGAGCATGGCGGTTTCGTCGACACGGCCCCACCCGACGTCCTTCATATCCCAGCCATCAACGTACTCCAGATAAAACGCTTCGGCGATCGGGTCGATCTGGCCGCTGATTGAGGTGAGCTCGGCGAAATGGTCGCGGGGCTTGGCGGGCGGGTCGGGTTGGGGAATCTCGTCGAGTATCAGGCGCTTCGGCTTTCTGCCATCGGGACTGCTCCTGCACGAACCGGTGGGCGGGCAAGCCAGCAGTATGCGCTGCATGAGATCCACCTCAGCGGCGAAGGGGGCCGTGAGCAGACGCGGATTGTCGCCGATGCGTCCGCCCAGTGCGGCGGCGGCGATCGTGTGGTCGAGGGCTTTGATGCCTGGAGCCCGCGGGGAAGTGTCGGGAGAAAAGATGGGGTCCTTGAGCGCGCCGCCAACGGAATGGATGGGGACTCTGCAATCGGGGAACATGCCGACGGCGAGGGCGCGGGCGGTCTCGATGTCGCGCTGGGCGTTATCGGCCCAGAGGTAGAGGCGGTCGGCGTCGGCGCAGTTTTGAGATGAGGCGGCGCCGGAGAAGAGGCCGGCCTGTGTGAAGTATTCGCGGTCATAGCCGCCCATGAGTTGCATCAGCCAGCGCCCGTGGGCGGTGAGAGAGCCGACGGGGACGTCCCATTCGGGCCACGGGTCGACAGACAGATTGCCGAGGGTCTTATTTGTGCTGAGGAGGGAGCGGACGCCGTGGCGGCTCAGGTAGACGACGTAGTCGAGCTTCGAGGTCGCCGGGGGCTGGGCGGCGAGAGTGAGGGCAGTGAGGAATGCGGTGGTAAGACGGAGTTTCATAGTTGGGTGCTGCCTTTCCGGGCCTTTGCCTGCGTGGGTTCCTGCGGCGCGCCTGCATCCGTGGTTATCGAGGGTTGACGTTTGAACGGGACTGCCGGGGGGATTGATTCGGGAAAGGGAGAACTCGTGTTCATTTCTCTTCTGGCGCAAGGCAGGACGTGTGGCGTAGTGCGAGTTCATTTGCGTTGAGGGCAACAGCGAACGTTTCATTTTATGTCACTCATATCACGGGTGCGCAAGTCCGAAAAGGGCTGGCTTAGTTATTAACTGGCCACGGCGGCGGGAAAGGAAGGCGGGGACCCTCGCGCTTACGCTCCCCTCGCTGCGAATCCAATCGAAACGCGGCGTGGCCTTAATTCGTCAGGTTCACTATAATGGGCTTGTAGACCCATTCGCCGTTGCCAGGCGATCAATGTGCCCGGGTGGCGAAATCGGCAGACGCAACGGACTTAAAATCCGTTTTCCGGCAACGGGAGTGTGGGTTCAATTCCCACCCCGGGCACCACATCATCTATCGCAGTTTCATGTTTTCATTCCAACGGGTTCGTATCCTGTGCCTCGAACTCCGCATGATTTGGCCGGCACTGAGGGATGATGGCCGGCCCCCGCAGGAATACGACTTCAGAGAAATGTCCTTGCGTGCACCCGTGGCTGTTTCGCTTGTGGCCGATTCAACGCCGGATCAGACGCAAATACAGGCCTCCAGGTCTCATTCCAACTCAGCAGAAGCTCTTCGCTGTGGCGCAGGCTATCCGGACATCGAAGACCGCTATGTGAGCGCAACCTGCCACACACGGTTCGTCTATCTTCCGAGGTTCTTCGCCTTCTTCGAACGGGAAGCCCGTGGAGCCACCCTACTAATCCGCACCACACTCCATACAGAAACGGGGGATCCAGTTACCACTGAATCCCCCGTTTTTTTTGACTACCCCAGATCTTCGATCAGAACGTAAACTTAATCGTTCCGTTCATCATCGGTACGCCGCCATCGGCGACGCTGGTTGCTTCGTTGCCCGAGGAGAACTTGCCGAAGCCATTGCCCGGCAATTCGGCGGCGATCGAATTCAACGCCGCGCCCGCCACCACATTCTTCAGATCCACTGTGGTGCCCGGATTGCCGAGTGTGTACCACTTGAACGGATTCTGATAATCGAGGCGAATCTGAAGTCGCATCTTCTCCTTCAGCGCAAATTCCTTGCGGAGCGAGAAGCTGGCCCCGATCGTGCGTTGTACATACAGGACGCCCTTACCTTCGTTGCCGAATAAGTAGGAGCCCGGATTGGCGAAATCCGAAAGACAGCATACCGAGGAGTTTACGCCCAGTCCGACCTGGCTGAAACGGTCGTTGCCGAGATTCTGCCAGTCCGGCGCCATCGTCGGAATGCCCAGCAGATTGGGACGTCCGCCGATGCCGCCGATGACACTCGGGGGGCCCGAGTTCGGGTTGTTCGTGATACCCGGCGTCACCGGATTTCCGCTGTAGGTGTCATACTGCCAGACGAGGTTGTAACCGCCGAAGATCGCGTCCAGAACGCCACCTTTGTTCATGAACTTCTGCCCTTTTCCGATCGGCAGGTTGTAGCTGAAGTTGCCCGCATAGTGAAACCTTCGGTCCCACGCCGAGGGTCCTTTGTACAGGTCGCTGGCGATATCGGTCACACCCACGCCGCTGCCATCGATGCTCTTCGAATACGTGAAGAAGGAATCGTAGAGGAAACCATGGGCCAGGCGCTTTTGAACGTGCACGGTCCCCGAATGGTAGGTGGAGTGGCTGATGTTGCCCATGTAAGTGATGGTGCCGAAGTTGACCCAGGGACGGTACACCTGTCCATTGCCGCTTACCGCGGACAGCAGCGTGTTGTTCCCGGCTCCGTAGTTCATCGGCAGGACGTTCTCGTTCGGCGATTCGACGTCGCCGACGCTCGCCGAGCCGTCGTAGGAGAGTTCCACCAGTGTGTTCTTAAACAGCTGATATTGGATGGCGAAGCTCCATGTCATCGAGTACGGATCGTGAATCTGCGGATTGATGTATACCGAGGAGCGAGAGGCGCAGGTCGGGAACGTAACGCCGTTGAGCGTTCCGCTGGAGCACCCGACATACGGCAGGTAGCCGTTGCCCTGCAGCGCCGGAAAGGCAAGAGCGGTATTCGGCCCGTGGCTGAGTTGGAACAGCGGAGTGGGGTTGCCGGATGGCTGAGTCTGTGCCGCCGCGATGCTGTATTCGCCGAGTTCGCTGGGCGCCAGACCCAGATCGATATGCATAAGCGCGAAGCCGGAGCGCACCACGACTTTATTCGTGGGATGCCACGCCAGCCCGGCTCGCGGTTCGGGCCTCTGCCATTCGCGATTGTTCATGTTGCCGCCGGGATGCACGGTCGAACCCATGTCGCCCGAGACAACGCTGTCGGAAGCGGTGGGACTGAAAACCGCGTATTGGCCATACTTCGTGTGCCAGGGGCTTTCCATCACCCATCGGGTTCCGATGTTCAGGGTGAGGTTGGGGAGGATCTTCCAGTCGTCTTGGAAATAGAGGCTCTGAATGTTGTCCCGGGGGAGCCAACTGGCCGTCGGGATGGACGCATTGAAACCGGTGACGGAACCCAGTTCAAACGACGCCAGACTGATACCGCCGGTGTTGGGGCAGGTCGAGGCTCCGGTAAGTCCCTTGGTGGGGCAATCACCCGAAAGGCCTGCAGCGCCGTCGAAGCTGAAACTCCCGCTCGGGCTGCCCAGACTCCACTGATCCTGCCGTTCGTGGAGCAGATCGTAACCGAACTTGAAACTGTGCTTGTTTTTCACCCAGCTGAAATCGTCTTTGAACGTGAAGTACTCGAGCACGTTCTTGCTGGGACCACCGACGCTCAGCGGCAGGCCGCCCGGCAGCAGGACGCCCGAAACGTTGGGAATGCCCAGTAACTGCGCTGTATTTGCGTCGTAGTCCTGGCTGGTGGTTTCGTTGATGTAGCGGTTGTATCCCAGTTTCATCTCGTTCACGAGCGACGAGCTGAGGATCTTGGTCGCACCCAGAGTCGCGGTGTTGTCGTACTGATGGGCGAGGGCGAGGCTGCTGTCGAAAATAGGGTTCGAGATCTGCGGGTTAGGGCTTCTCTGGTAGATCGACTTGTAAAGCCAGTTGCCGTACATTTTGAAGGTCGGCGTGAACTGCTGATCCAGACGCCCCGTGTAATTTTCGGAGTAATACTTTTTGAGGTAGATCCCGATAAAGTTGTTCGAGGGACCCGTGGGGCTGTAGGTGCCCGCGACGTCCGGCGGAGCCCACGGAGTCAGACTGAGGAACTTGGCCGCCACCGGATCGATGCGCGAGGGCGGAATGATGTTGCCCGGGATCGGCGTCCGGGTGTATACGCCGTTCACCAAACCCGTGCTGAGCGGATCGTAGAGTGGGTTTGCCACCGCTCCCACCAGTTGGGGGAAGCTGAAATTTCCCGCCAGCTCGTTCAGATCGGGAACCGAGGTGGTGGTTTGCTTGCCCTGTTTCTCGATGACGCGTTCCACCGCAAAAAGGAAGAATGTCTTGTTGCGTCCGTCGTGAATTTTCGGAATGAATACCGGGCCGCTGAGTGTCGCGTTCGGCTGCTGGAACAGTTCCGAAGTCGGCGCGATCTGACCCGGCGCGATCTGGCCGAAATGATATTCGTCGAAGTAGTGGCGTTGCTGCATCGCGCTGACGCGGCCGAATTCGGAGACCTCTCCGTGCAGCGTATTGGTGCCCGTCCGCTGCACGGAAACCAGCGCTCCCCCACCCGAGTGACCGTACTCGGCGGGCAGAATCGTGGACAGAACCTTAACTTCTTCCACCGTGCTCTGGATCGTCTGCGCGGTATAAATGGTTCCGCCATCGTTGGCGGCCGCGTAGACGCCGTCCTGGAAATATCCGACCTTGGTGTCCGAAAGCCCGTCAATATGGAAGCCATTCAGATTGCCGCCATAGGTGATGCCCTGCATGTCGACGTTCGGAGTCAGATAGTAAACGTCCTCGACGTACCGCTGATAGAGAGGCAACTGCTGCAGATACTTGCCTTCGAGCGTCTGGCCGGTGACAGAGGATTCCGTCTCCAGCTGCGCCGTCTCTCCCGTGACTTTCACGGATTCGGTAGCAATGCCGATTTCGACCTGGGCATTGACCTCCTGGTTTTCCGCGACGTGCAGTTCGAGGCCATCGTGGACGCTCTGCTTGAATCCCGATGCCGTTACGCTCATCCGATACGGACCAGGCCGCAGTGACGGAATCCTGTACAGACCTTCCGTGTTCGTTTTCGTTTCGCTGGTGAAATTTGTTTCCGTGTTGACTACACTGACCGAGGCATTTGGCACCACC